>Ga0307373_10009464_pt1 | contig 14562 bp, 15 predicted proteins | sample OX2MG_FD_202534 | JGI IMG/M metagenome (GOLD analysis project Ga0307373, IMG submission 202534) | Soil microbial communities from Risofladan, Vaasa, Finland - OX-2 | ecosystem: Environmental > Terrestrial > Soil > Coastal area > Acid sulfate soil | place: Finland: Risofladan, Vaasa | collected... | reverse complement strand
CCAAGAACCCGTCGTGGTCAACCTGGATATCGAAAGCCCCGAGCCCGTTTCAGGCGGCCCGCAGCCGGATCCCTTTCATTCGGCTCCGAAGCAATAGCCGCGGTGACAGCCTGGTTCTGGTATCGCCGCCCTGAAGTTCGCGGTCAAGCCTGCAATCGTGATAATATTCAATGCGCAAGCCTCCGCGTTTAGGTGAACTGTGGCGCATATTTCCCGTAAGGAACTGAAAAAAGACGAAGTCCGCGAGACATTCGCGTACGGCGCTGAAGCACTACTCTCGCATAAGCAGTTCACCATTTGGGTAGTCGCCATGGCGATTGTGGCAGCTTCGGCCTTTTACGGCTGGAGGTCTCACACGCAGCGCCAGACGATCCAGGCCTCGGCGGAATTTGACGATGCCATGCGGGATTTTCAGGCGCGTATCGTCACTCCAGGGGAAACAGCCCAGCCCGGCGAACTGACCTACGTTGACGAAAAAGTGAAATACCAGGACGCCGCAAAAAAGTTCGGCGATGTGGTGGCCAAGTACCCGCGCACACGACCAGGCCAGTTCGCGAAATACTACGATGCGCTCAGCCTTGAAAAGCTGGGCAAGAATGACGACGCGAAAAAATTGCTCCGCGAGCTCGCCGCTGGCGGCGATGAAGAGTTCGCAGCCATGGCCCGGATGGAACTTGCCGGGCTCAGCGACCGTACGGGCCAGCCGGACGAGGCGGTGAAACTCTATCAGCAGCTCCTGGCTAAGCCCACGGTGTTGGTGCCCAAGCCGGTTGTCCTTCTCTCTTTGGCCGAGCACTACGGCGCGAAAAATCCCTCGGAAGCTGCGAAGTACTACGGGCAGATCAAATCCGAATATCCGGATACACCGATTGCCCAGCAGGCTGAGCAGGAACTCGGTCTGTTGCCGGGCCAGTCCTGAGGAGTTCGGTGGCCATGGCGGCGCTCGCCTCCTGTGCCATGGACGTGCGCCGCTCTCGCGGGCGCCGTTACCCTGAGCCGCAGCATCCCTACCGCAACGATTACGCTCGCGACCGCGACCGGGTGATTCATTCTCGTGCATTCCGGCGTCTCGAGGCAAAAACGCAGGTCTTCACCACCCGTTATTCCGATCATTTCCGCAACCGGCTCACGCATACGCTCGAAGTCGCGCAGATCGCCCGCACCGTGGCGGGCGCCCTTCGCCTCGACACCGATCTGGCCGAAGCGCTCGCCCTGGTTCATGACATTGGTCATCCGCCGTTTGGTCACGCGGGCGAGAAGCAACTCGACGCCCTCATGCGCCGCCATGGCGATTATTTTGACCACAATCTCCATGCGCTGCGCATCGTCGAACAATTCGAGCAGTGCTACCTGGATTTTCCCGGCTTGAATCTTACATTTGAGGTTCGCGAAGGAATTGTGAAGCATAGCGGAGACTATTCCGCGCGGGAGTTTCCTGACTTAGCCGAGTACTTGCTCGGCGAGCGTCCCCCGGTCGAAGCTCAGTTGATCGATCTCGTCGACGAAATCGCCTATAACACCGCCGACCTGGACGACGCCTTCGAGGCCCGTCTGCTCGATTTCGACCGCCTGTGCGCCGAAGTCCCGCTCTTCGGCGAGGCCTATGCGGAAGTGGATCGCCGCTATCCGCGGGGCCAGCACAAGCTCAAGTTCAACGAGGCGCTGAAGCGCGTCCTCGATTGCCTGGCGACCGATCTGATCGAAAACACGTGCCGCCGAATCGAAACGAGCGGCGTCGACTCGGTCGACGATGTGCGCCGGCAGCCGGCCCGTCTTGCGGCATTCTCGCTCGAGATCGCGCGCCACAACGAAAGCCTCAAGCGATTCCTGAATGTACATCTCTATTCCGGCCCCGCCATTTCCGCCGATCACGATCGCTTCGTTGCCGCGCTCGATGCCCTGTTTCGCTTCTATTTGGATCATCCCGACAAGCTTCCGGCCGCGTATGCCGCGAGGGCCGCAGGCCAGCCGCTTCATCGGGTGGTTTGTGATTACATCGCCGGCATGACCGATCATTTTCTCCTGCGCCAGTGCCACGAATTGCTGGGAATTTCCTCCCGGTGCGAATACTAAGCCTTGCCAAGTGTGTCCTGTCGCTTCACACAGGCCAATGGAGTCATTATCCGTTTGGTGTCAGCCGCGCGGAACCGCTCCGGCGCCTTCCTTGACAAAGCGGGCACCCGTCCTATAATAAAGTTTCACCGCGAAAAACACGGGGAAATGCGATGTTTCTGGATGTCAACGAGCTCGGTATCCGCAAGATTCGGATCCGGAAAAGCTATTCTCCGGGAACCCTGGATTTTCATTCCGGTGAATTTCATCAGGTTGAGCCTCTGGAAGTCCGCGCCACCGCGGAACTGGTGGAAGAGCAGATTCGCATTTATGGCAACCTCCACACGCGTGTCGAATTGGTCTGCGCGCGCTGTCTCGATACTGTAGTGGAGGAAATTAGCCGTGATTTCGATCTCTATTACCGGCCCATGACTTCCATTGCCCATGAGGAATTGCACCTGAATCTCGACGACACTGAGATCGCTTTCTTCGAAGGCGAGGGCCTGTTTCTCGCCGACGTGCTCGCCGAGCAGGTGAACCTGGCTATTCCCATGAAAGTAATTTGCCGCAGTGATTGCCGGGGCCTTTGCCCGCATTGCGGCGCCAACTTGAACAACGAGGAATGCCGTTGTGAAACGCATGGTTCCGATCCCAGGCTCGCCCCGCTGGCCCGCTTGAAGCAGGACTGGTTCAAAAAACAATAAAACGTTACACTAGATTCTTAGCATTGGGTCGCTGTGTGTGTCGCGGCCTGCCATGAGGAGCTGGAATGCCGAATCCGAAACGACGTCACTCGAAGCGCCGCACAAGCAATCGACGTGCCCACGATCATCTGCACCCGCTTTCGCTTGCTGAATGCCCGAATTGCCACGAGAAAAAGTTGCCTCATCGGGCGTGTCCCCTCTGCGGCTATTACAAAGGTCGCGAAGTGATTGACACCACCGCCAAGACGGCCTAAGTTTTCCTCGCCTTTCAGAGTCGGGTACCTTTGGTGTTCAGATGACCACGATTGCTCTAGACGCCATGGGGGGCGACCACGCCCCTCGCGCCGAGGTGGAAGGCGCGGTTGTTGCCGCGCGCGAGCTGGGCGTGCGCATCCTCTTGGTGGGCCGGGAAGCCGTCGTCCTCCAGGAATTAGACCGCCATCGGCACCGTGGTCTCCCGATTGAGATCGTCGACGCTGCTGAAACCATTTCCATGACCGATTCGCCCTCGCACGCTTTTCGCCGCAAAAAGGGCAGCTCGCTCCATGTGGCTGCGCACTTGGTGCATGAGGGCAAGGCGGATGCCCTGGTCACCGCCGGCAATACCGGGGCAGCCATGACGGTCGCTCGCTTCATCATCGGCACTCTGCCCTCGGTCGATCGTCCCGCACTCGCGGCGGCCTTTCCAAACATGAAGGAAAAGGTGTCGGTGATTCTCGATGTCGGCGCCAACGTCGATTCCAAGCCCGAGCAGATCGAGCAGTTTGCCGTCATGGGTGAGATTTACTATCGCGCCATTTGGGGTGTGAAACGGCCGCGCATCGCTTTGCTTTCGATCGGCGAGGAAGAAATGAAGGGCAACGATCTCACCCGGGAAGCCGCCAACCGGCTGAAGCAGAGTTCCCTCAATTTCGTGGGCAACGTCGAGGGCCGCGATGTGTTCCGCGGCAATGTGGATGTCATCGTCTGTGACGGCTTCATCGGCAACATCGCTCTCAAGCTCAGCGAAGGTTTGGTCGAACACATCGGCGGCATGCTGAAGAAAGCTATCAAGAGCAGTTTGGCTTCCCAGTTGGGCTATGCGCTCTCCAAGCGCGCCTTCGACGATTTCCGCAAGCGCACCGATTATTCCGAATACGGCGGAGCGCCTCTCCTCGGGGGACGCGGGATCACCATCATCGGCCATGGACGCTCGAATCCGAATGCCATTAAGAATGCCGTTCGCGTCGCGGATGAGCTTTGCCGCGCGCGCATCAACGAAAAAATTGAACAGGAGCTTTCCGCTGCTGCCGTCGCTGCGCGCGGTTGATCGGAAAGGAAACCGTATCCGCCATGAGTAAGCTTGCCTTTTTGTTTCCGGGACAGGCCTCGCAATATCCCGGCATGGGCCGCGATCTCGCGGAAAATTTCCCCGAATCGCGCGCGGTGTTTGACGAAGCGGACGCCGCGCTCGGCTTCTCGCTCTCCAAGCTCTGTTTTGAAGGGCCCGAAGACGCCCTCAAACTCACCGAGAATACCCAGCCGGCCATCCTCACCGTTTCTGTCGCGGCCTTTCGCACCCTGGAAAAGCGCGGCATCGTTCCCGATTTCACGGCCGGCCACAGCCTGGGCGAATATTCGGCGCTGGTGGCCGCGGGCGCGCTCGATTTTTCCCCGACGGTGAAATTGGTTCGCAAGCGCGGCCGCTACATGCAGGAAGCGGTCCCGGCGGGCGAAGGCGCCATGGCCGCCATCCTGGGTCTTTCTCCGGCGGACATCGGCGATATTTGCAAAAAGGCCGCCGACGGCGAAGTTCTTTCTCCCGCGAACCTGAATTCGCCCGAACAAACCGTAATCTCGGGCAGCGCCGCCGCCGTCAAACGAGGTGTCGAAATCGCCTCGCAGAGCGGAGCCAAGCGCGCCGTAATTCTCCCTGTTTCTGCGCCGTTTCACTGCGCTCTCATGGCCGAGGCTCAAAAGCGCCTCGATCCCGATTTGCGAGCCGTCGCCTTTGGCCCCTTGCGTTTTCCGCTGATCACTAATGCCGACGCCGAGGCCGTCGCCTCCGGTGAGGAAGCTCGCGAAGCGCTGATCCGGCAGGTCACCCTCCCGGTGCGCTGGCACGATTCCGTCCGCGAAATGATCGAGCGAGGCGTTTCCGTCTTCGTGGAAGTCGGGCCGGGCAAGGTGCTTTCGGGATTGTTGCGCCAGATCGATCGTTCGGTGCGCTGCTTCAATGTGGAGGATTCTGCCAGCCTGCGCGCCATGATCGACCGCATAGCCCAGGCCCGCACCGAAGTTCCCGAGGCCTAGCTGCCCCTTTTGCAGTCACGATTGCCGCTGTAGCGGCTTCTTTATAATCCAAGCACGCAAGCGAACATCAGAGGCGCGACGATCGTCGCATCCGACTCGATGATGAATCGAGGCGTATCCACTCCTAATTTGCCCCACGTAATCTTCTCGTTTGGAACAGCTCCGGAATAGGAGCCGTAGCTCGTCGTTGAATCGCTGATCTGGCAGAAATAGGCCCACAGAGGTATGTTTTCGCGTCGCAAGTCTTGGTGCAGCATCGGCACAACGCAGATTGGAAAGTCGCCTGCGATACCGCCTCCAATCTGGAAAAAACCAAGTGGTGTGACGCGCGCCACGTCCGAGTACCATCGCGCCAGTTCAATCATGTACTCCACGCCGCTGCGAACGGTGGTTGCGGTCTTGATTTTACCGTCAATCACCTGTGCCGCGAACACGTTCCCGAGTGTCGAATCCTCCCAACCCGGAACGAAGAGCGGCAAATTGTTTTCCGAAGCCGCCACCATCCAGCTATCTGCGGGGTCAATCTGGTAATGCAGTTTCAGTTTTCCGTCGCCGAGAACTCGATAGAGGAATTCATGCGGGAAATATCGTTCTCCCTTGGAATCGGCCGCGCGCCATTCCTCCATCACAATTCGCTCGATCCGTCTCATGGCTTCTTCTTCCGGGATACACGTGTCGGTCACCCGGTTCAAATGGCCGTTCAGCAATTCCACCTCCTGTTCGGGAGTCAAGTGCCGGTAGTGTGGAACTCTCCGGTAATGATCGTGAGCCACCAGGTTGTAGACGTCTTCTTCCAGATTGGCTCCCGTGCAGCAAATTGCATGCACCTTCTCTTGCCGGATCATTTCCGCCAGGGAAATTCCAAGTTCTGCGGTGCTCATCGCTCCGGCCAGGGTGATGAGCATTTTGCCGCCACGGGAAAGATGCCCGGCATAGGCTTCCGAAGCGTCCGCCAGTGTGGCCGAGTTGAAGTGGCGAAAATGCCGTCTGACGAAGGTTGCAATGGGTCCCGCTGAGTTCGTCCCGGACGGGTTCATGGGTATCTCCTCGTGAACTGAATTGAGTACACACACAGGCGAAGGAAACGCAATCCCGTTAGAAATAGCTGGCGGTATAGCTCAACAGTCGAAGGAACTCATGAGTTGAGATATGAAATTGCAAGGAACCCGGATGAAATTCAAGTTGCACGGAGAATGGATAACACAGAAGTCTCGGACTTGGCTATCGAATTTGGCGTGTGATTCCGATTTCGTTCGATAGAAGATGCGCGCTCCGTTCTGTTGACCGGGATCTCGATAAGTGGGCGCCGGAATTCATTCGTCGCCCAGTGCTCGTCTCTATTGCTCTCAAGTGTGTGGATGCGATAGCTTCTAACCCTATGTTTTCACTCAAAGACAAAGTTGCTTTGATCACCGGTGCGTCGCAAGGCATTGGCCGAGCCACTTCGCTCGTGCTGGCGGAAGCGGGCGCGAAAGTCGCCGTAGCCGCGCGCAATACGGAAAAACTCTCCTCGGTGGTCGCTGAAATTGAAGCCGCTGGCGGCGTGGCGATGGCCGTGCCGCTGGACGTGGCCGACGCAACGCAAGTAAGGGCGGCCTTTCAGCACGTTCTCGCAAAATTCGGCCGCCTCGATATTCTCGTCAATAACGCCGCCATCACCCGCGACACGCTTGCTCTCCGCATGAAGCTAGAAGATTGGGAGGCGGTCTTGCGCACCAACTTGACCGGCGCGCATCTCTGCATCCAGCAGGCCCTCGGCGCCATGCTCAAGCAACGCTCCGGCCGCATCATCAATCTCACCTCCGTAGTGGCCGAGGCGGGCAATGCCGGGCAAGCCAACTACGTCGCGTCCAAAGCCGGATTGATCGGCCTCACTCGCGCTATTGCCGTGGAAGTCGCGTCGCGCAACATTACCGTCAATGCGATTGCTCCCGGCTTCATCGATACGCCCATGACCGAGATCCTCTCCCAGGAAATCAAGGATAAAATGAAGGCGCTCATCCCACTGGGCCGTTTCGGAACCGATCGCGATGTCGCCTGCGCCATCCACTTTCTCGCCAGCGATGAAGCCGCTTACATCACGGGCCACGTTCTCGATGTGAATGGCGGCCTTCACATCGGCTAAGCGGCTTTTTACTGGGTTATGCGCGTGAAGGCGCCTGGAACGCGCCCACTCTTGAGGGAGGGCTGCCGTTCTATTTCCTGCCAACTTAGCCGGCAGTATTTGCGTGACGCCGCTGATTTGCGTGAACTCTCTAAGTTAGGACATTCGCTGTGGCGGAGCTTATCAGCGAGGTTCGACCGTCTGTTCCGTTAGGCAATCGGGAGGCGGCATTGCAGATAATGGGCGCTGCGCACAGAACCGGAATCTTCCCGCGCCTGCCTGGATTTTCACGTCTTTGAAGTTTGCCGATTCGAGTCTGCCAGGCAACTTTGCGGGATCGACCAAGACCATCGTGTCCCCGAAATGGAAGACCCGCATCCGGAGGGACCGCACGCTGTCCGTTCCGGCGAAAACGCCGCCGGGCTTGAGAACCCTGTAGGCCTCGGCAAACAACCGATCCTGTAAAAAGTTTGACGGTACGTGGTGGAGCATGGTGAAGGAAACAACGGCCGAAAATGTTCGATCGCGGAACGGCATTGCCGTTGCATCGCCGAGTTGTACCGTCACATTAGTGCCGGCGGTACGCTCCCCGAGAGAGCGCGCCAAACGCGGATCGACTTCGAGACACGTGATAGCCCGGTATCGATGGCGCAGCCAATCCGTAGTCAGCCCTGGCCCCGGACCAATTTCCAAAATTTCGTCGCCCAGATCGATTCCAGCGAGTGACCATGGCAAAATTTCATCCTCGAGTTTCTGCCTCCAAGGGTTTGACCGGCAGTACCATTGGTGCAATCGGTTCATCGCGATCCAACTGTCCCGTCCGAGCGGAATCGTCTAGCTCCGCTCGCGGAGGTGAGGGATTTCTGTGATTAATCTCGCTTTTCGACGAGCCGCCATTTCGTCCGCAACGGCTGCCCGTTCCGTCGAAGACAAGCATCGCGCCGCCGCGGGAAATACCACATCATCCTCCATGCGAATGTGCTGTTGATACATGGCCGTGAGGCTGGCGACCGCTGTTCTGAATTCTTCTGCTTCCGCACTTGGCAGGCTCCCGGAGAACAGATACTTTTGTCCTAAGCTCTCAACTCTGGCGTGTAAACTGGCCGCCCAGCGATGATCGTTCTCGAGGGCTTCGAGGCTGTTCAGTGCGGATTGCACCTCGGGATTACTGACCTGACGCAGCCGGGGAAACAACGATTCCTCTTCATCCGCGGTATGTTTCGGCGCAGCCTCGCGGAAATAGCGCAGGGCGGCATCGAGCGCCCTTCTCGTTTCGTCGGTCAAAGGGCAATCCATTGCTCGTGCGACGGCGCCCAATGAGCCGAGGAACATCTCAATGCGCCGATGACAATCGGACAGCAGCCCGGTCGGGTCTGAAAAGTTGTGAGCTACGGCTCCAATCTGTACAGGCATGCGTGAATGGCCCTCCTGGCAAGATTCTCTCCCAAGCATATACAGTGACCAGTGCAATCGATGTTGGATCGAACCGGTCGCGGCTCTTGCATGTCACGATTGAGTTGACACAACCACATCCGGCTCTCGCAATCCAACCAGAGAGATAGCGCCAAGATGCTCTCCATACTTGTGGAAGAGCCTGCGCATGGAACCGATCCGGCGGCGGATCGTCCGGTCTGTAGCCACCCTGAAAGCGAACTGCAGACCGCCCCTCAATCCTTCGTCCCGCAGCACGCGCCATGGTTTCAGTAAATGCATGGGCGCCTCGCTGCTCCAGGCCACTTTCAGTCCGTTCTGTTCGAACAATCTTATCCATTCGCTTCGGGACAGCGGTTGTACTCCCACATGGATATCTTTCGACATCGCCGCTCGGATCTCATGACGGAGGCGGTCCGATATGTCGTCGGGCAAGAGGCACAACTCTTGGATGCCGTATCGTCCCCCAGCCTCCAGAAGCCGCGTGGCCTCCGCAAAAATCCGAATCTTCTGCTCCTGACTTTGCATACTTAGCATCGCTTCGCCATAAACTACCGTCGCGGAAGAACTGGGCAGCCCTGATTCTTCCGCCTGGGCCAGCACAATCCTGGCAGGAGTTCCCGCCAGTTGCCGTCGAAGGTATTCGGCTGCCGCGGGCTCGCGCTCCACACCACAATAAGCCGACGGATGGCGCCGTAGAACGATTCGGGCAGTAGCGCCTAGCCCCGGAGCGAATTCGACTACACGATCCTTCGGTCCGATTGCCAAGGCGTCAACCATACGCCGTGTTAGAGCAAGCCCGCCCGGCCGCAGGACACGCTTGCCGGCCCGCGCCAAAACCCAGTGTCCCTGCATCCTGTCGGGATGCTGGCCTTCGCCGACAAATCGAGGGCTCGGAAGCGATATTTCCTGTCTGTCATTCTCAGCATCGACATTTCTCATATGGATCGACCTCGATTAAAGCATACCCTCGTGGGACCCGTTGAATATGACTAAAGTCACAGCTCGGCGGCCCCGGCGGATCTCATGTCGCGTGTTCCTGGGCCCTGACAGGTAGAGCAAAGGAATCGTGTGTAAGGCTACCCGCTAATTTAGACAGTCAGGATCTCCGAGTTTAGGTCAGTTGCAAAAGCCAAGAAGGCCTCGTGCAGGCCGTCATTTCCGGCGTGATTCTCCTGCTGATTCAGGTGAACGAGACGGCCAACAGCGCCTATCAGATTCTCGTGGACGCGGGCGCCATCCTCTACTTCATTCCTTTCATCTACATGTATGCGGCGGTCATCAAGCTCGCCTATCGCGCAGACTGCGGGAAGAGCGAGCAAGCCGTGCTGATTCCCGGAGGTAAATTCGGAGTCTGGCTCGCCGGTTCTCTGGGATGTCTCGTGGTGCTGGCGGGAATCGTGCTCTCCCTCATTCCGCCGGGCGAGTCTACCCACAAATGGCTCTTCGAATCGAAGCTCGTCGGAGGCACCCTGCTGGGAATCCTGATCGGTCTCACCTTGTATTATCGCGGCGCTCGCCAAAAGGCCCGGGAGTCCGCGCTGCTTTCCTCGCATTGACCCCCGCCGCGGCTCTTCGAACGGCATTACATACTGGATGCACAGGAATGGAAAAGTCCGAACGATTCGTTCCCAACTTGGGCGGCTATTTCTTAACCGAATACATCGGAATCGCCTTCTGCTTCCTCGCGGTTTCCTCAAGCTCCATGAAGTGAATGCGAAAGCTGGAGCTTTTTGGAGCCAAGCGAAAGATGGCGATATTTTTTCAACCGGAAAACGTGCCCAGTTCACTAACGTCAGCTCCGGTGTCGAACAATTCCATCAGACTCGCCACAGCATCATCGGGGCTAACGTGCTTTCCGCGAGTTTTTTCCAGGTCATCGTGTATAAGCTTAAGTATTGGCAGCACACTAAGACTCTCTTCTCGTTGAACCCTAACTCGCTCACTTTCGCCTTCGAGTAAAGCCACCCAGCTCTTTACGACCCATCCTGGAGCTCCCCCAGGATGAAGAGTCATCGCATAAGCTGGAAGGCGTGTCCGATAGAAGGTCACGCGATGCCTAAGGAATTCGGAAAACAACGGATTGGCATAAACTGCCTTAGTGCAGACCGACAGAAGATCGTGACGGACCGTTTCATACGCAATGAGCCAATGCTCTCGATCCAAATCGGCGTCTTTCAAACCTTTGACAATTTCTTTGTTTTTGAAACCTTTGGGCAACAAGCCTCGTTGCTCCATATGAAGGGCTTGGAGAGCAATGCAATCGTCGTCAAAACTGCATAGAACGCGGCCCGCCTTGGAGTCAAGGGTGTATCCATGTTCCAAGCAGAACGCGAGCGCCCATGCGCAATCGCTACTGAATCCGCCAGCTTCATGCCGAATTATCATCTGATTGATCGTTGCAGTGATAAGAGCCTCGTCCAGAGTAAGGCCGTTCACATGCCAGAAAGAGAGCAACGCAAATGCTTTCTGAGCCGCGCCCGGCTCGCACAGTAACGCCTGTGTTATGCATCCCTGCGCGATCTGCGCAACATCGTAGCGGGGGCAATTGATGTTAAACAATATGCCTAAGGCATAGAGCAGAATAGGCGCATCAGGAAACTGCTCGCGAAGCCGAAATGCAATGTCAAAGTATTTGACCATCTTGTTTGAATTCATGTAAGGGACGGTTCCGGCTTCTCTCAGCGTCTCTTGCCATTCATCTTGAGATGGTTGGGGAAGCCGCACTATTGCAGTTTTATTCGCATTAAGGCGCAATCGAAACTTTCCGAGCTCACGATTCAGTTTCTTCAGACCTTCCTCGGCCTGCTCGTGAGTATTGAAGGCCAACTCATAATCATCGAACCACCGAAACGAGTGTTGCGATGTCACTGATTTGATAGCATTATCCACTCTGGCTAGAACAACCTCAGCGAGCAGGAATGAAATATCGTTTCCGATTGGCACACCTTGGCTGACTTTTCCGTCTAGATTCATTAAGGCTTGATCGAGTTTTTTTCCGAGTAGTTTGTCGTTATTCCAGTTTGTTCTTTCGCGCAACTTCGGATCGATGGCCCACCCAACTGCATGAGTGTACAGCGAAGGATAGAACTGACTTACGTCTGCTTTGAGCAGGTACGATGATCCTGCCCGAGTCGCGGCTCGCTCCTTGTGTAGATCTGCTGGGCTAACCATGGGCGATAGTGTTCGCTGACGCCCTGTGGCATAAACTGGTCGGCTCCTTGAGAAGTCGGACGATGCTCTTTTCAGAAGCCGCGCAAAGTGTGTCGCGATCAATATGGCCAATTTCGAAAACGAGGCGGGGTGTGGAATGCGAAACTCCCGCCGGTTGACTCCCGGAAGCGCTAGTCGGTATTTCACGCACTCGGTGAATTTATCGACCGGGCAATACTTCGAAATTATTGAGCGTCCTTGCTTCGTTGCAGCATAATTCGCAAAGCTTGCGGTGAAAAACGCAGGAGGTAACTCCTTGGGGAAATACCCTCGTGCGAGCAAAGACTGGTAGATGGTCATTCACTAGTCCCAAAAATAGTCAGAGGATTCCCAACACAATGACCCATAAGCGCAAAGAAGGGCGCGACCAGGATGGATTAAAGGCCAGACTTATAGCGAAGAAATTGATGGGTAGGTACCTCAAGAGTCAATCAGAATCCATCATGTAAGAAAAGTTTATCGACCCGAACGGGCAGCTCAAGCTGGAATGGTCGGAAAAATCTCTGAGGGAATGGAAGCTTTAAAACGGATCTCGGCCCTAGAAGCCTTCTTCCACCAATCGGCTAATGGTGAGTCGCGATGCCGTGGGAGTTTTCTTCGTTTCCAGCAGGCTCTCCACGTATTTCGCGAGGATGTCGCATTCGAGATTCACCGCGTCTCCGGCGGCCATCGTCCGAACGTTCGTGTGCGCGTGCGTAAACGGGATAATGGCGATATCGGCGACGCCATTCCGCCAGCGCGCCACCGTCAGGCTGATCCCGTCGATTGCGATCGAGCCTTTTTCGGCCACATACCGCCGCAAATCCTCCGGCACGCGCACCGAGAGCCACCAGTTCTCGCCTTCCGGTATCAGCCCGGTCACGCGCCCCACGCCATCCACATGTCCCTGGACGAAATGCCCGCCCAGCCGCGCGCTCGCCGCCAGCGGCCGTTCCAGGTTCACCAGATCGCCCTGCTTCTTTTCCCCCAGCGACGTTCGGCGCAGCGTTTCCCCGGAAAGATCCGCCGAAAAATGTTGAGCGCCGTGCTCGACCACCGTCAGGCAGCAGCCGCTCACGGATATGCTGTCTCCCGGCTTCATCTCCGCGGCAATTTCGGGCGCGCCTGCTAGGCTCACACGAAGCCGCCCGCCCTCCGCTCCGTGCTCGATCGACTCAATTTTTCCGACCTGTTCCGTGATCCCTGTAAACATCGTGGAAATATCCTTCCACCGCGAAGTCGTGGCCGGTGCCGTGCAGCGTCAAATTGGAAAGCGCCCGCGCCTTCGGGAACAATCGCGCGGGAATCCGCGCCAGGGGCACGCCGCCGGTCCCCATGATTTTCGGCGCGTAGAAGAGGACCATTTTGTCCACAATCCCAGCCGTCAGCGCGGCGCCGTTCAGTTCCGCTCCCGCCTCCAGCAGCAAATTTAGGATTTGCCGCCGTCCCAATTCTCTCGTCACTTCGCCGGGATCGATATGCGCGCCGCGCGCTCGCACCCGGACCACCTCGACCCCCGCGCGCCTGAGCGCCCGCGCCTTCGGTGAATCGTTGCGCTGCGCCGTGAACACAACCACGTCGCCTTCCGCCGATTGCACGATCTTCGACTTCATCGGAATGCGCAATCGCGAATCGGCCACCGCGCGCAGTAGCTTTCTCCTCCGTCGCAGCGCCGTGCGATCCGTCAACAGCGGATCGTCCGACAGGATTGTCCCGATCCCCGTAAGCACGCCATCGGCCGCGTGCCGCATTCGCTGCACCGCCTCGCGCGACTCTTCTCCGGTAATCGGCGTCTCTTTTCCCGCGCGCATGGCGATTTGCCCGTCGAGCGTGAGCCCGGCCTTCAGCGTCACGAACGGAAGCCCGGTCTTGATCCAGCGCGCGAAATCCTCATTGAGCCGCTGCGCCTCTTCTTCCCCCATGCCGGTCGTCACCTGCACGCCCGCATTTCTTAGCTGCGCGAACCCCTGGCCCGCCACTTTGAGGTTGGGGTCTTCCATCGCGGCCACCACGCGCCTCACGCCTGCTTCGATGATCGTCTGCGTGCAAGGCCCGGTGCGGCCCGTGTGGCAGCACGGCTCCAGGTTCAAATATAGCGTTGCCCCGCGCGCCTCTTTGCCCGCCTGCCGTAAAGCCGCGATCTCCGCGTGGTCGCGCTCATCGTAAATGTGCAGGCCCGTGCCCACTGCTCGCCCATTCTTGACCACCACCGCGCCCACCATCGGATTGGGATGGGCCAATCCAACGCCCTCGCGCGCCAGTTCAATCGCTCGCTCCATCCACTGGCTATCGTCGGAAGCTACTTCAGTCGAAGAGCGAATTGACGTAGGTTTGCGCATCGAAAGGCACGAGATCGTCCATCTGCTCGCCTGTTCCCACAAAACGAATCGGCAGGCTCAGCTCCCGGGCAATCGCCACCACGATCCCGCCCTTCGCCGTCCCGTCGAGTTTCGTCAGCACGATTCCCGTCACTCCCGCGTGGCTCCAGAACTCGCGCGCCTGGTTCAGCCCGTTTTGGCCCGTCGTCGCGTCCAGCACCAGCAGCACGTCGTGCGGCGCGCCCGGCACGATCTTCGCCGCCGTGCGCTTCATTTTTTCGAGTTCCGCCATCAGGTTCGATTTCGTGTGCAGGCGTCCCGCCGTATCCACGATCACCAGGTCCGCCGACCGCGCGCGAGCCGCCGTCAGCGCATCGAAAATCACCGCCGACGGGTCCGCGCCGGATTTCTGCTTGATCACTTCCACTCCGGCGCGCCGCGCCCACACTTCCAGTTGCTCGATCGCCGC
>Ga0307373_10009462_pt1 | contig 14566 bp, 14 predicted proteins | sample OX2MG_FD_202534 | JGI IMG/M metagenome (GOLD analysis project Ga0307373, IMG submission 202534) | Soil microbial communities from Risofladan, Vaasa, Finland - OX-2 | ecosystem: Environmental > Terrestrial > Soil > Coastal area > Acid sulfate soil | place: Finland: Risofladan, Vaasa | collected... | reverse complement strand
GACGGTCCAGTCAGCCCAAAACCCGCCCGCCGTGAGCTTCTCGTCGGCGAAGCTGCCGCCGATCGAGCGCTCCGGCACCACGATGATTGCCTGTTTCAAGCCCTGGTTTTGCAGCTTGTCGAGCGCGATGAACATGAGCGCGCGGGACTTGCCGGAGGCCGGCGGCGACTTGATCAGCAGATATTGCTCGCCACGGCGGGCATAGGCGCGTTGCTGCATCGGCCGCATGCCCATAGCGTCGGCTTTGGTCGAAGCACCCGTCCGGGCGGTCGTCAGCGAGACGGACGGGATGGTCCGCTTGTTGGTAGGATTATCAGCCATCATGCCGCCTTCCTGCCTTTCTTCTTGGTTGGCGGCTGCGTGACCGTCATCCTGGTGTAGAGTTCGAACAGCTTTTCCAGCCGCTCCGTATCGTTCTTGAACCGTCGGCCAATATAGATGCGTTCGAGCACTTCGTCATTCTCGTCGTGAGCACGGCGTAGATCGTCCGGCATGTTTTCCGGATCATAGAGGTCGGCGATTGTCGCGGGAAAATGCGCCTCACGGACCAAGAGGATATTCTCGGCGCAGCGCGTGAGGTCGGCCTTGTTCTGCTCGGTGAGTTTGGGAACGGGAAACGTGTTCCACCCCAAGGTATTTGAGTATCGGTATCGGGTCTCCAGCTTGCCGCAAACGGTTGCTATCCAGATAAGGTGGATTCTAGATACTAGAAGCGCCATCGACCACGGTTCAGCATCGTAAATCCCAAAAGCCGCGTTCGAGATGATTGATCCCGGGGGCACATATCCAACGGGAAGCCATTCCCGGGTTTCACTTGAGTGGATCGGGACGATGAGGGCGCGGTCTCCAGGAGTCCCCTGAATTTGCCGGAACCTATGGGGATATGCCGCCGCAGGCCGTGTCTCTGCCGCTTTGCTTGCGGAGCGAAAATCACGCACCCGCTCAAATCGCTCCCGCAAAGCAGGAACACATTCGGCGTCGGCTCTCTCGTCATCCTGAACCCACACGCAATAACGTAAAGTGCCGTCAATAAATTCTGATGATCCGAATATAGAACGAATAAACCTACCTGCACCCAAGTTGCTTGCGACGAGTTGATCGCGCTCATGCCTTTCCATAAGCAGATGTCCGCCATCTACCGGCTTGCATCCCCAATACATCTTCGTCATCCCATTCATGGGATCGGACGCGGCCTCAACATACGTATCGTTAGCAGGCGCAAGGTAAGCATTGATGTGCGCGACTTTCCGGGCGTGCACGCCTTCATCTGAGTGAACGAAAATTCTCCGTTCTCGCGCTTCACTGCGACGCGAAATACCCACAACAACGACCGTCACCCCTGCATTATTACTTGCAAGGTTCGCCCATTTAAAGGATTCGTAGGCGAACTCGATAACTAGATCTTTGGACAAAATCGCGGGCCACAACATGGGCACTTGCTGGCCTTGGAAAATTGAGTTTGTGGTGACGAAGGCGAGTTTTGCTAAAGGCGACTCTGCTAATTGGGTCGCTTTATGGATCCATCCGGCCACATAGTCATAAGACTTCCAATATTTGGAGCGGGCACCGAATATGTGCTCAAGGTCGGCTTTTTGTTCGGGCGTTTGTGAGCTCAACCCGGCGTAGGGTGGATTGCCACAAATATAGGTCTCGCCACCTTCATTTTCGAATTCAATTTGTGCCTGATCAAGCGGCGTGTGAAAAAGATCGTCGGCCGCAAATTTCACTCTGCTTCCGTTCGGAGGGCATATGCTGAGCCAATCGAGCCGAAGCGCATTACCACAAGTGATCCAGTTCATGGCATTAAGGGGCAAGAATTCGGATAGGGCTTCCTTCTGTCCGCGATAGAGCACGTCGCACTGAAACTCCGCGATGATAAGCGCGAGGCGCGCGATCTCCGCCGGGAAGTCTCGCAACTCAATCCCTCGGAAGTTTGTGAGCGGGATCTCGGTCCGCAGGTCCGGTTCTCCGCGCCGCCGGTTGATCTCGGCCTCGATCGCCCGCATTTCCTTGTAGGCGATAACGAGGAAATTGCCTGAGCCACAAGCCGGATCGAATACCCGTATCTTCGCCATGCGCTTGCGAAGGTTTAACAGCATGCGGGGGTTGTCGTCCGCTGCCGCAAGCTGCGAGCGCAGATCATCCAGAAACAGCGGGTTAAGCACCTTCAGAATGTTCGGCACGCTCGTATAGTGCATTCCCAACGCGCCGCGCTCGTCGTCGTCCGCAACGGCCTGAATCATCGAGCCGAAAATGTCCGGATTGATCGCGCGCCAGTCGAGCCCCCCCACATGTATGAGGTAGCTTCGTGCGATGCGGGAGAAGCGCGGAACCTCGGTGCTGCCGGAAAACAAGCCGCCGTTCACATAGGGAAAGGCTACAGCCCAGCCAGGCAGGCCGGCTTGGGCACGCTCCGCAGACCTGGTGTTCATGGAGCGGAAGAGCGTGCTGATTACTTCATGGGTGTTGGCCGAGCCTGGGTCGCTCATGCGAGTGACGGTCGCGGTGAACAGTCCCTCGCCATTGAAAATGCCTGTCTTCTCGGCGAAAAAGCAGAAAATTAACCTCGCCATGAAGTGGTTCATGTCATGGCGTCGGTCGGCGCGGCTCCAATCGCGATTGTCCCTTAGCAACTCGACGTAAAGCTTGTTGAGCCGCCCCGTGGCCCTCACATCGATTGGATTGTTCGCGATCTCCTTGACGGTGGAGATTCCCGCGAGCGGCAGGAAGATGCCAAAGTGCTGGGGAAAACCGGCGTAGTCCGAGACGACCGGCTCGCCACTGGCGAGGTCCTCGGCTTCCAGCGTCACCCCATCGGTTGCAAGGATGAATTTCGCCTTGGTCGAAGCGGTCCTGGGACTCTCGCGAAGCGCCGTCAGCGTCGCGGTTACGGCTCCGGGTTCGCATACCGCGATATGGATATTGTGCCGCTGGAGAACGCCGCCCGGCACGTCGGAGGTATTCGTCTCGCCCTTGCGTAGACGCCTGATCGTAGTGTCCTTGTTACCGAACGCGGTCAGAAAGGCGAAAGGGAACTCGGCAGCGTCGAACGGCTGGAGCGCAAGATTCGATACGGCTTCCTCGATTTCTACAGCATTCATGGGGCAATCCGTGTCCCGATCAGGTCATGCACAAGCGCGACTCGGTAGGTCCGAAAGCAGTCCCGCGCCGGGTCAGTGGCTTCAAGGTAGGTCCCGGACTCGATCATGCTGTCAGCCTCGGAATCGTGCTGTTATAGGCATTGTCGCTGTGGGCAATGTTGTTGCCCGTCGTGCTGTTAGGTATTAGCAAAGTTTGCCGCCCTTTTCCAACTCTGCCGTGCGTTCTCAGAACGGTATATCGTCATCCAAGCCACCGCTCTGGGCTAAGCCGGCGATGCCGCCGCTGCGCCCGCCAGTTCCGGTCATAGAACTCTTGCTCAATCGCGCGTGCTCGGTCGTCAGGAATGAGATGTAGCTCCGAGTGAGGTTACAGAATAATCGCGCTTCGTTGGGTTGAATGTCCGAAGCAGTCTTCAGGTCGCTTCCATGTCGGATTCGGCCGCCGGTCGGGGATGATAGATAGCCGTGCAGAGTTGTCATCCACGCGAGAACCTGCTCAAGCACTTGCCCCTTGTGGTGCCTGCGGAGATCGTCAGCGATCTTGTTGAAGTATTTCCCCTCCACCGTGCCAGCACCGACATCCAAGCCTCGAAAGGCTGTGGACACGGTTTCCAGCAGCCAAAGGATTTCCTGAACAGCGGGACGGCCTCGGCCTTCCGACAGGAGCTGCTCTGATTGTGTTAGCGAGCGCTGGATGAGCTCCTGCGCTTGCTCGTCAAGAGACGCGTGGCGCTCTGGAACGACGATCTTTTCATGGGCTGTCAGACAAATAAGGTCAGGGGGCTGGATCTCGTAACCAACCTCGTTGTCGGCAAGGATGCGGTTCATAAATGCGACATCCGGAACGCCGAGTTGAGGATTCCCTTCACGAAAAGCAATGCATGCATCGTAAAAGGCTTCGATAAACAGCGGCGCGTTTTCACAAGCTCCCTGCATGTAGTTACCGAGATCGGTTTCCGCCCAGCTTGCGCTCGAACTCCAGGTCGAGGTCAGGCCCGCCGCATTGGCAAAATAGGCCTTAAAATGTTCCAGCATTGTCTGGCGATCTCCTTGTGCAGCGATCTTGCCGATCAGGCTAGAGAAGGCCCCGCTAACGTGGGCCGGGATTTCGCCCGGAGAGTTGAATCGCCAGGACGTGTCGAAATTCAGCATGATATGCACCCGACCGGTGGGAGTATCCGCAAGGTCCGTCGTTCTGCGCTGGTGTCGTCCACATCTGCGCAGTCAAAAAGGGACGTCATCGTCAAAAGGGGATGACTGCTCTCGTCGCGGCGATGCCTTCGCCGTCCGGCTGCTGCTGCCATGATTCAGGTTCTCGTAATTGTCCATTAGCCAAGTCATCCCAGGCCCTTCAACCGAATACAGGTTGAACCTGTTCCCATCGTAGTCTTCGTTTTGGGTGACGCTGATCATCTTTTTCTGCAGCAATCTCTCGATGCCGATATTCAACGCTATGTTGTTGTATCCGAGAACATCGAGCCCGTTTTTGATTACCCAATGCGAAACCGCCTCTCCGGGCCCGTCGCGGTTTTCCAGCATCGTGGCTAGCACGATCTGCTCATGCTGAGACAGGCCGTGTTCCTCCCTGAGAGGAGATTTCGTGCTAAAGGCGGCGAGCTTTTGAGCCTTCTCCTGCATGGCTTTCAGGCGTTCGGTGATCTGGGCTTCGAGCGCGCGATAGTCGCTCGACGAGTCCACGCTGTAGCGGATGATGTTGCGGTGCTGAACATCGAAGGGGAATTTCTCCTGACGCTCCTTCGAGCAGATCATGCAGATCTCTTTTTCCGTCGCCAGCGCATAGCCCAGCTCAAACCAGACATTCGGATTATCGAGCGTGATGTCGGCAAAGCAGACGGCAGCACCGCGAATGCCCTGCTCGATGTCATTGATCGGAATACTGACGGACGGGTCGCGGTCAACCCTATAAGGCTCAAGGCCCGCAGCTTCGATCGCCGGCTTGAATACGTCGGTGTATCGCTTGTCGAAGCGCCTGCCGTCGAATGGCTGAATGACAAAACAGGATGGCATGGGCTACCTCATGGTGTGGCGAATCAGGCCCCGAAGGGATTGGCGCTCAAGTCAGCTTCGGCGGTTCGTGTATATGGATTGGCGACTTCCTCTCTCATTCACGCGGCGTCAGCTTGCGCTTTCCCGCGCGATGCCAGGCGACGAAAGCATGGAGCACCTGGTTGTAAAATCGCGGCGGCAGAAAGCCGTAATCATAGCGGTCGGCGTTCGGGACTTTTCGCAGATCGTATCCTGGCCACAGAAATTCGTTGCCCTCGGCGACGACGATCCAGGAGCGTTCCGCGTCAAGCCCGAGATGCCGTTTGACCGGCAATGGAATCTCGACGGCTGAAGCGGGATCAGCCGGAGCGCTGTGCGTGACCGGCAGCACCGTAACGGCCGTCGCACCATCACCGGCACGCTCGATCGCAAGCACGATGACGCTGGGGCGGTCCTTGCGGCCTTCTTCCTGTCCCGCCTGGTGTTCGCGGTGCCAGAGATAGGCATAGGAGATGACGAGCCCCGCCTCCGGGGTGGGGATGGCCATATGCCTTCGCTATTCCTTGAGCATGTCGTCGAGATGGGCGTGCCGCGCGTCCATGCGTGACGCGCCGATGGCCCTGACCTGTTCATCCGAAAGCTCGGCGGTGGCGAAGCTGTGCCGGGCTTCCCGGAAGCGCTTGAATTCCTCGTATTCATCCGGACCGACAAAGTAGCCGGTGATCAGGCCGTGGCTGGAGACGGCGACAGCTGTGCGCTGGGCCTGCATCCGGTAGCGACCGAAGTTCCGGGTGAACTCGGACGCCGGGACGGTATTCGCCATGTCCATTCATCCTCTCTTTCTAGCTTTCAATATACGCCAATCGCGTAAAAAGCGCAAGTAGCGTGAATCGCGTTCTTTTTCTGAGGCTTGGCGGCCCCTTCCCTTTGGGGTAACATAAGGGACGTTATGTTACACTAAGGCCATGCTAGTGTCCTGGTTCGCAAATACCGACTAGTTCCACCAATGGGCAAAGCGCATCGTGGTGGGCCGCGTGGCGGCCTTGGCCAGCGTTACTAGCCCTGCACGGCGCCCAACCGTGCGTACTTGGTCCAGATGGTTATTGGTGGGCAATAGAGAGTCAGGACACTAGACCAGCCCCGCCAGCTGACCATCGCCCCGGGCACCAAGGAGCCGCGGATCTCCGCTGCCATCGCTGCCTCCATCGTCATGCCGGCCATCGTCGCCGGCGCTGGCGACCACGCCGCGCGCCGCTTTCTGGAATTCTTTGCCGCCACCATCCGCAACAAGAACACCCGCATGGCCTACTACCGGGCTTGCAGCCGGTTCTTTGCCTGGTGCGACCAGCACCAGCTCGGCCAACTTGCCGATATCGAGCCGCTGCACGTCGCCGCTTACATCGAGGCCATGCTGCACGGCTTCGAGAAACACTCGGTCAAGCAGCACCTCGCCGCCATCCGCATGCTGTTCGACTGGCTGGTCACTGGCCAGGTCGTCGCCACCAAGCCGGCTCACGCGGTCCGTGGCCCGAAACATGCCGTCAAGACCGGCAAGACCACGGTGCTGGATGCCGAACAGGCGCGCAGGCTGTGCGGGACAGCATCGACACGTCCACCGTGGTCGGACTGGTAGCCGGGGCAAAACGCCAGGCACGCAGGTGCGGCATGGCAGGGGCCAGTCTGCCGGGATGGTGGCATCCCGCCACTGTTGCCTGACCGGAAGTCACAACGAGCGCCGCCACGACAGAATTTGCCCGGGGTTTTGCCCCGGCTACCTCCCTGGCCCTCACGACATTGATCTCATTGCCATTTTCGGCTCTTCACCGGGGCCAAGATTGGACGCCGAAAGGGGGTCAAACACCGACGCCGGAACACAGCCGCTTCCCCAGGCACAGACTTCGACTGTCACCTAAGTCTTTTCGCGGACTTGTAGTGGTCATCGGAGATATGCACTTCACGGCCATCTTGCGTGAAAATGACGCGGCGTTGCCCGCTTGCCTCCTTGTAGGACGCCTCCGTTAGATTTGCCGAAAGATAGCCGCTCCAGTTGGCGGTCAGCTTGTGCACGAAGTAGCGCTGGTAGGGACCCTTGGCAGGCCCGTTCAGGAAGGCCGGAAGTGAGCCGGATCTCATTATCTGGCTGCAAATATCCGACGCCAGTTTGAGGGCTGCCTCTTCTGCGGCGGCCTGCCTGAAGTCGACATCTACTTGTCGCAGTCTCTCTCTGTCGCGCTCCGTCAGAAGCAGATCAATCCTTTCCTTATCCCGCAGCAAAGGGCGTAACTGTCCGAGAAGCAACAATACCGCTAAGGCCTCCTCGCCTCGAATGGCTTGGTTCTTGTAGAGTCTCACCTTTATGTCGAGCAACGTCTCCAGCTTCGTAAGGAGTGCAGGATTTGCGTCCGCGTTCTTCGGTATCGCTGCCGAATGGTCGCGAGGTGCCGAAGAAATGCCGAATTCAGCCAGCGCGGCGCTTACTGACTTAGCAGCTGGTTCCTCGAATTCCGCAACGATAGTGTTAAGCGCCAGTTCTTTCTCGGCAAGATCAGCTCCAATTCGGTCGAGTCTGCCCAGGGATTCCCCGTCAAGAATGTTATGACCACGTGTCTGCACGGCGTTGTTGGCTCTCCGTGTCAACGCGACCTCTCGTGCCGTGATGTGTTCAGGCTTCTCTGCTAGCCGTCTCTTGATCGAGATGACAACGCGCAGCGCGTACAATTCCTCGTACAGCGCCACATACTCTTGTCCGGAGGCAATAGCCTTGCAGCTGGAAATGGCACTGGCTACGACCTTCGCGTCGATGGCCTCCGTTCTCATCGCCATTACCTCATTGACGATGTTGGCTAACAGTTCGACGATCGGGTCTCTTTGATTCGCCGCGGGGGATAGCTTGTCTCGCTCTTCCCAGTCGCTTTCGGTGACCCTGCGTTTTCTCTCCGGGCTGTCTTGACTGTCATCCGCCGTCATTTTGGACCGGGCGGTGCTCTCAGTAGCCGCTGCTGGTGGCGGCACGGTGATACTTGGGATGAAAAGCGGCAACAGCGGTGACTGCTGCACAGGAATCTGAGTCTGAGGTGTCTGCAGCGCGGAAGCGGGTGTATGTAGAGGTTGCTGGGGCGTGTCTGTCTGTGGCGGGGTCTGAGATGGAGTAGACGCAGGCCCGGCCAAGTCGCGAATCCGTTTCACGGTCTCATTCCTCAACAGCTACGTCGCATCTCTTCGAATTCTTCTCGAAGCAACTCGACAATTGTCGTTGGTTGCAGGCCGTTGCCATCCAAGTGCTGGAGAATCGTGCTCGCGTCGAGAAGGCGGCTGGCCTCAGCGACGGCTAGCAGCAGCCCGTCCTTGTCGGTGCCATCCTTCGGATGCTGGCCGAACGCCGCGGCGATCGTGTCACTAACAGCGGACAACTCCCGTTCCAACACGTCCCAGGATGCTTCGAACTCGGGCAACAGATCGTCTCTCTTGATATCGCGGATATTCTGCTGCAGAAGCGGCTTCAAGCTCGCTATCTGAGTGCTACAGGCCTCAAATGTCGTCTGCCACTGCTCGCGTCGTTGTCCGATCGAGTCGCGGCCATCCGGCTGCCCACCGATGTTGGGCTGCAGCTCGGCAACGGGCGGAGCGGCGTCACCCGACCGGGGCAGCTCCAAGCCCAATACTGTGCGCACCCACGCATCCCTCGGCAGCCGGCTCGGAGCCCCGGACATCTCTGCGTCTTCTTTCATGCTGCGTACAGCGTCTTGCTAGCGGGACACTAATATGCCATGGCCAATTTGGCAACGGCCCCTTCTACGCAACGCGGGGCCCCTGGCAACGGCCCGATTGGCCGAACGGGACCGCATACACGTCCTTGGCACCCGGACACGGGAAGGGCCGCCTAGGGGGGACCAGGCGGCCTTAGTTACGGGGCCCAGGGAGGGAGAGGGGCCCGAGCGCGGAAGGTGACAAAGCGCCGCCTAGGAATGTAAGTGCCCTAAAGCAGAGAGGCAAAACGATTCCATGTATTCCCTTCGTAATACTTTTTGGTCAGAATATGACAGAAGCATGGAAGCGCCCCCGCATCATTTTCGCATCCTCCTGCCTGCGGCGAACGAATAAGGGCCGCCCCTCTCGGAGCGGCGGCGCCAGTACGGGCTCCGGTAGTCAGCCCGCGAGAAAGTGCAGAGCTACCCAGGTGATCGCGGCGAGAGCAGCCCACAGCGGGGCGACCAGCACTGCGGCCGTTGCGACTTCCAGAATCTTGGCCTCGACGCAGGCCGAAATCGCGACCGCCTCCTCATATTCAGCTCCGCCCACCGACTGCGTTACGGTCTTCACATGGCCGCCAGCCAAATACGCCAGCAGGTCGGCCGCCCTCACGCCGGCGGCGAATTAAAGTCCCGGCAGCTGGGCCGCAGTAGCCAAGCCAGAAGCGCCTCCAGCGCCGCGTGCGCCAGCTGCACCGCCCCCAGGTTAGCTTCCGCCAGCGCGGAATCGTCCGGCCGCTCATGCCACTATGTCCGCACGCTGCCATCGGGCCGCTGTAGTCGCAGCACGAAACGGCCTTGCCAGGCCCCGTTTGCGACCGTGTCCAGCAGCTCATTGCGGCCAGGCGTCTTCGGTAGCTTCGATCGCTCGAAGAACGCGCCGACCAGGGTCGTCGAGGTCAGCGGCGGAACCCATAGCGAAGCGGGTCGCGACTGCCCCGACACTTTACTAGGCCTGATGCACACCTACTCCAAGCTCGGCATCGCGTTCTGGGACTACCTCGGCGATCGGCTCGCCGTTCCCGATCATCCAGACGTCCCCTTCCTGCCCGGCCTCATCCGTTGCTGAGGCAGGCCGGCTTGATGCCCACGCCCGGGGCGTTGCCCCGGTTACGCTCCGAGGCAGCGGCGCGCCCCGCCTGAAGCTCGATATCCACTTCGTCCACGAGTTCGGCTTGCTGTCCCCGCAGGTGCCCCAATCACATGGACGTGATATGATGGCGTCCGCTAAGGCCACTTGCTCGCGATGAATCTCGCTCCGCCTTGCCGTTTGTTCTCGCGTCATCACGAATACAGACTCAGTTTTCCTTTCTTTGGACCGAGTCCGAAAATATCGGCCTAGAGTGCTGACTGTCCCCTTATCGGAACGACTTATCAAAGGAAAACTTCGGGTGTTTTCCCGTACTGCCATCCGTGTTTTCCTTTTCTTTTTCCGTCTCGATACCGTGTCGTCGCGATCAGTCGATGGTACGACTTCCGCAACGCTCCTGGTATTTTGAAGGGTGGATGTTGTCAAGAATAGTACTCGCGTGGAAGACGGATGTGTGCATTCGATGTCTACCGCTGCGTTCATGCAAGCGAGGAAGCAGCTACCGGAGAGAAGCAAATGGTTCAGGACGTATCCGAGCCGCCCCGGCCGACAGCGGGCGTAGTGCCCGCTGTGGGCCGGAGCCGCCCCCCGCCGCGTCACCTCGTGACAGGGACTAACCCAAGAGCAAGCGAAGCATCAAACCTCCGCACGAGGGCGGAGGCGCGGGACCTGCATTCCAGTCGCGGGCTCACCAGCCTCGGCGTGAAAGGAAGCGAGGCGGGCCCGAAGAATACCATTCGCCCATCCCAATCGCGGCAGCACGGGGACCCAACCGCTGCCCCTGTGTTCCGCGACCTCGCTAGACGGGACGAAGTTCAGCCATCCGAGCTACTGGGCGGGTTGCCCGAAACATATCGGGCGGAGGTGCAAGGCGAGCACGCTTCCCTCGTCGTGTTGGTTTGTGACCTCGCCCGTCAAGAAGTGAGAAGAGTGCCGTCCCACAACCATGAGAAGGACGTTTGACCATGCGCACCGCCATCTACGCTCGTTACAGCAGTGAACTGCAAAGCCCGACATCGATCGACGATCAGGTGCGAATCTGCCGTGCCCGCGCCGAGCGCGATGGCTGGGATATAACCGATGTATATGCAGACGCGGCTGCTACTGGTTCCTACGCCGGGCGCGAAAATTTTCAGAAAATGCTGATGGGTATCCGTGCGGGCCGGTACGATCTAGTTCTTACAGAAGACCTTGACCGCATCAGCCGCGACTTACAGCATATAGCGGGATTCTATAAGGAGGCAAAATTTGCTGGGACAGAAGTCGTAACGCTCGCCGATGGCGTCGTCTCCGATATCCACATCGGCATTAAAGGCACGATGTCTGTTTTGTTTCTCAAAGGCCTGGCTGAGAAGACCCATCGCGGTCTGGAGGGGCGAGTGCTGGGCGGATACAGCGCCGGTGGAAGAGCGTATGGCTATCGGGTCCGTCGCGGATTTCGACCAGATGGCGGGCTCATCACCGGCGAGATGGAGATCGTGCCGGATGAGGCCGCCGTCGTTCGCCGCGTGTGCGAGGAGTACGCTCGCGGAAAGTCACCGCGAGCAATTGCGAAAACCCTTAACGCCGAACATATTCCTGGTCCACTCGGTGGCACCTGGACCCACTCTAGTATCCTCGGCCACGGACGACGCGAGACCGGGATCTTGCGCAATCGCCTCTATATCGGCGAACGGGTATGGAATCGCCAGCGGTACATCAGGCATCCATTGACCGCAAAGCTCGTCAGCCGCCCGAATCCGCCCGAGGTCTGGATTCGCTCCCAAGTGCCGCATCTCCGCATCATCGACGAGTCCCGGTGGCAGGCGGTGCAAGCCCGGCTGCAGGCAGCGCAAGACATTTGGGTTTCCCAGCAGTCTGCGGCCGGGAGCGACAACAGCACCTCTCCGCCGAACACCGGGGCACGGCTTGCCGCGGCGCGACGCCCGCCTTGGCTGCTAGCACGGCTGGTACGCTGCGGTATTTGCGGGGCGCCAATGACCGTGGTGGGCTGCGACGGCAGGCTTGGCTGCTTCAACCATGTCGCGCGCGGCACCTGCAGTAACCGACGCACCCTGTTGCGAGATGCCTTGCTGCGACGAGTGCTGGTTGGCCTGAAGGAGCGGCTGCTCGCCCCGGAGTTGGTGGAGGAGTTCGTGCGCGCCTATATCACCGAGGCGAATGCGGCCAACCGCGACCGCGGAGCGCAGCGGGCCCGACTATTGCAGGAACACGCCAAAGTAGGCCGCCAGACCCGAAATTTACTGGAGCTGATCAAGGACGGTCATGGCAGCCCGGCGATGGTGCGCGAGCTGCGCGAACTCGAACGATGCCAGGAAGCGCTCGCCACCGAGTGTGCCGACGCGCAAGCGCCCGAGCCTGTGCCGGTTCCTCACCCGAACCTGCCGGAGATATATAGGCGCAAGGTCGAGGCACTTGAGGAAGCGCTGCGCGACCCGGCAACCGCGATGGCGGCGACCGAGGCGTTGCGTGGCTTGATCGACGCGATCCTGATCTACCCGGGCGAGAAGCGCGGCGAGGTCGACGTGCAGCTGCGCGGCGATCTCGCCGCGTTCTTGCACCTGGGCGGCCCGGCCGCGGGCGGGGCGGAGAACGGGGCAGCCGACAGCAAAACGGCCGTTCTCCGTTTGGGGAACGGCCGTTCTCATGAAGTATTGGGAACGTTGGTTGCGGGGACAGGATTTGAACCTGTGACCTTACAGGTTGTGAGCCTGACACCCGGCCGCAGCCGCCCTTGTCTCACCGCGTCCGCGTCTCCTTCCACGCGCCTGCTCGCCCCCTCCGCTCGCCTGCGCCCCTCGCGGCATGATCCTGATCGACGCCCGGCCCGGCGCGATCGCCTGCGCGCCAGCGGCCAAGCCCCGGTCACCTGCCCAGCGTCGATCGTGTCCCGGCAAGCATCGCGCAGAACACCCCACAACCGGCAAACCTACGCCGCCCGCTGCGCCCTGATCCGCTCGGCGTCCTCCGGTTTGAGGTTCCGACGCGCCGCCTTCAGATCGTAGTGGGTCTGGAGATTCAACCAGAACTCCGCACTGTTGCCGAAATAGAGCGCCAGCCGCACAGCCGTGTCGGCCGTGATCCGGCGCCGGTCGTTGATGATCTCGGTAATCCGATTGGGCGAGATACCGATCGCCTTGGCAAGCTGGTTCTGCGACAGGCCGTATTCGGCCAGGAACTCCTCCTTCAGCATCTCGCCGGGCGTGACCGGCGCGAACTCGTCCGTTGCCATGTTCGCCTCCATCAGTGGTAATCGACGATCGAGACCGCATGGGCGTGGCCGTCGATCCATCGGAAGATCACACGCCATTGGTCATTGATCCGGATCGAGTGGAAGGCCTGAAGCTCCCCCTTCAGCTTCTCCAGCCGGTTCGACGGCGGCGCCGCCAGATCCTCCAATCGGGACGCGGCGTTCACCGCCTCCAGCTTGCGCTTGGCCGGCCGGGCGAACCCCTGGAAGTCGGAGACGAATGTGTCCCGGAACAGCGCTTCGGTCCGCTTGTCGCCGAACGACTGGATCATGAGGCATTATACCGAATTCCGGTAGGCGGCAAAGAATGTCCCGGGAAGGTTCCGTCTGGCGCGCAGGTCCGTGCCGGGGGGGCGGCGGCAGGCATCGAAGGCCGAGACCGCGCCGTGGTGGGCGCCGCGCCAGCCGTGAACGGCCGCCGCCAGACTGCCCGCCGCCTCGCCCGTCTCGGCGCCACCAAGCCCTACCTCGCTCGCCTGCGCCAGCGCGAGACCCTCCTGACCCAGCTCGCCGACCTGCCCCAGGCCGTCGTCGCCACCGAGGCCGAGGTCCTGGCGTTCATCGCCCGCCACGCCCTGGCCGGCCAAGGCCTCGGCCACGTCGATGCCCACCCTCTCGCCGCCGCCCGCCTGACCCAAGGCGCAACCCTGTGGACGCAAGACAAGCGCCTGCACGCCCTCGCCGCCCGCCTCGGCCTGGCCGCCGCGGCGTAACCCCCACATCCCACCGTTCATCTTCGCTTGACCGGATGGTCACCTTCGCTTTACCGAATTTCGCCCCATTTTCGGAACTTATCTCAACAGAACCAAAGCATTATCATTGCGAACAAGCAAATATGCTTCACGTGAAGCGCTCCGATGCGCCCCGTCCGCTCCCCCGCGCCAGCGCCCCCCTTCGCCTTCCCTCCGCTCTGGTGGTATCCACCGCCCTACCCGACCGGAGAGCCTCCAGATGACCGCGGCCTTCCCCGCCCCCAGCCTCGAGGCGGAGACCGACGCCCCGCTGATTCTCGCCCTTCCCAAAGGCCGCATTCTCGCCGAATGCGGCACCCTACTCGCGCGCGCCGGCATCACCCCCGCTGCCGACTACACCGATGAGTCCAGCCGCCGCCTGCGCTTCCCCACCAACGAGCCCGGCCTCGACGTGGTCCGCGTCCGCCCCTTCGACGTCGCCACCTTCGTTGCCTTCGGCGCCGCCGCGCTCGGGATTTGCGGCGCGGACGTGCTGATGGAATTCGACTACCCGGAAATCTACGCCCCGCTCGACCTCGGCATCGGCCGCTGCCGCATCGCGGTGGCCGAACCGCGCGCGACCGCCGGCTCCGACGACCCCTCCCGCTGGTCCAGCGTGCGGGTGGCGAGCAAATACC
>Ga0307373_10009459_pt1 | contig 14567 bp, 10 predicted proteins | sample OX2MG_FD_202534 | JGI IMG/M metagenome (GOLD analysis project Ga0307373, IMG submission 202534) | Soil microbial communities from Risofladan, Vaasa, Finland - OX-2 | ecosystem: Environmental > Terrestrial > Soil > Coastal area > Acid sulfate soil | place: Finland: Risofladan, Vaasa | collected... | reverse complement strand
ACGAACATGAACGCGCTCGGCCAGCCCCGCAGCTGGACCGACCACCTGCTGTGGCACCACGCCGCCCACACGGTCGACCTCTTCCGCTACCAGACCGGCGAGGAGATCGTCGTCGCGAACGCCGTCCAGGGCCCGATCAACCCCGACCTCGGGATCGCGATGGACATGTCCATCCAGCTCCGCAGCGGCGCGGGGAAGATCTGCACCCTGGCGTTGAGCTTCAACAACGACGGCCCGCTCGGCACCTTCTTCCGCTACATCTGCGACAACGGGACCTACCTCGCGCGCTACGACGACCTGTTCGACGGCAAGGACGAGCCGATCGACGTGTCGAAGGTGGACGTCTCGATGAACGGCATCGAGCTGCAGGACCGCGAGTTCGTCGCCGCGATCGACGAGGGGCGCGAGCCGAACTCGAGCGTCGCCTCCGTGCTCGACTGCTACCGCGTGCTCGGCGAGCTGGACGCCCAGCTCCAGGCGCAGGGTTGACGGCGGGCCCGTGCCGGGGGGCCGCCCGCCCGCCACGTTGAGGACGGCGCGGCCGCGATGCTCGACGGTGTGAGCGATCTCGCCGAGGGACCCGACGGGGCGGGCGGCGTGGCCCCCGACTCCCTCTACGAGCGCGTCGGCGGCCGGCGCTTCTTCGTCGAGCTGGTCGGGCGCTTCTACGCAGGGGTGGCGGTCGACGAGCTGCTGCGGCCGCTGTACCCCGAGGACCTGGGCCCGCCGGCAGAGCGCCTCGCCCTCTTCCTCATCCAGCTGGCGGGCGGACCGCGCGAGTACGAGGCGCTGCGGGGCCAGCCCCGGCTGCGCCTGCGGCACCTGGAGTTCCCGATCGGGGCGGCCGAGCGCGACGCGTGGCTCGCGCGCATGGGCGCGGCGCTCGACGCGTCCGGGCTCGGCGGGGCCGAGGAGGAGGAGCTGCGCGCCTACTTCGCCAAGATGGCGTCGTTCCTCGTCAACCGAGGGCTCGCCATCGGTGGCACGAGGTGAGGTGGTCGTTCACGAGCCCCGTGGCCTGCAGGTACGCGTAGCAGATCGTCGGCCCGACGAAGGAGAAGCCGCGACGGCGAAGATCGCGGCCCAGGCCCGCGGAAAGGGGCGTGGACGCAGGGAGCTCGGCGCTCGTCGCGTAGGCGTTGCGGACCGGCCGGCCGTCGACGAAGCGCCACACGTAGGCGTCGAAGCTCCCTTCGGCCTCCTGGAGGGCGACGAAGGCCCGGGCGTTCGTGACGACGCTCTCGAGCTTGGCGCGGTGGCGGATCACGCCGGGGTCGGCGAGGCACGACTCCACGTCGGCGGACGTGAACGGCGCCACCAACGCCGGCTCGAAGGAGGCGAAGGCGTTGCGGTAGCCGTCGCGCCTCGCGAGCACCGTCCGCCACGACAGCCCGGCCTGGGCACCTTCGAGGGTGAGCATCTCGAAGTGGCGGCGGTCGTCGTGGACCGGCACCCCCCACTCCTCGTCGTGGTAGGCGGCGAGCAACGCGTCGCTCGCCCAGGGGCAGCGCGTCAGGCCGTCGGCCGGCAGGGCGCGCAGGTCGTACGTGGTCCTCGGCACGGCGTCGAATCTACCGAGTCGCGCCAGCGTCCCGGCGGGGCCCGCCTGGGCGCGCGCCCGTGGCTCAGCCGCTCGGGCTCTGTTGGAGGTAGACGTAGTAGAAGAGGTCCGCCGAGCCGCGGTCGATCCCGACGGTGAGCTTCGCCCCCGCCGGGACGCCGTAGAGGTGACCGAGCAGCCCGACGAGCGAGTTGACCGGCTGGGCGTCGACGGAGGTGATGATGTCCCCGACGCGCAGCCCGGCCTCCCCGGCAGCGCTGCCCGCGACGACCGACTGCACGAGCACGCCGGCCGGCGAGAAGCCGGACTCGTGCACGGTCTTGCCGGTGATGCCGAGCCAGCCGTGCTCGACCGCGCGGTCGGCGAGGAGCTGGCCCGTGACCGGTGCCGCGACCCATGAGGGCACGGCGACCGCTCCGCCGTGGTACGAGCCGGCCACCATCCCGACGACGGCGCCGCTCGAGTCGATGACGGCGCTGCCCGGTGGGGCGCTTAGCGCCGGCAGGTCCGTGACGAGCGTGTCGGTGAGCTGGCTGCCGTCGACCACGAGGCGCGTGTCGAGCTTGCGGACCGTGCCGAGGTCGTAGGTCGACCCTCCGGGCCCGGTCACCGCGAGGGCGAACGAGCCGGCGTTCACGGCCTCGGCGGAGCCGAGCTTCACGACCGGCAGGTCCGTCGCGCCGTTGATGCGCAGCACCGCGAGCCCGCTTCGCGAGTCGCTCGCGACCACCGAGGCGACGTAGGACACGTTGTCGGAGAGGGTGACGAGCGTGGTCGTCCCGCCGCGGACGTACGCCGCCGGCGCGACGAGGATCCCGTCGTGGCGGACGACGAGGGCAAGGCAGCGGCGGTCCGTCGTGCCGTGCATGACGTCGACGACCGCGATAGCCGCGCCCACCTGCCAGATGCTCGAGGTGAGCGCCGCTCCGAGTCCGTCGCTGCTCGGCGTCGAGGCCCTCGGCAGGAAGGGTCCGATCGTCCCTTCGATTGGCGGGGAGGCGGAGCCCGTCGTCGGGTGCCCGGTGAAGGCTCCGGCGAGGTGGGTGCCGAGCGCGACCAGACCGGTGGCGAGGATGGCCCCGACCAGGCCGGCGGTCCAGGCGCTGGCCCGCGAGGGTTGGCTGGCGAGCCACCGCCGGCGCACGGCGACCGGGTCGAGCGCGATCGAAGGATTGGCGTTTCCGAGCTCGGACGGATGGCGCCACAGGCGGTCTTCTGGGGGTAGGGGACGGGAGGAGAACCCCTCCTCCGGCACCTCCTCGAAATCCCCCGAGAACGCGGCCACGACGGCGCAGGCTACCGCTTGGCGAGGGTCCGGGGAGGTCGGGACGGTGCGACGCCCGCCCGGCGCCCCGTACGATGGGGCCCATGCGCGTGGTGGACGGTCATTGAGCGCGGACCTGGCGCTCGACTTCGGGACCTCCACCACCCGCGTCGTCGACTCCGACGGCCGTCTGTTGCTGGACGAGCCGACCGTCGCCGCCATCGACGGCGACTCCGGCCGGCTGCTCGCGCTCGGCCACGAGGCCCTCGGCGTCGGTGCCGGCTCCGCCGGCAGGGTGAGCATCGTCCGACCCGTCCGCCGCGGCCAGCTCTTCGACCTCTCCCTCGCCGAGGAGGTGCTCAGCGAGGTGCTCCGCAACGCCGGCGTTTCCCGACTCCAGCACCCGAGGATCCTCGTGTGCTCGCACGTGGGGGCGACCAAGGTGCAGCACCGAGCGCTCGACCGTGCCCTGCGCAAGGCTGGGGCTCGCCAGGTCCGCTTCGTGGAGCAACCGCTGGCGTGCGCCGTCGGCTCCTCGCTCGCCATCGAGGAGCCGTCGGGGTCGATGGTCGTCGAGGTCGGCGGGGGGACGACCGACGCGGGCGTCCTCGCCCTCGGGGGGCTTGTCACCTCGAGGTCGCTCGCCTTCGGCGGCGAGGACGTCGACGACGCCGTGCGGTCGCTGCTCGCCCGCCGCCACGGTCTCGTCGTCGACCAGGCCACCGCAGCGGAGGTCTGTCGCACGATCGGCACCCTCGACGCCGCCTCGCCCGAGCTGCGTGTGGAGGTCGTCGGGCGCGACGCTCGGACCGGGCGCACCGCCACGGCGGTCCTGGCGCGCTCCGAGCTGCGCCCGGTCCTCGAGGAGCTCGTGTCGCCCGTCCTCGACGCCGCCGTCGCGTGCATCACGGACGCGCCACCCGACCTCGCCAACGACCTGCTCGGACGGGGACTGGTCCTGGCCGGCGGGGGCGCCTCGCTCGACGGCTTCGACCGGCGCCTCGCGACCGCGACGGGCCTGCCCGTCCACGTCTCCTCCGAGCCGCGTCTGTGCGCGGTCGTCGGGGCGAGCCGTTGCCTGTCCATGCTCGACGTGCTCACCTCGGCGGTCAGCGCGCCTCCGCGCCGCTGAGCCCCGCGCCGCTGAGCCCCGCGCCGCCCGGCCTCCGCGCCACTCTGGGCCCGCGCCGTTCGGCGCCCGGCGCCGTCGAGGAACCCGGGTCCGCCAACGGCCGGCCGCTCTACTCCGGTCCCTCCCCAGCGGCGAGCAGGTCCTCGGCGGCCTGCCGGACCTGCCAGTCGCGGTCTGCCAGTCGCGCCCGCAGCGCCGCCGCGACGTCCTCGCCCTCGAACGCGGCGAGCGCGACGACGGCGCGGCGGCGGATCGCCGGGATGTCGCCGAGCGCCTCGAGCACCGCCCGCCGCCCGCCCTCGTCGCCGATGGCCCCGAGGGCGGCGACCGCCGACTCCCGGCAGAGCGGATCGGGGTGCGAGCCCGCGAGCGTCGCGAGGCGGGCGACCGAGCGGCGGTCGCCCGCCTCCCCGCAGGCGAACGCGGCGGCCTCGATCACCTCGGGCTCGGCGTCCTCGAGCAGGGGAGCGAAGTCGGTGGCCGGCAGGCTCGCAGCGAGCTCGCAGGCGTTCCTGCGCACGTCGGGGTCCGGGTCGGCCAGCGCCGCGGCGACGTCGTCGGGGCGGGCGCGACCGAGCCGGCAGAGCGCGGCGAGCGCTGCGGCGCGCACGGCGCCCAGCTCGTCGAGGAGATGGCCGCGGGCGGCGTCCTCATCCCCGAGCAGACCGGCGAGCGCCGCCTCGCCCCGTCGACGGGCGGCGGCGAGGCGCGACGCCCCGTCAGGGGCTGGAGGCGCTCCGCTCGCCACCGGACCTGCGCCCGCGGAGCGTGGGGTGGTCGGCGGTGGCGGGGAGGGCAGCCGGGGCGATTCCGGGGCGTCCGGGCTGCGTGGCAGGCTACGGGGCATGAGACACGGGCGCGATCGTGGCGGCAGACCGTCGCGCCGCCGGCAGGGCTGAGGGGCCGAGGAGCGGCTGGTGTCGTTCGAGGACCACGCGTCGCCGAGCGTAGCGGGGGGACCAGGTAGCGCCAGCGCCGGGGCGGAGACCGTGGCGCCACGCCGTCGCAGGCTCCTCTCGGTCGCGCTGTCGGTCCTCGTCTTCCTCCTCGCCGCCGTGGTCGCCGCCGCGTTCATCCAGCTCCCGTACTACGCGATCACACCCGGGTCCGGCATCGACGTGGCGAGCCTGATCGTCGTCCCGAAGCGGCTGCACCACGCGCACGGCGGCCGTTTCCTGCTCACCGACGTCGAGCTGGTGCGGCTGCGCGCCATCAACTACCTGTACTACCGCTGGAACAGCGCAGACCAGGTGGTGCCGTCCTCGGCGCTCACGAACGGCGCCACCTCGACCGAGTACGACCAGCAGGGCGTCATCGACATGGCCAACGCCCAGCAGGCCGCGACAGTCGTGGCGCTGCAGACCGTCGGCTACCACGTCGGGGCGACGCCCACCGGGGTCATCGTCTATCAGCTCGAGGCGGGCGCCCCGGCCGCCGGTCGGCTGGTCGTCGGCGACGTGATCACGGCCGTCGGCGGCACGACCGCGACCACCTCGTCGGCGCTCCGGGCGATCCTCGCGAAGGCGGCGCCCGGTCAGGCGGAGGCGCTCGCCGTCCACGAGTTCGGCACGAAGCGCCGGCGCACGGTCAGGCTGCGCCTCGGACAAGAGCGCGTGCGGGGCACCGGCAGCGACGCAGAGGTCGTCTGCCTCGCCGCGGGGCAGCACACGACGCTCCCGGCCCCGCCGGCGGGATACCCGCGGGCGTGTCTCGGGATCCTCACCGAGCAGGAGTACAAGACGGTCGGCAGTCCCTTCCCCGTGAGCATCCAAAGCGACGGGATCATCGGACCGTCGGCCGGTCTGGCCTTCACCCTCGGGCTGATCAACGAGCTCGACCGGGGCGATCTCACCGGGGGACGCCGCGTCGCTGCCACCGGCACGATGTCGGTCGACGGCCAGGTGGGCGATGTCGGCGGCGTGGCGCAGAAGACGGCCGCCGTGCGTGCCGCGGGCGCGACCGTCTTCATCGTCCCGTCCCAGGCGCTCGCGACGGCGAAGGCCCACGCGGGTGCGGGTCTCACGGTGCTCGGCGTATCGACGGTCCGCCAGGCGATCGCCGACCTCGAGCGGCTCGGCGGGAAGCTCCGCGTCCGCCCTGGTGGCTGAGGCGCCATAGGCTCTGCGCCGTGCCCGACCACCGTCCCATTGCCATCGGATCGCTGAGCGGGCTCGCACCCGAGGAGGTGGCGGGCCGGTCCTTCCCCGCCGCCCGGCGCGGTCTCGACCCTGACGCCGTGCGCCACTTCCTCGAGGACGTCGCCGCGGAGCTGCGGGAGCTGCGGGTCCGGGAGTCGTCGTTGCGCGAGGAGCTCGCCGAAGCGGAGCGGCGCGCTGCGGACCCGGAGCTCGACGATGCGACGCTGTCGGCGAAGGTCGGCAGCGAGACCGCCCGGGTCCTCCAGGCGGCGCACGAGGCGGCGCGCGAGCTCGTCGGCCGGGCCGAGGCGAGGGCGGCGACCCTCCAGGCGGAGGCCGAGACCGTCCTCGGCGAGCGGACCGAGGCCGCCGACAAGGAGGTCCGCCGCCTGCTCGCCGAGGCCCAGGCCCGTGCCGAGGACCTCGTCGAGGCCACGAAGCAGGAATGCCGTGCGATGGTCGACGAGGCGCGCGAGGCGCGCCGGCGCATCCTCGCCGACCTCGCCGCGAAGCGCCGGGAGCTCCACACCCAGCTCGAGCAGCTCCGTGCCGGCAAGGATGCCCTCGCCGGCGTCGTCGCGAGCGTGGCGTCCTCCGTGGACGCCGTGCGTGCCCGCCTGGCGGGCTCGGAGGAGGAGGCGCGCGCCGCCGCTGAGGAGGCCGGCCGCTACGCGCCGCTGACGGCCGACGAGCCCCCGTTGGAGGACCTCGTCGCCGAGGCCCTCGGTGCCGCTCCGGCGGAAGGCGCTGCGGAGGCGATGGCGCCCGAGCACGAGCCCGCGGCAGCGGCCGGGGAGCCGTCCGCCGGCGACGACTCACAGGTGCCGCCCGAGCTCGACGCGCAGCCGTCGTCGGACGAGGAGACGCCCCGACAGCCCGAACCGGCGGGCGAGACCGTGCAGGAGCCCGAGGCGGCCGAGGTGCCGGCCGCGGCCAGCCAGGTGACGCCCGGACCGGCCGACGGTTCGCCCCGAGCCGAAGACGGGGGGCCAGTCGACGCGTCGGCGGCCGGCGAGGAGGGCGCGCCCGGCCCGGAGGCGAGCGGGGCGAGCCCGGTGGACGAGCTGTTCGCCAAGATCCGGGCCAGTCGTGCCGAGGAGCTGGCGCACGCCCGTTCGGTGCTCGAAGAGCTCGACTCGAGCGAGATCGACGAGCCGGGCCCGGAGTGGAGCGCCGCCGGCGGGCCGCCTCCGCCCGGCGAGGACGCGCCGGGCGACCTGCGAGCGGCCCCGCCGGGAAGCGGCTCCGACGTGCCGGGCGCGCTCGCCGCGCGCGACGAGCTGCTCGCTCCGGTGCTCGTCGAGGTGGCACGGGCCGTGAAGCGTGTGCTGCGCACCGACCAGAACGAGCTGCTGCACGCGTTGAGGCAGGGCGGCGAGCGCTCAGCGCTGCTGCCCGGCGAGGAAGCCGTGGCCCGTCTCGCCGGCGCCGTGCTGCCCGGGCTCGAGTCGGCCTGGGCGGCAGGGGGCACGTTCGCAGCGCGGGCGGACGGGACGGGCGACGTCCGCGGGGGGCAGGAGGACGACGCCGGCGCCCCGGGCGACGAGGCGGGGGAGGCGGGGCTCCCCGGCAGCGATGCCGGCGCCGACGCCGCCTCCCGGATCGCCCGCGAGCTCGCCGAGGCGGTCGTCGCGACGCTGCGGGAGCGGCTCGAGATCGGGCTGCACGCGGGAGACCTCGACGAAGCGGGCCTGGCAGAGCTCGTCGGTCATGCCTACCGGGAATGGAAGGGCGAGCGCGTCGACGACGTCGTCGGCGACTACGCCACGAGCGCGTTCTCCTCCGGGCTCCTCGCCGCCGCCGGTGCGCGCGGGCTCCGGGTGACCTGGGTCGTCGACGACGGCCGCGACGAGTGCCCGGACTGCGACGACAACGCGATCGCCGGCGCGCAGCCGGTCGGTGAGGCGTTCCCGACGGGCCAGGCGCACCCGCCGGTGCATCCGGGCTGCCGCTGCCTCCTCCTGCCCGTGTCGGCCTAGGTTCTGGGGGTGCGCGTCCCGTCGGAGCTTCCTCCGCGCCCGAAGTCGGTGCGGCGCGGCATGTGGGTGCTGGCGGTCGTCGTCCTGCTCATCCTGCTCGTCATCGTCGTGCAGGGGCTCGCCGGCTTCTACACGAACTTCCTCTGGTACCACTGGACGGGGGTCGGCGAGATCTGGGGGACGGTCATCGCCACGAAGGTGGCGCTCGCCACCGTCTTCGTCGTCGCCGCCTTCGCCTTGTTGTGGACGAGCCTGTACCTCGTCGACAAGATCGCCCCGCGGGCGCTGTTCATGGCGCCCGACACCGAGCTCGTCCGCCGCTACCAGGCGATCGTCGGGCCGCACGCCTTCGCGCTTCGCACCGTGGTCTCGTTCCTGCTCGCCCTGGTGCTGGGCGCGGGCACGTACGCGCAGTGGCAGCACTGGCTGCTGTTCGAGCACGCCGTGTCGTTCGGGACGACCGACCCGCTGTTCCACCGCGACGCCAGCTTCTTCGTCTTCCGGCTGCCGTTCTTGTCCTTCCTGGTCGACTGGCTCCTCGTCGCCCTGCTCGTCGCGCTCATCGTGAGCGCCATCGGCCACTTCCTGAACGGCGCCATCCGATTCCAGAGCTCGCCGCGGATCGAGCCCCGGGCGCTCGCCCACCTGTCGCTGCTCCTCGGGCTGATGGCGCTCGTGCGGGCCTGGGCCTACTACTTCGTCGACCGCTTCACCCTCGACCTCTCGTCCAACGGGTACGTCAACGGCGCGGGCTACACCGACGTCCACGTGCGGCTGCCCGCGATGACCCTGCTCGCGGTCATCTCGCTCGCTGCGTTCGCGATGCTCGTCTTCAACGCCTACCAACGCTCCCTCGTGCTCCCGGCCATCGCCGTCGGGCTGTGGGCGTTCCTCGCGCTCGTCATCGGGGTGATCTATCCGGCTGCGGTGCAGGCGTTTCGTGTCACGCCGGCCCAGAGCACGCTCGAGCGCCCCTACATCCAGGACAACATCAACGCGACCAGGTTCGCGATGGGCCTCTCCGGCGTGCAGTCGAGGACGTTCCCGGCGAACGAGGACCTCACGCCGGACGTGCTCGCCCGCTACCAGGCGAGCCTGCAGGACGCGCAGGTGTGGGACCCGATCTTCACGAAGAGCACCTTCGACAAGCTCCAGGACGTCTCGTTCTTCTTCACGCTCACGAACCTCACCGTCGACCGGTACAAGATCGGGGGCAAGCTCACCCCGATGCTCGTCGGCGTGCGCGAGCTGAACACCGCCGGGTCGTCGGCGGCGCGGAGCTGGGTCAACGCGCACCTCCAGTACACGCACGGCTACGCGGCCGTGATGGCGCCCGCGAACTCGGCGACCGGGTCGCCGGGCACGCCGGACTTCGTCCTCGGCTACATCCCGCCCACCTCCCAGAAGGGGGCACCGCAGCTTCGGCAGCCGGAGGTGTACTTCGCGCCGGGGGAGACCCAGTACGTCGTCGCGGACACGAAGGTGCCCGAGGTGAACTTCCAGACCCAGAGCGCGAGCAGCTCGGGTCACTACAAGGGTGACGGGGGCATCCCGATCGGCTCGTTCATCTCGCGTGCGGCCTTCGCCATCCACCTGAAGGACTTCAACCTGCTCATCTCGAACGAGATCACGCCGAAGTCGCGCCTGGTGTACATCCCCGATATCAGGCAGCGCGTGCAAAAAGCGCTTCCGTTCCTCCAGGTGGACTCGAATCCCTACGCGGTGGTCGACGGCCAGGGCCAGCTCGAGTGGATGGTCGACGCCTATACGACGACGTCGTACTACCCCTATGGGCAGCCGGCGAGCACGAGCATGCTGCCGGGAGGCAGCGGGCTCGCCGGCCCGTACGACTACGTCCGTGACGCGGTGAAGGTCGTCGTCAACGCCTACACGGGCAAGATGCACTTCTACGTCGTGAACGGCGTCCGCGACCCGCTGATCGAGTCGTACGAGCGGGCGTTCCCCCACATGTTCGAGCCGATGTCGGCGATGAGCGGTGTGCTGAAGCAGCACCTGCGCTACCCCCAGGACCTGCTCACCGTGCAGGCGTCAACGTGGGGCAGCTACCACCTGACGAGCGCGGCGCAGTTCTACAACTCGAGCGGCTTCTGGGACCTCTCCCAGATCTCCACCTCGCCGGACGGCTCACCCTCCAAGCAGCTCCAGCTCACCGCGGACGGTTCGGTCGCCCGCTACCTGCCCATCTACGAGCTGCTCCAGCTGCCCGGCGACACGACGCCGACCTTCAACGCGGTCGAGCCCCTGGTGCCGATCTCGAACGGCGACCGGATCCAGACGCTCGCCGCAATGCTCTTCGCCGACTCGAGCTTCAAGCAGTACGGCCGCCTGGAGGCGCTCGACACCGCCTCCACGGGGCGGACGATCGACGGCCCCGGCATCGTGAGCGCCGACATCCTCGACGACCCCACGATCTCCAAGGCGATATCGCTCCTCGACCAGGGTGGCTCGGTGGTGACGCTCGGCACGGTCCAAGAGCTCCCGATCGCCGACTCGCTCCTGTACGTCCGGCCGCTCTACGTCTCCTCGGCGCAGACCCAGCTGCCGAGGCTCGTCGACGTCATCGTCGTCTACGGCAAGCAGATCGTGATGGAGCCCACGCTCGGGGCCGCGCTGCTGGACCTGTTCGGCACCCAGGTCGGGCTGAGCGCCGGCTCACCGAGCCCTTCGACGGGCACGGGCAGCAACTCGTCGATCTCCGCGGCCGTGCGCCGGGACATCGCGCAGGCGTACGCCGAGTACACCCAGGCCCAGAAGGCGCTCGCCGCAGGCGATCTCGGCGCCTACCAGGCCGACGTGACCAAGGCCGGTCAGCTCCTCGCGAAGGCCCAGAGGCTCCTCGCCTCCTCCTCGACGTCGACGAAGAAGGCCGCGACCCCATCGAGCGCGACGTCGACCGGGACGACGCAGCCGACGAACGCCGCCGCGAGCGGCTCGTCCACCTCGAGCGCGCCCCGAGGGGGCATCGCGAAGGATCCGAACGTCCCCGCCTCGGGACCGATCGCGGGCTCGACGACGACCACCTCGACCGCAGCGGCGACGACGAGCTCGGTGCCGGTGAGCGCCGCCGCGGGAACGGCGACCTCCGCCGGCACGAGCCAGCAGAGCGCGGTGGGCGCGACACCGTCGTCTCCGACGGGATCGCATCTGCCGGCACCGGCCACCGCGACCAGCGCGCCGGGCAGAGGGGGATCGGCCGTGCGGATCGCCCGGGCGCCAGCCGAGCCGACGGTGCGCGCCGGCGCGGGCGGACGTCCGGCCGCCGCCACGGCCCCGGCCGGGCGCGTGCCCTGAGGACGCGCAGGCTCGGATCGACAGGGCCGGTCGCATCGGCCATCGGTCTCGGCTGCATGGGGATGTCCGGCGGCTACGGACCGGCTGACGAGGTGGAGAGCCTGGCGACCATCGATGGCGCCCTCGACGCAGGCGTGAACTTGCTCGACACCGGCGATTTCCACGGCATGGGCCACAACGAGATGCTCGTCGGCCGCGCGTTGCGGGGTCGCAACCGTGACGAGGTGGTCATCAGCGTGAAGTTCGGGGCACTTCGAGCGCCCGGCGGTGACTGGCTCGGCATCGACGGACGACCGGCAGCGGTCGAGAACTTCCTCGCCTACACGCTGCGCCGGCTCGGGGTCGACCACGTCGACGCCTTCCGTCCCGCCCGCGTCGACCCCACCGTCCCGATCGAGGAGACGGTGGGTGCCGTCGCCGAGATGGTGCAAGCGGGCTACGTACGCCACGTCGGCCTGTCCAAGGCCGGCGCGACCACGATCCGCAGGGCGCATGCGACGCACCCGATCAGCGATCTGCAGATCGAGTACTGCCTGTTCGCGCGCTCCCTCGAAGGGGAGATCCTGCCGACGTGCCGCGAGCTCGGCATCGGCGTCACCGCCTACGGGGTGCTGGTGCGCAACCTGCTGAGCGGCTACTGGAGCCGAGACCACGAGCTGGCTCCTGGCGATTCCGCGGGCACGGACGGCGCTTTGGCGGTGAGAACCTGGACCGCAATCTCGCGCTCGTCGAGGCGCTGCGCGACGTGGCCACCGCCCGGGGCGTCACCGTGGCCCAGCTCGCGATCGCCTGGGTGATGTCGGGAGCCTGTCGACCAGAAGCCTGTGCTTCCGCGGATGGCGTCTTGGCGCCAGCGGGGGGGCGGTCCGGAGGGTGATAGGCTTTTATTAGTTCACACCGCGGGGTGGAGCAGTCTGGTAGCTCGTCGGGCTCATAACCCGAAGGTCGTAGGTTCAAATCCTACCCCCGCCACTAGTTCGTCTGGTTCTTCGCGCGCTTTTGCGTATGCACAACGCTGTGACCAGCGGGTTCGCGCTGGGAGTCGTGTCGAAGATCCGAGTTTCTCGGGGCTTTTTCTCGGGGCCTTATCAATCCTGCGTACGCATGCGTATGCAGGGTGTGCGCGGCGAGATGTCGCCGGTGAGCTGCGGTTCCGCGGCGACCGGCACGTCGATGTCGTCCTCCGAGGCAGTCTTGCGTGTGCACGCATAGGGCATGCGTACGCGCTGCACTGATCAACGAGATCTCGACGGACCGCGCCCGAAGTGGTGCTCAGGGTGCTGCCGCGGCATCGCGTCGGGCGCTCTGGGCGTGCGTACAGTGCGCCCGACCGCTCAGATGGAGCGATCTGGACGGCTTGCTGGAGTTAGCAGACGGCCCAGCGCCGTGCCAGATATCGATCCCCGTGCCGGCAGGGAGGACGCGACCGCCGGAGGAGAGACGCCGCGATTACGGGACGCCGCCAGGAGCGAGTGGGCGGCCTACGCGAGATGTTGCAACCGACGCGCCGTGATCACCGTTGCGACCACCGCGAAAAGAACCAGGAATGCCCCAGCGATGCCCTGAAACAGCGGGAAACGCGATGCCGGCTGGTAGCTCACCCAGTACGAGACGTGGTGCAAGGCCAAGAGGTGAAGGGCGCTGCCCGAGCTCGTCTTGTTGGCGCTGAGCAGCGCCAGCATCCGTGTCGACTGCTTAGGGCTCAGGGCTCTCCCGTGCGGGCCGGTCATCCATGCCCGGATGAGCCAGGTGCCTCGTGGACCTTCACCTGTGTACGCCTGGCGGCCGATTGCTCCGACGTTCAGCCCTTGGGGTGTGATGGTCTTGCTCACACGTGGGGCGATCGAGACCAGCTCTCGTACGCCCACGGCGATCGCGGCGGCGACGAGCCCCCCGACGACGACCAAAGCGGTCGCCATCGCTGACACCGTTTTCCTCATGATCGTGCCGATAAACGCCCCAACGGCGAGCCCCAGCAACGACCAGGCTGCAAGCAGCCACCACGACGTCACGAAGTTGCCCGGGAGCCAGATGGCCTCGCCGACGTCGACGACCTCGAAGGGGTGAGCCCATCCGGCGATCAGGAGCCCGAGCACGACGCCACCGACGGCAACGAATGCTCCGAGCATCGTGATGGCGGCCACCAAGTAGCGCGTCCGGCTGGTGGCCTGGGAGAAGGCGAACCGGTACGTCCCGGACTCGAGCTCTCTCGCGACGAGGGGCGCACCGAGGAAGACGCCGACGATGACCGGAAGGACCTGCAGCACGAAGAGCATCGCCGAGATCGGGTCCGTCATGTTCGAGAAGTTGTTCGAGATCGTCGGGCACGCTGCTTGGATCCGACCCGTCAAGCAGTGGTCCGCCACGTACGTCGCGAACATCGAGCGAGCGGGCCCCTCACCAACGAGAATGGCGACTGCGCACACGATGTAGAGGGCGAGCATCCCGAGGAATGCGCCGCGGTGCTGGAGCCGGACCACTTTTGCGAGGCGACGCCACTCGGGCACGTCTCGGATGGCGGCGCTTCCGAAGCCGCTCCCGACGGCCGCAGTCGACTCCGCCACGGTCATGCGGTTGCCCGCCGCTTGAGCAGGCACACCGTCGCCATCACGCACAACGCCGCTACGGCCAGCACCACGAGTCCCTCGACTCCCTGGAACATCCAGAAGTGGCCAGGAGGCTGGTAGGAAACCCAGAACGAGACGTGGTGCGCCGCCAACCAGTGATCGCCGCTCGCCGCCGTCCGGGTAGAGAGCGCGTTTTCGACGTGCACCGACGCCGAGCGGTCGAGGACACGTCCGCCTGGCCCGGTCATCCAGCTGCGCACGAGCCAGCTGCCTGGAGGTACGTGCCAACCTGGCTGAGGCGGAGAGTTGATCGTGCCGAGCACCATGTTGCCGACTGCGCTCTTAAACCGGGCCGTCGATGCGCCGACGTGAAGCAGCTCGGGGAGGACCACGTGCGCCGCGACGATCAGCCCTCCGACGAGGGCGGCGGTCGCCGCCATCGCAGCGACGGTGCGACGGATGAGGGTGCCGAGGAACGCGCCGAGGACGAGAGCCGACACGGTCCAGGCCGGAAGCAGCCACCACGTCGTCACGAACGGCGTCGCCTGCCATGGGCTGTCGAGGGGCGTGAGGACCACGTCGTAGACGTGCGCGTACCACCCGCCGAAGACCAG
>Ga0307373_10009458_pt1 | contig 14570 bp, 14 predicted proteins | sample OX2MG_FD_202534 | JGI IMG/M metagenome (GOLD analysis project Ga0307373, IMG submission 202534) | Soil microbial communities from Risofladan, Vaasa, Finland - OX-2 | ecosystem: Environmental > Terrestrial > Soil > Coastal area > Acid sulfate soil | place: Finland: Risofladan, Vaasa | collected... | reverse complement strand
TGACCCAACCTATGCGCCCACCCCCAGCACGCCCCATAAGGAACGTCTTTCATCCCCCGCTTGAAAGACGGGGGCTTTCAGACCCTCTTAACTGTAACAGAAAGGTATCGCGGTGGTACTAGCGGGGACCACTGCCAGTCTCCCCCGAGAGTAAGGAGCCTCGCATGATGGACGGAGACCGAAGTTCTCAGGACAAGTACACCCTGCCGGTCGAATTCGAGAAGTTACTCGACCAGAGAAACTTTACCTACGTAAGCATTTACGGCGAGATGAGCGGTGAACCCCACAATTTCGTAATTTGGCTGTCGAAGCCACTTACGGAGGTTCGGGCTCGCGCAGAGGCTTTCATTCACGGACTCTACGGACGAGATTTATCGTACCATCTCTATCCGAGAACCTATGTGCGCGAAGCCCGCGAGTTAGCCCGGCTTGGCATGCATGAGGATGCTCCACTAGAGGTTTCCCAGAGGGCCTTGCGCCTGTACCAGGAGATATGGGATACCTACCAGCGACATGCCGACGAGCAGCGTACACGCGAGCGGGCTCGACTAATCCTTGAGCGCACGAATCCCAAAATTGTCGAGACGGGCACCTACATTGGTCCTGTAAAAGGGGCCTCCCTATGCGTATGGCGAGATCGATTCGGTTGCCCAGCCGCACCGTCAGATCGAGTGCCTGGACGTAGTCCACCGTTTTGAATGTTCTTTTCATGTTCACCAGTATACCATCACCGATGCCGGTCTGCTTTTCTCCGACAAGCTGCTAGAGGAGGGCAAGCATGGCTTGCGCAACTGGCTCACCATGTTTTGCGCGGGCATGCTCGTTGATCTTGCCGATGATATGAAGCAAAAAGTAATCGAACACGTAGAAGCAAGCCTGCGCCCCCGCTTGTTCAAGGATGGAAACTGGTTCGCCGACTACCGCCGTTTGCGGGTTGTGACTATGAAAGAGTGACAGAGGCAGCAACAAAAAGAAGCTCTCCATGACGCAACGATATCAAAGTGTTTTTGCTACTAATCGTTTCATGGCCGCTTTCACACTTTCGCGATTATTATAAAGGGCAGAACCGGCAACAACCAGGTTCGCTCCAGCGGCTACAACTTGCTGCACAGTGGTTTCATCTACTCGTCCATCGGCTTCGACATCACATGTCAGACCCTGTTTTGTAATTATCTGGCGGATGCGAGCCATTTTTGGCACCATCTCAGGAATAAATTTCTGACCATCAAAGCCTGGATTGACGGTCATAATAACGACCATATCCAACATGGGAAGCAAATCTTCAATCAATAGGACTGGCGTTGAGGGCAGGAGCGCAACACCCACCATTGCCCCGGCATCTTTGATCTGCTGGATGACCCGATGAAAATGTACGGTACTTTCCTGATGGACAATGATGATATCGGAACCCGCTTTCACACACGCTTCAATGGAGTTTTCCGGGTTGCTTATCATCAGATGCGCTTCCAACGGAAGGCGTGTGCAGCGCCGTACCGCCTCGATCACCATTGGCCCAACAGTAATAGCCGGCACAAAGTGACCGTCCATAATGTCAATCTGGAAACGAGCGGCACCTGCGCTTTCGGCTTCCCGTACTTGCTCTTCAAGGCGTGTGAAATCAGCAGAGAGAATGGATGGGACAATACCAACCATGAATACATTTCCTCCTCATCCAGACATGTGAGGGGCAAAGAATAGGAACATTCTATTGCCGCTCACAAAGCCTGAACGTTGGTACAGTTAAAACGATGGAAAGATTAGCATAGAGGGCCGAGACCTGAACCACGAGCCTGAACAGGCCATATATCAATTACCACATCGTTCTCTATAACGAAAAAGACATCGTGAAGATTCACGGTCGTCGGGCCATAGCCTGGCACCACCTCCACATGATCTCCTACCTTTAACGGGCTTGCCGGTTCCACATCAATGAGCAAATGCTCTTCGGCAATTGCTGCTGTCGTGGCCGTATGGCCTTTGACGACCGGCAATCCGAGTTCGCTGCCAATGGCTTTGCGGCCTGCGTCAAGCACAACTCTGCTTCCCTGACGGCTGATTACCGTCGCCAGCACCGTCAATGCAGCAGGAAAGCCCGGCACAAGCTGCGCGTGGAAGGCATCCATCACGACATATGAGCCTGCTTGCAGTTCGGTTAAGCGAGGATGCGCACCGGTGATGTTATACGTGCCGGTGCCTCCACCGGATACCACTTGTGACGCAAAGCCTCGATCAGCCAGGTAATCTACCGCTTCCATCAGTTTGTCCATAGCGGCGTGAGCTTTATGTAGTCGCAGGTCTGGATCAGGCTCAAGCATACAATGGCCTTCGTATCCCATCATGCCTGCAAAATGGAGTCCATGCAGCTTACTGATATGTTCCGCCAGATGCAGGGCATCTTCCTTATTGCGTACTCCACACCGGTCCATGCCAACATCAAGATCAATCAGCACACTGATCATACTGCCAGCCTTCAGTGCAGCGGCAGACAGTTCATCAGCATTCTGGAGATCGTCAACGGCCACGGTCATATCGGCATCTCGCGCCAGTTCCGCCAGCGCCTGAATCTTTTCTGGCCCCACGACCTCATTCGCAATCAAGATATCAGTAATGCCAGCCCGTACCATCACGACCGCTTCCCACACTGTTGCGGTCGTCAGTCCCACAACTTCTCCTGCCTCCATCTGCATTCGTGCGATTTCAGGACTTTTGTGAACTTTGATATGAGGCCGGAGTTTTGCTGGGACAGTACGCATGTACTCGACCATGTTCTTGATATTATCCCTGGCAACATCAAGGTCAAGCACAAGCGCGGGCGTGATCAAATCATGTCTTGAGCGGCCAATAGCAGCCCGATAATCTTCCAATGTGACCTGTCGTTTGCTCGTAATCTCCTTCACAATTCCTCCTTTTTCTGGTATGTGACCTGTTAGTTTGATGTCAGCTCACGCGCTGTGGTTCAGACTGGCGATCACGAATGGTACGATAGAGTTCGAGTGCTTGGTCAGGCTTCATGCCCTCATGCACAATGTGGCTGACCGCCTGAATCATCCCGGCAGGACAATCGCTCTGGAAGATATTTCTGCCCATATCAACGCCTGATGCACCTTCCTGAATAGCCCGATATGCCATAGTTAAGGCATCAAGTTCCGGCAGTTTCTTCCCACCGGCCATGACTATAGGAACAGGACAGGAGGCCGTGATTGTCTCGAAGCCTTCGGCCACATAGTACGTTTTCACGAATTGTGCGCCGAGTTCAGCACAGATGCGACAGGCCAGGCGCAAATAGCGAGCATCGCGTACCAGTTCTTTCCCGACGGCAGTAACACCCATGACCGGAATGCCGAAGCGGAGACCCATGTCAACAAGACGAGTCATATTGTGAATACTGCGCGTCTCATACTCTCCCCCGATAAACACCTGGACTGCCAGAGCGGAGACATTCAAACGGACTGCATCATCAATATCAATAGCGATCTCTTCGTTCGATAATTCTTTCAGAATGCTCGGCCCACCACTGGCTCGCAACACGACGGGCGTGGTGGAAGTAGGAGGAACGGTTGAACGTAGAATACCTCGTGTACACATCAGCGCATCCGCGTATGGCACAAGTGGCAGAATATGTAAGTCAACCCGCTCAAGTCCGGTAGTTGGGCCTTGAAAATACCCGTGATCAATGGCTAACATAACCGTTCGCCCTGACTGCGGACGAAAGACATGGGATAAGCGATTCTGCATTCCCCAGTCAAGAGAGCCTGAACCTTTCAAAGGGAAATGTCCTGAAGTTTGTGCGGGAATATCCGCATAAAAGTTTTTGGCGTCACTGGCCCCCTCTACGTCGGGCATAAAAAAGCTCCTTTCGCTTTTACGATATGACAGTTGCTACGCCCCGGCGGCACGCCAGAGCGGTCGCACCAGACCTTCCTCCACCATCGCAAGAGATCGCAGGTACACTTGCGTCCATTGTTCATACAACTCTTGATAGATGCGATGAGTCGCCGGATCGGGTTCATACGTCTTCTCGAAACTAACAACGCTCTGCGCTATACTTGCCAGGTCATCGTATAGGCCCACCCCCAGACCTGCATAGAGGGCAGCACCTAGCGCCGTGGATTCCTTCACCACAGGCACTTTGACGCGGCAATTCAACACATCCGCGATAATCTGCGGCCAGAGGGTTCCTTTGGCGGCTCCCCCGGTGAAGACAACCTCATCGAAGGTGCGCCCGGTAAGTGACTCGATGATGCTCATATGTCCATAGGAGACATAGGCCGCGCTTTCCTCGATAGCTCGAATACATTCTTTCCTGCCGGAAGCAAACGGGTTCGCGATATCGAATTGCAACAAACCCGGCGAGGCATGAATCCAGCGCCTGGCATTCATGAAATTGGAGAAGATGCCAATCACTCCGTTAGAGCCAGGAGGCACGTGCAAAGCACTCTGCTCCATCAGAGCATAGGCATCTTGATGCAAGCGCTGTGCCTGCTCCAGTTCGAGTTGACAGAACGCATCGCGGAACCAGCGCATGGTTAAGCCGCAATAGAAACCGATGCCTTCCAGCATCCATTGACCTGAAACGGCGTGACAGAGCGTTCTCAAGCGGCTCTGCGGGTCAATCAAGGAGGTATCCACGCCAACAGTATGCTGCCAGAAGGTTCCACCCACAATGGTAAACTGCCCTGGCGTTAGCTGGCCGAGTCCGACAAGGCTCAACTGGGTATCGGCCCCACCAACTACCACCGGCGTTCCTTCTTTCAGGCCAGTTTCTGTAGCGGCCCGGCGATGAACTCTGCCAAGCAACGTGCCAGATTCGCGTACCGGAGGCAGAACAGAGGCGTCCAAACCGCACATCCTGACGATCTCATCCGACCATGTGCGACGGGCAAGATCAAACATGCCCGAACTGGAGCCAGCCGAAGGATCGGTGGCGTACTCACCACAGAGTTTGAACAGTATCCAGTCGCTCAACATTGTGAGGTGAGCGACACGTGCAAATATCTCCGGCTCATGCTTTTGTAACCAGAGCAAGCGCGGCGGTGAGGTGATGGCAACCCAGTCACCACCTGTGAAGTAAATCTTCTCCGCCAGATGCTGATCAACCAGCGCTGCCGCCTCCTCTCCGGCGCGTGAATCCACGTTGGGACAGGCCCAGATTTCGTGATCCTCTGCATCATAGAGAACAATACCTTCCCGCATACTGGTACTGCTCACACCCACGATAGCATCTGGCGTGACGCCTGGAGTAGCAAGAACCTCTCGCATGCAGGCGCAGATAAACTGCCAGTTCACCTGCGTATCAAATTGCTGAGAGCCGGGATAGTGAGGCAGAGGCAGGTGAGACCATTCTCTCTGCGCCACAGCAATCTGCTTGCCCGCAGTATCGAAAAGGATAGCGCGGCAACTGCCAGTCCCTGCATCTATAGCCAGTATATATTGTTTGCTCATCTTGAATTCCCTGCCCTATCCTGGTTCACGACATACTGCATAGGTTGACCAACCAGATACCGTTCGACCTGGGTAGCGAGTATTTGTACGCCGCGCAGTGCTGCTTCATAAGTGGCCCCGCCGATATGCGGCGTGACGATGACATTTGGCAGAGTGAGTAATGGCCCCGGTGCATTTTCTGGCCGTGGTCTCAGGACATCCAGTGCTGCGCCAGCGATATGCTGTGAAACGAGCGACTCATACAAAGCCTGCTCGTCCACCAGCGTTTCCCGCGCAGTATTGATGAAAAACGCGCCTTCCTTCATCATCCTGAATTTTGTGGCATCAAAGAAGTTCACCGTCTCCGGGGTCGCCCGTGCATGGAGGGAGACGAAATCAGAGCGTGCCAGCAGGTCTTCGAGGTTCGTCATCGCTATGCCTGAGCCTTCCACGTGTTCAGGTGAGATATAGGGATCGAACACCAGTACGGGCATGCCAAAGGCCATCGCCCGGCTGGCGACACGCATGCCAACATTGCCACATCCCACCAATCCCAGGATATGCCCTCCCAACTCATGCCCGAAAAACTGCGCTCCCTCAAAGACAGAATCGCCTGTGCGACCACCGCTGGCAATAAATGCGGTGCTGGTCATGATTCCGCGAGCAAGCATAATCATAAAAGCCAGCGTCAGATCAGCCACAGCATCCGAGTTCCGGCCAGGAGCAGTGATCACCGCAATGCCTCTATCGCTGGCAGCAGCGAGATCAACATTGACCGGCCCTCCTCTTGCCACTCCCACCACTTTCAGGTTGGGAGACGCATCCAGTACCGCCTCGGTCACCGGCGCTCCATGCACGAACAAAATCTCATGGTCATGCAGCGCATCCACAAGTTGCTGCGGATTCCCTGCATATTCCTTGATTGAACGTTCAGAAGGAGTGATGGGAACGAATGGCACGTCCATATCAAGGTGAATGTATTGAATCTCATGCTCTCCTGCGAACCTTGCCAATCCGGCCTCGAATGTCTGCACCGGTACAAAAGAATCGCCTACTACCAAAATCTTCACGATGTCTGATACCTCCTGGGACTAAATGAAACATTGGATGGCATCGTTGCTATCCTTCACTGCTCTTTATACCTGCTGGCAAGACACGTACAGTCGCGTAGGGAGCCATATTCAGCGTGAGGTTTCCGTTCTGCACCGTTATTGGCTGCCAGTGTTGACGGAATTTCTCTGGCTCAAACATGGCCTCCTGTACGGAGCTGCTATCCAGGCTAAGGAGAGAGACCACCTCAGCCGCTAGCGGGCCAATCACTACCCTCTGATGTGTATCGGTAAGATTCGCGACAAGCAGTTGAAGAGTACCTTGCTGTGCGATAGCCAGCGCGGTTACAACGAGCGGTTGGTTTGATTCACATTGCACAATGGTCCCTTTTTTCCCTTCCGCGACATCAGCAAAGACATGATATAGGGGAAAGACCATGCCAGGCTCCGATGAAAACAGCGCAGGGAGCGGCGAACCTGTTTCTCGTTCTATGAATCCCTGCCAGCCCGTCGTTTCAAAGTAGGTGAGCGCTGACGCGCCGCTTTCCGACAGGTATTTGATGCTGCCTGCTGTCCATACCGCACCGAAGAGCGACATCTGGCGCGGGTCAACTGCGTCAGGCAGTTCATCTGGAGCGCGTTCGGCCTCAGCAGCGATGGCATGCGGATTATACCGGCGTTTGAGGGTTACAGGACTCACAACAATTGGACGGCCAGAGGAAAATGCCTGCGCACTTTTGACTGTTTCAGCCTGTGCTTCCAGCGTTTCAACAAGTGAGCGATCGTCAAAGGCATGAGCCTGTGGAATAATCGTGTACGAAACGGCGTCCATCACCTCCACCTGTGGACGGGTGCGATTCAATTCGCAGAAATACATATCGGTGCCACCGGCAAACGCTGCCTCCGAAGCTACTCCTTCGAGATGCTGGCGAGCCAGTGCTACCAGTGCAGGTGCCGTTGTCTCTGAGGGGTGGGCCGTTTGCGCTCCTTCCTGAAAAATCAGGAAACGTGCAACACGCGCCCTGTCCTGCAAAAGTTCCGCCAGCCTGTCCAGTTCGGTTGCCGTCTCCTCAGTCAGGAAAACAGCAACTTCGAGAGCGCAGTCCAGTGACTGGCATACTTCTATGGTACGTTCCAGTGAAGCGGAATACGCAGCCGCGAGGTGAACATCCACCCGCAGATGATCTGGTTGCAGTTTGCGCAACAGGTCACGTTCGCGTGTCGTGAGCGTCGCACCATCGCTATTCATCCCAAATCCAAGAGCGGGTATCTGGCGAGTAGTTGGTTGACCGAGCGTCACACGTACTTCTTCAGGAGTGTTCTCCTGGCCTTTTTCTGCCGACCCCCCCCCGGTACCAGTGGCAGAGACGGTGAAGCTTTGCGCGATGCTGGTTCCAATAGATGCTTGATGAGGAAAACCGAGCGATAACGGTGTGCAGTACGTCTTGAAAGAAGCATCCGTCCAGTTCCGTTGATCTTCCATCTCGAAGAGATCGCCCGCGAAATCACATTGCACACGCACGTCATCGGTGAGGTCAATCGCAAGGGACTTGAACGCTGGAAAAAGCGGCACATAGTAGCCACCCTCAAAACGCTGCTGCCCAATCAGGTCTGGCAGGTTACCATGTACTTGCTGCTGCAACGTTTCCGCGTAATAAGGCCGCCCCGCACATTCGCAGAAAGGGTGCAAAATGCAAAAACCAATGCGATTGTAACGAAAATCAGTCTTCGCGGTACCATCCATATCATAACGAATAGCTCCGTCTGGCGTACCTGTAATCCGGCCATGCCAGGCAAACACGATGTCGTGAGAATGATGTTCAACCTCAAACTCGACCGCGAAGCTGTCTTTCTCCTGCTGAAGTCCGGTAATCCGATACGTGCCGGGAATAGTATTCCAGTTCTGATCTCGTACCGCGACATAGACGCGGCGCACCATCTCTAATGAACCGAGCCGCACATAGCGCAGATCAATACCATCAAGCAACGCCGTCACCGGGCCAGCGTGAAGTTCGTGCGTTTCAGCCCGTGGTCTGTCAACGCCATACAACACCTGGAATTGTGATAACGAGCGCATGTTGTCCTCCCACTAGAGGGCGTAAGCCCCACATGTGATTTCTGCTTCTGTTCTCTTCCACTCAATACGTCAATCATCTTGAGCCGGGAATAGGCGTATCAGGTGGGTCTACTATGATACCTAACGTTTGACCGCCATCCAACACCAGCGTCTGCCCTGTGATATACGCGGAGTCACTTGAGGCCAGAAAGAGAACGGACTGTGCCACATCAATGGTCTCAGCAAAACGATGAAGCGGAATATGCTGTAAGTATTCGGATGCCAGAGCGGGGTCTTCAGTGACCCACGCGGCTATGCGCGTCAGAACAACGCCGGGAGCGACTGCATTCACCCGGATACCATAGCGTGCCAGATCAATCGCCGCCGAGCGTACAAAGGCGACCACTCCACCTTTCGAGGTGTTATAGTGCGCCATATTCGACTCGACCCAGAAAGCATTCGTGGAAGCAGTAACCACAATTGTTCCACCGCCTGAGTGAGCCATGATACGCCCGGCCTCCTGCGTGCAGAGAAAGACGCCGGTGAGATTGACATCCAAAATATGTTGCCAGCTCGCATCGTTGATCTCAAGCAGAGGAGTAGCATCAGCAATGCCCGCGTGCGCTACCATCACATCGAGCCGACCAAAACGCTCGATGCAGGTTGTTACCGCACGATGCACATCCTCTCGACGGCTCACATCACCCGCGACGCTCACAACCAACTTGCCATCCGGCGACAATTGTTTTGCCGTCTCTTCGGCCAGTGCCGCATCCAGATCAAAGATCAAGACGGAAGCGCCACGCTGGAAAAACTGTTCCGCGATGGTGCGCCCGATGCCCTGTGCGGCGCCGGTGACGATCACGGCTTTTCCAGCAAATGCTGTATCATCCATGTCCCCATGAACCTTTCTATCCATGCAGAATAACGAGCTATTTACGGATAGGTATACGCTGGCTTGATGGAAATCATATGCCCACTGCCCGACTCCAGCACCATCTTCATCAGTGGCTCCGACTCAAGGTAGTAGAACTTGATGGAGTCACCGATTGCACCGCTCATGAGGACATTCAGCCCCATCTTCGCGAAGTTCTCTAGATTCTCTTCGTAGTTTGCGCCTGTCCCCATGCAGGCAATGTGATGTACGCCTTCACCGTGCTGCTCCAGGAATTCTTTATAAATGCTGGGGCCTTCCAGTGGCTGGATAAACTCAAAGTCAATCGGGCCAACATGGGTTTCCGCGTTCATAAACGTGAAGGCTGTCGGTTCGCCGCGCAGGTACGTGCTATGCAACAGCGGCGGCTCTGCCACGTAAATATTCCAGGGACCCCAGCCAAGCGTTTTGTGGTACTGTTCGACCATCTTGCGCACATCCCGTACCACGACCCCAATCTGAGTGATGGCAATACCGTTGAAAGAACCCGAATCGTGTGCCATATGCCAGACTCTCCGTTTCTTTGTGTGCTATACCGACCTGCTCAAAACAAGAGCAAGTACAGCAGTATTCTTCATGTACACTATACCGTTCCCGTCGAGTCAGGAGTACGGCCCGAAGCTATACTCCTGACTGCGGAATTCAGCCGATGGGAAGCGATTTACTCAGAAAGTTCGAATGCGCTCTCACTGGCTTTTGTGAGCCATTCTTCCTTCCCTCTCGCTGCCATCACCGCGAGGATGACCACTCCTATGAGGAGCCAGATACCGACCGTCGGTAATCCATACACGATAGGAGCCGTCGGGAAGGGATTGAATAACTCATAGGTCAGCCAGACGAGGGCGACAAGTGAGAGTACCGGAAAAACAGCGTGATAGAAGATGTTGAACTCACTGCGGTACTGACGCCAGTAGAGGAAGAAAACGCCGATGTTGCCCATTGCGTAGACAATGATTACAGCCAGGGCCAGCGCAAAGCTCTCGTAGAAGTACCCGTTGACCGAGCCGAGCCACACGAGCAAAACAAGCCCGGTCACAAGATTTACCAGCCACTGCAAGATAATCGTGTTCACTGGCGACCTGTAGACAGGGTGAACCTTTGCGAGTACTTTCGGCATCGAGCCAGAGCGTGCCATCGCAAACCACATGCGCGAACCCATGTTGCTACATGCCATCACCACCGCGACCGTTGAATTTAACAGCGCGAAAAGGATCAGCCACCAGACTGGCCCCCATATGCGTTTGGCAATCACAATAGCTGGCAACTCTGCTGAACCAGGCAGGGATGCAATGTTATTGGTACCCCAGCCAATAATGAGCGCCCAGGTGACGAAAACCAGGAAAATGCCGAGCAGAATAATTGAACCAATCACCGCACGAGAGATGTTCCTCGTCGGATTGGTAGTCTCTTCCGCCAGTGGAGCAGCGCCATCCCATCCGGTAAAGGCCTGGAGCGAGAACACGATGGCAAGCGCGATACCACTCAGGCTCGTAATATTGCCTGGGTTGTAGGATATGAAGTTGACGCCGCCAGAACCGGGATTGGCAATTGACCAGATGCCCAGCAGTACGACCAGCACCATCTCGATCAACCCCATAAAGAGCAGTGCCTTACCCGAAATTGAAACTCCTCGATATTGCATAAGCGCAACGCCGCTGACGACCACGATCATAAATACCGTAGAAAACCAGGGCCAGTTGATGCCCCAGTTCGCCTGCAGTTCCTGCTGCAAGATGTTGCCCATGTACAACGACACGATACCACCAACCGTGGGCGCATACAGGATGAACAGCCAGGCAACCAACCACCCGGCACGTGGATGGATACTCCGGCTAATATAGGTATAGTACCCACCGGCTGCCGGAATCTTCTTCGTAAATTGAACCAGGACGATACCAAGTAGGAGGGTGATAACGAATGCAATGGGGTACGCAAGAGGGGATGTGACTCCTGCAAAGCCTACGACGACGGGCGTAAAAAACAGGGCGGCAATCGCCGGTGAAATGGTTGTCACACTCTGCATCAATGCTTCTGGCAGACTTAATGCTCCTGCCTTCAATGCTGTTGAGACGACCGTAGGGTCAGATGTTGAGCGTGCAACATCATCTTTATTAGCTGAGGTGAAATCTCTTGAGGCCATTTTTCTCCTCTTTCATCAGTTTGAGTAAAACGACTACCCGGCCAGCACCAGCAACGTATCTCTCTGAGCAGCCCATTCATGAACTGCATGATACGTGCAACAATTAGCTTGCTTTCCCTCCTTCCTTTTCTATCTTTCTCGCTGTTTTAGCAGCCAACTGCACAAGTGCATGCGCAGTCGTCTCATCTGTCACCAGCACATCAACATATCCTGTCCTCAAAGCACCCTGTATCGCCTGGTACTTCTCAGCACCAATGGCAACAGCAACAACCGTTGGAATACGGGCTAACGCCTCTCGCTCAATTGCTATCAGGCGATCATCCAGGTCTGATACTGGCTCTCCATCAATGTTGAAAAAGCAAGCGCAGACATCACCCACGGCACCCGATTGCACAAGGCGCTTCTGTTCTTCTAAGCTGAGATGGCCGTAGCGTACAAGTGGAGCATCATCATTCAGGTTGCCTATGCCCACCAGCGCAAGTTCACAGTTTGCTGCCGACTTCAGTGCGTCCTGAATGGAACCATCCCTGAGCATCGCCTCTTTGATGTCGGGCGAATCTACCAGCAACGGAGCCTGCAAGTAGTGAACCCGGCTGTGCGGATAAAGAGACGCGAAATGGCGAGCCAACTCATGCCCTTGAATGCCCGGCATAGCTCGTCCGAAACCACCCAGCAACATACAAATATCTAGATCGGAAACGGTGCCTGCCGGTAAAAGCGGCATCATTGCTGAGAGCATTCTCCCAAAGGAAAGCCCTAACCTTGCACCGTTCGTTAAAATACTTCCCAGGTAATCAGCGGCGGCAGATGCAACCGCAGAACCCCCTCCATCATCATTGGCGACTACCACTGCCCGCTTGAGTCCAAAACAACTCGCCAGCTCTCGTCCCAGGTCCACATGCAGACTGCGCGGTCGGCGAATCTCAATCCGCACGATTCCTTCATCACGTGCTTTCTTGAGATGCCTTGAGACCGTCGCGGGATCAACGCCCAGTTCACGAGCTATCCGCGCCTGCGTCTGCCCCAGGACATAAAACCGGGTCGCCAGGTCTACCAGGAATTCAACTTCTGCTTTGTCCATCCTACCTCACCTTAAACAAGCTTACGATGCAATTTCTTGCAGCATATTCATGATTTTGAAATAGTATACCATCAAATAAGCGGAAGGTCAAGCTTTTACGAGGTGCGTCGCTGACCAACGCCCAATGTCTGACCGCCATCTACAGGAATTACCGCCCCTGTCACCCAAGCCGCATGCGGGTCAACCAATTGCGCAATCCACCAGGCAAGCTCTTCTGGTTGCCCCATCCGTCCCAGAGGCACCGTTGCTACCAGTTCCTCGTGAACTTTGCTGATATCATTCCCCAGGGTCGCCAGAATAGAGGTTGCGGCAGGGCCTGGAGCAATCGCATTCACCCGGATACCATCGGCGGCAAGTTCTGCTGCGAGGCAGCGCGTCAGGTGTTCAATTGCAGCTTTAGTCAACGAATACAGGGCATTTTCAACTCTCACCCACGAACCAACTGACGAACTGATATTGACAATTGCGGGCGAGGGAGAACGGCGGAGAGCAGGAAGCGCCGCTTGAATCAAGAAAAAGACGCTGCGTATATTGGTCGCGACCTGTTCATCAAACTCAGCGTGCGTAAACTGGTCAAACGGTTTTGCAACCAGCCCTGCCGCACAATTGACCAGCACATCAAGCCGGTGAAAGCGAGCCAGAACACGTTCAATAATAGCCGCCGGTGAGTCCAATAATGAAAGGTCTGCTGGCAGCGTCAAACAATCACCGCCCATCGCTTCAATCTGATGAGCAACCGCCAGCAGTTTTTCTTCCCGCCGACCGACGAGAACGACGCTCATGTTCCGCTCAGCAAGCAGGCGTGCCGTCGCGGCACCAATACCTGAACCGGCCCCTGTCACTATAGCGACCGGTTTGTCTGGATTGTCAGGATTGTCCTGCGAGGTTCTATCATGATCCATTGATATCCCCTTTCAGCATGCCCGGCACTGGCTTAAATAGCCGTCATACCGCCATCGGCAGCCCAGGCAGCGCCAGTCACGTAGGAAGCCTCGTCCGAAGCCAGGAAAAGCATGACTGCCGCAACTTCTTCGGCCTCTCCCGGTCGTCCTAGAGGAATCGTTTTGAGCAGAGCTTCTCGCTCCTGGTCGTTTTCCATGAAATATTTCGTCATAGGCGTATTCATGAAGCCTGGAATGACAGCGTTGACCCGAATTCCCAGACGGGCATAATCATTCGCCATGACTCGTGCCAGACCATAGACGCCTGCTTTGCTTGCACTGTACGCGGAAAAGCCAGCGGCACTACCAAACAACCCTGTGGGCGAAGCTGTACAAATCACACTGCCACCCCCGGAAGCAAGTAACGCACGAATACCATGTTTACAGGTGAGGAAAATACCGGTGAGATTTACGGCCATAGTGCGATCCCATACCTCTTTTGCCAGTTCGTGAGCGCGGGCATCCTCGCCGACAAGTTCGATGCCTGCATTTGCCACAACGACATCCAGACCGCCCCAACGAGCAACGACTTCATCCACGGCCTGAGCTACGCGCTGTTCATTAGCGACATCTGTAATAAGAGGAATGGCTTCACCACCTTCTGCGGCGATAATTGCAAGCACTTCATCAACAGCAGAACGATTAATATCTATGAGGCCAACCCTCGCTCCCTCGCGAGCAAACCTGATTGCGGCTGCACGTCCCATGCCATTACCGGCCCCGGTAATAATTGCCCGTTTACCCACAATTCGTCCATTGCTCATCATGCTATCTCCCTGTTCTTTCGCTACAAGCAAACTTTCAGTGCAATTTATTGCACATACAACATTTTCTTGAAACAAGTATACCATCCAAAAAAGGTTGAGTCAAGAGGTTTTTGTGACATCCACGCATATATCAGGGACATTGCTTTGCTGGCCTATTGCTATCAACAAATTGTCAGAAGTA
>Ga0307373_10009454_pt1 | contig 14576 bp, 9 predicted proteins | sample OX2MG_FD_202534 | JGI IMG/M metagenome (GOLD analysis project Ga0307373, IMG submission 202534) | Soil microbial communities from Risofladan, Vaasa, Finland - OX-2 | ecosystem: Environmental > Terrestrial > Soil > Coastal area > Acid sulfate soil | place: Finland: Risofladan, Vaasa | collected... | reverse complement strand
GACTTTAGCGTCTTTTTAATTTTAAAAGATGATTGGCAGGTAGGATTTGAGTTTGAAAAGAAACTCAATAAGGTATAATCAATATTTTTTCCCTTTATATTTTAAAAGGAACGAAATTTACAATGAAGAAAAAACAAAATTACAACCCACTCCAATTTTCGCTATTTGATGAAATAAAGACACACAAAAATTATGGAGATGAAAAATCTTTAGAAGGTAATTGGAAAAGTGTAGTTGAATATTTTGAAGATAAAAAAGAAGTAAATAATAATTTAAAAACTGAAAACAATGAAAGAAACTTATCAGAAAGTAACAACAGAGAGCGGTCAGCCTTACATGATGCTGACCAACGAGGACACAGACCTGAAATCAGACCTTCCCTGGAAGGCCAGGGTACTGTACGACATGATCAAGGAACAACAACCGGAACGATTCCAACAGATGAAACAATCAAAGGAATTAATTCCGTTCCTTCAGAAGATAACAGCACCGTACAACGAGCGAATGACAGAACACGCCCTGAACGGAATGATGGAGACAGAAGCGGAGGAAATAGAATGGCCACAACTGACAAAAGCAGCGGGCCTGGATTAGATTATTATGAATCCCTTCTGGATTTTAAGGTAATCGAAACGGTTATACCTCACCGTACTGACCCTAATTTGATTGTTTCTATCTCACTTGGAGAAAGCCTCGGTGAAAGAGCTGAAACCCAAACCTTTTTATTCTCAGACTTTCCGGAGGAATCGGTTAACGAAACGGTCAGTTACGTTCTTAACGCCTACAAAGAAATTGTAAGTGATCCTCAATATGTTAACGGCGACTTTTATCAGCAAAAACTTCATGCTATCGCCGGAAATGTTTTAACTGCCGTTAATAAAAATATCAGTGAAGAAAAAAATGTCAAAGAACCTGAAACACTCGTTTCCAATTATCACAGCCTGACGGCTCCCGATGATGCAAAAACATTTTCAAAGAAAACAAAATACCAACATAACATCACGGCCCTGGATCTTCTTATAAAATTAGATAACGAACACAGGCCGGCTTCGCCTGAAGAACAAACCGTTCTTGCGAAATACGTTGGTTGGGGCGGGTTAAAAGAAATTCTTTTAGACCCAGCTAATGATGCTGAATGGAAAACGGCTTCCGATAAAGAATTGAGAACTTATGTAAACGATGTTTACAATCGCTTTAACTCGTTAGATACCGACGGGAGCCAGGGACTTCTTAATGCCGCTAAACGAAGTATTATAAATGCACACTATACACCTTATGAAGTAATCAACGCGATTTATGACGGCGTTGAAAAAGCGGGATTTAAAGGTGGCAATATTTTAGAACCTTCTGCGGGTATCGGAAATTTCCTTGCTGCTATGCCCATTGATATGTCTAATAACTCTGACGTTACAGCGATCGAGATGGACAGAACAACCGGAAAGATTTTGCAGAAACTTTTCCCTACCGCTGAAACACACATCACCGGCTTTGAAAAAATAAATCTGCCGGAAGACCATTATGACCTGGTTGTCTCCAACATCCCTTTTGGAGCGGTACCCATATATGACCAGCAACTGGCTAATCTGAAAGATAAAAGCTACAAGAACGCCTCAAACAATATCCATAATTACTTTTTTGCCAAATCAATACTACTGGCAAAGCCCGGCAGCATGATTGCATTTCTTACCAGCCGTTATACAATGGATAGTAAGGAAGATAAAGGTATAAGGGAACTTATGAATGATGCTTGCGAATTTGCCGGAGCTATTCGTTTGCCTGACAATGCTTTTTACGCAAATGCCGGAACACAGGTAGTTTCAGATATTATTTTTCTTAGGAAATTTAACCTCGGTGAAGAAAAGAAACAGAAAAATAACTTCCTTAATGTAAAGACTATTCCTTTTACAGACCATAAAAAGGATACTGGCATTATTAGTTATAATGAATATTTCCATGAGCATCCTACACACATGATTGGCCAGGTTGAATTTGGAGGATTATACGACAAAGAAGGATTTAATCTAAAAGGTAACAAAGAAACAAACCTTCGCGAAAAAATAAACCATATTACCGATGCGCTTTTTGAAAAGCCTATCTTAATTACCAATCAAAAACACACTAACAAAACAGAGCAAATAAACGCGGAGGTTGAGCGGTTTATCAAGCTGAATCAGTATGATAGCATTGGTAACCTTGTTGTTTTAAAAGACGGATTTATCGGAACCATATCTGATAAGTTCCATGTTGACGAAGAACTGGATAATAAAGTAAGAAACCTGGGCCTTAATCCCGCAGATGTACGTTACGGCCGGAAAAACCTTTCTTACAAGGATGAGGAATTACTGAAAAATAACGGTATTGACATTAACGATTTTTACTATCGCGTTGTAGATAACGTGCGCATTCGAAAAGAAGATTTACCGAAAGTCAAATACATCCACACACTAAGAGAAAAAACCAAAGAACTCATTTTTAAAGAAGCCGGTGGATACAGTGATGCTGCACTCAATAGTATTCGTGCCGATTTGAAAAATACTTATAATGAGTTCGTCTTTAAGTACGGAAATATAACCGACAAATCTAACAGCAAAGTTTTAGATCTGGACGCTGATAAATTCGTTGTATCGGCCCTCGAAAAAAAAGATCCGATTACAGGCAAAATTTCTCCTGCGGATATTTTAGTTAAGCGTACCATCAATCCTATCCGCGAAATTCATAAGACCGACAACATTCAGGATGCTATTACGCTGAGCCTGCAAAAATTTGGCAAACTAAAAATGAATTATGTCTCTGAACTGATGGATAAAACTTATGAAGATATCATGCAAAGCCAAAAGGGAGATGCCACATTTATCTTCAAAGATGAAAAAGGAAACCATCTTACCAGGGAAGAATATCTTTCAGGAAATGTAGTAGAGAAATTAAAAACTGCTCAAACTTTTTCCGCAGAAAATCCTGAATTCTTAAATAATGTTGACCAGTTAGAAAAAGTTCAGCCGAAACCAATTGCTGCAGTTGATATTTACAGCCCCATGCATGCCCGGTGGATTCCAGCAAACTATATCAATCAGTTCCTTCAGGAAACACTAAAAACAAAAGAGTTTGAACTTTCGTTTTCAAAAAGTGCGGATGCTTATAAAATAGATATTTACGATAGATCAGGAAACGTGGCTGCATTTGCCACCAAACGTAAAAGCGCTGCATGGGTATTTAATCATGCCCTGAATGGTATGGAACCAAAAGTTACTTACACCGTTGAAGAAGAAGGCGGAAAAACCCGACTGGTTTTTGATCCTGAAGATACACAGCTTGCCAAAGAGAACTATCGCAAAATAAAAGGCAGTTGGGATGATTGGAAGTACAATGACTTGAACCGCCGTGAAAAGCTTGCCGGTATCTACAACAAAACTTTTAATAACACGGTGCTGAGAACTTATGATGGTTCTCATCTTTCTTTCCCGGGATTAATTGGTTTTGTGCCACGGCCACACCAGAAGGATGCCATTTTCCGGAACGTGCAGCAATTAGGTGGCATTAACGACCACATGGTAGGAGCGGGGAAAACGCTCATTCAGGTTGCTACCGCAATGGAGTTACGCAGGCTGGGCATGGCTAACAAACCGTTATTAATCGGCCTGAAAAGTCAGATACCACAGCTTTATGAGCAATTTAAAAAAGCCTACCCACTGGCAAAGGTTCTTTTCCCTTCTGAAAAAGATTTTTCTAAAGTAAACCGCAAGAGGCTCTTAAATAACATCGCTACCAATGATTGGGACGCGATCATTTTATCCCATGACCAGTTTACCCGTATCAATCAGCCTGCGGAAATACAGGTTAACTTAATAAAGGAACTGACAGATGTTCTTCGCGAAGAAATGGTTGAAACGAATGACAAGCGCGAAAAGAAAAGTCTTGAGACAAGGCTTTATAAATATGAGCAAAAAATAGAAGCGCTCATGGATGCTTCTAAAGATAAAGATGTGCTTGATTTTTCTCAATTGGGTATAGACTTTCTGATGGTGGATGAAAGTCAGGAATTTAAAAATTTAGAATTCTCAACAACAAAGAAAAACGTTCGTGGCCTGGGAAATCCTCTTGGAAGCAAAAAAGCTTTTAATATGCTTGTAGCCTGTCGTCACCTACAGAATGTTCATAAGGGAGATAAGGGCATTATATTCTCATCGGGGACACCCATAAGCAACACAATGGCGGAACTTTATTTGCTTTTCAAATACCTGCGTCCGGATAAAATGAAAGAGACAGGCATTACCAGCTTCGACAGGTGGGCAGCAAACTTTGCGAATGATTATTCAGATCTGGAATACTATATGGGAAGGTTCAAAGAAGTACATCGCTTCCGTGAATTTGCAAACCTTCCGGAACTCCTAACTATGTACCAGGACATTGCGGATGTTAGAAATAATAGCAATCTTACTTTGGATAAACCAAAGGCGGAACATACGCTTATTAAAATACAGCCTTCTGAAACACAATTGAATCTTATCGAAAAATTACAGGGTTACATTAACTCAAAAGGAAATGAGAATGCCGATGAATTAGGTCTTACAGCAGGCTATGACGACCGCAAAGGAATAAATCCTTCCTTCGCTATTCTTGCGATAAACTTCGCCAAAAAATTAAGCCTTGACCCACGGCTGATTGATTCTTCTTTTGCACCCGGTACAAAACTTCTTGAAGCGGCCGCCAACATTGCAAAAATATACGAGGAAACCGATTCTTTTAAAGGAACTCAATTAATTTTTAGTGACATCGGTACTCCAAAAAGCAGCAACCAAATTGATAACCTCTTTGAACATCTCTCCGGAGATATTCCACAAAGTGACCTGGTGGACATATTCGGGGAAGATTACTATGAGAAAAAATCAAAACCTAAACTGGATGATATTAAAACTAAAATTGAAGATGTTTTGACACTCACTCCTTCAGATGTTGATGACCTCGTTAAAGAGGCTAACGCCTCTGAAAATTTCAATGTTTATTCTGAAATGAAAACTCTATTAATTGAAAAAGGCATTCCGGAGAATGAAGTGGTTTTCATTCACAGCTACAACACCAGGAAGCAAAAAGAAGAACTATTTGAAGCAGTGAATAAAGGAGACATCCGGATTGTACTTGGCTCTACTAAAAAATTAGGCACCGGCGTGAATGTCCAAAACAGGGCGGTTGCCGGCCACCATCTTGACATATCCTGGAGGCCCTCCGATATCGAACAAAGAAATGGCCGCTTTGAAAGGCAGGGAAACGAAGCTGCCAAACTTTACAGAGATAATAAAGTAGATGCTTTTTATTATGCCACAGAACGCACTTTAGATGCAAGCATGTACAACACGGTTTCCCAAAAAGCAAAATTCATTGCTCAACTGAAAGCTACCGTCAATGCTGATGTAAGAACCATTAAAGACATTGAGGAAGATATTGACATGGGCAGCATGGCCGCTGAATTATCAGGCGATCCTATCTTTAAAGAAAAAGCGAACCTGCAAAAAAGAATTACAGAATTAACACAATTTGAAAAATCGTTTAAATCGAAAAAATATGATTTTGAAAGTAATATTAGGAACGCACAAAACAGGATAAAAGCGTTTGAGAATAATATTGAAACTTTTAAAAAATTAATTCCTTTTATTGAACGAATTCCAAAAGATGAAAAGGGAGAATTTATTTTTTCGGGTAAGGTTGCCGGCCGGGCTTTTGAAAAAGTTGGAGAGTTTGGTTTAGCTATGATTACAGAAGCGGAACACGCAAAAAAATACAAACCATTAGATCATCAATTTCCATTAGGTGAACTATGGGGTTTTAAAGTTGTTGGAAGAGTTACCCGCGATTTTTTTCATGATACAAAGGAAATTGAAAGACAAATTATTTCGCCGGTCGGCGATCAAATCGGCGACTCAAAATCTTTGCCTTCGGGAGAAGTGGCAGCCGGACTACAAATTAAGCAAGCGATTCTTGAACTGCCGGAAAAGATTGAACGGTTTTCCAGAAATATAGAAAAAGAAAAACAGAATACTGAAGAATATTCTAAGCAATTTAATGCCGAATTTCCTTACAAGGAGGAACTTGAAACTAAAAAAGAAAGGTTAACTGAAATTGATACTTCAATAATTCAAAAAGCAAAAGAAGTGGATGAAGCTAAAAAACAAAGTGACATAATAAAAGTTATACCACTTTCTGCCGAACAAAAACAATACACTAAAGACAACCCTTATTACGCTCCGCCACACTATGGCCTGCCACCGATCACAGACGAACAGGCTAATTCGATTCCTGATGCTATTGATGGAAACAAAATAACACGTGAGGACAAGCTGATGCTCTATGGCAGCGAATATGGCATTAATATTAAGGATGCTACCTACTCAATTAATCCGGAAACAAACGGTATTGACAGGAAAATTTTTAAATACGGCCAGGCTCATATTGAACAGGTAGAAAAAGAAGACGTGTCTTATAGGCAGCCAGGCGAAGCTGCGTACGAAATGGATTTAGACCCTGATGCTTTCCACTTTCGCTATCAAAAGAAAGATGCTCTACAAAGTATTGCTGAAAAAGACGTTTCAGAAATAAAGAAAAATAGTGTTACGGAAATAGTTGATAATAAAAAAGAAAGAACCAATGGCATCGACCCGGACGCGAATGGCTTATATAATCATGATGGAAACGATTTCACAGATGAGCTTATCGAATTTTTTGAGCAAAAACAAACTGAACCAAATTCAGAAAAACCTGCCAATGTAAAAGAACCAGAACAGGATTTTTTTACTCAAATTGACCGCCAGTATAATGAAGCAAAAGGACGTGATGAAAAAAGTACACGCCAAAGAGATTGGGAAGAAAATAAAATAGGGCTGAACGATTTGATCGACGAAAGGGATTTGAAGGAAGATAAAAAACAACAAAATAATCGGGGTTTTAAAAGATAGAAGAATTCTTAGGGCGTTCCTGCACACAGAACTTTTCCCGGGCTTTCATTGCAATCTTTTTTCCAAAAAGGATTTCCATTATAATCCCTAACGCTGAAAACCCCTTGCTTCATTTTCCCCCACACAAGCAGAATGAAAAAGGAAGAATTTTTTCATACAGCTTGCTCGTGGCCATGCTGAAAAATGCAAGAGTTAATTCGTCCTATTCCCGACAATTCCGTTTCTCAATGCGGTAACAAGGCCGTTTAACACATGCGCTAAGGCTTCTAAACCCCTCGGGCTTCTTTTCCCCTCCACAAGCAGAATGAAAAAAGACCATAATTTTTTATCCCTGATTTAGCCGGGCTTCGCACTCGGCTATCAGGGAAAAATCATGACCTGTTTTTTCATACAGCTTGCTCATAGCTCTGCGGAAATGCAAGAGTTAATCCGTTTTATTTCCGACTATTCCGTTCCTCCATCGCGAAAACAAAGCCGTTGAACACTTGCGCCTGCGCTGCCAGGTAAAACACTCATTTCAATAACAGCTTCACAAAGATATTTGTAGTGTAAATAGTTGTGTAGTTACTACACATTTTGTTTTTTTTAGAAGTTTAGAAACAAACAAAAAATCATGAATTACAGGACAAAAATAAAGGCGCTTTTAGGTCAGATTACCGAATCTAATTGGGAATTTATTGAGGCTTGCAAACCACAAAGTAGAAAAATATTTTCTTTCTATTGCAGACTGTCCCTTTGCTCTTATAAATATATAGCTGGCAAATCGGTAGTCCAGGATAAGGTTAGCTATGACGATTATCCAGAAAACATTTATGACGAGTCTTCTTATTGGGGCTATGTGGTATGGGAAGATATGCGCACATTAAAATTTTATGAAGACTTTCCTAAAAAATACTACCCACGCCTGTATGATTATCATGAACAGAGTTACGGGTGGAAAGAACAGATCACTTTTGACGCGAAGTTTGAAGATTCACTTATGAAGCAGAAGAGTTGTTTTTCCCACACCTCTTAATCCTTTGATACCCACAAAACGGTCATTCCATTGAATCTTCTCAAAAAGATATCTATTGAAATTATTGGATATGCTTTGTAGTAGTCCGGCTTGATATTGAAACAATTTTTCCATTTTATTGGTTTGACTTCAAATCAAAATTAATTATTTATTGGTTTCAGTACAAATCATTTTTTATCTTTTTAATTTGACATTAAAAATCATGATTCAATATTTGAAGCGGTTTTTAATTTATAAAAGAAAAGTGCAGTAAATCTACTTTAGGACAAGACAAAGAATAAAGATCGCCAGTTTTTAAAAAGTATTTTCAACACAATGTGATGGATATCAAAGCCGCGACCCAGCTTTGCAAAGTGAAAAATATTCAATCCCTTTTTGCCCTGAGTCCAAAAAAATTATTTAATGGCTTGTCAGGTTTTTTAAATGTCAAAGACTAATCGATTGGACAAAATATTTTTAACTAAAAAAATAATAAAATGAAACATTTGATTGTTGCCTTAGCCCTTGTAATGGGTTTTTCTTTTTCTGCCAGCGCCCAAAATGCCAACCCGAAAGTGATTGCCTTGCTCACAAAAGCATCCTGGTGCCCAGTTTGCCAGGCCAATGGCCCACGGTTTGAAAAAGACATTATGCCAATGGTAATGGAAAACAAAGAATTAAAAATGGTAATGAACGACGTCTCGGATGATAATTCAAAAGCGATGTCGAAAGGGATGTTGGAAAAAGCCGGCATTTACAAATTTGCAGAAAAGAATCCTGGTACCGGAATGCTTTACTTTTTGGATGCCAAATCAAAAAAGCTTCTGTCAAAAGTGAGCCTTGCAAGCACTAATGAAGAGATAAAAGAGGCCTATCAAACTGCAATGAAGAAAGCATAAGAAATAATAGATTTCTTTTGATTTTAATTTTGATTCAATAAAATAGTGAGGGCGCATTCTGAACCTTCACTATTTTCATTAAAAAGAATTAGAGTAAGTTTGATAGTGTAAATTTTAAAGGTGTTGCTATTAATTCTTGTAGCATTTAAAAATGAAGGTGAAATGAAACAATAATGGAAGCGGTAAAATATCAAAATGATCCGGCTATTGTTATTAAAGAGTGGGTCGAAGCGTATTCCGATAAAATGTACAGTTGGTGTTTATATAAAACCAACGGCAGGGAAATCGCAGAAGACCTGGTACAGGATACCTTTATGGCTGCATTTCAATCTATAAATAAGTACGAAGGAAAAAGTGACCCTAAAACGTGGCTTTTTAGTATTCTCAATAATAAGATTGCGGATCATTTTAGAAAACTATACCGCAATCCTACTGTAACAGAAAGCAAAATAAAACAATTTTCAGAAGCATCTTTTTTCGAAACCTATTTTGATAAAAATGGTAGTTGGCTAAAAGAGGAGAGACCGCATGCATGGCCGGAGGAAGATGTCCACCTGCTTGACAATAAAATTTTTGTGAAAGTGCTGCAATCGTGTATGAGCAAATTACCACCTGATGGATATGCAGCCGTTCAGTTGAAATATCTTGAAGAAAAAAAAGGAGAAATAATTTGTCAGGAATTACAGATTTCACCCACTAATTTTTGGCAACTCTTACACAGAGCAAGGTTGCAACTCAGAAGATGCCTGGAGATAAACTGGTTTAAAAAATAGAAATAATGAAAAAGATAATGCATTGGATCATGCTTTCCTGTAAAAAGGCAACAGAGCTGATTGAGAAAAAATTATTGACAAAACTTTCTTTTAGGGAAAAAGTACAATTGAAGATGCATAAAAGTCTGTGTGATGCCTGTACAGCGTATGAGAAACAAAGTAACCTTATGGAAGAATTGCTGAGCAAACATATTCACAATGAGGACGATGGGAATAAGAATAATGGCGTTGTTGAAAATGAAGAATTAAAAAAAAGGATAATTGAAAAAATAAAATAAAAAAGAGAGGCGATAAATAATTTTAAGATGGGGGGAATATTTGATGTAATAGTAATCGGTACCGGTTCCGGAAGTAGTGTTGCAAAGCGTTGCGCTGCAGCAGGAAAAAAAACGGCAATTATAGACAATCAACCTTTTAGTGGCACTTGCGCTTTAAGAGGTTGCGACCCTAAAAAAGTATTGGTGGGAATTGCTCATGCATTATCGTTGAATCAACAATTGCAGGGGAAGGGTATCAAAACTGTTGCTACCTATTCATGGAAAGACTTGATGCATTTTAAAACAAGCTTTACAGAACCTAAAATACCCAAAACCGAAGCAGGGTTAAAAGAAGCAGGCATCGCAGCGTTTCATGGCAGGGCAAAATTTATTGAAGAAAACACCATCCAGGTAAATGACCATATTTTATATGCCGATAAGTTTGTGATTGCCAATGGAGCCACGCCGGCAAAGCTTTCCATACCCGGGGAAGAATTGCTGATTGACAGCACCGCTTTTTTAGAACTGGAAGAATTACCAATAGATATTTTATTGGTAGGCGGCGGTTTTATTGCTTTTGAATTTGCACATATTGTTTCTCGGTTTGGAGTAAAAGCCACTATTGTTCACCGTGGCGAAAGGCCTTTGTTAAATTTTGATGCAGACCTTGTAAAATTATTAGTGAAAGCCAGTGAAGAGTTGGGCATCCAGGTTGTATTAAATGCAGAAGTAAAAAGTATCGCCAAAGAAAATAACCGGTTTATTGTTCATGCTGAACAGGAAGGAAAAGATCTACAATTTCCTGCTTCCCTTGTGGTACATGCCGCAGGGAGAACAGCAGATATCCAGGATATGAATTTGGGAAAAATGAATATTTCTTTTAGTAAAAAAGGAGTAACCGTGAATGATTACATGCAAAGTATATCGAATGAAAATGTATATTCCTGTGGTGATGCCAATGATAAAGGATTGCCCTTAACGCCTGTTGCCGCAAAAGAAGGAATTATACTTGCCGGCAATTTAGTAAAAGGAAATCATAAAAAAATTGAGTATGGCCACATTCCTTCGAATGTCTTTACCATCCCCGCTCTTGGCGCTGTTGGGTTAACAGAAGATGAAGCAAAAAATAAAAACTTAAACTATCACGTACATTTTAAAGAAACTACAGATTGGTATTCTTCGCGAAGGCTTAATGAGCCGGTTTCCGGTTTTAAAGTATTGGTTGATAAAGAAACAGGCCTGGTTATCGGCGCGCATCTTTTAGGCCCCAATGCTGAAGAAACCATTAATATATTTACCCTCGCAATGAATGCAGGAATAACAGCGAGCGTTTTAAGAAAAACAATTTTTTCTTATCCGACAAATGCTTCGGATGTTGTGCATATGTTATAATTAACAACGTAAAGAGCCTAACATTAGCCTATAATTGCTTCCCGGAAGGGAATTGAAATTCAAAAAATCATCAATATTTGCAAGGATCATATAAGTCCATCTAACTATTGGCTCTTAATTCACAGGGACAGGCTCCAAAAGGCTTCTGCTGTCAGGTTTTTATTAACTTACCGTCTATAATAAAATGGAAGACAAAAAATATGACATCATAGTAATTGGCTGCGGTTCAGGCGGACTTAGTATTGGCCTTTTTATGGGTATGGCCGGTTTCAAAGTACTGATGATTTCAAAAACAGACCATTCAATTGGTGGTGATTGCCTGAATGATGGATGTGTACCGAGCAAAGCATTTATACATATTGCGAAAATTGCACACCAGGCAAAAGAAGCTTCAAACTTTGGATTAGAGTTAAATGGCAGCATTGATATAAAAAAGGCTATTAATTATGTGTATCAAAGACAGGAAATAATCCGGGAACATGAAAACGCTGCATGGCTACGGGAGCAGGGGGTGGATGTAGCATTGGGTGAGGCACATTTCACAGACCGGGATGAAATAGAAGTGGACGGTAAGAGATTTAAAGGAAAAAAAATTGTTATTGCCACAGGCTCACAACCACGAAAGCTTAAACTCCCGGGAGTAGAAAAAGTAAAGTATTATGACAACGAAAGCATCTTTCATCTGGAGGAACTTCCAAAAAAACTGCTGGTTATTGGTGGTGGGCCTATTGGAATAGAAATAGCACAGGCGCTAAGCCGTTTAGGAAGCAAGGTTACCATCGTGCAGCGAGGGCCGGTGATATTGAAAAATGACGATGGCGCAGTCACATCAATTTTACACGATCAATTACAACAAGAAGGGATAGAATTCTACTTAAATGCAAAAGCCGATCATTTTTCTTCTGCTAATGAAGCAACAATCATTTTAAAAGACAGTAGAAAAAAAAATATTCAGTTTGATGCAGTATTTGTAGGTATTGGAAGGGAGTTGAGCCTCGAAGCGTTACAATTGCAAAATGCATTTGTTTATTTGAAAGAAGGCGAAATCGTAAAAAACAAATATCTGCAAACCACCAATAAAAATATTTTTGTTTGTGGTGATGTGGCCGGCGATCTTCAATTTTCGCATGCCGCTGAATTTCATGCACGCATTCTGTTAAACAATTTCTTTTCTCCTTTTAAAAAGATTTTGAATGATGACCACATGTCATGGGTAACCTTCACTGATCCGGAAGTTGCTACTTTTGGTTTGAATGAAAAGCAACTCAAAGAAAGAAATATCGGTTACGAAAGATTGGAAAGGAGTTTTGACGAGGATGACCGGGCCGTAACAGATAATTATCAATATGGCAAATCAGTTCTTTTTATCAGCAGCAAGGGTTTTCTAAAAAAGCAAAAGATATTGGGCGGCACTATGGTAGCCCCTGGTGCAGGAGAGTTAATACAGGAACTTATTTTAGCCAATACCAGCAAGCTTTCTATCAATGCTCTTTTCAACAAAATATATCCTTATCCAACTGCCTCAAGAATTAATCAGCAGGTAATTGTTCAATATAAATCAAAAGATTTAACAGGTACAGTCAAGTCTCTTTTAAAGCCGCTTTATAAATTATTCAGCTAATGGAATACTGGGAAATATTTAAGACGTGGTTTTTAAGCCTTGGCGAAAAATACAATGTCAATCCGTATATTTTCGGCAGCATTTATGTTGGCGCTATTCCTTTTTTCTTTCTTTGCCTTAGCTGGACAATCAGAAGAATAAGAAATAAAAAACCTTTTGTCTTACCATTATTACTTACGGGTTTTTGTTTTATTTCAGCATACCTGTATCTTATCATCGTGGGTAAAAATATTCCTGCCTGGGTATATATTTTTATTGGAGTAATGGTGGCATATAGTATTTATTCAACCATAAAAAAAATTAGAAAAAGTACTTAGAAAATAACGTAGCAAAAAAGCTAATAACTATGAAACACTAATTAACCTGGAAAACTTGATAAACTTCATGTTCATCTTTTCTGAATTAGAAATCTACATTATTTGTTTGTCCACTGTTAAACTACTACTGATAAAAGCCTCATTATTCTGCGACGAATTCACCGAAATACCTGTATGGTAAATAGAAAGTGTTTTCTGTTGTCGTAGTCAATAGTTTTATTAGCCAGCCTATATCGTAATCAGTTGGTACCATTTAACTGTACAATATCACCTGTTGCAAAATAATCAGGAATTTGCTTTTTTAATTGCAATTCTTCATACAAAACCGACGGTACACTGATGTCTGCGAGAAATATTTGGCCGGTATAACCTGCACTTTCGGTAGAAAAAAGTACCTTTTTGGGTAAAGCAATGGTCAGTGTTGCATCTGCTTTAATTGTAGCTGTATGAATAATACCTGTACTTAGTTCAATACCTGAAGGCACATCAAGAGATAAAATAACGGATTGTTGATTCAATGCCCAGTCAATCATATACGCCGCTTTTTTTTCAGGCGGCCCTTGTAGCCCATAACCATAAATCCCGTCAAGAATAATATCATAGCGACCATCTCCTGAAAGACTTTCTGCATCAGCAACGGGAATACCAATTTTTCGTAGGATTTCCAATTGAGCTTTAGGAACAGTCTTTAATTCACTTTCCGGGTTGGATAAAAACACATGCACATCAGCTCCCCAGTTTTTTAACCTTCTGGCCGCTACCATTACACCACCTCCGTTGCCGCCTTTGCCGGCAAACACTGCAATTTTTTTATTCCGGGTTATTCCATCTAACATATATGTTTTAGTAAGTATTGCCAATGACCTTCCAGCATTCTCCATCATCTGGTAAAGGTTAATGCCATATTTGTTTTCCATCAAATAATCCACCTTTCTCATTTGTTCAACAGAGATGGTTACGATGTTTCCCGTATAACGTCCAAATGTTTGCATAGTATTTAATTTTATTTTTTTATTTTTTTGCCCATGCTTCTATAAAGTATGATGGTCAGTTTAATTTAAAGGCATTAATCATTTTTTCTGACTATTAGTTTTAATCAACGATAATGTTTGCAGCAATGCTCCCACCGACCAGGCCTGGTGTATGGTTCCTTTTCCTGTTATTGGTTCATCACCATCAAATATTTCTGAAATACCATGCAGGCAGCTATCTCTATAAAAATGTTCTTTTAATGGAACGATCCATTTCTTTACCTGTGCAATTGATTTTTTCGAAAAACAATTTGTTTTTAAATAAGCAGTAAAAAATTCACCTGATAAAAAAGGCCACACGGTCCCCTGGTGATAAGCATTGTCCCGGTGCCACGTATCACCTTCATA
>Ga0307373_10009452_pt1 | contig 14577 bp, 13 predicted proteins | sample OX2MG_FD_202534 | JGI IMG/M metagenome (GOLD analysis project Ga0307373, IMG submission 202534) | Soil microbial communities from Risofladan, Vaasa, Finland - OX-2 | ecosystem: Environmental > Terrestrial > Soil > Coastal area > Acid sulfate soil | place: Finland: Risofladan, Vaasa | collected... | reverse complement strand
ATCGGTGAACCACGGAAAATTGTCGAAGGAAACGTGCACCGTCGGGGCGTCGACCACCTGGAATTGCAGATCCACGCCCCGGCCCTGGCTCGAATAGCGATACCGAACGCTCGAAAACAGCCCGGTCGATGCCAGCCGGTTGGCGGCCAATTGGAGGGTCTGCCGGTTGATCGCCTCACCGGGCTTGAGCCCGCTGGCGGCGAGGATCTGGGCGCTTGAGAATTTTGTCGATCCCGTCACGGTCACCGAGCCGAGGGCAGCCCCGCCTGCGCTTTTCCCGTCGGGCAGGGCCTGCCGAACGGCCGCGTCCGGCGCCGCGTCCGTGGCGTTTTGAGTGCACCCATACACCGGGACTGCCGCGGAAACCAGCGCGAACGTGGCGAGGAGGGCGAGGACCGTATTGTGCCTGGCAAGCACCAAGTCTGATTTTATTCCGCCAGGGACTCTTCGCGCGAGAGGGCGGCTTATTCGACCGTTACGGATTTCGCCAGGTTGCGAGGCTGATCGACGTCGCAGCCGCGCCGCACGGCGATGTGATAGGCCAGTAGCTGCAGGGGAAGAATCTCGAGAATGGGCGTGAAAAGGTCGGGAGAGCTGGGCAGTTCGATCACGTGGTCGGACGCCTCGCGCGCCTCCTCGTCCCCTTCGGTCACCACGGCAATGACGATTCCGTCCCGGGCCTTCACTTCCTTGATATTCGAGACGTTCTTCTCGTAGCGGGTCATCGCCGTCGGGCTCGATGGATCGCGAGGCGCCAGGGCCACGACTGGAAGATTCTCGTCGATCAACGCGTTCGGGCCGTGCTTCATCTCGCCCGCGGGGTACCCTTCGGCGTGGATATACGAGACTTCCTTCAATTTGAGCGCGCCTTCCAGGGCGATCGGATAGTGGATGCCGCGGCCCAGATAGAGGAAGTCGGAGAAGCGGAACATCTGCCGGGCCATTTCGTCGAGCTCCTCGTCGCGCTGGAGCACCGTCTCCATTTTTTGGGGCAGGCGGAGCAGTTCTTCGAGAAGGGGCTTGATCGCCTCGCTCGAAAGCGTGCCGCGCACCTGGGCCAGGTAAAGGGCGAAAAGCGTCAGGGCCGTCAGCTGACAGGTGAACGCCTTCGTCGATGCCACGCCAATTTCCGGTCCGGCATGCGTGTAGAGGGTGCCCGAGGCCTCGCGCGTCAGCATCGAGCCGACCACGTTGCAAATCGCCAAGGTCCTGGCGTTTTTTTGCTGCGCTTCCCGCTGGGCGGCCAGCGTGTCGGCCGTCTCGCCCGATTGGCTGATGAGGATGACGAGGCTGTTTTCATCGAGAATCGGGTCGCGGTAGCGAAACTCGCTGCCGTAATCCACATCCACCGGCACGCGAGCCAAATTCTCGATCAGGAATTTGCCGGCCAGACCCGCGTGCCAGCTGGTGCCGCAGCCGACGATCCGCACGCTCGAAAGGCGTTGCAGCTCGGAGGCGGAGATCCCCATCTCCTCGAGGAAGACGCGGCCCGTTTCCAGTGAAACGCGTCCGAGCAGGGTGTCGCGCACCGCGCGCGGCTGCTCGAAAATCTCCTTCTGCATGAAATGCCGGAAGCCGCCCTTTTCCGCCAGAATCGGATCCCAGGTGATGTGCTGCAAGGGCCGCTCGATGGCGCGCCCGTCCAGATTCATCAGCCGCACGCCGCCCGGCGTCAGGACGGCAATATCGCCGTCGGCCAGGAAGATTACATCGCGCGTGTGATGCAGGATCGCGGGAATGTCGCTGGCGACGAAATATTCGCCCTGTCCGAGCCCGATCACCGCCGGTGGACCCCAGCGCGCCGCCACCACCTTGTTCGGGTCGCGCGTGGAAATCACGGCCAGGGCGTAAACGCCCGTCAGGCGCCGCAGCGCGGCGAGCACGGCGTTTTCGAGCGGCCCGCCATCGGAGTATTTCTCAATGAGATGGGCGATGACTTCGGTGTCAGTTTCCGTGATGAATTTGTGGCCTTCGGCGATGAGCTGGCGTTTCAGCTCGAGGTAGTTCTCGATGATCCCGTTGTGCACCACGACGATGCCGCCGGTGCAGTCGCGGTGGGGGTGGGCGTTTTCCTCGGTCGGCCGGCCGTGGGTCGCCCAGCGCGTGTGGCCGATGCCGTATTCGCCATCGATGGGGGAAAGGCGGATCGCTTCTTCGAGGTTGCGCAGCTTGCCCGAGGCGCGGCGGATCTCGAGAGAGCCGTCGCGGGTCACCACGGCGATTCCGGCGGAATCGTAGCCGCGATATTCGAGCCGCTTCAGGCCGTCGATCAGGACCGGCACAACGCGTTTAGGTCCGATGTACCCAACGATTCCGCACATATCTCTTCTTCCGCCTCACGGCCCGTTCGCCGCTCAGGCTTCGACGATTTCAAAGCGGAACTGCTCGATCACGGGGTTCGCGAGCACATCGCGGGCAATCCGTTCCACCTGCTTTTCAGCCTCCCCGCGAGAGAGCCCCTCGAGATCGAGGACGAAAAACTTGCCCTGCCGGACGCTGCGCACGCTCTCGTATCCCATCGAGCCAAGCGCATGCTGAATTGTCTGCCCCTGGGGATCGAGCACCGTCGGTTTCAACATCACCCAAATATTTGCTTTCATCATCGTGTACGGTAGCCCCGCGAGCTTGAAAAAGATTATAGCAGGCCTAGCCCCATGGCCTGCCGGCGAACCTGGTCAATGTAGGCCCGGCGGTCGGCTTCCGGCAGAAAAGCCGAAGTGAAACTCATCTCCGCCAGGCGCGCGAGGTCGGCCGGGGAGAAGCCCATCCGGGCGGCCGCTTCGTACTCGCCCAGCAGGTCGGTCTCGAACATGGCCGGATCGTCGGTGGAGAGCGTGACGCGGAGGCCGCGGTCGAAGAACGATTTCAGCGGATGGCTTTCGACCGTCGCCCCGGAAGCCGCCAGCTGCCGGCCGAGCGCCCCGGTCCGCAGGTTGCTGGTGGGACATACCTCCAATGGGAGACCACTCGCGGCGAGCCGGTCCATCAGGTCCGGGTCGTGCAGCACGGCGAGACCGTGCCCGATGCGCTCGACGCCGAGCAGATCGATGGCCTCGCGGACGACTTCCGGGCCGCCGATTTCACCGGCGTGGGCCAGCAGATGCAAACCGCCCTCCCGGGCGAACTCGTAGACGGGCCGAAGCCGGCTGGCCGGCACCGCCAGTTCGTCGCCGCCGATGCCGAAGGCGACGACGCCTTCAGGGGCCAGGCGCACGGCCCAGCGCGCCGTTTCCATCGCTTCACCGGGTCCGAATTGGCGGACGGCGTCGAGGATCCATTGCACCCGGAGACCTTGCCGGCCGGCCCGCTCGCCCGCCTGGCGAACAGCCGAAAAATTCGCTCCGACATCCTGTCCGCGGCGCAGCATCACGCCGGCCGAAAGGGTGATTTCGGCGTAAATCACGTTCTGCCGGAGGAGGTGGTCGAACAGTTCATCGGCAATCAGGCGGAAGTCTTCGGGGCGGCGCAGGAAGGATGTCACCCATTTGTAGGCATCGAGGAAGCCGGCGAAATCGAAGTAGCGGTAGCGCGCGGAAACCTCTTCGGCGGAGATTTCCACCCCATGCCGCGCGGCCAGAAAAACGACCGTTTGCGGCGCGATCGAACCCTCCAGATGCAGGTGCAGCTCGGCTTTGGGAAGCGCGGCGAGGGCGGAGGCGAGTGTATCCGAATTCATCGAGGACGCCGGCCTTGCCGCTCGGGCCGCAAGGCCTTTCAACGCACAATTGGAGTGTACCTGAAAAGGCCGGGGAAGCAGATTCAGTCGGCCGCGGCGGTCCCTTCCCGCTGGAGCTGGCTGTGCTTGCGGCTGTAGCGGAAATAGATGACCAGTCCGATGACGAGCCACACGAAGAACCGGATCCAGTTTTCCACCGTCAGGCTGGCCATCAGAACCAGGCAGCAGGCCAGCGAGAGAATCGGCACCCACGGCGAGAAGGGAACGCGAAAGCCCCGCCGGCGGTCGGGCTGCTTCTTCCGGAGCACGAGAACGGCGATGGTCACCAGGATGAAAGCGAACAGGGTGCCGATGTTCGACAAATCGACCAGAGTTCCGATATCGAAAATTCCCGCGGGAATGCCGACGACAAGCCCCGCAATCACGGTGGACACGGCGGGAGTGCGAAAACGCGGGTGCACGCGGGAAAAAACCTTCGGGAGAAGGCCGTCGCGGGACATGGCAAACCAGATGCGCGCCTGGCCGAGTTGAAAGACAAGGATCGATGAAACCATGCCCATCAACGCGCCGACCGTCACCCATCGCTCGACCGTCGGGAGGTGAATCGCTTGCAGGGCCATGGCGACCGGCGCCGCGTTGTTCAGCGTGTTCCATTTCTGGATGCCGGTCAGCACGACCGCGACGGCGACGTAGAGGACCGCGCATGCCGCGAGCGACCCCATGATGCCGATCGGGACGTCGCGGGAGGGGTTTTTGCACTCTTCCGCGGCGGTCGAGACGGAATCGAAGCCGATGTAGGTGAAAAAGACGATGGCCCCGCCGGTCAGAACCCCCTGCCAGCCGTTGGGCATGAAAGGCTTCCAGTTCACCGGCCGGATGAAGTGGGCGCCCGCGTAAACGAAGGTGATAATCGCCGCGATTTTGATGGCGACCATGACGGTGTTCGCGCCGGCCGATTCCCGGATGCCAACGACCAGCAGCACCGTCAGCAGCATCACGATGATGAAGCCGGCCAGATTGTAATGCGTCGTCCAGCCGGTGGCGGGCGAGTAGGTGGGCGTCGTCCACTGGTCCGAGAGATGCAGGCCGAAACCGGATAGCAGGCTGTCGATGTAGGCGGAAAAGCCGACGGCGACGGCCATGTTCGACACGGCATATTCGAGAATGAGGTCCCAGCCGATGATCCAGGCAATCAGCTCGCCCAGGGTGGCATAGGTGTAGGTATAGGCGCTGCCGGCAATGGGGATCATCGAAGCCAGTTCGGCGTAGCAGAGGCCGGCCAGGCCGCAAGCGATCGCGACAAACAAAAATGAAAGGGCCACGGCGGGTCCGGCGCCCGGCCGGCCCATCACCCCGATGGCGCGCGAGCCGTGGAGCAGAACCGACAGCAGGGGCGCTTGCAGAAGGGAAGGGTAACGCGCGGTTTCACCCGCCGCGGCCGTGCCGGTAACGATGAAAATGCCGCTGCCGATGATCGCTCCGATGCCGAGGGCCGTCAGGCTGAGGGGGCCGAGCGATTTTCGGAGGCGGTGTTCGGGAAGCTGGGAATCGGCCAGAAGCTTGTCAATCGACTTTGTGCGGAACAGTGACGAGGCCACTGGGGACACCGGGAATCGGGATTCACGCTCCCCGAGTCGCCCACACTATATATTCCCCTTGCGCGGCCACGCAACGAAGAGCCTCGGCGGCATCCTCAAACGCGTTCGAGTTTCGCGTAGCGCTCGATCAATTTGCGCGTGCCGTGCCGCGCAAAGCTGACCGTGAAGCGACGGTCCTCTCCGTCACTTTCGACGTCGACGATCGTGCCCAGGCCAAAGGTGGGATGCCGGACCTTCCGGCCGATGAGGGTCTTGGGCGTCCCGCCGAGCCGGGAAGCGAAGCGCGGCGCCTCGTCGAAGGTTTCGCCAGCCCGGTCGCCCGCCTGATTGCCCGCCCAGTGGGTCGACCGGTCGGGCTGGCGCATGGCGCTCGGGGAGAACGACACGCCGCTGCCTTCGCCGCCGGTCGGAGCGGCGACCGTTTCCATCAGTTTTTCGGGCACCTCGGCCAGAAAGCGCGATGGCATGGTGGCCGTCTGCGAGCGCCGGTCGTAGGAGCGCCGGTAGTGGGCGCGGGTAAGCGTCAGCGTGCGCCGGGCGCGGGTCATGCCGACGTAGCAGAGGCGGCGTTCTTCTTCGAGGGCCGCTTCGCTTGCCATCGACCGGGCGTGCGGGAACAGGTTCTCTTCCATCCCGACCAGGAAGACGTGATCGAATTCCAGGCCCTTGGCGCTGTGCAGCGTGATCAGTGTCACCGGCGCGTGCGCGTCGTAGCTATCGGCGTCGCTGACCAGCGCGGCGCGGTCGAGAAAGCTCAGCAGGGTTTCCCCTTGTTCCTCGGCCTCTTCCGCGGCGGAGACCAGTTCCTTGACGTTGCTGGCGCGATCGGTGAATTCTGCCCGGTCCTGCTGTTCGAGCGATTCGAGGTAACCGGTGCGGCCGGCGAGTTCCCGCAACAGCTCGGCCGGACGCCGGTTCTCCCATCCGGCCCGCAGGCCTTCGATCAGTTGGCGGAAAGCGGCCAGGGCCGCGGCGGTGCGATTCGACGCGGCCTCGCTCGCCGCCACCAGAGCGGCCCAAAGCGAAATCTTGTCCTCGGCGGCGGCAGCTCGCAACGACTCGACCGTTTTTTCGCCGATGCCGCGCACGGGCGTGTTGATCACGCGCGCCAGCGCCACGTCGTCATCCGGGTTGATCATCATCCGCGCGTAGGCGAGCAGGTCCTTCACCTCGGCGCGCTGATAAAAGCTGAAGCCGCCGACCAGGCGGAAAACAAGGCCGGCGCGGCGGCAGGCCTCTTCAAAAGGCCTGGACTGGAAATTGGTCCGGTAGAGAATGGCCACGCTCGCCTCGGGCTCTTTCCTGAGCAGCCGGCCAATTTCGTGGACTACAGTCGCCGCCTCTCCGGTCCCGTCGATCGCCTCCTGCAGCCGAACCAGCTGTTCTCCGGTCCGGGTTGCCGTCAGGTTTTTCCCCAGCCGGCCGGAATTGTGGGCGACGACGGCTGCGGCGGCATCGAGAATCGTCTGCGTCGAGCGGTAATTCGTCTCGACGCGCAGCACCTCGGCGCCGGGAAAATCTTCGAGGAAACGCTGGAGGATGCCGGGATCGGCGCCGCGCCAGCTATAGATCGACTGGTCCTCGTCGCCCACCACGCAGACGCAGCTGTTCTCCCCGGCGAGCAGGCGCACCATCTCATACTGCTTCTCGTTGACGTCCTGGAATTCGTCCACGACGATGTGCTCGAATCGCCCGCGCCAGCGCGCCCGCGCCTCATCGCCCGACCGCAGCAGCCTGACGGCTTCGAGCAGCAGGTCGTCGAAGTCGAGCGCCCCGGCCTGCTTGAGCGCGGCCACGTAGAAATCAAAGACGTCGGCCGCCAGACGGGCCCTTTTGTCGAATACCCGGTCCGCCTCCATGCGCATGCGCTCGCTGTCCCAGCCGTTGTTTTTGGCATAGCTGATCGGCTCGCGCAGGCTTCGCGGCGAAAACTGGCGTTCGTCGCGGCCGAGCCGGCGCAGCGCCTGGCGCACCACGCTGGTCTGGTCCTCATCGTCGTAGATGGCGAAATCGCGAGGGATGCCGATCAACGGCCCGTCCTGCCGGAGCAGCCGGGCGCAAAAGGAATGGAACGTCCCCACCCACGGCGCGGCGCCGGCCTCGGGAACCAGGGCGCGGATGCGCTCCTTCATTTCGGTGGCGGCCTTGTTCGTGAAGGTGACCGCCAGGATCGCCTCGGGCCGCACGCCTTGCGAAATCAGCCAGGCGACGCGGTAGGTGATGACGCGCGTCTTGCCCGTCCCGGCGCCGGCGACCACGACCACCGGTTTCGCCGCTTCGACCGCCTTGCGCTGGCCTGGATTCAGATCGTCGAGAAGAGACATTGAAGCGATTGTAGTGAACGCGCCGCAAGGGCGGCAAACGGCGCTCAAAAACCAAGCATTATTGCGTAAATCCGGCTTGCGTGAATCGGGCCGGAAGGAACCGGGCGCGGTTTAATCGGGGCCGGCGCCGGAAAGAGCCGCCTGGAAAAACATGATGGATTGCGAATTCCCCAAAAACTTCAGCTCGGGGACGTAGAGCTGGGCGTAGCGCAGCGCGTCGTAACGCCCGCCGAGGTCGAAATAGAGAAAACCGTGTACCGTCGCGCCGGGCGCGACCACCGCGGCCGGAAAAGAGAGCGACTCGAGCCGGTCCCGCAACGCCCGCCATTTCTTTTCCTTATTGCCGCGCGGAAGCGGCAGGGGCAGCCGCTCGCGCGGGACTTCGACATTGGCCGGGTGGGGATGCAGGATCATGGTGGCCAGATCGCCCGAGCCGAGCGGCTCGATCTGTTGCCGGTCGCTGCCCGGCAGTTTCACCTCCAGGCGAATCTTGTCCATCGAGATGGCGAGGGGCCAACGCGTCGAATTGCGAACGTAGACTTCCAGGGGAAGAACGCCCGCCTTAAGAGGATTTTCCTTCCCGATGGCCTGCCTGGCGCGATGGGGATTCTGATACGGGTCGCAAGCGACCAGGATTCCCTGATGGGAATCGCGGGCGGGGAGTTTCGCGGGGTCCACCGGGGCGGTTTGCGGCAAGGCAAACGCGAACAGCAGTGTGGCTACCAGCGCAAAACGCACCAAAAACCCTCCCTTGGGCCCGGTCCCGATTCTGCTTCGAGCCCGCGTGCCCCTATAATAGCGCGTCTGTTCGGTTCGCGACCGACGCGGGCCGAACGCGATCGTCCATGTATTCTGCTTACAGTTTCCTGCTGGCCGTGGGAATGCTCGCCGCGCTGCCCTATTTCGCCGTCAAGGGCCTACGCCACGGGAAGTACTGGCGAAGTCTGCCGCAGCGCCTGGGCTGGCTCCCGAAAGGGCTCGCCGGTGACGCGGCCCGCGCTCCGGGTGCGCTCTGGATTCACGCGGTATCGGTCGGCGAAGTGATGGCGGCGGTGCCCCTGGCCCGCCGTCTGAAGGAGCGCTTCCCGCAGCGCCGCCTGATCATTTCCACGACGACCGATACGGGCCAGCGGATGGCTCGCGACCGGATCGACTGGGCCGACGCGTTTTTTTATTTTCCGTTCGATTGGCGGGTGGTGGTACGGCGCGTTTTTCGCTGTGTGCGGCCGGCATTCGTTGTCATACTCGAAGTGGAGATCTGGCCGAATTTCCTGCGCGTGGCTCGCGAGGGGGGCGTTCCCGTGATTTTTGCGAGCGCCCGTGTTTCCGAGCGCTCGTTTCGCCGCTACGGCTGGGTCAAAGGATTGACGCGCCGGGCGCTTTCGGACGCGAGCGGTTTTCTGGCGCAGACCGACGAGGACGCCCGGCGACTGGTCGCCCTGGGCGCGCCGCCAAATCTTGTGGAGACAGGAGGAAACTTGAAATTCGATGTTCCAGCGCCTGCCGGGAACGAACTGGCGGGCTGGCTCGCCGAAGAAGCCGCCCAGGCCGGGCGGTCGCCGGTGATCGTCGCCGGCAGTGTTGTGGCGGGCGAGGAAGAGGCCGTGCTCGACGCCTTTGCCCGCCTGCGCGGCCGCTTTCCGAAAGCCCTGCTCGTGCTGGCTCCGCGCAAGCCGGAACGATTCGACGCCGCCGCGGCCCTGGCCGAGGCGCGCGGATGGGGCCTCTTGCGCCGCAGCCGGCTGAACTCCGCCGGGCCGCTCGATGCCGGCGTGTTTCTCGTGGATTCGATCGGCGAACTCGGCGGATTGTACCGGACCGCCGACCTGGTTTTCGTCGGGGGATCTCTTTTCGATGCCGGCGGACACAATATCCTCGAACCGGCGGCCCTGGGAAAAGCGCCGGTTTTCGGCCCTTACATGCAGAACTTCCGGGAAATCGCCCAAAAGTTCCTCGATAGCGGCGCCGCCGTTCAGGTTTCCACGGCGGACGAGTTGGGCCGCGTCTGGCTCGACTATTTCCTCGACGAAGACAGGCGAGAGGCGGCGGGCCGGAGCGCCCGTGAGCTGGTGGAAAGCAATCGCGGCGCAACCGAGCGCATCGTCGAAAACGTGGAGATGCTCGTCGCCGCGGGCGGGCCGGGCCGATGAGCGAATTCTGGCGCACGGTTCTGTGGCCGTTTTCGCTCGTATACGGGCTCGCGGCTCGCGCGCGGACCTGGCTCTATCGCCATGGAAAACTCCGCAGCCGGCGGCTGGATGGGATCGTCGTCAGCGTCGGCAACCTGACGGCCGGCGGCACGGGGAAAACCCCGATGGTCATTTGGCTGGCCGGCCAGCTGGTGGCGGCCGGAGAGGCCGTTGCGGTGCTGACGCGCGGCTATCGAAGCATGGAGATGGCCGACGGCAAAGCCAAAGGGAAGTCCCCGCGTCAGGTCAGCGACGAAGTTCTCGTCATCGAAAGTCATCTCGGCGACCGCGTGCCGATCGGCGTCGGCAAGGATCGATACCAGTCGGGGCTCGAGCTCGAACGCAAGGGCGTGAAATGGTTCGTGCTGGACGACGGCTTCCAGCATTTTTCCCTGGCTCGCGACGCCGATCTGGTCCTCATCGACGACACCGATCCCTTCGGGGGCGGGCTGCTGCTGCCGGCCGGACGCCTGCGCGAGCCGATTTCCGGATTGCGCCGCGCCGACGCGATCGTCATCACCCGCGCGGCCAGCGATCCCGAGCTCGAACGGGAGCTCCGCCACTACAGTTCCGCCCCGATCTTCTACGCCCAGACGGAACTGCTGCGCATCACCCGCATTTTCCCTGGGGCGCCTCGTCCCGCGACCGATGCCGAACGCAGCGCGAAATTTCTCGCCTTCTGCGGCACAGGCAATCCGGGCGCTTTTTTCGCCGATCTCAAGCGATGGGGTTTGACCGTCGCCGGCTCGATCCGCTTTCCCGATCATTACCGGTACACGCAGCGGCGGATCAACGAGATGGAGGATTTTGCCGCCGACAGGAATGCGAAGGCCATGCTCTGCACGGAAAAGGACCTCCTGAATTTCGGCGGTCTGAAATTTTCCCGGTTTCCCGTGTTCACCTGCCGCATCGCGATGCGCCCGGCCGATCCGGCCGGGTTGTGGCGTGCGCTGGTCGAGACGATCGAGCGGCGCGGGAAATCGCGGTAAAGACGGCGGCCCGGCGCGTTTCCTCGATCGGCCGCTTTTTTGCGATACTGTTTGCCGGGTAATCGCCCGGTAACGCAAGTCCATTTGAGCCATGCACATCAGGCCGACCGGTCGTGGCTCGGGGGAGACCGAAATTCATGGAGAACGGTAACCGGCGCCGCGCCGCATTCCTCGATCGCGATGGCACACTCGCGGAGGAAATGGGCTACCTGAATCATCTCTCCCGCTTTCGCCTGTTTCCGTTTGCCGCCGAGGCGATTCGCCGCCTCAATCAGGCCGGTTTGGCCGTCGTGGTCGTCACGAATCAATCCGGCGCGACGCGCGGTTTTTTTCCCGAGGAGCTGATCCGCCAGGTGCACGAGCGGATGGTGGCCGAACTCGCCGCCGCCGGCGCCCGCATCGACGCCGTTTATTATTGCCCTCACACCCGGGACGCCGATTGCGGCTGCCGCAAGCCGCGCCCCGGCATGCTCGAGCGCGCATCGCGCGAGCACGGGTTCTCGCTCGAAGGCTCCTTCGTTGTGAGCGACCGTTACGCCGACGTGCAGATGGCTCATACCGCCGGCTGCCAGGGCATTCTTGTGCTCACCGGCTACGGCCGCGGTGAATACGAATGGAATCGCGAGAGCTGGCCGCGCCAGCCCGATTGGGTGGCGGAAAACCTGCTGGCCGCCACCGACGCGATTCTCCGCCACCCATGACGACCGCCGAACCTGTCCGCCTGCTGGCTCTGCTCGACGCCTTCCCGCGACAGACCGTTCTCGTTGTGAGCGATTTTGTCGCCGACGAGTTCGTCGCCGGGGAGATTTCGCGCGTGTCGCGCGAGGCCCCGGTCCTGATCCTGCGGCATCGCGAAAGCCGTCTGGTGCCGGGCGGCGGGGGCAATGCCGTCAACAACCTCGCCGACCTCGGCGCGCGCGTCTTGCCGGTCGCGGCCGTCGGCAACGACGAGGCGGGACGCGCCCTGCTTCGCTACTTCCGCCGCAAGGGCGTCGATACAGCTTCCATCGAGCGGCTTCCCCATTGGACAACGCCCCGGAAAACCCGTTTTCTCGCCGGCTGGACGCACACCGCCGGCCAGCAGGTGCTCCGCGTCGATTGCGAGCCGGAATCGTTGCCCGAAGAGGTGCGCCGGAGAATCCAGCGGCGGGCCCGTTCGCTCGTCGGCAAGGCCAATGCGGTCCTGTTCTCGGATTATGGGTTGGGAGTCGTGACGCCGGCTTTGGCGCGGGGGATCATCCAAGGCCGCCGCCGCCCGGTCGTTACGATCGATTCCCGCCACGACCTGCTTTCCTACGCCGGGCTCGGCATCACCGCCGCCACCCCCAATGAGCCGGAACTCGAAGCGCAATATCACACCCGCATCGGCAACGATACGGCCCGGCTCGCCCTGCTGGGCGAGCGGACGCGGCGAAGAATGAATCTCGAAGCGCTCGTCGTGACGCGCGGCAAGGATGGCATGGTCGTATTCGAGCGCGGGCGGCGGCATCGCTTCATCCCCATCTACGGCACCGATCAGGTGGCCGATGTGACCGGCGCGGGAGACACGGTCATCGCCGTCTTTACCCTGGCCCTGGCGGCGGGGGGCAGCTTCTACGAGGCCGCTTTACTGGCCAACTACGCCGGCGGCATTGTGGTCACCAAGCGGGGCACCGCCACGGTGAGCCGGGAAGAGCTCGAAGCCGCTGTCCGCGCCGACGCCGCCCATTCATGAATACTCGCGAAAAAATCCTCCCGCTCGAACCGCTCGCCGGCGCTTTGGCCGAAGAGCGCCGCCGTGGCCGCCGGATCGTTCTGGCCAACGGCTGCTTTGACCTGCTCCACGCCGGACACGTCCGTTTTCTCGAAGGGGCCAGGCGCGAGGGCGACGTGCTCGTCGTGGCCATCAACTCCGATGCCAGCGAGCGGCAATTGAAGGGCGCGGGCCGGCCCGTGCTGGCGGCCGGGGCGCGCGCCGAGCTGGTGGCCGCCCTCGCCGCCGTGGACTACGTTGTGGTGTTCGAGGAAGCCGACGTTTCCCGGTTGCTCGAGCGGTTGCGGCCCGATGTGCACGGCAAAGGGACCGACTACACGCCCGATTCCGTGCCGGAAAGCGCGCTATCGCGCCGGCTCGGCATCCGCGTGGCCATCGTCGGCGATCCCAAACGGCATTCGAGCAAGGACCTGATCGAGCGGATTCGCGCGATGAACCATGTCTGAGCAGCGGTTCCTCATCGTTAAGCTGGGTTCGCTCGGCGACCTGGTATTTACGCTGCCGGCGGTGGCGGCGCTGCGGCAGGCTTATCCCGAGGCGCGCATCGACTGGGTGGTCGAGCGCCGCTGGTATCCTCTGCTCGAAAAGAATCCCGATCTCACGAACGTCATCATCCTCGACGGCGCCTCGACCGGCTCCTTCCTGTTCACGGCCTGGCGCCTGCGCAACGCCCGCTACACGTCCGCGATCGATTTTCAGGGACTTTACAAGTCGGCGCTGCTCGCCCTCTTTTCCGGGGCGCCGGTGCGCGTCGGCTTTTCGCCGCGATTTGCCCGCGAGCCGGCCTCGACGATCCTCTACACGCGGCGCGTTGCGCCCCGCGGCCCGCACATGGTGGAGCAGAACATGAGCCTGGTCGGCGCATTCGGCGCCGCCAGTTCCCATTACTGTTTTCCCTTGAATGTCCGCCCGCAAGCCGAAGCCCTGCTTCGCGCGAAACTGGCGGCGGAGAGCCTGGGCGATTTCTTCGTTCTCTCTCCCGGCGGCGGCTGGCGCTCGAAGTGCTGGCCGCCGGAGCGCTATGGCGAACTGCACCGCAGCCTGGCCGGCCGCACCGGCCTGCGCGGGGTCGTCAGCTACGGCCCCGGCGAGCGGGAACTGGCCGAGGCGGTTCTCCGCGCCGCCGGCTCCCCCGAGCCGGTGATCCTCGACATCGATGTCGCGCAACTGATGGTCCTGGTCCGCCGCGCCCGCTTCCTGATTGCCGGCGATAGCGGTCCCCTGCATCTCGCCGCCGCCTTCGGCACGCCCGTTGTCGGCCTCTATGGTCCGACCGCCCCCGAGCGCAACGGTCCCTTCCGCGCCGAGGATGTGGCCGTTCACAACGCGCGGCCCGGGGAAACCACCTTGCGCCGCGGCCGTTCCTATTCCCCTGCGATGTTGTCCATCACCGTCGACCAGGTTCTCGCCGCCGTCGAGCGGCGGCTCGGGAAAACGGCATGAAGCGGAACCTGGCGCGTTGGCGCGTGCGTGCCGGCTATCCCGTGAGCCTTCTCTATTTCTGGCTGGCCCGCCCGCATTGGGCCTGGCTTGCGGCGGGAACCGTTCTGGGACTGGCCGGAATCACGATTCGCGCCCTGGCCGCCGGCTACCTGCGCAAGAACGAGCAGTTGGCGACGGGGGGACCGTATGGCTGGACCCGCAATCCACTCTATTTCGGCAGCGCCTGGATTGCGGCGGGGCTTGCGGTTGCCTCGCGCTCCTGGCTTGCCGCCGTGGTGGTCGTCGCCTATTTCCTGGCTTTCTATCCGGCTACCATGCGGAACGAGGAAGCCGCGCTGACCGCCCGCTACGGCGAGCCGTTTCGCGAGTACGCCGCTCGCGTTCCCCTGTTCTGGCCGTGGCCGCCGCGCCCGGCGCAGACCGCGGAAACCCGATTTTCCTGGGCGCAATACCGGCGCAACCACGAATACAACGCCGCGTTGGGAACGGCCCTGGTGATTCTCCTGCTGGTCGCGAAGATGATTCTTTTCGGCCATTGAAGCCCCCCGCCACACCGGCCCACCGCTGTCATTCCGAGCGCAGCGAGAAATCTGTTTTTCTTTCCT
>Ga0307373_10009449_pt1 | contig 14578 bp, 12 predicted proteins | sample OX2MG_FD_202534 | JGI IMG/M metagenome (GOLD analysis project Ga0307373, IMG submission 202534) | Soil microbial communities from Risofladan, Vaasa, Finland - OX-2 | ecosystem: Environmental > Terrestrial > Soil > Coastal area > Acid sulfate soil | place: Finland: Risofladan, Vaasa | collected... | reverse complement strand
TCACCGGGGCATCGCTTAGGCTCTGCCCCAGCCACCGCGCTTTTTCGGGGATGCAACGCTGCATTATGGGCCGCGTGACGTATCGCTGCCGAACAGCCGGCCGCAGGCGCGGCGAATGCGGCGCGATTCGGCTATCAGCGAGGGGCCGGGGTCGGACCAGCGAAAAAAGGGGAGCGTCTGCCGGTGACCGAGGCTCCTCAGCCACGCCAGTAAGGTGAGTTCCCCGTTGCGATGCAGCTCGCGAAAGGCCTTGAAATCTTCCAGCGGATACCAGAGCCGCACGCCGCTCCGAAAGTTGGCGAGCCGCGGCGGCCGGCGACCGAGGACCCGCTCGTAAACGAACCAGGCCAGATCGAAGCCGCAGTCGGCCAGCAGTCCGTTGGCGGCGGTGAACCGGGCGTTGCACTCGATCAGCTTCAACCGGCCGTCTCGGTCGTCGAGCTTGAACTCCACGTTGGCCAGACCCTGCAGGCCGACGTGGCGGAAAAGCCGCAACGCCAACTCGCGGATCTCCGGCACGTGATCGGTAATGTGGTAGCAAGCCGCGCCCATGCCGGCGGGCCAGCGGCGGATGATCCGCTTGGTGAAATCGAACAGCGGTCCGCCCGTCTCGTCGAGATAGGTGTAGTAGCTGCAGAGCCGGCTGTCGGGACCGCCGATCCGCTCGACAAGGAGCATTTCGATCTGCGCGTCGCAGACGGTGCGAAAGGCCTGCGCGAGCTCGTCGTGATTCTCGGCGACGAGGAATTTTCGCCCAAAGCGTTCTTCGAAGACGTGCGAGAGTTGAGGCTTGACGATCAGCGGAAACACGAGCTCGTGGCGGATGTTCTCCAGCTCCGCCAGCGTTTGGGCGGTCCAGAACCGCGGCGTGGGTACGCCCGCCGCCACCGCGGCCTGGTAGGTGCCAAGCTTGTTCAGCATGGCCGCCTGGGCCTGCGGATTGGAGATATCCAGAAGGAACTTTTCCGCCAGCAGGGGGCGATGGTCGAGGATCAGTTTGATGGCCGCATCGCTGGCCGCCAACAGCACGCTGCCGCGCCAGGCATCGGACTCAGGACCCGTCAACCACTGCTCCCACGATTGAGGTGATGCGCCGGCCTCGGCCAGCCAGCGGGCATAGCGGGAACGGCACACGGGTGCGCCCGGCTCGTTGACGGCGCAGACCGGTATGCCTCGACGACCCAATGAGCGCGCGATCGACAGCGCATTCGCCCCGCCGCCGACCACGATCACCGGCGGCCGAGCGACCGTCTGGCACGGAGGGCGTGGAATGGCGCGGCGCGTTTCTCGTTGATCGGCGAGAGAGATCGACATTTTGGATTTTGGATTTTCGATTTTGGATTACGCGCCCGCATGGACGCATTCGCGATCGGCAAGACACGCACAAGGCTGTCGCTGAAGCAGGTGGTTCAGGATGTCAACGGCGATGGCGCTCGGCCCGCCCTGGCGGTGATAATGATAGTACAGGCCGGGAGTGGTATTCACTTCCAACACGACGCCGCCAACGTCGGCCAGCGGGCGAGCGGGATCGGGGGTGATGATGTCGACGCCGGCCAGCCGAGCGCCCACGGCGCGGGCGGCATGCGCGCCCGCCTCAATCACCGCCGGGCATAAGACGTGCCCGGCCGCCGAGTTCTCGTCGGCGGAGTTCTCGTTGACCGCCGTTTTGAGACGCACGCGACGACCCGCGGCCGGCACCGAAGCCACGCTCAGACCCTGAACGGCAAGCGTGTGCCGCATGTCGAGATCGCAGGTGATCAACGTCTGTGCCGCCCGCGCACCGTCGGCAAGCCGCGAGCGATTGAGCCGCTTGACCAGTGCCCGCACGCTCGACCGGCCATCGCCCGTGACGGCGGGCGGCCGCCGCAAGACCGCTTCGAGCAGCACGCCGTCGAAGTAGAGCAGGCGATAGTTGTCGCCCTCGATTTGCTCTTCGATGCAAAGCTCGCGGCCGTGCATGGCGGCCCGAGCGGCGGCCCACCTGAGCTGACGTACTTGACGAACGTGGGTGGTGACGCCTGCTCCGGCTCCGGTGCCCGCAGCCGGCTTGACGACGCAGTTGCCGGCAATCTGGGCCAGAAAATCGGCCGCCACGTCGAGCGAAGATAAGTTGAATTGCCGGCAGCGCGGCACGGGCAGTTGCTCGGCCGCCAAGAGCCCGAGCACCATCGGCTTATTGCCGGCACGATGGAGGGTGCCCTCGTCGTCGGCCTCCGTCCAGTTCTGTTTGACGCGCGTCACGAACCCCGGCAAACCTATCCGCAGGCTTCCATCGGGCAGCGAATCAGTTTCGGCGCCGATCGCCGCAGCCGCTTGCCGCCAAACGGTTTGGTAGAAACTCGCCCGATGCGCCTCCATACGCCGCACCGCGCCGCTACGGCGGCGAAGCCTTTCGAGCGCCCACCAGACGGCCGCAACCGGCCTCAACGCGATTGAATAGCATTCCATTGTTTAACCCTCAACTCTCCAAAGCCGTCACGAGATGCATTACCGCGGTTTCATCGTCCGCGATCGGGCAGCCGTGTTCGAGCAATAAGCGGTCGACCCATTCGTTTGAGAACTCGCCGCGCCCCACGGCGGCCAGGTAGGCCGCGTTGCGGGCATCGTGCTCGTCGAGCCGCAGCAACACCTCTTCGATAATGTCTTGAGGCACGACCACAATCCCGGTCGCGTCGGCCACAATCGCGTCGCCCGGACTGACGACCGTGCCGCCGCAGACCACCGGGTAATTGATTTCTCCGGGGCCGCGATGAAGCGGCCCGACGGGCGTGGTGCCGCGCGCGAAAACGGGGAAGTCGAGATCGAGGATGCCCGGCAGGTCGCGAATCAGGCCGTCCACAATGAACCCGGCCAGCCGGCGATGCCGGGCCTTGGTGCAGATGATGTCGCCGAGCACCGCGTTCATTGTCGAAGCACGGGCATCGATGACCACCACTTCGCCCGGCCGGGCCACGTCGAGCGCCTTGTGGACCATCAGGTTGTCGCCCGGAAACACCTTGACCGTACACACGGTTCCGCAGAGCCGGTGATGGCTGCCGGTCAGGCAGGCGATCGCCGAATCGACCGAGTACAGCCGGTTCAAGAGGTCGGAGATGTCGGGTGTGGCAAAGCGGGCCAACTGGCGGACCAACGACGCCGGAGGGTGCGGGTGATCGAGCCGGATGCGGAAGCCCGGACCGGGATGCAATTCGGCGGAAATGGGTTTGGTTGCCATGAGGAAAAGGGTTCAGGGTTAAGGGTTCAGGGTTCAGGGTTCAGAGTTCAGGGTTCAGGGTTCAGGGTTCAGGGGTGCAATTCGGCGGAAATGGGTTTGGTTGCCATGAGCGTTCTTCAGATTTTGGATTTTGGTCTTTGGCTTGCGCCCAAGTCCCAAGTCCCAAGTCCTAAACACGACACGTATTCAGTTGACGTTCTGCGGCTGCCTCGATTGGCCGTAATGGATTGTCCAAAGCGATGACCTCGATCAGATCGTCGATCTCGAACAGGCCGTGATCGACGGCCAGGGCGTACTGGTGCAAATGGGTCTCAGCCAGTCGCGCCGTCCAACGCCGCACTCCGGCCACGACCTCGGGTTCCAGACCGAGATCGCGAAGCGTCTGCTCCAACTCGCTCATTTCGTCGGCGCGGCGGACGGCGTGTCGTGGATAGGTCGGCAGCATGCGCGCGACCGGCGCCACCACGCCGGGATACCAGTCGCCGCAGCCGGCCAGAAACTCGTCCAGCAACGATGCTTCGCGCGCCGCCAGTGCCAATTCGACAAACAGGGCGACCAAGCCTTTTGAAACGCCGCCCATCAACATCTTCATGGCCGAAGCGCGACCGGGTTCGCATCCCAGCCACCGAGTCTTGATAATGTCTTCCAATAAATCCCCTACGAACGCCGCTTGCGCTCCACTGAGATAGACGACGCCGTGTTCAGGCAGTCGCCGCGATTGGCCGTGAATGGCGGCGTCGACGAACTGCATGCCGCGCTCCTCGACCATCTCTGCGATGGCCCGTGCCGTTCGAGGGGCAATGGAGTTCGCGTCGACGTAAATCGCGTCGGGCTTGAAGTCGCACTCGGCGGCGTGCCTGGCCGTCGACGCGGCGGCCGCCGGCGGCACCAGCGACAGCAGCACGTCGCTGGCGGCGACGACGTTTTCCAGCGAGCCGAGCACTTCCAGCCCGGCGGCGGTCGCCAACCTCGCCGTCTCGGTGCTCCGGCCGTCGACGGTGGTCACAACGCGGTATCCGGCGCCGGAAAGCAACCGTCCCAGCGCGCTGCCCATCTCGCCCGGATACAAAACCCCAATGGTTGCCAAATTGGACGTGCCTTGCATTGCTTATCCCTCAGTAGACAAAAGAGTGCCGACGAAAAGAGGTCTTTGATTGTTTGCGTCATCCGCCACGGGCCGGCCGAGCTTCGATGTATGGAGCTGCTCCAAGACGTCCTGAAAGCGGTCGATCATGTTCCGCATTGAATGGTGTTCGACTACCTGCCAGCGTGCCTCTTGGCCCAGGCTCCGCGCCAGCCGTGGATCGCGGAACAACTCCACGACGCGGGCCGACAGAGTCGCCGCGTCACCCGGCTCGGCCAGATAACCGACTTCGCCGTCGCGCACCGTCTCCGGTACGGAACCGACGCGTGTTGCCACGACCGGCTTGCCGCTCGCCAGCGCTTCGAGAATCGAGATCGGGTTCGCTTCGATGTGCGACGTCAACACGAAGACATCGAACAGAGCCAGCAAATCGGGCACGTCGGCGCGATTGCCCAGGAAGTGGACGGAGTCGGCCAGACCGAGTTGCTCGACATGGGCAGCGAGGCGGTGACGGTCCGGCCCATCGCCGACGATCAGAAACTGAGCATCCTTGACCTGCTCGCGCACCAGCGCGGCCACGCGCAAGAAGAGATCGTGATTCTTTTCGCGACTAAGTCGGGCCACGATGCCCGCCACGGGCGTCGCCGGCGGCAGCCCGACTTCGCCACGCAGCTTTTCGTCGGCCGGACGCGGCCGGAAACGTTCCGTATCGACTCCGCTGGCGACGACGTGTACCCGGTGTGCGGGAAGCTTTTCGACGTCGATCAAATAACGTCCGTGCGGCGGCGCAACGGCCAGGAAGGCGTCGGTCAGCGGCGTGAGCAAGCGGTTCAGCCTTCCGATACAATCGGGCCAGCCCGTCGAGTGCAGCCAGGCGGCGATCACCGGAACACCTGCCAGCCAAGCCGCGATGCGTCCCCAGAACATACGATCGCCCGCACCCACCGTGACGACGACGTCGATCTGGCGTCGGCGGAGAAGGCGCGCCAGGCGCACCACGACGGCGACGTCATACTTATGTCGGAGGAGATGGTGAAAGACCGGCACGTCGTCGGGCACTTGCGGCGCGAGAGGACCATCGGCCTTCAGGCAGCAGATTTCGGGCAAAAACCGGCTGCGATCGAGGCCGCGGACCAGCTCGATTTGCAGTGATTCGGCGCCGCCGACGAACAAGGACGTGTTGACGAACATCAACCGCAACGGTTCTGCTCTGTAGGGAACGCCCTCCGTGGCGTTCCGCGGCGCGCGGGTTGACGCCGACGCCGGGTCCGCGGAACGCCACGGAGGGCGTTCCCTACAGATGGCTGCGGCCAGCAGCTTCCTGCGGTATCGCGCGAGCGTGGCGGCGATCTCTTGCTTCTCGGCCCGATCGAACACCAGGCCGGTGCCGGCGGCTGCCAGGCCGACGAGGAGCAATGCCGCCATAGCCCACCAAGGTCCGAACCACAATACCAACGGCATGGCCGACACCAGCCACGTGCCCGGATGGAGCGCGAACCCATGAGCGTGGCTCAACCCATAAACCACGAGCAACAAGACAACATGGGCGGCGCACGTGCCGTAGGCCACGCCGTGAATCCCAAAGCGCGGCGCCAGAACGAGATTCAAACCGATGCTCGCCATCAGGCCCACTGCGTAGGCCACGCTGACTAAAACGGCCCTTTCGGCGCACCACAAATAACTCTTGGCCAGACAAACCAGGCCGGACCAGCAGGCATACGCCAGGGCCAAAGAAAGGATGGCGGGCGCCGCGTGGAATTTGCCGCGCAACGCCCAGTCGAACAACAGCGGCGAGAAAAACAGGACCGCCGTGGCGGCGGCAACCAGGCCGATGCCCGTCAGTTTCAACAGCAGATTGAGCCGCTCCGAGACCGCGGCTCTGGGGCCAACTTCCCAATCGTGGCTGAGGAACGGCAGGCTCACCGTCGCCAATAAACCGCAGACATTCATCAACAGCGTGGGCACGATGCGTGAGCTGTAGTATTCGCCCACCATCGACAACGAGTCGGCGGCGGTTTGGCCCGAGTGGTGCAGCAGGATGTACCGATCGGCCATGCCGAACAGGTTGCCCAGGGCCTGCGAGAGCCACAGTGCCGCGGCGAACGGCACGACTTTCGGCCAGATTGTCGGTTGCCCCATCGCCTGGTCTTGTCCCGCGGGCAGCGAGCGCCACAGCGGTCGTATCCACCACATCGCCACCAGCGCCGAGAGCAGGCAGGCCGAGGCATAAGCCAGCACGACGCTGAGCACGCCGGCCTGCCAGCCCGCAAGCAAGGCCACGCCCAGCGCGGCGAAGACGAGCGTGTTGAACAGTTCCAGACCGCTGGCCAATCGCTGCATGCGCAGCGAGATCAACAGCTCGGTGATGAGATTATAGGCGACCAGCGTCAGCAGGGCGAAGGTCAGCGCCAACACCTGATCGGTGCGATCGGCGCGGCCGAAGATAAAACTCGAGAACCAGCCCCGGTTCATCACCACGGCGGTACACGCGGCGATGGCCAGCACCGAGGTAACCCCCAGGATCCGTCGCAGGAACGGTCGCAGTTGGCCGCGCTGCCGATAAAACGAGACATAGCGGCCAAGGCAGCCGGGCAAGCTCAGCACGGCGACGGGAACGGCCAGCGTCAAAAAGCTGAAGGCCATGTCCCACTGGCCCAGCTCTTCGGCCGAAAGCCAGAGGCAAAACAGCACGTTGCGCGCGAAGCCGACGAACCGCTGGACCACCGTCATCGACAGCAAAATGACGAGGCTGTCGGCCAGGCGATCGGCCTGCGGAACGTGTTTCGCCCTGAGAAGCGCTGGCGTCATCGAATTGCCCCCGAAACCGCCGCCTCGCGCGGCGGCAATGGTTGTTGATAATCGAACCGCTCGATCCGCCGCAAATGAAGAGGATCGATCGACGCCCAGTTCTTGAGGCGGATGATCTGGCCGTCGACGCAGCGCCGTTGAAGGTGAAAGGCGTCGTCGCCGGGAAAGTTGTAGCCGCCGTAGGCGGAACAAACGCCGGCATAACCCGCCTCGCGGGCCAGGCGAAATGCGGCCGCGGTCAGGTTCTGGTGCAGGCCGAACGGAAACGCGAAATAACGGACCGGTACTCCCAGGGCGGCTTCCAGGTCGCTGCGCGCGATGACCAGCTCGTCGAACAAGCGCTCGGCGTCGCAGACGCGGCCCAGGTCGACGTGGGTGCGCGTATGCGCGCCGATCTCGATGCCCGCCGCGGCCAGCGCCCGCAATTCACCGAGACTGTTGGGAGCAAGGTAGTTGCCCATGGCGCGGTCGTGCTCGAAGGCGGCACCGTCCAGCACGGGGTGCGTCGAAACGAAATAGGTGCAAGGGATGCCCAGTTCGATCAAGAGCGGCAGGGCCCGCTCGCAGTTGACCGCATAACCATCGTCGAACGTCAGGCTCACGCTGGGCCGGTGGTTGGCGCCCGATTCGATGCGGCGCTGGGCCTCGTCCAAGGAGATCAAATCGAACTTCTCTTTGAGCCAAAAGATGGCCTCACAGAATTCGGAGGTGCGCGTGGTCCAGTTGTTGGCGCGATCGTCGGCGATACGATGGAACACGGGCACGACAATCGGCGCGCGTCCCCGGCGCATCCATTCGTGGACCGTGCGGCGACGATAGCTGCTAGTGCCGCGGAAATAGAGCTGCAGCAGCAGGCGTTTGAGGGTATCCATGATTTCACGCTAGGTAGTGAGACCAACTTCGCCCTTGGGAGCCGTCACCTGACGCCCGAGGAGCCAAACGAATGCCCACCCGTCACGCGCGTAGCGCCCCAGCAACCGTCGTGGTTCCGTTGCTACGCGATGCATCCATTCCAGGCCGGTCCGCCGCATCCAAAGCGGCGCGCGCGGTTTCTCCGCGGCCAGGAAGTCAATCGTGGCCCCCACGCACAAGGCCACCGACACGGCCAACCGCTGCCGATGAGCATGCACCCACAGTTCTTGCTTCGGAGCGCCCAGGCCGACGATCAGCACGTCCGGCGAGGCGCGGTTGATGTCGGCCACAATTGTTTCATTCACGCTCGGCTGGCGTTCGAAGCCCGGCGGCGGCGAATTGGTGCCGACGACCCTCGTTTTCGGCCAGGTCGCTTCGATACGCTGCGCGGCGCGCTCGGCCACTCCCGGCGCGGCCCCTAACAAGTAGGCTCGGATGCCGTCCCTCGGCTGTGCCGCTTCGAACAGCCGCGGCACCAGATCGCTGCCGGCCACACGTCCGGGCACCGGACGTCGCAGGAGGCGGGCCGTGAGCAGTACCGGCATGCCGTCGACGAGCACCAAGTCGGCATCGCGGTAGACGCCGCGCAGCCCGGCGTGGCGGTCGAGCAGCACGGTGTGGTTCACGTTCGGCGTCACGATGAAGCGGCACGCTCGCTGCCGCGAGGAAATCCACGCCAGCACTTGGTCGACGGCTTCGTCCATCGTCAAGGGATCGACTTCGTAATTGAATAACCTGACGCGCGGTTTCATGTTTTGTTGGTTTCCCCTGGCTGCGCCTCACCATAGGCTGGGACCAGCGAGCTTGCGAGCGCCGGCCCACCATAAGCGACGTCCCAATCGTCGGTGGGCCGGCGCTCGCACGCTCGCGGGTCCCACCCTACATTCCCTACGTTCAGGACCTCCTCATACACGTCGGCCACGCCGGCCGCCATGCTGGCGTCGGAGTAACAACTCCGTTGTTTGCGAAGCGCATGCAGGCGTAGTGGCTGCGTGTCGATCTCGCCCCCCATCGCTTTGTGAATCACCGCGGCCAGACCGACGGCATCGCCGGGACGTGCCAACAGGCCGTCTACGCCGTCGACAATCAAATCGGTAATGCCATCGACGCGGGTTCCGATCACCACCACGCCCGCGGCCATCGCTTCCAAAGCCGACATCGGCATTGCCTCGCTCACCAGGCTGGGCAGCACGAGGGCGTCCATTTCGGCCAATTCCGCGTTCACGTCTTCACGAAAACCGGTCCACTCGATGAGCTCGTCGATGCCCTCGGTTTTCGCCAGACGTTTGACGGACTTTTCGTATTCGGGCGATTGGAAACGGCCGACGGCGCGAAAGCGGACCGGGCAACCCTGCTGCCGCAGAAGGGACAGCGATCTCAGCAACACTTCCAGCCCCTTGCGCGGCCGGAACAGCGCAATCATCCCGATGGTCGGCGGCCGCTCTGCCGAGGCAACGGACCGGCGCACCGGCACGCCGTTGGGGGTCAGTCGCAATTGGCGTGGCGAATAGCCGCGACTCAGCAGGTAACGGTGCAAGCTGGCCGAGACGGCAAGCACTTTGGCGGCCGGATACGTGGCCAGCCGCTCGACGACCAGATTGAGCCGGTCTTGCCACCGCCGGCGGCCGACTTCGACGGCCGTTTGACAATGAACGTGGTGTATCAACGGAACGCCCGACAGGCGGGCCGCCGGCAGGCCGACGAGCGCCGTGCGCGGCGTGTGTGTATGGACCAGCCTGTAATTGCCGTCGCGAACGATGCCTGCCAGCCGGCGCACCGGCGACAGGTCGAGCTTGCCTCGCATGGGAAGCTCGAACAGCGGCGCCGCTTTCGCCCGCCGCGCCTCGGCAAAACGCCGCGGCTTGAGACAGGCGAAACCGACCTCATAGCCGTAATCGGGTAAGCGAAGCGCCAGCGTGTCCTGCACCCGTTCAGCACCGGCATAGTCCTCGCCGTTGATGACGTGCAACACACGCACGGGCGATCGCTTGACGGTCACCACACGATCGTTTTCAAGTTCAGCGAGAGAGGAAATCATGGTTCAATACGCTCCACGCCGGCTGAGCACGCACCAGGGCGTGACGGCCAGCAACTTGAGGTCGGTCCAGAGGCACTGGTGGTTGAGATACCAGACGTCCATCCGCATCCACTCCTCGAAACCGATCTCGCTTCGCCCCGAAACTTGCCACAGGCAGGTCAGGCCCGGCTTGACCGCCAATCGCTGCCGTTGCCACGGCTCGTACTGACGGACCTCCTGCGCCAAGGCCGGCCGCGGTCCCACCAGCGACATCTGGCCGAGCAACACGTTGAACAACTGCGGCGTCTCATCGATGCTCAGCGATCGCAGCAGCCGCCCGACGCGGGTGATGCGCGGGTCGCTGAAGTTCTTGAAGATCGGGCCGTCTTGGTGGTTGGCGATGGCCCGCTGCTGTGCCGCGGCTCCGACGATCATCGTGCGGAACTTGTACATCCGAAACGGCGTTCCCATCAGTCCGACCCGCTCTTGCACAAACACCGGCCTGCCCCTGGTGGTCCACATCAGCACCAGCCAAGTAACGAACATCACCGGCGACAGGAGGAGCAGAATCGCCATGGCGCCGAGCACGTCGATCGACCGTTTGGTGAACAAGTAAATCCACGTGCGATTGCCGGCCGGTACGAGCGGTGTGGAGAATGAATCCGATCGGGGCGGCGACCCGTTTGCGACATCGTCGAGTGCCGCAACGGCCGCTCGACGCGCGGGTGCTTCGACCGGCGGGGCCAACCGCGGTGATGGCGCTTCGAGCAAGGAAGTGGTCGAGGGTGACAAGGCTCGTTCCTTTCGCATCTTCGCTGGCAGGCCGACTCGCTCCGCGAGCTCGGCCCACCCCGACTTGATAGAGAGCGGCGTCCTCCTGCAGCCACTCGTTCATTCCTCATAACAACGTCGACAGACTAGGGAACGCCGGCGAAGCGGTTCTTCCACGGTTCCGTGGCATGAGAATGCCCATTGCCTGTCACGAGTTCGTGGTCGTCTTCACGCTCATGATTTCCGTGGACCGGTCTCTGCGACACCTTGCCCCCAACGGGCACCGGCATCGTGAGAATCACGATTCCCAAACCGGCCATCAGGCCCCCGGCGATTCCGATGGCGGCAATCGCCGGACGCCCCGGACCCAAGGGGCGCGACCCCGTATACGGCGTGCCGATGCGATCGATAAGGCTGCACTTGCGGGCGACGGCTTGCGTGGCCCGCACGTCCGCCAATTGCCGCTCGGCGGTTTCCAACAAGGCGCGTCGATGGGCCACTTCACTGCTCGCGCTGGCGTATTCCACGCGCCGCGCCGCGACCTCGCCCATGCCGCGTCGCATCTCTTCGAGTTGACCCTCGAGGTATTCCACGCGGCCGTCGGCGAGCTGGTTTTCGGCCTCGATGGCGTGCAGCGCCAGCGAGAGCTCCGTAAAGATCTTTTTCCGGATCATCTCCTCGGCCCGCCGCGAGACGATCACCTGAGGATGCCGCTCGGCCATCACTCCCAATAGTGAAGACGTTTTAAGCTGCACGTCGACCAGTCCGTCGGCCAGCCGCTTGAGATTGGGCTGGGCTTCGAACAACGTGTTGGGCGCGGTGACGAGTAATTGAGGATCGTCTTGGGCATCGCGCAACAACTTCAAAATGCTGCGATTGACGCTTTGGCGCGTGCGCGCCTGGCGGAGCTCGTTTTGCGACTCCGTGAGCTCGCGGTTAAGCTCGCTGACGCCCGCGGGCGACTGTTCCAACATCCGCAACTCGACGAGGTTGCTCCCCATGCCGCGTTCCATGTCGGCCAATCGTTGATTGGCGTTTTCAAGCTCTTGGGCCGAGAGCGATACGATCTCGCGCAGTTCGGCGGCCATGCTGTTGGCGCGGGCGTTGCGTAGCTGGCCGAAGCTCTCTTCCAGATGAGCGCAAAACCGATCGGCCAGCCGGACCGCCCGCCGGCGGTCCGTGTCTCGCAGCTTGAGATAGAAGACTTCGGTCTTGCCGAATTCGGCGCCCTTGGGTGGCGTAAGCTTCAGCGCGTCGTGCAAATCGTCCACCTCGTCTTCCGAGGGCCAGGCGGCAGGGGCCGCTCGATCGACAGGCGGACCCACATCCGCCAAGGCGGCCACCAACACCGGCCGGCTGCGGGCGATTTCCAGCAGCGTCTCTTGCGTGGCTTTCATCTCGTCTTCGAGTTGAAACTCACCGGGCGCCGTCGCGCTGCCCACCGCCTCGTTGCGGACGGTCATGGCCTGCGACGCCTCCCACGTGTCGCGCTTCACCATCGCATAGACGCAACTCAAGGCGCCGATCATCAGCGCCGGCAGCAGCCAACGGCGGCGGTAGCGGCTCAGCAGTCGCAGCAGGTCGATGGCGTTAAAACTCGACTGGTAATAGGGAGACATTCGACACCTCTCTGACGGCTGGACTTTTTTGGGTTTGGCGTCTGCCTCAATCGTGCCCACGCATCTTCCGACCGATTGCTTTCACCGGCTACAGGCAATCGGGTGGCGCGCTGGTGGAGCAGAAGGGGTTCAGGGTTCAGGGTTCAGGGTTCAGGAATCGGATGAGGGATGAAGCGAGGGCGCGCAGGTTCAGGTCGGCGCGCATGCCCTGAACCCTGAACCCTGAACCCTACTGCGGAGAGCGGAACTCGCCTGTTTCCAGCCAGTCGGGCTTGAGCACTGTCCAGAGATCGGCGGCCAGGCCGTCGCGCACGAAGGTATAGGGGAGCCAGCCATAGCCGCCGTCGCCCCAGCTGGTCCCCCAGGAGTTGCGAATCAACAGCGCACCCTTGTCGGAACGAACGCGCAGACGGTCGTCGTAGCCGACGGCCAGCACGGCATGTCCACCGCGCGTGGCGTCGAGCGAGGTCGGATAGGGAACCAGCGCGGAGGCGTTGATGGAACTATTTGTGGGAAACCCCAGCACGAAGCAAAAGCCGGCGGCCAGCAGCGCGCAGGCGGAATCCAACACTGCCCGGCCCGACGTATTGCGCGCGTCGATCCGAAGATAGGTCAGCGTGGACGACTCTTGAGCGAAGCTGTAGGCGAATGCACCCGGCTCCAGTTCCAGATTCTCGGCGACGTAGGGCCAGTGTTCCTCCGGAGGGAGTCCAAAGCGACGGACCGACTTCAACGTGGCCCTGAGCGTCGTGCCCGAATCGCCCACCCATTGCAGCAGTCGCCGCGCGTTTTTATAGGCGAACAATCGCGAAGGTGCGATCAGGCGGCCGTGAGCGCGACGCTCGAAGTATTGCAGCATGCCGATGCAAGCGTGGACGGAACCGGTAGCCAGTTCCTGCTGGTCTTCCACCGGCGGGCAGTAATCGCGCCAGTCGACCTGCTCGGGACGCTCGCCGTCGGCCGCTGCCAATCGGGCCGTGGCCGCCAGCACGGCCTCATGCCGCAAGGTGAAGTCGCGATGATCGGGCAGGTCGCGATGCCAGTCGCAAACAAGTGACGTGAGATTTTGCATCATGGACCGCCAAACGGGGGCGACACGGCGTTCGAGAGACACCCCAAGCGGTACGCCCCTCGTTTCAGCGCTGACGGACGCGAAGAGAGGGGGCGCCTACCGCTGCTTTGATGCTAGACGTCCCGTGCCACGGCAGCCTACAGGCAATCTGGTGGAAGTCAGTGTCTGCCGTTCCCCTCCGCGGAGCGCACGAACTCCCAGCGTGCTCCTTGCCCGCTGCCATCGCCGAAGAACCGCAGGAGCGGCTCCTTCTGGTTCCGATTGAGCGAGTTGATGGTGTCGTGCAGACGCCGCTTGGGTTCGATATCGCCCTCCGGCGGCAAGGGGTCGTCGATTCGTGGCGGCCAGTTCTCCTCTTGGAAGGCCGCTAGAATCGTCTCCTGGTTCGGCGCCGGAACCTTGAATTCCTTCACCACGGACTGACCGACCCGCAACTGCTGGCGGTCGCGGTCCCAAGTTGGCACGGTGTTCAGCAAATCGACCTGACGGCGGTTGTGCGGCAGAGCAGGCGACTCGGGTGCGGGCGACTCGGGTGCGGGCGACGCCGACAACGTCGGGCCTCGAACCACATGGTCCTGCGCGAACTGCACGCCGGCTTCGGTCAACACGAAACAGGTCCGCTTGCTCAACTTCAATACGCCGCCATGCCGAAACGTCCGTTTCGCCTCGCCCGATACCGTCAGTTCACGAGCGTGGTCGACCAGTCCCTTCAGGTGCAGCCATCGCCAATCGCTGGCCGTAAGGCCGTGGTCGCGCAAATGCTCGTATTCAACGGCGAATTCCCAGAGTTCGCAGCCGACATCCTGGGCGTATTGGTAGCTTTCGAGCAGCATTGCAAGGGCCGGCTTGACACGCATGGGCACGCCTCGCATGGCTTGAGCAAGCGATGGCGACGACGAATCAGGACCGGCGGATTGCCGTGATTTGCCAGGCGCCTTCAACCACGTGGGCAATGGTGTTCCTTGTTCGTCCATGCTTCGATACCCTCGTGTCGAGGAACGATGATTGCACCCACGACCGCGACTTCGTCGTTTTTCGAATAAAAAAGCCCCGCGCGGAAGTGCCGCGAGGGGCATGTCCT
>Ga0307373_10009446_pt1 | contig 14581 bp, 11 predicted proteins | sample OX2MG_FD_202534 | JGI IMG/M metagenome (GOLD analysis project Ga0307373, IMG submission 202534) | Soil microbial communities from Risofladan, Vaasa, Finland - OX-2 | ecosystem: Environmental > Terrestrial > Soil > Coastal area > Acid sulfate soil | place: Finland: Risofladan, Vaasa | collected... | reverse complement strand
TGGGGAAAGCGCGCCCACAGCGAGGGCAGCAGGTACCTCGACCGGGTCAACGTGGCGGCCAGTGCCAGCCCGAGCACCTACGTGCCGCCCGAGAGCGACTGGCAGCTGACCCCGGATGCCGACTACGTGCACATCACGCTGAACGAGACCATCCAGGGCGTCCGCTTCGCCCAGGTGCCGCACGTCGCTGTCCCGCTCGTCGCCGACGTCAGCTCGATCATCCTGAGCGAGCCGATCGACGTCAGCGACTTCGGGGTGCTCTACGCCGGCGCCCAGAAGAACATCGGCCCGTCCGGCCTGGTCGTCGTGATCGTGCGCGAGGACCTGCTCGGCCGGGCCCGGGCCAGCACGCCGCAGGTATGGAACTGGTTCGAGAACGCGAAGTCCGGTTCCATGATCAACACTCCGCCGACGTTCGCCTGGTACATCGCCGGGCTGGTCTTCCGCTGGGTCGCCGACCAGGGCGGCGTGCCGGCCATGGCGGAGATCAACAGGCGCAAGGCAGCCAAGCTGTACAGCGCCATCGATCAGTCCGGCTTCTACGCCAACCCGGTCGCCCCGGCCAACAGGTCGCTGATGAACGTGCCGTTCACCGTGGCACAACCCGACCTGGAGCCCGTGTTCCTCGCCGAGGCCAGATCGGCGGGGCTGGTGAACCTCGAGGGCCACCGCGCCGTCGGGGGCATGCGGGCAAGCATCTACAACGCGATGCCGGAGGCCGGAGTGGATGCCCTCATCGATTTCATGAAGGAGTTCGAGGCCAGGCATGGGTAAGTTCCAGGTACGCACCTACGACGCGATCTCGCCGGTGGGGCTGCGGCGATTCAGTTCCGACTACGCGGTCGCGCCCGACGCCGAGCAGCCCGACGCGATCATGCTGCGCTCTTTTAATTTGCATAACGAACCCGTCGGCGAGACTGTCCTGGCCATCGGGCGGGCCGGCGCTGGCGTCAATAACATCCCCGTCGACGAGCTGACCGGGCGCGGCGTGGTGGTGTTCAACGCACCGGGCGCGAACGCGAACTCCGTCAAGGAACTCGTCGTCGGCGGGATGCTCCTCGCCGCCCGTAACCTGCCGGCCGCGCTCGCCTACGCCAAGGCGCTGCCGCCGAAGGACATGAAGAAGGCCGTCGAGCGGGGCAAGAAGCAGTTTGCCGGGCACGAGATCAGCGGCGGCACGCTCGGCGTGATCGGGCTCGGCGCGATCGGCTACCGGGTCGCGAACACGGCCGTCGACCTCGGCATGCGGGTGCTCGGCTATGACCCCGGGGTCAAGGAGCAGCACGCGTCCGAGCTGTCCGCGCAGGTGCACCGGGTCAACAACCTGGAGCGGCTGCTCGCGGAGAGCGACTTCGTGACGCTGCACGTCCCGCTGACCGAATCGACCAGGGAACTGCTCGACGAGCGCCGGCTCGCCCTGATGCCGCACGGCGCTGTGCTGCTGAACTTCGCCCGCGACGAGCTTGTCGACGAGCGCGCGCTGGTCGCGGCGCTCGATGCGGGCGAGCTCCGCGGCTACGTGACCGACTTCCCGAACCCGACCGTGTACGCCCACGACAAGGTCATCGTGCTGCCGCACCTCGGCGCGAGCACGAGCAGCGCCGAGGACAACTGCGCGGTCATGGTCGCCGACGAGCTCCAGGACTTCCTGGAGAACGGGAACATCAGGTACTCGGTGAACTTCCCCGCCGTGTCGCTGCCGCGCCGCGGTTTCCGGCGGCTGACGCTGGCGCACAAGAACACGCCCGGCGTGATCGCCGAGTTCGCCCGCGTGATCAGCGGCGCCGGGATCAACGTCGTCGAGATGATCAACGACTGCCGTGGCGACAACGCCTACAGCATCATGGAGCTGGAGGCCGACGAGCTACCCGCTGCCGTCATCGAGCAGCTCCAGCGGATGCCGCAGCTGCTGCGGCTGCGGATACTCGGCGAGCCGTCCTGACCGGTCGTGTTACGCAGCCCTGTGTTACGGAGCACGGGCCTGTCTCGTCTCCTTAGTAACGCAGAGGAGGCGTCAGGAGAGTTTTCGTCGCAGGGGCGACCGGAGTCGTCGGACGGCAGCTTGTGCCGCAGCTGATCGCGGCCGGCCACCAGATCACGGCCACGACCAGGAGCGCGGGGAAGGCCGCCGGGCTGCGGGCCGCCGGCGCGGACGTGGCCGTCGTCGACGGGCTCGACGCGATGGCGGTCGGCGACCCGCGAGAACTGGCGCCGCGCCGCCGAACGCACGCTCGCTCAGGTAGCCCGCGGCGACCTCGACACCGTGGTCGCCCGTAAGTATTCGGAAGTCCTGTGGTCGGGCTGCGAGTAACATTCAGGCCATTCAGCAGCGTGATGCTGGGGCAGGGGTGATCACCAGGCCGCCGCGCGACGCGGCCGTGGCTGCCGAGGTCAGTTGATATCGAACTCGTTACCCTCCGGATCTGTCATCGCGACCCCATAGTGGTCGAGCCCTTCTTGGTACAAGATGCCAGCAATGGTGGCGCCCAGGCCGGCTAGCCGGCTGGCCTCAGCGTCGACTCGCTGCCTGCGAGTCTCGATCGGGACCGTCCGCCCGCCGCCGGCGTGGATATCGAGGTGCAGCCGGTTCTTGACGGCCTTGGTCTCGGGGACTACCTGGAACCAGATGCGCGGCCCGTGGCCCTCCGGGTCGAAGATCCTGTCCGCCCCGATATCCAGGTCCTCCTCGGGCACCCCGAGGTCGCGGTAGTAGTCGTCCCAGGTAGGAAAACCAGCCGGGGGCGGCTCAAGCTCATAGCCCAGCGCGGCAGCCCAGAAGCGGGCAAGCCGGTCCGGGTCGGCGCAGTCGACCACTAGCTGGAAGCGGACAGGCATCGGTTTCCTTCCAGGCCGCACGGGCAGGCTCCGCCAGCTTGCCAGATAACGTGCAGCGCTGCCCCGGCAAGCCAGCATCATCCGGAACCCATGCGGCTAGGTGCCCGCGGAGGCGCGGGCTGCGACACGCCGGCATGTGCTGCGTGATTTGCGGCTGCTGAGGGTGTTTGCTGTGCTGCGTGGCGGTTGCGGCCGACGCTGTCCCGGACACGGAGAGCGCTGGGGCGCGCTCCGGGGACGGGCTGGCTGCGGCGCTGGAGGAGAACGCGCGGCTGCGGGCGGAGAACGCGGAGCTGCGAGTGGCGCTGGCGCAGGTTCTCGCGCGTGATGCGGAGCGGGACGCCGAGCTGGACAAGCTGCGGGCTGATCTCGCGGTCTTGCAGCCGATGCTGTTCGGGCGGTCGTCGGAACGGTCGCGCCCGGACCCGCCGGCCGGTGCCGGCGGTGCCGCCGGCGGGCAGGGTGCCGGGACGGGCACGGGGAGGAAGCGCGGCCCGGGGGCACGGGCGGGGCGGCGGGATTACTCGCACCTGCCGCGGTTCGGGGTGTTCTGGGATTTTCCCGGGGGCGGGTACTGCTGCCCGGATTGCGGGGAGCCGTTCACGCTGCTGGGGGATCAGGCCGGGGCGCTGCTGGCCCCGGTCGCGGAGGCGATCACGCAGCGGTCGCGGGGATCGTGGCACCTGCACGCGGACGAGACGACGTGGCGGGTCTTCGCGCCGCGGGACGGGAGCGGCCCGGCGAAGTGGTGGCTGTGGGTGTTCACCGGCCCGGACACCGTGTGCCTCGTCATGGACCCGACGAGATCCGGGGCAGTCCTGGCGCGGCACGCCGGCATCGACGGGGAAACCGGGCAGCTCACGGCGGACGAGGACGGCGGGCCGCGGCGGCTGGTGATCTCCAGCGACTTCTACGCCGTTTACCAGTCCGCGGGGAAGAAGGCCGACGGCATGGTGGACCTGTACTGCTGGGCGCATATCCGCAGGTATTTCGTGCGGGCCAGGGACGCGGACCCCGCCCGGCTGACGTACCGGACGCAGGCGTGGCCGGACCGGATCAAGGCCCTGTACGCCGCCCATGATGAGCTCACGGCCGCGTGGGACGGCGCCGCTGCCCCCGCACCCCAGGACAAGACGGCCGCCGCCCGGCTCGGCGACGCGTACGCCGCCTGGGACGAGGCGATCGGCGCGATCGGCCAGACGCGCAAGAAGCAGATGACCGCCCCCGGCCTGCAGGAGCCGGCGAGGAAGGCCCTCGCCACCCTGGACCGGGAATGGGACGGGCTGACCGCGCACCGGGACTACCCGATGATCGGCCTCGATAACAACGCCGCCGAGAGAATGATCCGCGGCCCCGTCGTGACCAGGAAGAACGCCGGGGGCTCCCGCAACGGGGACACCGCCCGGAACGCCGCCGTGATCCGGACCGTCACCGCGACCGCCCAGATGGCCGGCCTGAACCTCCTGACCTGGCTCACCGCCTACCTCGACGAATGCGGCCGCAACGGCGGGAAACCCCTAATGGGGGTTACCGGGTCACTCCGAGCGGGGCTGACAGGCTCGTGCGGGAGACTCGGTTCCGGTAGCCGCCGGCTGGTGAGCACTCCGTTGCCCCCGGGCCTTGAGCCCTGTGGTGAGACCGTGCCCCCGCTGGTGGCCGGGAGGATAGACCGCTGATGGGGTGGCGTGCCCGGCTCCGGTGAGCCGTGAGCACTGTATCCATTAGGGCGCTGGTGGTTCTCCCGCAGGCTGCCGAACGTGACCGATTCGAGCCGGGAGAGAGAGCGCGGATTTGCTGTTCATCGGAGATGACCGGGCTGAGGACCATCACGACGTGTGCCTGCAGGACGCCGAGGGGCGGGTGCTGGCAGCCCGGCGGCTGCCCGAGGGGGTGGCCGGGATCACCCGGCTGCATGAGCTGATCGCCTCTCACCTGGACGGAGATGACCCGGGGCAGGTGCTGCTGGCCATCGAGACCGACCGCGGGCCGTGGGTGCGGGCCCTGGTGGCGGCGGGCTACCGGGTATTCGGTGTCAACCCGAAGCAGGCGGCGCGGCACCGGGAGACGGTGGCGGTGTCGGGCAAGAAGGACGACACCTTCGACGCGGCCGCGCTGTCGGACATGGTCCGTACCCGCCGTCATCAGCTGCGGGAGGTGGCGGCTGACAGTGACGAGGCCGGGGCGGTCAAGGTCGCCGCCAGGGCCCATCAGAAGCTGGTATGGGAACGGACCCGGCACGCGCTGCGGCTGCGCTCAGCGCTGCGGGAGTACTTCCCGGCCGCGCTGGCTGCCTACGCGCCGCTGACGCTGACCGGGGCAACCCTGGAGCTGCTGGCCAGGGCACCCGGCCCGGCCTCGGCGGGCAGGCTGACGGTCCCGCAGATCACCGCGGCGCTCAAGCGCGCCCGCCGCCATGACGTGGCTGGCAAGGCCCGGCAGATCCAGGCCGCGCTGCGCGAGCCACAGCTGGGCCAGAGCGAGATCGTCACCGAGGCGTACGCGGCCAGCGTGACAGCAGCCGCCGCCGTGATCACCGTGCTGAACGAGCAGATCAAGAAGATGGAAGCCACGGTGGAGTCGCTTTTTCGACGCCACCCTGATGCCGGGCTCTACCTCAGCCAGCCCGGCATCGGGGTGATCACCGGCGCCCGGATGCTCGGCGAGTTCGGTGACGCGCCCGGCCGGCACGCCGACGCCAAAGCACGCCGCAGCTACGCCGGCACCTCGCCGCTGACCATCGCCTCGGGCAAGCGCAAGACCGTGCATGCCCGGTACATCCACAACGACAACCTGGTCAGCGCACTGCACGACCAGGCGTTCGCGGCGATCAGCGCATCACCCGGCGCGCGGGCCTACTACGACGACCTGAAAGCACGCGAGATCGACCACACCGACGCGCTGCGCCGAGTCGCCAACCGCATGGCCGGCATCCTGCACGGCTGCCTCAAAACCGGCACCGCCTACGACGAGGACACCGCCTGGGGCCACCGCAGCCAGCCAGCTGCCGCATAGGCCCTGCCCGGCCACCTAGCCGCCCGCTGCGCTCAGGCAGCGACCACCGGGCGGCCGTCTCAGCATGCCCGCACGATTCATGATCAGCAAAGAATCTCGCGGCCGCCACTTGACAAGAAAAGCCATGGGGTGTCTCACCGGCCCGGACCCGCTCGTTCCCGGCGACGGGCTCTGCGTGCTCTGGCCCTGGACCTGCTGCAACGCCTGCCCGTCCACGAGCGCGATCGCCAGCTCGCCGGCGAGCGTGGGATGGAACGGTGCCCGGCCGTGGATTCCCTGGACGTACGGCTCAGGATCGCAGAGCGCATGGCCGGTGAAGTCGGGGCGGACGGCGATCAGCCCGGTCGCGCGGGCGCCATTCGCGAGGACGTTGTTGAGCGCGTCGAGCAGGCCCGTCAGCGACTTCTCCTTCGCCGGGGTGAGGCCGACGCTGTCAAGGCAGTGCTGGCTGGTGTCGAAGGGGTCGTAGTAGAGGTTGACCAGCACGGTGGGGTGCGAGGGCAGGGCCGCGAGCCGCCTGAGCAGCTGGTAATAGCCCACCGTGAAGGTCGCGAGGCTCTGCTGGAAGTACGCGGTGGAGGCGCTGTCGTCGCAGGTCGTCGTGACCGTGCAGAGCCGCAGCAGGGCCGACCAGCCGAGGTCGTCCGCGCCGATGCTGACGATCACGTACGAGGCGTTCGTGGCCTTCTTGGCTACCGCGAACTGGGCCGGCGCGGTGCCGCCCCCCAGGCTCTGCGGTCCCAGGATCCCGACCGGGATCGTCGCGCCGCTGCAGGCCAGGTTCAGCACCCGCCAGTTGTTGATCTGGCCCAGATCGACCGCGTAGGCGCCGGCGCTGCGCTGGCAGGCCGTGTCGAGCCGGCTGGGATGGGCCGGCCTCGGGTTGCCGATGCCGGCGGCCGTGGAGTCCCCCATGACCACGACCTGAACCTGGGGCGTCCGCGGCCCGGGCGCGGCCGGCACGGCCGGCAGCGGCGCCCGTCCGGCCAGTGCCGTGATCGAGGTGACCTCGCGCAGCCGGGCAGGAGCCGTGTAGGTCGTCACCATGATGCCGCCGACGTTGACGGCCTCCACGAAGACGAGGCCGACGGCGAGCGTGATCAGGGTGCGCCTGGCCGTGAGCCTGAACCACCCCGCGAGCGCGCCGGTCAGCAGCAGGGCACAGCCCCCGGCGATCACGATTTCCCAGCCGAAGTACCGCTTCCAGCCCGACGCCAGGGCCTTGCCGATGGTCTGCTCAGGGCTGGGGCTTGCGAACGCGGTGGCGAGCTGGCGGTCAAGAGTGATCTGGGTCAGCGCCAGGCGGGGGCGCACCGGCCCGACGAACTGCAGCGTGGTCGGCAGCCGCTGCCCGAACAGGTCGAGCTCACCGGGGCCGGAGAGGCTGATCGAAGGGGCGGCCGCTCCGACGCTGACGCTCTGGCCCACCAGGTCGACCCGCTGCATCGGGGTGACCAGCAGGGCTACCGAGATCGACATCGCGGCCACCAGCACCGCGCCGACGGTCCAGCCGAGCTTGACGTGAATGCGGCGCGCGAAGCTTCTCATACCCAAGCCATTGTCCTGCCCCGTAATCCGGACCAGAACCATGCCCGTCATGACACCGGCGACGTCCGGGCGTCAGACTGTGCGGTGTGAGACCGCTGAGGTAGCCGCGTTCGCCCGGCGCCGCGCGGGCGGCGGCTGCTCCGCTCGCGCCGGCCCACGACTGATCGCAAGGGAGCAGGCCCGATGAAGTCATTTGCCTCCTCGGCCGACCTCGCCGACAAGGAGCAGACGCTGGACGTACTCGGCGACGGCGTGTACACGCTGACCGCCGAGGGCGACCCGAACGTGGGTGCCATCGAGGGTGAGGACTTCCTCGTCTGCTTCGAGGCGATGGCGACCCCGGTCGCGGCTGCCGCCTGGCTGGAGCGGCTCCGCGAGCACACGTCCAAGCCGGTCCGCTACCTGGTGCTCTCCCACTACCACGCGGTGCGGGTGCTGGGAGCGAGCGCGTTCGGCGCTGACGTGATCGTCGCGCACGACAACACCCGCGCGCTGATCGCCGAGCGCGGCCGCCAGGACTGGGAGTCCGAGCTCGGCCGGATGCCGAGGCTGTTCCGCGACCCGGCCTCCATTCCCGGCCTGACCTGGCCGACCGCTACGTTCTCCGGCCGGCTCACCATTCACCTGGGCGGAAACCGCGGCGAGCTGGTCCTCGCCTACTGCGGGCGCGGGCACACCGAGGGCGACATCGTGGCCTGGCTGCCCGGCCAGAAGATCCTCTTCGCCGGGGACCTGGTCGAGGCCCAGGCCGCCCTGTACACAGGCGACGCGTTCCACCGCGAGTGGGCGGGCGGCACGCTGGACACGATCGCCGCGCTGGGCGCGGAGTCCCTGGTCGGCGGCCGCGGCGCGGTCGCCCAGGGCCGGGACGCGGTCGACGCGGCCATCAGGCAGACCCGCGACTTCCTGGCCACGATGCTGGCGCAGGTAGGCACGGTGCACTCGGCCGGCGGCACGCTCAAGGACGCGTTCACCGCGGCGCACGCGGCGCTGGCTCCCCGGTACGGCCGCTGGCCGATCTTCGAGCACTGCATGCCGTTCAACGTCTCCCGGCTCTGGGACGAGCTGTCCGGGACGGAGCGGCCGGTGATCTGGACCGCCGAGCGAGACCGCGAGGTCTGGGTCCAGCTGCAGGAGACGCCCTAACCGCGATGGAACCGGTCGTGATCGCCGGGGCCGGCCCGGTCGGGCTGGTCACCGCGCTGCTGCTGGCCCGCTGGCAGGTTCGCGCTGTCGTGCTCGAGGCAGCGACCGCTGACCGGCGTGCCGGCTCGCGGGCGATCTGCTTCCAGCGGGACGTGCTCGACGTCTTCGACCGGGCTGGGTGCGCCGACGACATGCTGGCCGAGGGCGTGACGTGGACGACCGGGCGCACCTTCTACCGCGAGCACGAGCTCTTCGCCGTCACCTTCCCCGACTCCGGCCCGTTGCCGCCGTGGATCAACATCTCCCAGGCCAGCGTGGAGTGCTACCTGCTCGCCAGGGCCGCCGCCGAGCCGCTGATCGACCTGCGCTTCGGCCATCGGGTCACCGGGCTGTCCTGCGACGACGACGGCGTGGAGGTTCGCACGGACCTGAGCAGCGTCCGCGGCTGCCATCTGGTCGGCGCGGACGGGGCCCGCAGCAGCGTGCGGCAGCTGCTCGGCATCGGGTTTCCCGGGAGATCGTTCGCCGACCAGTTCCTTATCTGCGACATCCGCGCCGACCTCCCCTTTCCAAGCGAAAGAAGATTTTTCTTCAACCCGAGCTGGAATCCCGGCCGGCAGGTGCTCGTCCACCAGTGCCCCGGCGGCGTGTGGCGGATCGACTGGCAGGTCCCGGCCGGCTTCGACCTGGAGGCGGAACGGGCCAGCGGCGGGCTGGACGCGCGGATCAGGCAGATCACCGGCGACCGCCGCTACGAGATCGTCTGGGCGACCGCTTACCGGTTCCACGAGCGGGTCGCCGACGCGTTCGCCGCCGGGCGGGCCTTCCTGGCCGGCGACGCCGCGCACCTGTACGCGCCATTCGGCGCGCGCGGGCTCAACTCGGGTACTCAGGACGCCGAGAATCTCGCCTGGAAGCTGGCGCACGTCACCCGCGGCTGGGCCCCGCCGTCGCTGCTCGACAGCTACCAGGCCGAGCGGGCAGCGGCCGCGCGGGAGAACCTGCGGGTCACCAGCGCCACGATGGAGTTCCTCGTGCCGCAGACCGATGACCTGCGGCGGCGTCGCGCCGAGGTCCTCGACCGGGCAGTGTGCGACCCCGGCGCCCGCTCACAGATCAATTCAGGCCAGCTCGCCGAGCCCTACTGGTACACCGCGAGCCCGCTGACCACGCCGGGTCCGTCGCTGGCCGGCTTCCCGACCGAGCCTGGCGCGCTCCGCCCGCCGGTACCCGGCGTCCTCTGCCCCGACGGCCCGTGCGTGGCCGACGGCTCGCCGACCAGGCTGCGCCGCCTGTTCGGCCGCTCGTTCGTGCTGCTGACCGCGAGGGCGGCGACCGCAGCCGCTGGTCTGCGGGCCGCCGCGGCCGCTGTCGCCGCGCCGGTGACGGCCTACGCGCTGGACGACATCGACCACCGAGGAGTGCTCGGCTCCGCGCTCGCGGCCACGCCGGACAGCGTGCACGTGGTCAGGCCCGACGGCCATCTTGCCGCTGTGCTGCCCAGGTTCACCCCGGCCAGCCTGGCGAGCGCGCTGCGGCGAGCCGTCGGCGCGGCGCCTCAGGACCGGTAGCCGGCCGCGGCCTGCGCGGCCAGCCGGGCCAGGGCGGGCAGCAGGGCCAGCGCCGCCGTCAGGTCGGTATCGAGCGCCCGGTCGGCGGTTCCGGGCGGCAGCGCACCCGCGGCCAGGTCGAAGGCGGCCGCCAGGGTCGGCCGGCCGGGTGTCATCCCGCGCAGCCGCAGGGCCCGGACCGAGGCGACAAGCTCGCAGGCCAGCACGATCCGGTAGGCGTCGACCACCTCGGTGGTGGCCCTGGCCGACTGGGTGGAGAAGCCGGCGTGCTCCTCGACTCCGCGCGACAGCACGGCGCTGCCCAGCGCGGCCGGAGCGGCCAGCCGGCGGATGTCGGCGATCGCCGAGTGCGCCACGTATTCCAGGATCATGATTCCCGAGCTCGGCGGCGGGTCGGTGGCCAGGAACGGGGCGAGACCGGTGAAGGCCGGCTCGACCAGCGTGCCGAGCCGCGCCGCCGACAGCGCGGCGGTCTGGAACAGCGCGGCGCGGACGGCGTCGAGCGCGAGGCCGAGATACGCGGTGTGGAAGTTGCCGTTGTGCCACACGGTCCGGCCGGCCACGTCGACCAGCGGGTTCTCCGCCGCGGCGTTCAGCTCGGCGGTCACCGCCCGGTCCGCGTGCCTGACCGCGTCGACGGCCGGGCCGTGCACCTGCGGCAGGGCGCGGTATCCGTACGGATCCTGGATCCGTCCTGGCCGGCGGTCGTTGCCGAGCAGCTCCCGGAGCGTGGCCGCGACCTCCCGCTGCGCCGGGTAGCTCCGGCCTTCGTGCACGGCTGCGGCGTACGGCTCGACGGAGGCGGTGACCGCGCAGTGCGAGAGCGCCGCGATCATGACGGCCACGCAGACCAGTTCTCCCAGGTCGGAGCAGGCTAGCGCGGCCTCACCCACGGTGGCCGCGTTACTGGACAGGAAGGCGAGGGCGTCGGACGAGGCCACCGGGAAGCGCGGCTGGGCGACAGGCTGGTCAGGGAGCAGCCAGTCCCGCTCGCCGAGCAGGCACAGCGCGGTCACCGCGAGCGCGGTCAGATCACCCGTGCCGATCGCGCCGTACTTCGGTACCGGGACCGACAGGCCGGCGTTGACGCCGTCGAGCAGCGGGCCGAGGACGCCGGGATCCACGCCGGAGCCGCCCGCCGCGATCTGGTTGACGCGGACGACGATCATGGCCCGGCTCAGCTCCGCCGCGACGAGCGGTCCCCCGCCGCCCGCGTGGCTGCGCAGCAGCCGCAGCCCGTGCTCCGCCAGGTCCGTCGCGGCGACCTGCTGGTCGCGGTTGGCACCGACGCCGGTCGTCCGCCCGTACACCTCGCGCCTGGCAGAAACCTCGGCGGCGGTCCGGGCCGCGGCCCTGGCGCGCTCGATGCCCGCGCTTGTCACCGCCGCCGGCGCGGCTCCGCGCGCGACGTCGCGGACCTGATCGCAGCTCGTCGTCTGGCCGTCAAGCAGTACCACTGGCCTGGCCACTGTCACCCCCCGTCTTCGATGCGACTGGCGCCGTCCCGCCGGTAGCCCTAGCGATCCTGGCTGCGGAAGTACAGCGCGGGCGTCATGCCGGTCTCCCGGCGGAACGCCGCGACGAACGCGCTCGACGACTCGTAGCCGATGTGCCGCGCGACGTTCCCGACCGGTTCGCCGGCGGCGAGGTCGGCGATGGCTGCCTGGAGCCTGAGCAGTGCCCGCCAGCGGCCGAACGGGAGCCCGGTCTCGGCCACGAAGGCACGGGCCAGGGTTCGCGCGCTGGCACCGACCTGGCGGCCCCACTCGGTCAGCGTGCGGCCGTCGGCCGGATCCGCGGCCAGGGCATCCGCCACGGCCCTGGCCCGTTCCTCGGCCGGCATCCGCACCTCGATGGTCGTCATCGCCACCGGCTGGAGCAGGTCCACGAGCATGGTCTCGGCATGCTCGCGCCGGGCTGCGCCAAGGTCGGGGTTCTCCAGGTAGCCGATCAGCTCGGCCAGCAGCGGGCTGGCCGCGACCGGGGTGAAGTCCGGCCAGCTGATCGGGCACAGCTCCGGCCTGATGTAGAGCGTCCGCATCGTGGCGGTTCCGGCCGACAGCGTCTCGTGCCGCAGCCCGGCCGGGATCCACAGCGCCCTGGTCGGCGGCAGCACCCAGGTTGCCGAGCTTGTCCGGACGGTCAGCACCCCGCTGGCCGCCCAGGCCAGCTGATGATCCGGATGGGTGTGCCAGTCAAAGACCAGGCCAGCGGGCATGGGAAAGGTGACGACAATGACGGCTGCCTGATCACGTTGTCCATCCCGCGACACGAGATGGCAGCCTACGCTCTTGGGCCCGGCCGCCCCCATCCGTAGCGTCGGGGCCATGAACGAGAATCACGCGAGAGTGTGCCCGAGCCCGGAGTGGGCGGACCATGTCCGCAGCGACGTCCTGCCGTCCCTGACCCAGCATGCCGACCTCGGTGACGACATGCTCGAGATCGACGCCGAAGCTGCCGCGAAGCTGGCGCAGAAGTACGCGGACGGCAATGTCACCATGGAACTGAAAAGCGCGATCATCGGCCGGATCGGCTTCGCGGCCGCCGAAGAGCAGGAATTGCTCACGGCCAGGCTGCCAGGCGAGGCTGGCAGCGCGCGTGACTGGGCGGCACTGCCGATTGTCGCGCACACTACCGAGTTCAGGGCCCAGCAGGTGCAGCGGCTGCGAGCCATCGCTTCTGGCCAGGAACCCGAGGATTTCGCCGAAGTAGATCACACCTCGGACCAGCTGTACCAGGGGTACGCGGCACGGCCCGCTGGCCTGGTCGCACAGGAAAGCTGGCGGGTAGCCGGCGAGCTGATCGACGGCGTGGAGTCCGTCAGCGCTGACGACCTGCTCGACCCGTCCAGGAACCCGTGGCTGAGAGGCCGCCAGCTCTGGCTCCAGATCGTCGTTCGCGGATTCTGGCACCCTACTGGCCACCTGGCCGATTACTACCTCGCGCACGGCCAGCCCGATCGCGCGGTCGCGATGACCGCCCACGGCCTGGCGACGGCCAGCTACCTTCGCGCGCCCGACCAGGCGCGCGGGATGGCCGGCTACAACCTGGCCTGCGCCCAGGCGAGGGCAGGCCGACTCGACGACGCCGCGGCGGCCGTCCGCGACGCGGTCTCGCGCAATCCCGATCTGCGCGGCAAGGCCGGCAGCGAGCCGGACCTCGCCATGCTGCGAGATAGCGGCTGCCTCGATTCGGTGCTGGCATGATGGCAGCGTGACTGCTTACGCGCAATTTGCCGGTTTCTACGACCAGGTGATGGGCGATCGGTCGGCCGACATCGACCGGGTTCGGGACTATATCAAGCGCTATCGGCCGACCGCTGGCTCGCTGCTCGAGCTTGGCTGCGGCACCGGCGCCGTGCTGGCCGGGCTGGCCGCGGACCTGTCAGTGACCGGTGTCGACCTGTCGGAGGAGATGCTCGCGCTAGCGGCCCGCAGCCTCCCGGCAGCGCGACTGGTCCACGCCGATGTGACCAGCTTCTCGCTCGGCACCAGGTTCGACGTGGTGATCTGCGTCTTCGACACGCTCAATCACCTGCCTTCGGTAGCGGCCTGGCGCGCCATGTTCGAGCGCGTGCACGAGCACCTGGCCGACGGAGGCCTGTTCGTCTTCGACGTGAACACGGTCGGCAGGCTGCGCCGGCTCTGGCAGGGGCCTGCCTTCGCCGCCGATTTCGGCGAGAACACGATGATCATGGATGTCCTGCCCGCCGGGCGCGGCGAAGGCGGGGACGGTGAGCTGTCGATGTGGACCGTGCGGATCTTCGAGCGGATCGCTGACGACATGTTCCGGCTGCATGAGGAGCGGATTCCCGAACTTGGCGTGCCCCTGGCCACGATCCGCGACGCACTCGCCAGCAGTTTCGACCTGCTTGAGGAGACCGATCTCGACGGCGGCCCGGTGTCCGACGAGTCGAACCGGGTGTTCTTCGCCGTCAGGCACCGCCACCAGGCATAGCCCGGACGCGGCCCAGAGGCAGCCCGGCGCACAGCCTTCCGCCGGCTCGAGGCTGCTCCGCCGGGCCCGCTCCGAGCGCCTGCGGAACGCCAGCCGGCCGGGTGTCGCCCAGGCCCGGCCGGCTGGCAGCTAGGCATGACGGCTGTCGCTCGGAATGCGACCGGCCCGTCATGCTCGGCCGGAACCGTCACCGTGCATGACGGTTGACCAGCCTGACGAGTTCCCGGTGATGACTCTGCGGCGATAAGGCGCCGTCGCACCGCAGTCCCGCAGGACAACACGCGGGACGGTGAATGCGCGGGAGTGACGCGGAAGCGATCGCCTGCTCAGCGCGGATCGCTCACGGCGACGACCTGCCGTCGCTGGCTGAGGTTCCTGGAGGCCGCGACGAAGACGCTAGTCGTTGCCGAGGCCGCGCACATCAGGCGCCTCGCCGACGTTCTGGAGCTTCAGCACACGCTGTCGGGTGAGGCGGTCGCCGCGTTGCTGGTCGGCGACCGGCCGTGATCGTC
>Ga0307373_10009445_pt1 | contig 14581 bp, 10 predicted proteins | sample OX2MG_FD_202534 | JGI IMG/M metagenome (GOLD analysis project Ga0307373, IMG submission 202534) | Soil microbial communities from Risofladan, Vaasa, Finland - OX-2 | ecosystem: Environmental > Terrestrial > Soil > Coastal area > Acid sulfate soil | place: Finland: Risofladan, Vaasa | collected... | reverse complement strand
TCGATGTAATCGCTCACCACTTTGGAACCGGGCGCAAAGCTGGTTTTGACCCAGGGCTTGGAGGTGAGGCCGCGCTCCACAGCCTTTTTGGCGAGCAGCCCGGCGCCGAGCATCAACGATGGATTCGAAGTGTTCGTGCAGCTTGTGATCGCGGCGATGACAACGGAACCGTCGGCCAGATCGAACCGATCGCCGTTATTTTGCACGCTCACGCGCTTAGGCGACTCCGTAAGCGATTTTTCAAAGGCGGCCTTGGCCTGGGTTAGCGGGACGCTATCCTGCGGGCGTTTCGGCCCGGCCATGGTGGGGACGACGGTAGCGAGATCGAGTTCGAGCCGGTCGGAAAAGACCGGATCGGGTGTTTGGTCCGTGCGGAAAAGCCCCTGCTCTTTAGTGTAGGCCTCGACAAGCTTCACCTGGTCTTCACTACGGCTGGTGAAGCGAAGATACGCGAGCGTTTCCGAATCGACGGGGAAAAAGCCCATGGTTGCGCCGTATTCCGGAGCCATGTTGGCGATGGTGGCGCGGTCGGGCAGCGTAAGACTGGAAAGGCCCGTGCCGTAAAACTCGACGAATTTTCCAACGACTCCCTTTTTGCGCAACATCTGCGTGACGGTGAGCACAAGATCGGTCGCCGTGGCGCCATCCGGCAGCCGCCCATGGAGCTTGAAACCGACCACTGCCGGGATAAGCATGGAGAGCGGCTGGCCCAACATGGCGGCCTCCGCTTCGATCCCGCCCACGCCCCAGCCGAATACGCCGAGTCCGTTCACCATGGTGGTGTGAGAATCGGTGCCCACGAGCGAGTCGGGAAAGGCGACGCGTTTGTCGCCCTGCGTGGTGTCGAAAACGACTCGCGCCAGATACTCGAGATTCACCTGATGGCAGATGCCCGTATCGGGCGGCACCACCTTGAAATTCTGGAGGCCCTTTTGTCCCCAGCGGAGGAAAGCGTAGCGCTCGATATTGCGCTGCATTTCGAGATCGGCATTGAACGCGAATGCGTTGGCGGCGCCGAATTTGTCGACCTGCACGGAGTGGTCGATCACCAGTTCGGCGGGGAGCAGCGGATTGATCTTCCTGGGATCTCCGCCCAAATGCCGAATGGCGTCGCGCATGGCGGCGAGGTCCACGACGGCCGGGACGCCGGTGAAATCCTGGAGCAGGACGCGCGCGGGCATGAACGAGATTTCTTTTTCAGAAGCGCCCGATGCGCTCGATGGATCCCAGCTCGCCAGCGCGCGGACATCCTCTGCATGCACGAATCGGCCATCCTCGTGCCTCAGCAGGTTTTCGAGCAGAACCTTCAGCGAGAATGGCAGGCGCGCGGCATTGCCCACGCCGGCTTTGGCCAGCGCGTCCAAGCGATGGATTTCAAACGAGTCGCCGCCAACGCGCAATGCGGCTTGGGTCGAGAATGAGTTCTGGGATGCCGGGCTCATGCGTGTATGAGATCTCCTGTGATGGGACGCGAAAACATTTTAGCGCATTCCGATGGAATGCCGGACGTTTTTCGCAAAAAGCGCGGCGGGCCGATTCTCCCCAAAGAGAGGGTTGCATTTTGTTTCGAGTGATGAACACCCAAATGCTGTGTTTGCAATTTGTTAGACGACGATCAAAATCGGTTTTTCAACGAGCCGTCCCACTTACGCGGCTCACACTGGAAAGCCCAGCCGCGCCTCACGCCCGGCGCTATTCCTCCTGGACGACCGCACGTTGCATTTTTAGCAACTGCATGAATTATTTGCCAAGGCTGGACCTTGCCTGGAGATGAGTCGGAGTGTATAGATACCCCGCCGTTGGACGGCTTTATCGATTCCGCGCTGGCGCCGGGTTGAACGGAGCGGCGTTGGCATAAAAGCCCGGCATGGGAAACCGGCATTGCAGCAATAGCCGGGCAATTGCAGCAACTCGTTCCCGGTGGCGACTGTTTATAGCAGGCGGGGCGGAGTGCCATGTCATCAACCTTAATTGGGGATCCCATGAAAAATATGTTGAACCGAGTTTTTCCACTTCTGCTCCTGGCATTCGCGGGCGGTTGCTCCTCCTCTCAACCGATGGTTCCGGTTTCCATATCGCCGACGGCGGCGGCGGTTGCGCCCGGCCGGAGTGTCCGATTCACGGCGTCCGGAGGGAACGCTTCGCAGTTCGTCTGGTCGGTCAACGGGATTCAGGGCGGCAACTCAAATGCAGGTACCGTCGATTCACAGGGAAACTACGCGGCGCCTGCCGGACAGACGAGCCTAATGGCCACGGTGACTGTCTCCACGAGCACCAACCCAACGAGTTCGAGTTCGGCGAGTGTCGCCGTCATCGCCCCCGGACAGGTCACACCGACTGCGAACCCGCAAGTAGCGATGTACACGATTTCTCCGCCAACAGACGCCTCGGTCTCGATTCAGTTCAGCGCCGACACCAATTACGGACTGAAGACGTGGACGCAACCGGCGCCCACGGGTGGCGGCCTTGTAAGCATCTTCGTCGCCGGGATGCGCGCTTCCACTCCGTATCATATGCGGGCGGTCGTTCAACTCTCGAATGGCTTGCAGTTTACCGATAGCGATCATGTATTCACAACTGGGGGATTGCAGCCCACTCAGCTTCCAACCTTGACTGCAACGACGACCACCGGCATGAGTCCACAAAGTGGCGTGGAGATGCTCGATCTTATGTTCGGAAACTCCGTGCCGGTAGTTGTTTCGGATTTGGCTGGAAACGTAATTTGGACTTATAACCCTAGCGGTGGCACCGGCGCTGATCTGATTCAGCCGATTAAGATGCTTCCAAACGGCCATTTCCTGGTCGTGTTCAGTCCGGTCGAAACAAGTCCGCCACCTGCAGGAACCATTACGGTAGTTCGGAAGGTCGATCTTGCTGGCACTACCATCCGCGAAATTTCGCTCGACACGCTGAACACCCGGCTCGCTGCGGCAAACTATAATCTGGTCGCCACCGACATTCACCACGATATTTTGCCTCTGGCCAACGGCCATTGGATCCTGATTGTCAGCACGACGAAGCAATTCACCGATTTACCAGGGCTCCCAGGAACAACAACGGTTATAGGTGACGCGCTCGTGGACCTTGATGCGAACCTCAATCCCGTGTGGGTCTGGTCGACATTTGATCATCTCGACGTCAACCGTCACCCAATGAGTTTTCCCGATTGGACGCACTCCAATGCTGTGCTCTATTCGCCCGACGACGGTGACCTGCTTCTTTCGATGCGTCATCAGAACTGGATCATCAAGATTGACTATAAGGATGGCCTCGGGACCGGAGACATTGTCTGGCACCTCGGTGAAGGCGGCGATTTCACGCTGCAAAACGGCACGGACCCGACAGATTGGTTTTACGCCCAGCATGGCCCTTCCCTCGTTACCCCCAATACCTCTGGTACGTTCTCTCTGGCAGTATTTGATAATGGCAATGACAGGGAATTCCCGGCGGGTGTGAATTGCGGCACTTCGGGTGCCCCTCCCTGCGGTCCCTACAGTACTGTGCCAATTCTCCAGATCGACGAAACCGCAAAGACGGCGGCCCTCACGTTTCACGACCTGCTGACGCCTGGATTCTCCGTGTTCGGCGGCAACGCCGAGGTGTTGGCGAACGGCAACGTCGAGTTTGACATGTGTGCCGTGTCCCCTGCCGCCGTCTACGAAGTCACTCAGGAAACCAACCCGCAGACCGTTTGGCAGATGACGATTGGGTCAAATTATGCGTATCGCGCTTTCCGCATGCCCAGTCTGTACCCAGGTGTCCAGTGGTGATGGCGCCGTTTCTCATTGCGATTGTCTTGCAACAGCCACGTAAATAATGAGAAAGTGAGCTGCGCCGCGTTTCTCATGTTCGCGGAGCCCGCTGCGAAGCCAGTGGAGAAAGCTACGTAACGTGCTACAATCCGAAAAGCGAAGAGTTGAGGGCGGTTAGCTCAGCGGTTAGAGCATCCGGTTTACACCCGGAAGGTCCAGCGTTCAAATCGCTGACCGCCCACCATCGGAGTTTTTCCGGGGGGGACGTAGTTCAGTTGGTTAGAACGCTGCCCTGTCACGGCAGAGGTCGCGAGTTCGAGTCTCGTCGTCCCCGCCATTTTCTTCAGGACTCAAGAGAATGGTTACTGTCCTACAGGCTGTGAATTTGTGACCTTGTTTGTGCCCTATCTTGAAATGACGGTCAGTCGCTTAACGATAGGCGGATGAACGGGCAGAGAAATTCCCCACCATGAGTCTGTCATTGTTGACTCAACGACGGAAAGCCGCGTAACTTGGAAACCCGGAGAGCCTGCTTCGATTTTACGCCTTCGTAAAAGCACGATCTTAGATGGCCTCGCGGAAAAGCCGAGGCGCCAAACACAAGGGAGACCGCAAAATGAACGAGACGCGAGGCGTGACGCGACGCGATATTCTCCGCATGGGATCGCTGGCGGCAGCGGGATTTTTGGCGGGAGGAAGAGCGGCGGCACAGGGCCAGGAGCCAAAAGCGATCGACGTACACGCGCACCTTTGGACCGACGATTATCTGGATCTCATGGAGAAATACGGCAAGAAGGACGTGTGGGTGCAGCGCGGGAAGGGCGCGGGCATGGGCGAGGCGGAGATGCAAAAACGCTTTGCGATGATGGATTCGGCGGGAATCGGCATCCAGGCGCTCTCGATCTGCCCGCAGTCGCCGCAATTCGAGGACAAGGCCCATGCCGTCACCGGAGCACGCAAAGCGAACGACTTGTATCTGGAGGCTGTACACAAATGGCCGAAACGGTTCGTCGCCTACGCCGCCGTGCCGCTGCCTCACGTGGACGAATCGCTGCAGGAAATGGATCGCGTGCTGGGGCAGCCGGGCATGGTGGGAGTCACGATCCCCACGTCCATTTTGGAGAGATCGATTGCCGATCCCGCATTCATGCCCGTCTACGAGGAACTTAACCGGCGCGGCAGCGTGCTGTTCATTCATCCAGGCGGTTACGGGGCATACACCCCGCTGATTTCCGATTACCACATCACATGGATGATCGGCGCTCCCATTGAGGACACGATTGCGATGACGCACCTGATCATTCGCGGCATTCCCCAAAAGTTTCCGAAGCTGAAGATCATCAACACGCACCTGGGCGGGGCGCTTCCCATGCTGATGCAGCGGATGGACAATATTTATACGTGGGAGGATCCGTCACTCACGGAAAAGCCAAGCATTACCGCGCGGCGAATGTGGTACGACACCGTGGGGCACGGGTACGACCCCGCGCTCAAGGCGGCGGTTGATTCGATTGGGGCCGACCGGCTGGTCTTTGGGACCGACTTTCCTTACGAGCCCGGTCCGCTATTCAGGCGTTCGATCGACTATATACACGAAGTCGGAATGAAACAGGATGATGTCGAGCGAATCCTGCACGGAACCCCCGCGCAACTCCTGGGGATTGCATAGGGCCTGTCGCCAATTGAGCCATACGTTAGAAAGTGGCGAAATTGATCCTTTCCGTACAATCCGTAACGTCGGGTGATGGGTCGGCTCTCATCCTTAGCCAGACTTTTATAAAACCACGCCTTCTTTACTCCCTTACCCTTGCAAACCGCTTCGCATGGTTGTTCTCGCCTTACACTTAATTGGTGACACGCCTTAGAGAATAAATAACAAGTGCAGGCCGTAGTTCCCCCAATGGACGATTGCAACTCGAGAGCGATCCGAAATGGCGAAACATGGACCCGTAGTTCTTTGGATGTGGGCGGAGCGTCGATTTTAGTTGATCACCAATTGATCAGCGGCCGGCGCAACGAGCGATCCACTCTTGTCTTGTCCTTCCGCCGGTATTATTTCGAACGCTTGCGGTTTTTCGGGAGTCCAATCGATGACCCATCCGGCGAAATTGCCGGCCAGAAATACAGCCTGCTGCACAATAAAAAACGTTATAAGAACGAAGAAGTAGAGCGCCGAAGTCACCGCCATGAGCGTACCTTTCACGAACCCGAAATATAGTCTCCACATTTCGGCATCCAACTCGCGCCACGACAGCCGGTTCGAGAAACGAATGGTAGGACGAATGTTCATTTCCAGCCTCCGATCATCCACATGAAAACTAAGGGCACATGCAAACTAAAAGCATGTTCAGTGCCAGGATGAGGCTATAAAAAGTATTCAAACTAAAGGTGCTTAGACCTTTGCGAGGCAACGACAGAAAATTTCCCGTCTCATTCAATTCCACATCTCTGGCGCCATGCCAGGGATGCCAAGGGGCTTTTTCGCATCTTATGGCTGCTGCAGGCGGCCATTTCCGTATCTTATTGACCAGAATCGCTGCTTCCCATCGCGCGCGCGTGCATAGCATTTCCAGCAGAGGTATCGCCAAGAGATCCCGATTTGGCTTAACCCGCATGGGACGTAGTCTTCGAGGCATTCATTGCAAAAGGCGAGCCGTTCGATCGTGTCAAGAATTTTCTGTTCGTGGGCTGAAGTGGTCACACGCACACGTTACCCGTGGACTACGCCGCCCCCTATCCTGCATGCGTACCGAATGGATAGCCCGCTGCTAGGCAAAAGTACTAGCCTTCCAGTTATCCTTAGTTTTGGAACTACAGCCGGTCCGCGAGCATTCTTTTTTTCGAGCCGATGGCTCCCTGAACAGTTGACCCACACTCTCAAATTCACGAACGGCATCGCCGGATGGCGGATTCCACTCCGCACCGTGTCTCTTTCAGTTCAACAAAGCGATCCTTGTCGCTATGGAACTTCGTTAGGAGCGCTGAATTTCGGCCTGATGTTCTTCCGCAGCCACATGAGAAGATCGTTTCTACGGCAGGATTTCGTAGCGAGTGATTCTTCCAAACCGACATTATTGTTATTGTTTTTCGCGGGGCTCTGAATGAGCGATTGGCACCGGCAGGACCTTACCTCCGTCCTGAAGCAGCTGGACGTTGAACCATCACGCGGCATCACGAAGGAGGAAGCTTCTCGCCGCCTGAAGCAATACGGTCGCAATGAACTTGTCGAGCATGGAACCAGGGGCGCTTGGCGAATCCTGTGGGAGCAGCTCACCTCTTCGCTAGTGGTCGTCCTCATCGTCGCCGCCGTGATTTCCGCGTTGCTTAGGGATTACAAGGACGCTCTGGCGATTGCTGCCATCGTCATTCTCAATGCCTTGCTAGGCTTCACCCAGGAGTATCGAGCCGAGAAGGCGCTGATTGCTTTGAAGAAATTCGCGGTGCCTTCCGTGAGGGTTCGACGCGACGGCGAAGTAAACGACATTTCAGCCGTCAATCTGGTTCCAGGCGACATCGTGCTTCTCGAAGCTGGAAACTCGGTAGCTGCGGACTGCCGCATTGTCGAGAGCGCGGATTTGCAAATGCTCGAGGCTTCCCTTACCGGCGAATCCGAACCCACTCGAAAAGTTACAAGCCCACTCGATCAAGCGGACCTGCCTCTGGGTGACCGCCGCAATATGGCTTACATGGGCACTTTCGTAACAGCCGGGCGAGGGCAAGCGGTCGTAACCGAGACCGGCATGCGCACCGAACTCGGCCGGATCGCCAGCCTGATTCAAACGGTTCATCGCGAGCCAACTCCACTTCAGCGACGCCTTCATCAACTGGGAAAGAAATTAGCAGCTACAGCCCTATTTCTGGTGGCCGTGATCTTTCTGCTCGGGCTGTTTCGCGGTGCAGATTTAAAACTCATGTTTCTTACTGCCGTGAGCATTGCAGTGGCGGCGATACCCGAAGGACTCCCTGCGATTGTCACCATTGCGTTGACTCTCGGCGCTCAGCGAATGCTCAAGCGAAGGGTGCTTATTCGCAAGCTCTCCGCCGTGGAGACGCTCGGCTCGGTTACGGTGATCTGCTCGGACAAAACTGGAACCCTCACCGAAAATCGCATGACTGCCGCAACCCTTCAACTTGCCGATCGCGTGCTCGACTTTCCGGCCCTCCTTCGGGACCACAGCGCAAACGACACAACAACGCCTGACGCGATTCGAAGTTCTGGTTTTGGGCTCTTGCTGGCTGCGGCTGCCCTTTGCAACGACGCCATCCAGCAGTCGTCTAACGGTCAGCACGATGCGATCGCTTCACTCGGCGACCCCACGGAAACGGCGCTGGTGACCGCGGCTGTAGAAGTTGGCCTGCCGAAACCGGAATTGGAGGGGTGGATGCCTCGAGTGGCTGAAGTTCCGTTCACATCAGAACGGAAGCGCATGACCACGGTCCACCGGATGCCATCGGCTACTCTGCCGTACCCTCTCGAAGCTGCCACAACACGCGACGGCGGGCGGCCTTCCTATGTCTGCTTCACCAAGGGAGCGCCGGTCAGCCTCCTGCAGGTCTCCAACACCATTTGGATTGATGGGAGAATTGAATCATTAAATGAATCCTGGCGCGAGCGCCTCTCTGGTGTCAGCAACGGCCTCGCCAGCAAAGGGATTCGTGTTTTGGCCGTGGCGTTTCGCTTCCTGAACTCATTACCTTCCCAAATCGAGAGCAACAACATCGAGCGAGACATGACGCTGATCGGCATGGTAGGACTGAAAGACCCACCGCGACAAGAAGCGGCCACAGCAGTGGCCACTTGCAAGCGAGCGGGAATTCGCCCGGTCATGATTACCGGAGATCATCCGCTCACGGCTCAGTACATTGGCGAACAACTTGGCATCACCGGCGGTCAAGTTCTCACCGGGCCGGAACTCGATCGTCTCTCTCTCGCTCAACTGAAAGACGCTGCGGAAAGTGTAAGCATCTATGCCAGGGTTTCGCCGGCGCACAAACTGAAAATCATTCAGGCTCTCCAGGAGCGCGGCGAGATTGTCTCCATGACTGGAGATGGCGTGAACGACGCCCCCGCACTCAAGAAAGCGGATATCGGAGTGGCCATGGGAATTACCGGCACCGATGTCGCCAAAGAAACGGCCGACATAATACTGCTGGACGATAACTTCGCCACCATCGTCGCTGCGGTCGAGGAGGGCCGCGTCATTTACGACAACGTGCGCAAGTTCATCAAGTACGTCTTGGCCACGAATTCCGGTGAGATATGGGTCATGCTCGTTGCTCCTCTTCTTGGAATGCCTTTGCCCCTGCTGCCACTTCAGATCCTCTGGATGAATCTGGTAACAGACGGCCTTCCCGCTCTCGCCCTGGGCCTGGAACCCGCCGAGTCCGACACCATGCGCCGCCCCCCTTATCCTCCGCGAGAAAGCATCTTTGCTCGCGGCATGGGCTGGCACATTATCTGGATGGGATTGTTGATGGGGGGTCTGGCTGTGAGCGTCGGCTACGCGCACTGGAGAGTGAACGATCCGGCCTGGCAGACGATGCTGTTCACCACGCTCACGCTCTCACAGATGGCCAATGTCCTGGCCATTCGATCAGACCGCAGGTCGCTGTTTCGGATCGGCCTGCTATCGAACAAGCCCTTGCTCGCCGCCGTTACGCTCACCATTGTTCTCCAACTGGCACTGCTATACGTTCCATTCCTGCAGATAATATTCAGCACTAGGCCATTATCGGCATCTCAGCTTGCCGTAAGCTTGATTCTCAGCGCCGTCATACTGGTGGCGGTCGAGATCCAAAAGTGGATGGCGCGCTACTTTAGCGGGCAAACGCTGGCTCGGTGCAGCTAGGGCGCGCCTGTATCTTCCCATGTCAGCCAAATGGCTTCCGGGCTGTCGGATTCTCTGGTAGCATCAATGTTCACAACATTTGCAGTTCTGGAGCTATGTAAATGGCACTCGTCTGTGAAATCTGCGGTAAGAAACCGAGCTATGGAAACACAATCAGCCACGCCCACAATGTCACCCGGCGTCGCTGGAACCCGAACCTCCGGCGCGTAAGAGCCGTCATCAATGGCGCGCGCAAGAAGATACGTGTCTGCACCTCCTGCATTCGGTCTGGCCGCGTAAAGAAGGCTGCCTGAAGGCGCTCTCCACCCGGAAGGAGTTCCGGTTGAAACGGGGAATTCTCGCTATCGTCGCGATCGTGGCCTGCGCTTTGGCAGCCTCGTGTAAAAAAGAAGCCGCGCCCGGGCCGGACGTGTGGGCCGTGGTGAACGGCAAAAACATCATGCGCGAGGACGTGGAGAAGGCGTATCGTTCGCGCGTAAACGCCGATGCGCCCAATCCTTCGCAGGAAGAAGCTCTTTCGCTCAAGATCAACATCCTCGACCAGCTGATCAATAGCGAAATCCTGCTCGAGCGCGCCAATCAGCTCAATCTCGTTGCGAGCGACGCCGAAGTCGAGGATAAGTTCACCGCATCGAAAAGTCCCTATACGGAAGAGGAATTCCAGAAGAAGCTCCAGGAAGCCGGGCTTACGGTGGACGATCTGAAGAGCGATCTTCGCCGCCAGCTATCGATCGAAAAGGTCTTGAACCGCGAGGTTGTCGCAAAGATTTCCGTCACCGATCAGGATGTAGCCGATTTCTATAATAAGAACCAAGCGCAGTTCGACGTCAAGGAGCCGCAGTATCACGTCGCGCAAATCGTCGTAACCCCGCACCCCGATCCTTCGGTGCACAACCGCAAGAACGACAAGGCAACCAACGCAACGGACGCTGCACGCAAGGCGGCGCTTCTGGAGCAGAAATTAAACGCCGGAGCCGATTTTTCCGAACTCGCCATGGACTATTCCGAAGACACGAGCGCCTCGACAGGAGGCGATATCGGCTTTGTTCCCGAGTCCGCGCTCGATCAGTCCGACCCGATCTTGAAAAAAACCGTGCTTTCCATGAAACCGGGCGAAGCCACCAAGCCGATACCCGTCAAGGGAGGCGGCTTTCGCATCCTCAAGCTCATTGGCAAGGAAGCGGCTGGGCAACGGGAACTCTCCGATCCGCAGGTTCAACAGCAGATTCGCGACATGCTTCGCAATCGCAAGGAACAACTCCTGCGCTCAGCCTATATCACCGAACTTCGCGATGAAGCGCACGTCACAAACTATCTGGTTCGTCAGGTCCTTGAATCCGCAGGCCAACTTCCCGATGCAAAATAAACGGGCGTTTATCCGATAATTACCAGCGATTCGCCTGTGTGGACTGTTTGACCCGCTGCCACGAGCAGGCGCTCGACAATGCCCGATTTGGGCGAGCGAACTTCGTTTTGCATTTTCATTGCTTCGACGACGAGCAGCTCCTGGCCTGCCTCCACCGCATCGCCTGCGTTCACGAGCACACGAACAACCTTTCCCGGCATGGGAGCGATTACTTGCTGCCGCCCTTCGGATGCGAGCGTTCCGCCGCGGCGCCGCCAGTGTCGCGGGTCTCGAATCGTCGCCAAATATTCTCGTCCGCCGAAATCGATTCGGAGGCCGGAGCCGCTGGGCTCGACACGAATGTCGAACGATTTCCCGCCAATCAGGATTGAGTAGCTTCCCGGCGTTATCTCGACAGCATCCGCTGCAATCGGCCGGCCGTCGATTGCGCACTGGATCTGGCCGCCCACTCGCGACAGCTCCAGCGTTTGTATCTTCCCATCGAGTTCGATGCTGATTTTCATGGCGTGCTTACGCAGACACGGATGCCTATCCCGCTAGCGCCGTGGCTCACGCTTCAACAGCTCCCGCCGGCCTTCGATCTTCCAGCGCGACTTCGCCACATCGCTACCATCCGCCGTGCCATTGCTTGGAACCCCGTCGGACGCCATGAGCCACAGCGACGCGGCGATGAGCGCGGCATCCTCCGCTTCCTGATTTGGCGTCCCTTGCCTCTCTTCGCCTGTTGAGCGCCCTTCGGGAGTTTGCCGCAAAAAATCGTCGAGCCAGCGAGTGTGGATGTCTCCTGTTTGGAAATCGGAAGAAGCGAGAATTCTGCGAAAGAGCCCGGCATTCGTCCTGATTCCGCTCGCGGAATATTCCTCGATCGCTCGCCGCAGTCGTGCGATAGCCTCTGAACGATCGCTCCCCCACGCGATCAGTTTCCCAAGCATTGGATCGTATTCGTTCGGCACCGTCCAGCCGCCATACACGCCGTCATCAAGGCGGATTCCCGGCCCGGATGGCGTGCGGTATTCGCGAATGGTGCCTGGTGAGGGGGCAAAATTATTCTCGGGATCTTCCGCGTACAGGCGGCATTCGATTGCGTGCCCGCGAAGCGTTACGTCTTCCTGAACGAACGGTAGCGGCTCGCCCGCGGCAATGCGAATCTGGAGCTTCACCAAATCCAGCGAAGTAACCGTTTCGGTCACCGGATGCTCCACCTGCAATCGCGTGTTCATCTCGAGAAAATAGAATTGCCGGTCCGCGTCCACCAGGAATTCCACCGTGCCGGCGTTCGTGTACCCGCCTGCGCGCGCAAGTTTCACTGCGGCATCTCCCATGGCCCGCCGCAGTTCCGCCGTCATGATTGGCGAGGGCGCCTCCTCGATGACCTTCTGATATCGTCGTTGCACCGAGCATTCCCGCTCGCCCAGATAGACGACGCAGCCGTGATGGTCGCCCAGAACCTGAATCTCAATATGCCGGGGCCGCGCCAGATACTTTTCGAAATAGAGCCGTCCATCGCCGAACGCATTTTCCGCTTCGGATTTGGCATCACGCCAGGCGCTCGCGAAATCGGCTTCGCGCTCCACCAGGCGCATCCCCTTTCCTCCTCCGCCCGCCACGGCTTTCAGCACAATGGGGAACCCGGTTTTTTGGGCGTCCGCTATAGCGAGGTCGAAATTCTCAATCGGGTTGAGCGTTCCGGGAACCATCGGGATGCCGATTGCACGGGCAAGATGGCGCGCGGATGTTTTCGATCCAAGCTGCTCCATCGCCGCAGGCGAGGGGCCAATGAACGTCAACTCCGCATCCGCACACGCGCGGGCGAATGCGGGATTTTCGGCAAGGAAGCCGTAGCCGGGGTGTACCGCATCGCATCCCCCGGCCCGCGCCGCGTCGAGAATTTTGTCGATTGCGAGATAGCTTTCGCGCGATGGCGCGGGGCCGATCCGGTACGCCTCGTCAGCCATGCGCACATGCAACGAAGCGCGGTCGGCGTCGCTATAGGCCGCCGCGGAGCGGACGCCAAGCTCGCGGCAGGCCCGCACGATGCGCACGGCAATTTCGCCGCGGTTGGCAATCAGTATTTTTCGAAACATTGGCCCGTTAGTCCGAAGGTCAGTCCGAAACGCGATATTTGAGAGGTCTTCATCCTCGTGGCGCTTCCTGTCCTGGCGTGATTCGATAATCGCGATGTAAGCCGTTTCAGCCGCAGCCGAATGGACAATAGTAACAGACCGTTATATCGCCTCCCGCGCCGAGGCCGACCCCTGGCAAATTGCAGATTTGCATCGGCTAAAAAAATTCCTTGGGCGGCAGTATATGCCTGGGCAATGCCGCGGCGACCGTGAACATCGGCTCGTTCACCACCTGGCTGAGACGCAGGCTCAGGGCGACGCTGCACAGCAGATACGCGTGAACATCGCGGAAGCCCCAGTGCGAAGCTAGCAGATCGATCATGCGGGATGTGGCGGCTCGAGCTGCTGCCACTGCGTCGGTGTGCGATTCGACTACGATCCACGCGTCGTCGTCCGGATCTTGCTTTCGCACCGTTGATCGCACCAGCGGCCCCGGCAGCGTCCGCCGCTTATGCAGATGAAAGCGCAGTATAACGTCTGCCGGGCACTCGATGCCGTTGATGCAGACCTCGCCGTGCCCTTGCGCGGCATGGGCGTCGCCGACGGAAAACAGCGCGCCTCGATTCAGCACCGGCAAATAAAGTGTGGCGCCCGCGCACAGCTCGCGCACGTCCATGTTCCCGCCGAAAATGCCCGGTGGCCGTGTGCGGAATACGCCATTTTCCGCCGGAGCCACGCCCATCACGCCGCAGAATGGGCGCAGCGGGACAATGGCCGGAGCCAGCGACCGGCTCACATCAGCTTCGAGTCTCCAGTGGAATAGATACGGTTCAGCAAAGCGTTCTTTGAGAAAGCCAAGACCGGCTACGATCGACGCTCGACCAGCCCCAGCCTTTGTGAGCCACTTCAAGCACGTCAACCTGCAGCACATCGCCCGGTTCAGCGCCCTGCACGAAGATGGGTCCGGTAAGCGCGTGGATGCGCCCGTGATCGATGGCGAGGTACTCGGGAAGCGTCGTTGCAGGATGCACTTGCGCTCCGCTCGAGTCCAAGCACTCGGCGTGTACCGTATCCCCTGGAGCAATCGTGAGCCGAGGCTCCAGATCGCGGTTCCAACATGAGTGCGTGGGCTCTGCGGAGAGAATGTGCTCGGCCAAGGCTTCTAGGCTCCCGCCCAGGCCATCATCTGCCAACCGGGCGACGCATGGCGCGGCAAGGCCGGTAATCGATCGTGGTAAGCAAGTGCGGGCCAGCCTCGCCTACTATCCAATGAATAAATCCGATACTCGTTGATGACCTTGGCGTTGTATTGACTGGGTGTGATATGGGCTCCGAAACCGGGTTCAGCTCCGGCAAGCGATACTAGAAGCCGAAGATCGAGTTGATATTTTAGACCGGTAGCCATGAAATTTGAGCCCTGACCACCGATCAGCTTTTTCGCGTGATACATATCTATTGAAGAGGAGAATACATCAGATTGTGGACGGTTTTTGCGGCGTCATTGGCAACCTTTCGCGGTCATGATTTTTTGTACGCCTTTGAGCGTGGTGC
>Ga0307373_10009444_pt1 | contig 14582 bp, 15 predicted proteins | sample OX2MG_FD_202534 | JGI IMG/M metagenome (GOLD analysis project Ga0307373, IMG submission 202534) | Soil microbial communities from Risofladan, Vaasa, Finland - OX-2 | ecosystem: Environmental > Terrestrial > Soil > Coastal area > Acid sulfate soil | place: Finland: Risofladan, Vaasa | collected... | reverse complement strand
CCCTGGGCGGCGACGGTGTGCGAGCGCGTCGGGAACACCTTGCTGAGCACCGCGACTTTCAAGTCGGCGCGCGCCAGCTCGAGCGCGGCGCGCAGCCCCGAGCCGCCGGCCCCCACCACGATCGCGTCGAACCTGCGTACCGGCAGCGTCACGCTCCCCCCCAGAGAATCTGCACCGTCCAGCCCAGGCACCCGGCGAGCACCAGGATCACCGCGACCTGCAGCATGAGGCGCACGCCGGTCGGCTTGACGTAGTCCATCAGGATGTCGCGCACGCCGATCCAGGCGTGCCAGACAAGGCACGCGGCGAACAGCAGCGTCGCGACCCGCATCCAGCCCTGTGCGAACAGCGCCTTCCAGGCGGCGTAAGTGACCGGCTCGCCCGACAGCAGCACGACAGCCAGCACGACGCTGTAGAGCGCCATGATGGCGGCGGTCACGCGCTGCGCGAGCCAGTCGCGCCAGCCGTAATGCGCCCCGACCACGATGCGGTTCACCATAGCCTGGCTCCGAAAAAGGCCGTGAGCGCGAGGCTGGCGACAAACACCAGGATGCTGCTCAGGCGCGCGGCCTGCTTGTCCCAGCCCTTTTGCAGCTCGAGCAGCAGGAAGCGGATGCCGGCGCAGAAGTGGTGGCAGTAGGCCCAGATCAGCACCAGCAGCGCCAACTTGACCGGTGTCAGGCTCAGGTAGTGCCTGACGAAGTCGAAACCTCGCTCAGAGGCGAGGCTGCGATCGAGCATGAACAGCAGCCAGATTGTCGAGACGAACAGCAGCGCGCCGCTGACACGGTGCAGAATCGAGATCCAGCCCGGCAGCGGCAGCCGGATTTCGAACAGGATCGCGTACAGGCTGAGATATTTCGGTCGGTTCTTCTTGACGGCCGCGTTTGCCATGGCCTACTGGTCCTTGCAATCGTGCGGGCGGAGCGCAAGCGCGCCGGGCGCGTGCACAACCAGTCCCGATTCCCGATTCCGGGGATGAGCGATTATAGCGCCGCAATGCATTGATCGGCGTTCCTTATGGCGAGCAATTCGCAGCCGCGTCATCCCAGCTCGCTGCGGTAGAAGTGACGGTCGGTTTTGTACAGACCCCGGCGCCACTCCGCCGGCTTGTCGCCGTAGGTGAACGACAGCCGCTCGACCTGCAGCAGCGCGTGGCCGGGCTGCACGCCGAGCAGCTCGGCGCTCGCCGCGTCGGCGCCGACCGCCTTGAGCTTTTCCTCGGCGCGCACCATGCGCGTGTTGAACTGCGTTTCGAACAGGTTGTAGAGCGCGCCCTTGTGCTCGCTGATCGCCGCCGCGCTCAATCCCTTGAATAGGGTGCCGGGCAACCAAACCTCCTCGAGCACGATCGGCTCGCCGGCGAACACCAGCAAGCGCCTGAGCATCACCGCCGGATCGCCGCTCCGAATCTCGAGCAGGCGCGCGAGCTCCGCGCCGGCGCGCGTGCGCCGGAACTCGAGCAGCTGGCGATCGGGCGGCACCGGCTCGCCGGCATCGGGCGCCAAGCGCAGGAAGCGGAAACGCACCTGACGCTCCCCATGCGTGGCGACGAAGGTGCCCTTGCCCTGGCGGCGCACCAGCAGGTTCTCCGCCGCCAGCTCGTCGATCGCCTTGCGCACGGTGCCTTGGCTCACGTGGTAGCGTCCCGCGAGCTCGATCTCGCTGGGGATCGCCTCGGCCGGCCGCCATTCGCCGCGGCGCAAGCTGTCCAGCAGCAAGTCCTTGATCTGCCTGTACAGCGGGCTGAACGTGGGAGAACTCACGGAGTGATTTGAGCATACAACCGAAGACTCGTCTATATTGTGTCATATGTCTTATAAATGACAGAAGATAGTTTGACACGCCCGCCGCGCGCGCTTACCATCACGGCGCCGGCCGCAGCGCCATTTGGCATTCGCCGATGACGCGCCGGGTCCGAGCCCCGCGGCCGCCGCATACACGTCTTCCGACCACCAGCGCGAATCCCCCGGAGTCCCTCTATGTCCAAAGCCCCCGTTCGCGTCGCCGTCACCGGCGCCGCAGGCCAAATCGGCTACAGCCTGCTGTTTCGCATCGCCAGCGGCGAGATGCTCGGCAAAGACCAGCCTGTGATCCTGCAGCTGCTCGAGATCCCCGACGACAAGGCGCAGAAGGCGCTCAAGGGCGTGATGATGGAGCTCGACGACTGCGCCTTCCCGCTGCTGCACGCCATGGTCCCCGCCGCCGACCCGATGGTCGCCTTCAAGGACGCCGACGTGGCCCTGCTGGTGGGGGCGCGTCCGCGCGGGCCAGGCATGGAGCGCAAGGACCTGCTCGAGGCGAACGGCAAGATCTTCGCGCCGCAGGGCCGGGCGCTGAACGCCTTGGCCAAGCGCGACGTCAAGGTGCTGGTGGTGGGCAATCCGGCCAACACCAACTGCCTGATCACCATGAAGAACGCGCCGGATCTCGCGCCCGCGCAGTTCACCTCGATGATGCGGCTCGACCACAACCGCGCGCTCACGCAGATCGCGCAGAAGGTCGGCAAGCCGGTCTCCAGCGTGCGCAAGGTCACCATCTGGGGCAACCATTCGGCGACCCAGTACCCCGACCTGTTCCAGGCCGAGTGCGAGGGCAGGAAGGCCTGGCCGATGATCAACGACCAAGCCTGGCTCGAAAGCCATTTCATCCCCACGGTGCAAAAGCGCGGCGCCGCGATCATCGAGGCGCGCGGCCTGTCCTCCGCGGCGAGCGCGGCCAACGCCGCGATCGAGCACGTGCGCGACTGGGTGGCGGGCACGCCGCAGGGGGACTGGGTATCGATGGGCATCCCCTCGGACGGCAGCTACGGCATCCCGGCGGGCGTGCTGTTCGGCTACCCGGTGACTTGCAAGGGCGGCAAGTACGAGATCGTGAAGGGCATCGAGATCAGCGACTTCAGCCGCAAGCGCATGGACGCGACCCTCAAGGAGCTGCACGAGGAGCGCGACGGCATCAAGCACCTGATCGACTGAGACCGAGGCCGCCATGCGCGCGACGACTCCAGGGGCCCGCTTCCGCCGGGTGCTCGAGGAAGAGCAGCCGCTGCAGGTCATCGGCGCGATCTGCGCCTACCATGCGCTGCTCGCCAGGCGCAGCGGCTACCGCGCGATCTACCTGTCCGGCGGCGGGGTCGCGGCCGGCTCGCTCGGGCTGCCGGACTTGGGCATCTCCAACCTGGAGGACGTGCTCACCGACGTGCGGCGCATCACCGACGTGTGCGACCTGCCGCTGCTGGTAGACGTCGACACGGGCTTCGGCGCGAGCGCGTTCAACGTCGCGCGCACCACGAAGTCGCTCGTCAAGTTCGGCGCCGCGGCGATGCACATCGAGGACCAGGTCGGCGCCAAGCGCTGCGGCCACCGCCCGGGCAAGGAGCTGGTCTCGAAGGAAGAGATGTGCGACCGCATCAAGGCGGCGGTGGACGCGCGCACCGATCCCGCGTTCGCGATCATGGCGCGCACCGACGCGCTCGCCGGCGAGGGCCTCGAGCGCGCGCTCGAGCGCGCGGCAGCCTACGTCGAGGCCGGCGCCGACATGATCTTCCCGGAGGCGATCACCGAGCTCGCCATGTACCGCAGGTTCGCCGAGGCGCTGAAAGTGCCGGTGCTCGCCAACATCACCGAATTCGGCAAGACGCCGCTGTTCACTCTCGAGGAGCTGCGCTTGGCCAGAGTGGCGATCGCCCTGTATCCCCTGTCGGCGTTTCGCGCGATGAACAAGGCTGCGCTCGAGGTCTACCGGACGCTGCGCCGGGAAGGCAGCCAGAAGAGCGTCGTACCGGCCATGCAAACCCGCGATGAGCTGTACGACTATCTCGACTACCATGCGTACGAGCGCAAGCTCGACGCGCTGTTCGCCAAGGAGAAGCCGGCATGAGCGAAGCCCAAGCCACGACCCCGAAGCCGAAGAAGTCGGTCGCCCTGTCGGGCGTTCCCGCGGGCAACACGGCGCTGTGCACCGTCGGACGCAGCGGCAACGACCTGCACTACCGCGGCTACGACATCCTCGATTTCGCCGACCAGGCCGAGTTCGAGGAGGTCGCGTACCTGCTGGTGCACGGCAAGCTGCCCACACCCGCCGAGCTCGCCGCCTACAAGAGCAAGCTCAAGGCCCTGCGCGGCATCCCGGCCGCGGTGCAGGCGATCCTCGAGCGCATCCCCGCGAACGCGCACCCGATGGACGTCATGCGCACCGCCTGCTCGGCGCTCGGCACGGTGCTGCCCGAGAACCACGACCACAAGCTCGCCGAGGCGCGCGACATCGCCGACCGGCTGATGGCCTCGTTCGGCTCGATGCTGCTGTACTGGCACCACTACTCGCACTCGGGGCGGCGCATCGAGGTCGAGACCGACGACGATTCGATCGGCGGCCATTTCCTGCACCTGCTGCACGGGCGCGCGCCGAGCGCGCTGTGGGTGCGCGCGATGCATACCTCGCTGATCCTGTACGCCGAGCACGAGTTCAACGCTTCGACCTTCACCGCACGCGTCATCGCCGGCACCGGCTCGGACATGCACAGCGCGATCACCGGGGCGATCGGCGCGCTCAAGGGGCCCAAGCACGGCGGCGCCAACGAGTTCGCCTTCGACGTGATCGGCCGCTACGACGGCCCGGACGAGGCGGAAGCCGACGTCGTGCGACGCATCGGCGAAAAGCAGATCGTCATCGGCTTCGGCCACCCGGTGTACACCATCGCCGACCCCCGCAACAAGGTGATCAAGGAGGTGGCGCGGCAGCTGTCCAAGGACGCCGGGAGCCTGAAACTGTTCGACATCTCCGAGCGCATCGAGCAGGTGATGTGGCGCGACAAGAAGATGTTCGCCAACCTCGACTGGTACAGCGCCACCAGCTATCACATGATGGGGGTGCCGACGGCGATGTTCACCCCGCTGTTCGTGATCTCGCGCACCAGCGGCTGGTCGGCGCACGTCATCGAGCAGAGAATCGACGGCAAGATCATCCGGCCCGGTGCCAACTACACCGGCCCGGAGAACCGCAAGTGGACGCCGCTCAAGCAAAGGAAGTGACCGTGGCCCAGTACGAATCCGACCTGACCAGGTTCATGCGCCAGTTCATGGCGCAGCACCCCGAGGAGCGCATATCGCAGAAGGCGGGCCGCGCCGCCTGGTGGGACAAGGAGCCCGGAGTGCGCACGCCTCCCCCGCCGGCGCGCCACGCGCCGAAGTCCGGCGGCAACGAATACACCTTCGAGCCCCTGAGCGAAAAAGACTCGACGGCGTAGGAATCACCCGGAACAACCCCGCCATGTCGTCCCACATCCCCAACGTCCGGCCCAGGCCCGACGAGGTCCTCGTCAGGATCGCCGACTACACGACCCGGTTTGAGATCAAGAGCAGGGGCGCCTACGACACCGCGCGCCACTGCCTGATGGACACGCTCGGCTGCGGGCTGCAGGCGCTCGAATTCCCCGCCTGCACCAAGCTGCTCGGCCCGATCGTCCCCGGCACGCTAGTGCCGCACGGCGCCAAGGTGCCCGGCACCCAGTTCCAGCTCGACCCGGTGCAGGCCGCGTTCAACATCGGGACCATGATCCGCTGGCTGGACTTCAACGACACCTGGCTCGCCGCAGAGTGGGGCCACCCGTCCGACAACCTCGGCGGCATCCTCGCCGCGGCCGACTGGCTGTCGCGCAACGCGCTCGCCGCCGGCAAGAAGCCGCTGGTGATGAAGGACGTGCTCACCGGAATGATCAAGGCGCACGAGATCCAGGGCGTGCTCGCGCTGGAGAACAGCTTCAACCGCGTGGGGCTCGACCACGTGGTGCTGGTCAAGGTGGCCTCGACCGCCGTGGTGGCGCACATGATCGGATGCAGCTACGACGAAGTGGTGAACGCGGTGTCGCAGGCGTGGGTGGACGGGCAATCGCTGCGCACCTACCGGCATGCGCCCAATACCGGCTCGCGCAAGAGCTGGGCCGCGGGCGACGCCACCAGCCGCGCGGTGCGCCTCGCGCTCATCTCCAAGACCGGCGAGATGGGCTATCCGTCGGTGCTGAGCGCCAGGACCTGGGGCTTCTACGACGTGCTGTTCAAGGGCAAGCCGTTCAAGTTCCAGCGCTCGTTCGGCTCGTACGTGATGGAGAACGTGCTGTTCAAGATCTCCTACCCCGCGGAGTTCCACGCCCAGACCGCGGTCGAGTGCGCGATGGACATCCACCGCGAGCTCGCGCGCCAGGGCATGACGCCCGAGGACATCAGGAGTATCACTATCCGCACGCACGAGGCGTGCCTGCGCATCATCGACAAGAAGGGCCCGCTCGCCAACCCGGCCGACCGCGATCACTGCATCCAGTACATGGTCGCGGTGCCGATCCTGTTCGGCCGCCTGACCGCGCAGGACTACGAGGACCGGATCGCGGCCGACCCGCGCATCGACGCGCTGCGCGCCAAGATCGCGTGCGTCGGCGACCGGGGCTTCACGCGCGACTACCACGACCCGGACAAGCGCTCGATCGCCAACGCGCTCAAGGTCGAGCTGAAGGACGGCAAGACCCTGGGCGAGTTCGTATGCGAGTACCCGATCGGGCACAAGCTGCGCCGCAAGGAAGGCATGCCGGTGCTGGTGGAGAAGTTCAGGGCCAACCTCGCGCGCCGCTTCCCGGCCAAGCAGCAGCAGGCGATCCTCGAGCTGTGCCTGGACGCCGGGCGGCTGAGCGCCACGCCGGTGAACGAGTTCGTCGACCTGTTCGTCATCTGAGTCAAGGACGGAGGCTTTCATGCCGCATAACCTGCACAACACCCTGCGACCGCTGAAGAGCGGGAAGTTCTACTCGCTGCCCGCGCTCGGCAAAGCGCTCGGGATCGACGTCGCGCGCCTGCCGGTGTCGATCCGCATCGTGCTCGAATCGGTGCTCAGGAACTGCGACGGCAAGAAGGTGACCGAGGAGCACGTGCGCCAGCTCTCGGGCTGGAAGCCGAACGCGCCGCGCTCCGAGGAGATCCCGTTCGTGCTGGCGCGCATCGTGCTGCAGGACTTCACGGGCGTGCCGCTGCTGTGCGACCTCGCCGCGATGCGCGGCGTGGCGCAGCGCATGGGCAAGGATCCCAAGCTCATCGAACCGCTGGTGCCGGTCGACCTGGTGGTCGACCACTCGGTGCAGATCGACTACTACGGCACGAAGAACGCGCTCGAGCTCAACATGAAGCTCGAGTTCAAGAGGAACGAGGAGCGCTACCAGTTCATGAAATGGGGCATGCAGGCGTTCGACACCTTCAAGGTCGTGCCGCCGGGCATCGGCATCGTGCACCAGGTCAACCTCGAGTACCTGGCGCGCGGCGTGCACCGCAAGGACGGCGTGTATTACCCCGATACGCTGGTCGGCACCGACAGCCACACCACGATGATCAACGCCATCGGCGTGGTCGGCTGGGGCGTGGGCGGCATTGAGGCCGAGGCCGGGATGCTCGGCCAGCCAGTCTATTTCCTGACCCCGGACGTGGTCGGCGTGCACCTCAAGGGCACGCTCCATCCGGCGGTCACCGCGACCGACCTCGTGCTGAGCGTCACCGAGATACTGCGCAAGTCGAAAGTGGTGGGCAAGTTCGTCGAGTTCTTCGGCGAGGGCGCCGCCTCGCTCGCGGTGCCCGACCGCGCCACTCTGGCGAACATGGCGCCCGAGTACGGCGCGACCATGGGCTTCTTCCCGGTCGACGACCAGACCATCGCCTACTTCCGCGGCACCGGCCGCACCGACGCCGAGATCGACGCCTTTGCGGCGTACTTCAAGGCGCAGGAGATGTACGGCATGCCCAAGAGGGGCGACATCGATTACAGCCAGGTGATCGAGATCGACCTCGCGAGCATCCGGCCCTCGCTCGCCGGCCCGAAGCGCCCGCAGGACCGCATCGACCTCGACCGGGTGAAGAGCACCTTCGCGACGCTCTTCTCCACGCCGGTGGCCGAGAACGGCTTCGCCAAGAAGGGCGCCGACCTGAACCGGCGCTTCAAGACCTTCGACGGCATCGACATCGGCTCGGGCGACGTGCTGATCGCGGCGATCACCTCGTGCACCAATACCTCCAACCCGGGCGTGCTGCTCGCCGCGGGGCTGCTCGCCAAGAAGGCGGTCGAGCTTGGCCTCACGGTCAAGCCGCACATCAAGACCTCCCTCGCGCCAGGATCGCGCGTGGTGACAGACTATCTGACCCGGGCTGGGCTGCTGCCCTACCTCGAGAAGCTCGGCTTCTTCCTCGCGGGATACGGCTGCACGACCTGCATCGGCAACGCCGGACCGCTCGCGCAGCCGATCGAGGAAGCGGTGGTGAAGAACGACCTGGTGTGCGCCGCGGTGCTCTCGGGCAACCGCAACTTCGAGGCCCGCATCCACCCCAACATCCGCGCCAACTTCCTCGCCAGCCCGCCGCTGGTGGTCGCCTACGCGATCGCCGGCACCATGCTCAGGGATTTCCGCACCGAGCCCATCGGAAAATCGAAGGACGGCCAGGACGTGTACATCGGCCACATCTGGCCGACGCACGACGAGGTCGCGGCGCTCATGCAACTCGCGATGGACCCGCAGACCTTCCGCCGGCTGTACGCCGACCTGAGCGATGCGAATCCGCTGTGGAAGCGGATTTCCGCGCCCTCGGGCCAGGTCTACAACTGGCCGGAATCGACCTACATCGCGGAGCCGCCGTTCTTCGAGGGCTTCGACATGCGGCCGTGCACGGTCGGCGACATTGCCGGGGCCAGAATCCTGGGCGTATTCGGCGACTCGGTCACCACCGACCACATCTCCCCGGCCGGGTCGATCAAGCCCACCTCGCCCGCCGGCATCTACATGCAGGAGCACGACGTCGCGGTGGTCGACTTCAATAGCTACGGGGCGCGGCGCGGCAACCACGAGGTCATGATGCGCGGCACCTTCGCCAACGTGCGCATCAAGAACCTTCTGCTGCCGGCGCAGACCGACGGCACGCGCGTCGAGGGAGGGTTCACGCTCTACAAGGGCGAGCAGACGCCGATCTACGAGGCGGCGATGCGCTACGTTGCCGAGCGCACGCCGAGCGTGGTGTTCGGCGGAGAGGAATACGGCACCGGCTCGTCGCGCGACTGGGCGGCCAAGGGCACCCAGCTGCTGGGGGTGAAAGCGGTGATCGCACGCAGCTTCGAGCGCATCCACCGCTCGAACCTGGTCGGCATGGGCGTGCTGCCGCTGCAGTTCAAGGGCACCGACTCGGCACAGTCGCTCGGCCTGAAGGGCGACGAGCAGATCGACATCCTCGGCCTGGCGGACATCCAGCCGCAGCAGGACGTGACTCTGGTCGTGCGGCGCGCCGACGGCACGCGCCGGGAGATCAAGGTGCTGTGCCGCATCGACACCGCAATCGAGGTCGAATACTACCGGCACGGCGGCATCCTGCCTTACGTGCTGCGCGAGCTGATCGGCGGCGCGGCCCCGGCTGCGGCCAGGGCCGCCTAGACGCGCGGGGAGGATCGAGGTGCCCCCGCGCGGCAACCGGCTCGCCTGCTCGCTGCGCACGCAGGACAACTGCCACGGGGCCTACGACGTGTATCCAGGTGAGCAGCCCGGCTCGGTCGCCCGGGTCGACCCGGTGCACTGGGACAAGTCGCCGCAAAAACCGGTGCTCGAAGGAGCGTTCACCGTGATCGGCGATCTCGGCATGACCGGGCAGGTGATCCTGGTCAACCAGTACCAGTGGAAGGCGCTCAGCGACGCCAAGCTGGAGAACTTCTTCTACGGCGCGATCCTGTGGGGCAGGAACCCGTTCAAGGTGATCGAGGACGCGCAGGTCATGCTCAAGAGCGGCAAGTAGCGGCCGCGCGCATAAGCGCCGACCTGGACGCCTTCCTCGCCCGCCTTCGCTCGCGCGATCCGCACAAGCCCGAGTTCCACCAGGCGGTGCGCGAGGTGCTCGCCAGCCTGTGGCCGTTCGTCGCCCGGCACCCCGCCTACGGGCGCGAAGCGCTGCTCGAGCGCCTGGTCGAGCCCGGGCGCACGGTGATGTTCCGCGTGCCATGGGTCGACGACCGCGGCGCGGTCCAGGTCAACCGCGGCTATCGCGTGCAGATGTCGGGCGCCATCGGCCCGTACAAGGGCGGCTTGCGCTTTCACCCGTCGGTCAACCTGAGCGTGCTCAAGTTCCTCGCCTTCGAGCAGCTGTTCAAGAACGCCATCACCACGCTGCCGCTGGGCGCCGGCAAGAGCGGCAGCGACTTCGAGCCCAAGGGCAAGAGCGATGCCAAGACCATGAGCTTCTGCCAAGCGTTCATGGCCGAGCTGTACCGCCACGCCGGCCCCGACACCGACGTGCTGGCCGGCGGCATCGGAGTCGGCGCGCGCGAGATCGGGTACCGGTTCGGCGCCACCGCAAGCTCACTGGACGCTTCGATGCGTTGCTCACCGGCAAGGACACGGCCTACGGCGGCAGCCTGATGCGTCCCGAGGCGGCCGGCTACGGGCTGGTGTATTTCGCACGCGAGATGCGGCACACGCGCCGCCACGACTTCGAGGGCCAGCGGGCGGCGGTGTCCGGCTCGGGCAACGTGGCCCAGTACGCGGTCTACAAGGCGATGGAGCTGGGCGCGAAGATCGTCTCGGTCTCGGACTCCGGCGGCACCGCCCGCCTTCCGCAGGGCATGAACCCCGAGAAATGGCGCTCCCTCATCGAGCTGAAGCAGCTCCGGCGCGGCCGCGTGCGCGAGCTCGCCGAGCGCAACGGCCTCGAGTACCTGCCCGGTGCGCGACCCTGGCGCCTGGCGTGCAACATCGCCCTGCCCTGCGCCACGCAGAACGAGCTCGACGAGGCGGATGCACGCGCTCTGGTGGCCAACGGCTGCATGTGAGTGGCCGAAGGCGCCAACATGCCCTCGACGCTCGGCGCGCTGCGGGTGTTCGCCGAGGCGGGCATCCTGTACGCGCCGGGCAAGGCCGCCAACGCCAGCGGCGTCGCGATCTCCGGCCTGGAGATAAGCCAGAACGCCCAACGCCTCGCTTGGAGCACGGCCGAGGTCGACCAGCGCCCGCAGACCATCATGCGCTCGATCCACACCACCTGCGTCGAGCACGGCGCGGGCAAGGGCCGCGACGGCGCGGTGAGCTACGCCGACGGCGCTAACATCGCCGGCTTCGTCAAGGTCGCCGATGCGTTGATCACGCAGGGGATCGTTTAGCCCATTCCGGTCGCACCGCACCCCGCGCCTCCACTTTCCGCGCCGCCGCCGCGGGTGCAAAATCCCCGTTCTCCACCGAGGGATGAGGGTGCGCCTATGTACGTCTCCCAGGCTAGGCAACGCGGGCTGCTGCGCGTGATCGAGAACATGATGCACGGCTACGGCCACGCCGAGATCCGCACGCGCATCGGCGAGGATCTGCTGCGCCTGCTGCGGGCCGATTACTACGCCTCGTACGTCTGGGACCCGGCGCGCAAGGTGTTCGCCGACGGCGTGTCGCTCAACATGAACCCCGACAACCTTGCGCGCTACGACGCCTACTACCAGTTCCACGACCCGATGACGTCCAAGCTGCAGCGCCGGCGCAATCCAACGCGCGTCACCGAGATCATCCCGCAGCACGCGCTGGTGAAGACCGAGTTCTTCAATGACTTCCTGTACCGCGACGGCCTGTACTACGGCGTCAATCTGTACACCTACGACGGCGCGCTCAACATCGGCGACGTGCGCATCTGGCGTGGCCGGCGCCGTGACAACTTCGACGACGAGGACATGACCCTGCTGCGTCTCGTGAAGCCGTTCCTGCGCGTGGCCATGATGAGCCTGCGTGCGACGCCGCCGGCCTGCGCCTGCGTGCTGCCCGCGGCCCGGGCACTGTGCCTGACGCCGCGCGAGGGGGAGATCGCGCGGCTGCTGTGCGCCGGCAAGCGCGACGAGGAGATCGCGCGCGCACTGGGCATCGCCTTCTCGACCGTGCGCACGCACCTGCGCAGCCTGTTCGAAAAATCTGGCACCTCCGGCCGCACCGCGCTCGTTGCGCGCCTGCTGCGGCCTCCACAGGAATGAGGATGGTCGGCGGCAGCGGCGCACGCTAGGCTACCGCCGCACCAACTCAACCCGCGAGGCCGGCCATGCAGGATTTCACCGAACTCGGAATCGCCGCCGCCGCCGATGCGCTGCGTCGAGGCGAGTTCACCGCCGAAGCCTACGCCGAGGCCCTCCTCGCGCGCGCAGCCAAGGCCGCCCCGCTGAATGCCTTCATCCACCACGATCCGGCCGCCGTGCGCGCCGCGGCGCGGCAGGCCGATACGCGCCGCAACGGCGGCGCGGTGCTCGGGCCCCTGCACGGCGTGCCGCTGGCGCTGAAGGACAACCTCGACACCGCCGGCATGGCGACGACCGGCGGAACGCCGGGCCTCAAAAGCAACCGGCCGCAGCGCAACGCACCCGTCGTGCAGACGCTCCTCGACGCGGGGGCGATCGTGTTCGGCAAGGCCAACATGCACGAGCTCGCGTTCGGCATCACGAACAACAACGCGGCCTTCGGCCCCGCGCACAACCCCTACGACCGGGACCGCATCCCGGGCGGCTCCAGCGGCGGCACCGGGGTCGCGGTGGCCGCACGCTCGGTTCCCGGCGGGATCGGAACCGACACCGGCGGCTCGGTGCGCGTCCCGGCCGCCCTGTGCGGGATCAGCGGTTTCCGGCCGACGGTGGGGCGCTGGTCGCAGACCGGGATCGTGCCGATCTCGCATACTCGCGACACGGCCGGACCGATGGCGCGCAGCGTCGCCGACTGCGCCCTACTCGATTCCGTGGTCACCGGCGCCGCAGCCCGCACCGCTCCGGCCTCGCTCAAGGGGCTGCGGCTCGGGGTGCCGCGCGGGTACTTCTGGGCGCCGCTCGACCGCGAGCTCGAGCGCATCCTCGAAGATGCGCTCGGACGCCTGCGCGCGGCGGGCGTGGTGCTGGTCGAAGCCGACATTCCAGACGTCGGCGCGCTCGATGGCGCGGCGAGCTTTCCGATCGCGCTGTACGAGACCGTGACCGACCTCAACGCCTATCTCGATGCGCACGGCATCGAGGGCGGGTTCGCAGGCCTGGTCGCGAAGTCGGTGAGCCCTGACGTGAAGGCCGTACTCGCGAGCCAGCTGGGCAAGGACGCCATGCCCGAGGCGGCGTATCGCGAGGCGCTCGCCACGCACCGCGTCGGGCTGCAGGAGGCGTATCGCCGCTATTTCAGGGAGCACGACCTAGCCGGCGCGCTCCTTCCCACTACGCCGCTGCCGGCCGCCAAAATCGGCGAGGACGAAACAGTCCTGCTCGACGGCACCGCCAGCCCCACGTTCATGACCTTCATCCGCAACACCGACCCTGGCAGCGTAGCTGGCATCCCCGGCCTCAGCCTGCCGGCCGGAGTCACGGCGGCCGGCTTGCCGGTAGGGCTCGAGATCGACGCCCCGGAAGGCGCAGACGGCCGGCTGCTCGCCATCGGCGTGGCCGTCGAGGCGGTACTGCCGAGAATTCCAGCCCCCAAAATCTGACCCGGCGCCGACGCGCCGCCATTCGCTCCCCCGACACAGGAGATTCGCATCATGGACGACAGCAAACACATACCTGCCCGCCGCAGCGTCCTCCGCGCCGCCGTGGGGGCCGCCACGCTCGGGCTGACGCCCGGCGTGCTGCGCCGCGCCCAGGCCGCGGAGCGGGAGTTCAAGATCGGGTTGTTCATCGCCCTGAGCGGCCCGGCTTCGCTGTTCGGCCCGACGCAGAAAGCCTGCGCGGAGCTCGCGGCAGCGGAGATCAACAAGGCCGGAGGCATCCTCAGCCGGCCGATCAAGCTGATCCCGACCGACGCCGGCGGCCCGCCGGCGGAGACCGCCAAGTCCGCGATCCGCCTCATGCTCGAGGACAAGGTGGACCTGTTCATCGGCTCGCACGACAGCGCCACCCGGGAAGCGCTGGTCTCCACCATCAAGGGCCGCGTGCCCTACATCTACACGCCGGTGTACGAAGGCGGTGAGTGCTCTTTCAACGTGTACTGCCTGGGCGAAACCCCGCACCAGCAGGTGCAGCCTTCGGTGCACTGGATGAATAAGGAACGCAAGGTCAAGTCGTACTACCTCATCGGCGACGACTATGTATGGCCGCGCAAATCGAACGAGCAGGCGAAGAAGTACATCGCCCAGTACGGCGGCAAGGTGCTGGGCGAGGAGTACGTGCCCTTCGGCGCGCCCAACAAGTTCGAGGAGGTGGTCACGCGCATCAAGGCGACCAAGCCCGACGCGGTGCTGATCACGCTGGTGGGCGCCGACAACGTCAACTTCAATCGCACCTTCGCCGGCTTCGGCCTTGACAAGGACATCGCGCGGCTTTCGCTGCTGCTGGAGGAGAATACGCTGCACGGCATAGGTGCCGAGAGCAGCGCCAACCTGTATTCGTGCATGGGGTACTTCGCCAACCTGCGCACTCCGGCCAACGAGAAGTTCAAGAAGGCCTATGCGGCCACGTTCGGCGCCAAGGCCCCGCAGCTCAGCACCATCGGCGTCGACTGCTACGCCGGCCTGAACTGCGCCAGGGCGCTGTTCGGCAAGGCGCACGGCAGCAGCGCGCACGCGCTGATGAAGGCCTCCGAGGGGCTGCGC
>Ga0307373_10009443_pt1 | contig 14583 bp, 16 predicted proteins | sample OX2MG_FD_202534 | JGI IMG/M metagenome (GOLD analysis project Ga0307373, IMG submission 202534) | Soil microbial communities from Risofladan, Vaasa, Finland - OX-2 | ecosystem: Environmental > Terrestrial > Soil > Coastal area > Acid sulfate soil | place: Finland: Risofladan, Vaasa | collected... | reverse complement strand
CTGACCCGCCCGGTGCCGCCGGGCCAGGAGGGCGGGGGCCTGCGAGTTGCACTTCGCCACCGTGTCGACGCCAAGGTCGCCGCCGCCGTGCTGGCCGCCGGCACTGGCATCGGGGTCGTCACGGGGCTGTTCGGTGTCGGCGGAGGCTTCGTGATAGTACCCGCCCTCACCCTCCTGCTCGGCCTGAACATGCCCGACGCGATCGGGACATCCCTGCTCGTCATCGCCATCAACTCGGCCAGCGCTCTGGTGACCCGGGTGGCCACCACCGGCATCGACTGGCGGGTCGCCCTGCCCTTCACGGTCGCCGCTGTCGCGGGAGTCGTGTCCGGCAAGCGGTTGGGAAGCGGGCTCGACCCCGAACGCAGCCTGCGGTACTTCGCAGCCGTGTTGGTCGCCGTCGCCATATACATAGCCGTGCGCGCCGGGACCGGCCTGGTGAACTGAGCTGTCGAGAAGGGCCGCCCCCGGCGCCCAGAGGAGGAGGTAACAGACGATGGACCGAAACGACTGGGACGCCCGCTACGCCGGCGACGAGTTGCTCTGGTCGGCCGAGCCGAACCGCTTCTTGGTGGAGGAGGTCTCCGACCTGCCGCCTGGGCGGGTCCTGGACGTCGCTTGCGGGGAGGGTCGCAACGCGATCTGGCTCGCCAGCCGCGGTTGGCGAGCAACGGGAGTCGACTTCTCCGAGGTGGGCCTAGCCAAGGCGGACCGTCTCGGCCGGCGCAGCGGTGTGGACGTCGACTGGGTCGGTGCGGACCTCATGGAATGGGCACCCGATTCAGAGGCCTTCGACCTGGTCATCATCTTCTACCTGCAGTTGCCCGCAGACCGGCGCAGGAAGGTGTACCGGAACATGGCGGCCGGCCTGGCCCCGGGCGGCACGATCCTGGTGGTGGGCCATGACTCCGACAACCTCGCCCGGGGCTACGGCGGCCCGCAGGATCCGTCGGTGCTCTTCAGCACCAACGACGTCGCCGGCGACCTGGCCGGCCTCGAGATCGTCAAGGCGCAGCAGGTGCTCAGGACCGTCAAGACAGATGAAGGCGAGAAGACCGCGATCGACGCCCTGGTGCGCGCCGTACGGCGATGACCGAGAGCGAACCCGGCGTGCGCTAGCCGGTGAGCAGTTCGTGGGCCCGGCGGTCGAGCATGGGGTGGCGAAGCTTGGACATTGCTCGTGCTTCGATCTGGCGTATCCGCTCGCGGGTCAGGTTGAAATGGGCTCCGACTTCGTCGAGGGTGCAGGGCTCTCCCTTGTCGAGGCCGAAACGCAGCCGCAGGATTTCGCGCTCGCGCTGGTCGAGAACCTCGAGCATCTTGGCGACCTCGCCAACCAGGAGGGCGGACGCGGCGGCGTCGAAGGGCGATACCGCGGTCGGGTCTTCGACGATGTCGCCCAGCTCGGCGTCGCTGTCGCTCCGCAGCGGCTCGGAAAGCGATGCGGGCTCGCCGACGTAACGGAGGATCTCGGTCACTTTGGTCTCGTCCAAGTCGAGGTCGGCAGCCAGCTCCGCGATGCTCGGGCGCCTGCCCAGCTGTCCTTCGAGGCGGCCGCGGGCTTTGGTCACCCTGACGAGTAGGTCGCCGGCGTGGACAGGGAGGCGCACGGTGCGCCCGTTGTTGGCGATCCCACGGGTGATGCCCTGGCGGATCCACCAAGTGGCGTAGGTGGAGAACTTGAACCCCTTGCGCCAATCGAATTTCTCCACCGCGTGCATCAGTCCGAGGTTGCCCTCTTGGACCAGGTCCAGAAGCGGAAGGTCGGCCGCGTGGTACTTCTTGGCGATGGAGACCACCAATCGCAGATTGGCGGTGACGAAAGTGTCGGCTGCCTTGTCGCCGTCGCGAATGAGCCTGCGCAACTCCCGCTGGCGGGACGGGGCAATGCCTTCCGCACCAGCCAGCTCGCCTCGGGCCTTCAGGCCGGCTTCGACGCTCTGAGCCAGCCGGACCTCGTCCTCCCTCGTGAGCAGAGCATGTTTGCCGACGTCGTTGAGGTAGAGACGAACCAAGTCCTCTTCGGGTTGTGCCGCTCGCTTGGTGGGCACTCGTCCTCGTCTCTCGATTCACCCGGGACAACTTGGGCGACTGCTGCTCCGGGTCACAGACCTGCCCAGGAGTCACAGCGTATCCGATGGCCACCCTGCCGATGACGACCGCAAGCGGTACGCTTGATTAGCGGTCGGGAAATTGTCCCCTCCGGTAGGGCCGAGCCTCGAGGCTCAGGAGGTGACGCCATGTCGGAGCCGTCCGAATCGGTTGATAGCGAAGTACTACGGCTCCGAAGCATGGGGCGCGCCTTCGCTCGCATCAGCAGAGACTTGGGTCTCGAACGCGGCGTCGACGCGCAGCGCGCCTTCCACCGGGCGGTTCGGGGTCTTCCAGACCCGGAACGCCAACGGGTCCGCGGCGAGGAGGTATCGCGCCTGGATCGCCTCGCCGAGCGAGTTCGCGCCGATTCCACCAAGAGCGACCTCGACCGAGCGCGACAGCTCAAGACGATCGACCGCATGCGAAGCCAGATACTCGAGGACGCTTGACTGACGCAAGACTCGGCGGGATCATCGTTGAGTTGAGCTAGGGTGGAGTCACCCCACCTTGCGGCGATCCCGTGTCCCCTCTTGAGGTCGCACCGGCTGGTCGCCTAACTCAGGAGTGTTCAGTTGTCTTCATCTTTCGCCGATCTCGGCGTGCCCGCCGAAGTCGCCTGTTCTCTACGCGTGCGCGGCATAACCTCGGCGTTCCCCATTCAAGCCTTGGCCATCCCCCCCGCCCTGGCAGGCAAGGACATCTGCGGCCGTGCCCCAACCGGGTCCGGGAAGACCATCGCCTTCGGCATCCCCGTCGCCGCCAGGGTCGGGCGTGCCCGCCCCGGAAGCCCCCGCGCGCTGATACTGGCGCCCACCCGGGAACTGGCCGCACAGATCGAAGCCGAGATGTCCCAGCTGATGGGTGCAGACCGTCGCCGCCGCGTCGCTGCCTTCTATGGCGGTGCCGGCTTCGCCGCCCAGCTCAACTCCTTGCGCCGCGGGGTCGATGTCGCCGTCGCCTGCCCCGGCCGGCTCAAGGACCTGATCGGACGTGGAGCTGTAACCCTCGCCGACGTCTCCATCGTCGTGATCGACGAGGCCGACCGTATGGCCGACATGGGCTTCCTGCCAGATGTGAAGGCGATCCTCGACCAGGTCCGCCCCGACCGCCAGACCCTGCTCTTCTCGGCCACCCTCGACGGCGAGGTCGACACGTTGGTGAGGCGGTATCAGCGCTCACCAGTGCGCGTGTCGGTCGACGACGACGAGCAGACATCTCCCTCCACGATCCACCACTGGGTCGACACCATGCGAGAGGACCGGGTGGCCGTAGCGGCCGGCTTGGTCGCCTCCCACGGGTCGACAGTCGTGTTCTGCCGCACCAAACACGGCGCCGACCGGGTCGCCAAACAACTGGTCGCGGCCGGCGTCAAAGCCGTAGCCCTCCACGGGGGCCGAACGCAATCCCAGCGGGAGCGGGCCCTGAAGGCCTTCTCGTCCGGACGGGCCCAGGCGCTGGTCGCCACAGACGTGGCGGCCCGCGGGATCCACGTCGACGGAGTGGGGTGCGTCGTGCATTTCGACCCGCCCGCCACCCCAAAGGACTACCTGCACCGGTCCGGACGAACCGGCCGAGCCGGGGCCGAGGGCGTGGTCATCTCCTTGGTGACACCAGCCGACGTGGCACCCGTGAGGGCCCTGCAGCGAGCGATCGGTCATCCTCTCTCGCCGAAGCCGGGCTCCAAGGGCGCACCCGAGCCACAACCGTCGTCCGATCGAGCATCCCGCCGCCCTCGATCATCGCGTCGACGCAGCCGCGCCGCTTGAGCTGACCAACTCCGCCTCGCACCGACGAGACGAAGGCTCGGGCGCCGCGGCTATGAGATCGTCGCGGCCGTTTCTGCAGCGAGCTGGCCGTCATCGGCGACATCTGCCTCCGGGCGGTCGACGGCCTCGTCAGCGGTTCCGTCTTCGACCCCATCGGCGGCGACGGTGTCCATCTCCGACCCGCCCTCTTGGGACGCTTCGGTCTCGGCCGACGGCGCTGGCCGGCCAGGGCCGCGCCGGCCGCCGCCGCGCCGATCGGAAGGATCGGCGGACATGGTGCGCACCGCGTAGGGCAGCAGGACCAGCTCCCGCGCCGTCTTGATCGCCACGGCCACGTCACGCTGGTGCTGGGCGCACGTGCCCGTCGCCGCGCGAGCCTTGATGCGGCCACGGTCGTTCAGGAACCGCGCGAGCACGTTCACGTCTTTGTAATCCACCCAGACCGTGTGCTCCGAGCAGAATCGGCACACCTTAGGGCGGCCACGCCGCAGCCGACCCTTTCCTTCTGTCGGCCGAGGCTTACGGCTCGATGTCTTCTTGGCCACCTTGGAATTCCGTGCCATTCCCGCTCCTCTGCGTCACCCCCGGCGGGGTCTTGGCCTGAGCGAATGGGAAGCAGGCAACGTCTCCCGACACACGCTAGAAAGCAAACCCTACCTCCCTGGCGAACAGCGGCGCACGGCAGGATCCAGAAACTGTAAAGTGGTGGCGAGGGTTTAAGCATCGAATGATCTCCCTCCGGCTGACCATAGCCACGCCGCGATTCCTGTGATCCCAGGGTCGATTCAGGCGAAGAAAGGAGGGGATCGCATGCCAACCGGCACCGTGAAATGGTTCAACGGTGAAAAAGGTTTCGGTTTCATCACCCAAGACGACGGCGGCCCTGACGTGTTCGTACACTTCAGCGCCATCGCCGGCAACGGATACCGCAATCTCGACGAAGGCCAAAAGGTCGAGTACGAGACCACCCAGGGACCCAAAGGCCTCCAGGCCGCCAACGTGAACCGCCTCTGAGACGCCGGGGCGACGGTGAGCGAGACCCGCAAACCGTCGCCCTTGGTCTCGGAGCCTCTGACTTCTCCTGACAGGTCGGCGTTGCCGAAGGTGTAGGCTGCTTGTTGCGCTCAAACTTGAGTTGCTAGCAGCCCTGGCGTACTCAGGGCAGATCGGTGGTTTCCCGATGGAAACCCCAGCCACAGTCACCACATCCATCTCGGGCTCGCAGCCCGTCCCACATCCGTCGTGTGCCGAACGAGCCTCCGACACGGGCACCTTCGTTCGCTCGACGCCCGGCATCGACCTGCGACGACGTTTCCCGCCGATCACTTGCACGGCCTGCAGGATCACCTATCTCTCCCCTATCGGGTGGCGAGCATCTGCCCCAGCGGCGGATTGGGTCTGCCCGCGGTGTCTAGGCGAATCGCAGGGCGAAGCTCGATCGTCCTGACGCTCGAGAGGAACCACAGAAATGCGCATCATGCTGATCGCCCCTCCATGGGTGGCGGTCCCCCCCGCCGCCTACGGCGGTACCGAGGCGGTCCTTGACACTCTCGCCCGGGGCCTGCATCGCGCCGGCCACGACGTCGTGCTGTTCGCTACCGGAGACAGCACGTGCGACGTGCCGCGAGACTGGGTGCTGCCCGCCGCAATCGGAGTCGGCAAGGGCGGCTCGGCCACCGAACTGCGTCACGTAATCCACGCGTATGAGGCCGCCATCGACACCAAGACCGACATCGTCCACGACCACACATTGGCTGGCCCGGTATACGCGAATCGTTTCGCCGGGCTACCCGTCGTCACCACCAACCACGGACCGTTCCAAAGCGAGCTGGGCGACTACTACCGGGCCATCGCGGCCGACACCCCGATCATCGCCATCTCCCACCATCAAGCATCGGAGGCGACAGACATCCCGATCGCCGCGGTCATCCACCACGGAGTCGACCCTGAGCGTTTCGCGGCCGGCAGCGGCGACGGTGGCTACGCGCTGTTCTTGGGTCGGATGTGCCCGGAAAAGGGAGTCCCCACGGCCATTCGAGCCGCCCGTCGGGCCGGCATCCCGCTGCGAATCGCGGCGAAGATGTCCGAACCTGCTGAACTGCTTTACTTCGAGCGGCACGTCAAGCCGCTCCTCGGCGGCGAGATCGACTACGTCGGCGAGGTCGGAGGTGCCGACAAGGCAGGTCTGCTGGGCGGCGCTGTCTGCCTGCTCAACCCGATCGACTGGCCCGAGCCTTTCGGCATGGTGATGATAGAAGCCCTCGCATATGGGACCCCGGTGGTCGCCACCCCAATGGGAGCGGCCCCCGAAATCGTCAAGCACGGCAAGACCGGTTTCATCTGCTCCGGAGAGGTCGCTCTCGCCAAGGCCGTAGCGGCTTCGGCCAATCTCGACAGGAACGAATGCCGCAAAGACGTGGCCGGCCGGTTCTCAGCTGATCGTATGGTCGCCGATCACCTCAACTTCTACGAGAATGTCATCCGCGGCTATACCCTGCCTCTGGTCGCCTGACAAGTAGTGGATCATGTGGAGGGCGCGCGAACGGACCGGCGGAGGACGGCAAGGGCCTCTTTCGTGACCAGCGCTGGAGTGATCTCCGAGATTCGCCATTCCCCGACCCTGCCGCTGCGGTTGCCTCCATGTCCTTGCCACATATCGCCTTCCGATACCGAGACGGATCGCTTGTCCACATCCGCGTCGAGTTGCAGGTAGGGATGGCGGTCCTGGCGGGGTGTTCCGATGATCTCGCCGTCGAGGGACATCCAGAGGATCAGCCGGTGACCGCGGCGAAGGCTTTCATCCTCGGGGAGCTCCTCGATGGCACCATCGCCACCGTTGCGGCGGAGACGCTCGATGATCTCTTCCATCCGAGGCCGCACCTGCTGGTCGCACAGGGCCGAGAACTGCGCGGAGAACTCCACTCGGTCGGCGAGGAGCTCGGCGCTCCGCGCAGTCGATCGGCGTTCCTCGTCGACTCGCTTTTGCATTAGATGGTCGATCTCAGCGAGCGGATCATCCGACGCTTCGTCGACCGTGAACTCGACGCTGGGGGTTGAATGGTTCTGCATGGTTGCTCCTCCTCGGAGTGAGTGTCAGATGACCAATCCGCCAGGCCCTCCCGAAGGGGGCATCACCGATCGTTCGGGAGAAGAATCGCTTCGCATGCGGGGCACAGCACCCAATCCGTCTGAAAGAACAAGGTCGGGTCGCCAAGGAAGGGGCGCTGGCAACGCCCGCAATGACGTTGCGGGAGAGGCACGGCGATCCGTCCGTCGTCCCGGATCAGCTCGTCCGCCTCGAGGCTCATATCCGGCCACCGCCGGCCGTGGTGCTGAACGTGCGGGTTCCCATCGGAACCCCCGATCCTCCCCCGTCTAGCAGGGGCGCTATCGCTCACATTGAGCTACTCTCACCCTACCACCAGAACCTCCCGCCGCTTCGGGTCGCTGGGGCGTTAACTTGAACCCAGAGAGAGGCGCGCGATCGGTCTTGGGCGGTAGGACGGCACGTCTCGCCTCCGACCCTCTCATTTGGAGGCCAAGCTCGTGTCTGGTAACCGCTTTGGTGGCTCCTTAGGCCGGGACCTGGCCGTGGACCTTGGCACTGCCAACACCGTCGTGTACGTGCGCGGCAAGGGGATCGTGCTCAACGAAGCGTCGGTGGTCGCCGTCAGCACCAAAGACAAGCGTCTTCTGGCCGTAGGGATGCGGGCCAAGCGCATGATCGGCCGCACCCCCGGCCACATACATGTCATCCGACCCCTCCGCGACGGGGTGATCACCGACCTCGAGATCTGCGAGAAGATGCTCGCCTATTTCATCCGCCGGGTGCACGGCGCCCGGCGGGTGGCCAAACCCCGCATGGTCATCTGCGTTCCGTCGGGGATCACCGCGGTAGAGCAGCGGGCAGTTCAGGAAGTCGCCGAGCTGGCCGGGGCGCGCAAGCCCGCGTTCATCATCGAAGAGCCGATGGCCGCCGCGATCGGCGCCGGCCTGCCGGTCCATGAGCCGACCGGGAACCTCATCGTCGATATCGGAGGTGGCACGACTGAGGTGGCGGTCATCTCCTTGGGGGGGATCGTGACCAGCACATCGGTACGCGTCGGCGGCGACCGGATGGACGAAGCGATCGTCCAGTTCATCAAGAAGGAGTACAGCCTGGCCGTCGGTGACTCCACGGCGGAAGAGATCAAGATCGCCTTCGGTTCCGCCTGCCCACTCGAAGAGGAGATCTACGGCGAGGTTCGTGGTCGCGATCTCCTCACGGGGCTGCCCAGGACCGTCTCCATCAACAGCGACGAGATCCGCCGGGCCCTCGAGGAGCCGGTGGCGGCCATAGTCGACGCCCTGAAGGAGACTCTGGACAACACACCGCCCGAGCTGGCCGCTGACATCATGGCGCAGGGCTTGGCTCTCACCGGTGGCGGCGCTTTGCTGCACGGGCTCGACGCCCACCTGAGCGCCGAGACGGGCATGGTGGTTCGGATCGCCGAGAACCCTCTGCAGTCGGTGGCCATCGGGGCCGGCCAGTGTCTCGAGGACTTCAAAGTCCTCAGCGGCGTGCTGATCTCATCGGGAGGCCCCCGGTTCGACCCCTGGTCGATGCGGTGAACGGCGCACCCCGGGTGCGTCGCCCGAGAGTAGGATCGGGCAACGAAAGGGGGTAGACATGGCTGACAAGTCGCCCCGGAAGGTCGCGTCGAAGAAATCCGGCAAGACGCTCAAGGAGAAACGCCGGGACAAGAAGGACAAGCAGCAGGTCCGCAAGGGTCTCATCACTTGAACCAGATCCGTCCGGCCGCGTAGGCCGCGGCGCTGATCGTGCCGACGAAGAAGCCGATTGGCCAGTTGGTCGTGTAGGACGCAGCAATCGCCACCCATACTGTGAGCAGGGCGATCACGACCGAGAAGATGATCGCCACCGGAGGTCGGTTGGTCAACGACCGCGCCGCTGCCGGCGCGCCGACCATCAGCGAGAAGATCAGCAACGCTCCGACGACCGGTACGGTCATGGCGGTCGCGGCCGCGACGACCAGGAGGAAGGCCAACTCGATCCGGAACGGGTTCACCCCTCGCGCTTCGCCGATCTGTGGGACGGCGGAGGAGAGCAGGAGAGGCCGGTAGAGCACGAGTATGCCTGCGATGCAGGCTAGGGCGAGGCCTGCGACCGGCAAGAGGTCGGTTGTGGAGACACCCAGCACCTCCCCGAAGAGAAGTGCGAACAGTCGCGGCTCGTACTCCTGCGACCTGCTCAAGAACACCGCTCCAATGGCAAGTCCCATGACGAGAGCCAGCGCGGTGGCCACGTCGTGGCGGCCGCGCCGTCCCAGCGTTGCGACCCCGACCGCCGCCGCGGCGGCGAAACCGGCCAACCCCAAGAGGGCATTGAACCCGAACACGTTCGCAGCCGCGGCACCGGCGAAGGCACTGTTGGGAATGGCGTGCGCGGGGAACGCCGAACCGCGAAGCACCACGAAGAACCCGACGACGCCCGCGATCACCGCCACGATGGTGGCCACGATCCAGGCGTTGGTCATGAATCCCGAGAACATGCTCACCCTTCTCTCGCCCCGGCCCGTACTCGGGTCACCCCTGAGATCAAGTACGCGAGGAAGGTCACAGCCACGATGAAGAAACTCACAGGGAACCCCTTGTGGCTCGACCCCCACGAGTAACTGTCGTAGGCGAGAAGCACGCCGATCCACGTCGCTGCGACGCCGATTGCCGCGGCGGCAGCGACCGCGGCACCGACCCGTCGGGTCAGGCGCAGGGCAGTCGCCGCAGGCCCGATAAGCAAAGCGGTGGACAGGATGGTCCCGATGGCGAGCGACGACAGGCCGACGGCGACCGCCAACGCTGCCATGAAGCAGAGCCCAATGGCCCGCACCGGAACCCCTCTGGCGGCGGCCATATCAGGGTTCGTGGAAGCCAGGAGCAGAGGGCGGTAGAGGACGGCCATGATCGCGACGGTCGCGAGGCTGAAGGCGACCACGACCGGTGTCGTTCCCGGCGCTACCGAGAAGATGGATCCGAACAGGATCGTCTGGGTCGCGCCCGTCGTGGCATGCGACGTGGTGTCGAAGTAGAGGAGCAGCGCGGCGAGCCCGGTGGCCGCACCGAGGACGACGCCGGTGACCAGATCCCGGCCGCGGACGCGCTGCACGCCGATGGCGTCCATCGACCCGGCTCCGATCACCCCGAGTCCGATGAAACCCAGAAGAGGGCTGATCCCGAGGAGGAAGGCCGCCGAGCCGCCGGCAGTGGACACGTCGGTGAGAGCGTGACCCGCGAAGGACTGCCCCCGCATGACAGTGAACACCCCGACCACGCCCGACACCACCGCGACCACGCCACCGATGGCCAGCGCGGTGTGGACGGGCTGGCTGGAGAAGAATCCCGGCTCGATCACCCAGTGCACGGCTCGATGACCTAGATGACCGCGTCGGCGGCGAGATCGGGCCCGGTGATGGTGACGTCAGGATCTCCGGCGACCACCACGACCCTGCCGTGCACCCGCAGGACGTCGACGTGATGGCCGTACAGCTTGGTCAGCACATCCGATCGGATCACTTCCTCCGCCGGACCGGTAGCCGCCCGCCCACCGGCCAGGTAGACCACCCGGTCCATTACCGGCAGTAACGGGTTCATCTCGTGCGCCGACAGCAACACCGCGACTCGCTGCTCGACGGCGATGCGGTGCAACAGGCCCACGACCTCCTGCGCCGAGCGGAGGTCAAGGTTGGCCAATGGCTCGTCGAGCAGCAGCAGCCCGGGCCGGCCGATCAGAGCGTGCGCGATCAGGATCCTTTGCTGCTCACCGCCTGACAGGGTGCCGATCCGGGCGTCGGCGAAGGACTCGGCGTCAACCGCGGCGAGCATCTCGTCGATTGCCGCCCTCCGCCTCTCCGTCGGGATCGGGATCCCGAAGCGGTGCCCGTCGAGACCGAGGCCGATCAGGTCCCGGGCCCGCATCGGCATATCGGGGTCGAGGGGGACCTTCTGGGGCACGTAGCCGATCGCGGTATTCCTACGCCGCCGGGGTCGTCCCGCGATGCGGACCAGGCCGGCAGTGGGGGTTTGCAGGCCGAGGATCACCCGCAACAAGGTGGTCTTGCCGGCGCCGTTCGAGCCGATCAACCCCGTGAACTCCCCCGCCGCCACCCCGAACGTCACGTCGTCGAGGATCTGGCGGCCGCCCAGGGAGACGCTGATGCCCTCCACGCTGAGCACGGCTCCCTCCCCGGTCGTCATAGGTGCTCCGTCGAGGTACCGGCGCTAACCGCCTTCTCGATGGCGTTGACCTCGGCGAGCATCCAGCTCTGGAAGTGATAGCCCGGGGTGGGCATGGTCTCGTACACCCCCACCACCGGTATGCCCGCACGGATGGCGGCCTGGCGGATCGAGGTCGTGAGGCTGTCGACCACCTGCTGGTTGTAACAGAACACCTTGACCTGATGCTTGGTGAAGAGAGCTTCCTCGAGGCTGATGTCCTGTGGAGTCGGGTCCACGCCGTTCATGATGTCGGCCTGGAAACCGAACGGGGTCAGGTTGTCCAAGCCCATCGCGGTCAGCAGATAGTCGGCGACCGGCTCGGTGGTCGCTACCGGGGTGCCGGCATACTTGGACTTGAAGGTCGCTATCGCGTCGTGGAGCGGTGTGAGCGACGAGTCGAAGGCTGCCAGGTTGGACTGGAAGTAGGCGGCGTGCGACGGCTGCAGGACCGACAGGTCGTCGGCCACCGCCCGGGCCACGGCCGGCATCGTGTTCGGGTCGTACCAGAGATGTGGGTCGGGTGTGTTGTCCGGCAGGTTCATGACGTGCTGGACCACGATCACCTTGCGTGCCGAGTTCGACGAGGCCGACTCGATCTTGGACATGAAGTCGTCGTAGCCGAGCCCGTTCTGGACGATCAGCTCGGCGGCGCTTACCTCACGGGCGATGCTCGGCGACGATTCGAAGGTGTGGGGGTCGGTGTTGGGGTTGTTCAGGATCGACGAGACGTGCACGTACTTCCCGCCGATCTGAGACAACACGTCCGCGTATTGGCTTTGCGCTCCGATGGCATTGATGACCCCAGGTGTGCTCGGTGAAGTACTGCTGCTGCAGGCGGCGGTGAGAGGCGCCAGGGCCATCAGCGCGACGGCGGTCGAAGCAGCCGGCACGATCCGGCACCGGCCGCTGAAGGCTCGCCACCCGGAGTCCATGCCACCAACCTAGGCTGAGACTGAGTCTCAACACAAGTCCATCGGCCGATGGCAATAGTGTGTGGAGGTGGTAGGTGGCCAGGTGATCGACACGCTTCACGAGGAAATTGCCGACCGTCTCCGGCGTGCGGACCAGCGCTATACGAGTGGGCGGCGCGCCATCGTCGAGCTGCTGATCGAGACCGGGCATCCGGTGAGCATCAGCGACATCGCCGACAGCCTGCCCGTTCTGCCCCGCAGCTCTGCCTATAGGCACTTGGTGGATCTGCAGGCCGCTGGAGTGGTCCGACGGGTCGCCGCCAATGACGAGTTCGGCCGGTTCGAGCTCGCCGAGGACCTCACCGAACACCACCATCACTTGCTGTGCACCCACTGCGGCAAAGTCATCGACGTCACTCCCCCCGCCTCTTTCGAACGCAGCGTGAGCAAGACGGTGGAGCAGCTCGCCGCCGACCGGGGATTCCAACCCCACGGACACCGTCTGGACATCCTCGGATACTGCGCCGACTGCGTCTGACGTCCTTGAAGCTGCGATGGCCTTGCGCCGGCGGCTGTCGGGTCTTTCTTGCACCTCCTTCGAACGGCTCTGTCCGGATGTATTGTTTCGTCACAATTGTCCGAAGGATGGAAAAGACTGGGGGATGGCGATGGACAGGCGATTCAGCCGGCGCAAGCGGGTGCTGGCCGGCGGCGGTGCAGCGGTGGCGCTGGTTGCGCTGGCCATCAGCCCGGCAGTTCGCGCCACGCCGGCGCCCACGGTCGCGCAGCTCCAAGCGCGCGCCCGGGCCATCCTCGCCGGCGCACCGTATGACCTGCCCGGACCGGTCGACTGCACCGGTCCGGCCGGCAACCCGGCGCCAGGAACGCAGGCGTGGACGATCCGCGACGAGGAGAACCAGTACTGCGCCAACCAGCGAATCGCTGACGAGCTCGACAACCCCGCGTTCGCGGCCGTCTTCGGCGAGGAGACCCCGACCATGTACGCCAACCAGAACGTGGCGATGTTCGAGGAGCCCGGCCACCCGCACATCACGCTGGCGCAGGTCATTCCTGGCGGCACGACGGCGGACCCGTTCCGCACCCTGGATCGCTGGACGGCCGCGGGCCGAGGACGGGTGCGCCCTGTCAGCTTCGCTGCGAGCGACGGGGCCCAGCTCAACGGATTCCTGTTCGAGCCTCCGTCGAGCGTCGCAGGCCCCTACCCCGGCGTCGTCATAACCACCGGGTCCATTCAGGGTTACCAGCAGCTGTACTTCTGGGCCGCGGAGGGTCTGGCGGAAGCGGGCTACATGGTCCTCACCTACGACGTGCAGGGCCAAGGCAGCTCCGACACCCTGCCGGCGTCTTGCACACCGGATCCTTCGCAACTCCAATCCGGATCGATCTGCACCGGCGTGCCGTTTCAGCAGTCGTACAACTTCTACCAAGGCACGACCGACGCGCTGAACTTCTTCTTCTCCACGCCCTCCGCGCCGTACCCGAACACGAAGTACATCGAGGGTCAGCCGGCGACCTCGTCGGTCGGCCAGAACCTCGATCCGTTCAACCCGGAGTGGGCTGACCTCGACACCAGCGAGGTGGGCATCGCCGGCCATTCCCTCGGGGCGTCAGCTGTCAGCCAGGTCGGACAATGCGACCCGCGGGTGAAGGCGATCGTCGCGTGGGACAACCTCGCTCCGGCCACAACGTGCGACGGCAGCTCCTCGCCGGCGTCGGTGCACACGCCCGCGCTCGGTCTCAACTCCGAGTACTTCTTCAACACGACCCCGATGAGCTCCCCACCCGACCCGCACGCAAAAGACCAGGCCTTCAAGCAACTGTCCTCCGCCGGCGTCGACACGATGCAGGTCGCGCTGCGGGCGTCGATGCACCTCGAGTACTCGTACGTGCCGTACATCCTGCCGGCGAGCTCCCTCGGAGAGCGGGTCGCGTTCTACTACACGCTTGCCTGGTTCGACTACTACCTGCGCCACGACGCCTCCGGCTTCCAGCGACTGGTGGCGACCACGTTCGACTCGAGCGCGGACGCGCATGCGATCGGCGCTGGCGCCTACTCGCCGACCGCGGCTGCCGCCGATCCGACGGATCCCGCTGCCGGCAACCAGCCGTACCTGATAGCGGGTCTGCCGGTGGCGAACCGGGTGTCGTTCTACTACGAGTCGGAATACTCGCTGGCTTCGCCCGCCGGATCGCTCGTAACCTGCTCGGACATACGGGCCGGCTGCCCCGCGGTGGCACCTTCGACGCCGTAGGGAGGTCGCCCTGCCAACATGGGCACCAGCCCATGCCCATCGACATCGAACACGCCGACGACCCCCGCGTAGCCCCCTACCGCAACCTACGCGACAGGCAACTGCGCGAAGCCATCGACCGCGACGAAGGCGTATTCGTGATCGAAGGCGCACGATCGCTCGAGACACTCCTCGACTCACCCTGGCCGCTCGTGTCCGTGCTCCTGACACCATCACGGGCCGCCGCACTCCGCGACATGGTGGACGCAGCCGAGTCGCGCGGCGCGC
>Ga0307373_10009441_pt1 | contig 14584 bp, 10 predicted proteins | sample OX2MG_FD_202534 | JGI IMG/M metagenome (GOLD analysis project Ga0307373, IMG submission 202534) | Soil microbial communities from Risofladan, Vaasa, Finland - OX-2 | ecosystem: Environmental > Terrestrial > Soil > Coastal area > Acid sulfate soil | place: Finland: Risofladan, Vaasa | collected... | reverse complement strand
AGCGACACCTCGCGGTCGACGACGCACCCGGCGGTGGCGAACTCGCGTACCGCCGCGACGGTGAACCCGTGGCCGAGGAGGGTGCTGACGCGGTCGCCCAACGCCGTGGCCCGGGTCGACGGCGAGCGCTCGACCCCGGCGTTCTCGGGCTCGAAGTCCGACGCGCCGGTCGTGTCGGGGAGCCAACCCCCGGCGGGGGCGGTCGCCGGCGTCCGGGGATCGAGGCACCCGACGGGACCCGACGGCCCTCGGGGCGGGCTCGACGTCGATCGGGTGGCGGTGCCGCCGGTGGCGCCGCACGCGGCGCACAGCGCAGCGAGGACCGCGAGGGCGAGACGTCGGCGCCGGGGCACGGCGGCATTCTCACAGCCCTGTCCGGTCGGCGAGGCGCGCGAGGCGGCGAGCCGTGCCCGGCGCCGGGTCCTTCGTCGATTCTGCCGGGTCCTTCGTCAATTCTGCCGGGTCCTTCGTCAATTGTGAGGAAGGACCGGGGGGTCGCGCGTGGCTATCGTGGGGCTCGCGCCGATTCCGGGCGCCGGCCGAAGGAGGCCCCCCGTTGGGAACGCGTCGTCCGGGCAACCGTCGCTGGGCGCCGACCGGGTCCGCCGCCAGGCTCGGTCTCGTATCGCTCATTGTGGGCGCCGGATGTTTTGCAGGCGCATTGGGCGTGGTCATCGGTGCAGCCGCGAGCACGCAACCTGCTGACTGGGCCACGCAACAGAGCTTCCCTATCGCGCAGTACAGCTATGCCGCCATCACGTGCGCCGACCAGACGCACTGTCTTGCCGTCGGCAGGCAGATCACGTCCGGTGCCGGCGCTGTCGTCACCACATCCGACGGCGGTGCCCACTGGAGCCCGCAGAGCGTGCCCGGTGGCACGGGGGCGCTCTCGGGCGTGGCGTGCGCGTCGGCCTCGGACTGCTGGGCGGTGGGAAGCGACCCGAGCTTCGTCGACGGGATGGTCCTGTCCACGACCGACGGCGGGCAGACGTGGAGCACCCGGGGCGTGCCGAGTGGCACCGGCCCGCTCTCCTCGATCTCGTGCCCGTCGGGCTCCGCGTGCGTGGCGGTGGGCGCCAATTTCCCGGACTTCGTGGGGGGTACGGGCAGCACCGGCAACAGCGGCACGGGGAGCACCGGCAACAGCGGCACGGGGAGCACCGGCAACAGCGGCACGGGCAGCACCGGCAACAGCGGCACGGGGATGACCGGTGGCACGGGCCCGGGCGCCTTCTTCCTCTCGGGCACCGGCGTCGCCCTCTCCACCACCGACGGCGGGTCCACGTGGAGCTCGGCGACACTGCCGAGCGCCACCGGCCCCCTCCAGGGCGTGTCGTGCGCGTCGAGTGCGGACTGCTGGGCGGTGGGCAGCGATCCCACCGCCACCACCGGCCTGGTGCTGTCCACGACGGACGGTGGGCGCCACTGGGGCGGTCAGGCGCTCCCGGCCGCGGTCGGGCCCCTGTCCGCGGTGGCATGCACGTCCACCTCGGACTGCCGGGTGGCGGGCACCACGCCGATTGCCGGGAACGGCGTGCTGGTGGGGATGATCGTCGGCACCACCGACGGTGGGTCCACGTGGACCGGCGGGAACCTTCCCAACGGCACCGGCCCGTTGACCTCCCTGTCGTGCACGTCGAACAACCAGTGCTGGGCCGGCGGCAGCGGCTTCACCGGTGGTGACGGCGTGGTCGTCGCCACCACCGACGGGTCCGCCTGGGTCCCGCAGGCGCTACCCCCCGGCACCGGTCCCCTCGCGGGGCTCACCTGCGCGTCCACGTCGCACTGCTGGTCGGTGGGCGGGAACCCCTTCGTCGGCTTCCCGTTGACCGGCGCGTCGGTGCGGGCCGCCCGTTCCGGCCACGCAGCCCGGGTCTCGGCGGCGGCGATCTCCGGGTCGCCCCGTCCGAGCTCGACGATCGGGTTCGCCTACGGATCAGCGGGAATGATCGTGGCCACCACCGACGGTGGCACCACGTGGACGACCCAGACCGTCTCGTCGAGCGGCCTGACGAGCCTGTCGGCGATGTCGTGTCCCGATGCCGTGCACTGCTGGGCGCTGGCCACCGACTCCACGGGGGCGCCGGTCGTGCTGGCGACCACCGACGGCTGGAAGACGGCGAGCACCGAGAGCCTGCCGTCGGGGATCGACCTGCCGTCCGACATCACGTGCGCGACCACCTCCGACTGCTGGGTGGTGGGGGCACAGGTCGACATCACGCAGACGAGTGTCTCCGAGAGCGGCGTCGTCCTGGCCACGACCGACGGCGGGACGACGTGGACGCCGCAGTCGTTGCCCATCGGAACGGGACTGCTCGCCGGCGTGGCGTGCGCCTCGAGCTCGGACTGCTGGGCGGCGGGGTACGACCTCTTCAGCCAGGTCGGGACCGTCGTCGCCACCACCGACGGCGGGGCCACCTGGAGCGCGCAGACGCTGCCGAACGGCACCGGGGTGCTCGCCGGCGTGGCGTGCGCCTCGAGCTCGGACTGCTGGGCGGTCGGGAGCCAGCCGTTCGGATCCGCCGGCGAAGTCGTCGCCACCACGGACGGCGGTGCCGCCTGGGCCCTCCAGTCCGTCCCGCGCGACTCCGGGCCGTTGTCGGCGGTGTCGTGCCCCTCCGCCACCACGTGCTGGGCCATCGGGAGCCCCTACAACGGCAGCGGGGTCCTGGCCACCACCGATGGCGGCACGACGTGGGCAACGCAGCTCCTCCCCTTCGGGGTGGGAGGCCTGTCCGACATCTCGTGTCCCACCACCAGTGACTGCTGGGCGGTCGCAGGGTCGGTGAACTATTTCCCCGGGGTCTTCGTGCCCCCGATCGCGTTCGGCGGCAGTGGCGTGATCGTGGCCACCACCGACGGTGGGAGCCTGTGGAGCGTCCAGGGTGTGCCGACCGATGTCGTGGCCGTGTCGGGGGTGTCGTGCCCGTCGGCGACGGCGTGCTGGGCGGTGGGCGAGACCCAGACCGATTTCTCCGTCCTGACGGAGCTCGGCGTCACCGTCACCCCAACGACCACGCTGCCGCCGCCCGTCACGGTCCCCACCAACGGCGCCACTCCCTATGAGCTGTACTGCCCGGGCACGCCGGTGGGGAACATCGTCCTCAACGACGTCGTCACCACCGCCCAGGTCTCACCGGCCGACCCGTCGGCCGGCCAGCAGTTCACCGTCGTCGACTACCAGACCCAGGTGCCCCTCCCGTCGTCGATCTCGTCGGCGGCCGCCGCCCTCGGCAACAGCGACATCGCCGGCACGGCGCTGAGCACCGTGGACGTCACCGGCGCCACGCCGAGCTCGATCTCGAGCGGCCCGATGTCGTTCGACGTCCCGCTGCCGAGCCCGGTCCCCAGCACCGGCCTCCTGCTGGTGATCCCGCCGACGGCGGGCACGGTGGGGCCCTTCACGGCGTCGGGCGGGCCGATCACCGTCACCCAGGACAAGAAGGCGCAGCTGACCCTGAACGTGGCGGGCAGCTCACTGAACCTGACCTGCTCGGCGTACCCGAACAACAGCGAGCCGACGGGCATCACGTCGCGCGCCCCGTCGGGGTCCCCGCAGGCGCCCACGATCGCCACGGCATCGGGTCCGGGCACCACCACGACGGTGGCCCCCCCCACCACCCTCGGGCCCACCACGACCGTGACGTCGACCACCACCGAGGGGTCCACCACCACCCTGGCGACCACGACCACCACCACCGACGCCATCACGACGACCGACTCGTCGACCACCACCACCGACGCCACGACGACGACCGACTCGTCGACCACCACCGCGCCGACCGCGGCGGCGGCCGCATCGACGTCCACCACCGCGGGCGCGTCGGCGACCGTCGGCTCGACGCAGGCCGTGGCGGGATCGACGACCACGGCCGCGGCGGCGACGGCTGCCAAGTCGGGGGCGACGTCGGACCCGTCGTCGGGGGTCGTGTCGGCCGGTTCGGGCTCGTTGGCGTTCACCGGCCCCGGCGCCGGGGTCGTGTGGATCGGCGTGCTGGGTGTGGTCCTCATGCTCCTCGGCATGGCCCTGCTCGGCCTCACCGATGCCCCGCGCCACGCCGTGCGCCGCCTGGCCATGGCCCGCGCCGCCTGGAGCGGTCGGGCCGACGTGGCGCCACCGGCGCCAGGGGAGCCGTCCTCGCACCCGGGCGGCCTCGGAAACCTGCCGGCCGCCGTCGAGCGCGGTGGCCGGATCCTCTCGACCGAGGTGGCGCACGCCGTGCGGTGGCTCCTCGGACGCTGATGACACGGGCCCGCCGCGTGGTGTCCGCGGCCGGCGAGCGTCACCCGGGCGGGGCCCGGGGACGGGAGAGCGGGGCGATCTCGCCGGCGTCGTGCGGGCCGACGGCGTCCCCGCCGACCCGTCAGCCGGTCATCGCGTCGGGTCGTCATCATGTCAGGTCGATGACGTACCGGTGGTCGGTGGCGACGAAGGCGCCCCAGTCGTGGAGCTTGGTGGTGCCGTCGGGTCGCAGGCCGTGGCGCTCGTAGAACCGGCGGGCCCGGGCGTTGGTCCCGAGCACCCACAACGTGGCCACGGTGAATCCGCCCCGGCGCAACTCGTCGAGGGCGCCGTACAGCAGGAGGCTGCCGCCCCCGGTCCCGAAGACGTCGGGGTCGAGGTAGATCGTGAGGATCTCTCCCACGACGTCGGCGTCAACGTCCTCGTCCCGGCTCGGCCCGATGGAGACGAACCCGGTGATCGGCCCGTCCTCGCCGTCGTCGGACGGTCCGAGCAGGACGAACGTGCCCCGGCGGGGCCACGCCGTCTCGTCGAGCGACTGCCGCACCGTCGCCACCCGGTCCTCGGGGCGCAGCGCGTCGAGGTACGACTGGGGGATGAGGGAGGGGTACGCCCCCTGCCACGAGCGCACGTACACCGTGGCGATCGCCACGGTGTCCCCGGCGTCCGCCCGCCTGATGCGCACGGGCACTGTTCTAGCCCGGCCGCCTCCGTCGGGCGCCGACGGGGTGCGGCTCGGTGAACCGTGCCGTGCCGTGTGTTCAGGTGCGCCCGGACGTGGGGTGCGGTGCCGCCGGCGCCGGACCGGGCTCGGTGCCGTCGTCGTCGGGGTGCGGCGCCTGGAACGGGAGCAGCGAGGCGGCACTGTCGCCGTCGCGCTCCGTCGGGTCGGCGGCGGCGTGCGCCCTGCGCTCCGACGCGGCGATCATGCGCCCGATGACCGGGAACTCGGAGAGCGACTCGGCGCGCAGGATGGCGAGGACGACCGGGACGAGGTGCTCGGCGGCGTCGTAGACGACGTAACGGGGCAACCAGTCGGGGCCGTACTTGGCGTTGAACCGCCACAGGCTCTCGATCTGCATGAAGCTCGACATCTTCTTGAGGGCCCAGCGCTCGATCCTCTGGGTGGGACCGTCGCCGCGCTCTCCCTCGAGCACGGAGCGCAACGCCGCGAAGTTGAGGCTGAGGCCCTGGCAGCCCATGGCCCGCAGGTGCTCGATGGTGGCGACGAGGGCGAAGTCCATGAGCCCGTTGGGGTGCTCGCCGCGGTCGCGGCGCATGAGGTCGAGGGAGTAGCCGCCGATGCCCCGGGCCGGGACGAACTGGCACATGGCCGCGGGCGTGCCGTCGGGCCCGGTCACCACGCACAGCACCAGGTTCTCGTCGCGGGGGTCGAAGATCCGGCCGAGCACCATGGAGAAGCCGCGCTCGAATTCGCCCCGCCGGCTCTGGGACATCAAGCCGGCCAACTGCTCGGCCGTCTGGCGATCGAGGCGTCCGGGGTCGTGGAACGAGGCGGTGTAGCCGTACTTGGCGATGCGGTTGTAGGCCTGGCGCAGGCCCTTCATGTGGCCCCCGGCCAACGAGAACTCGCGCACGTCCACCACGGCCTCGTCGCCGATGTAGATGTCGTGCATCCCCATCTCGCGGTAGACGGGGAGCCAGTGCTCGTCGGCGCCCATGACCGTGACCACCCAGCCCCGGTCGTCGGCGAAGCGGCGGAAGGCGGACCACACCTGCTCCCGCTCGGCGAAGGGTCCGATGGGGTCGGGTGACACCAGGCAGATGCCGCTGTAGATGGCGTAGGCGACGAGCGAGTCCCGGTGGAAGAACCACTGCTTGTCGCTACGCAGCGCGAAGTAGTCCAGCGTGCCCGCCCCGTGGCGGCGCACGATGTCGCGGGCGCGGGCCTCGGCCGCCTTGCCCGCCGACCGGCGCCGGTCGACCAGTGGACGGGTGGCCAGCAGGACGGCCACCAGGGCCAGGCTGACGCCGATGGCGAGCAGGCTGGGCGACAGGAAGTCGTCGAGCCGGTCGGGGAGGCGCACGCCCCGGATCCCGACGAGGCGTTCCAGCACCGCCTGGCCGGCGCGCCACAGCGGGATGCGGGGCCGGTCGTGGTCGAAATGCAGCGTGATCTCCACGAGCACCGTCGTGACGGCGGTGATGCCGACGACCCCACCGACGAGGGCGATCAGCGCCGAGCGCAAGGCCGGGCGGTCGGAGGCCGCGGGGAACTGGCGCCGGTTGACGACCAGGAACCCGAGGACCGCCAGGGCGAAGAGCGACTCCTCGACGTCGCCGCCGCGGGCGAGGTGCAGGACCAGGCTGATGGCGAGGGCCCACACGGCGATCACGAAGGCGCGCCGTTGGCCTCGGCGCACGCCGCGCGCCAGCGCCAGGAGGCCGATGCCCACGAGCGCCACCAGCGCGCCGGCGGCCTGGCTGGCACCGAAGGGGAGCAGTTGCAGCACGAGATGGAGCCGGCCCCGCAGCGGGGGGGTGACGGCGGTCAGGAGATCGGCCACCCCGGCGACGGCGATCGACGCGGCTGCCCAGCGCCGGACGCGCCGGGACCGGCTGCGCACGGCCCCCAGGTCCGGAGCCGGCGGCCACGAGGCCCCGTGGGGGTAGGCGGCGACCACGGAGGGCACGGTGTCGTGGACCTGGCGGTCTCGAGCCGCCACGCGCTCGAGGAGCGTGGCGCCGGGCAGCTCCGAGCGGGTGAGCAGGAGCCGGGCGTGCAGCTCGGCACCGGTCTCGAGCTCCACCCAGGACAGCTGCCGGCAGGCGAGGAACACCGGGAGCATGCCGAGGCGCCCGTGGTGCTCTTCGACGACCTCCCCGGAGGCACCGGCACTGGCGAAGAACCCCGGTCCGAGGTGCGTGAGCTCGGCCTGCAGCGTCGCCCCGGTGACCAGCCCCGCGTACCCGTGGCCGCACAACGACCGCGCCGCGTCGCGCCCCTCGTCGTTGGCGGTCGCGCCGGCGGCCGACAGGGAGTCGTCGAAGAGCCGGTGGAGCTCGCCTCCCCCCAGCGTCCGCCACGCCTTGCGGGCGACCCAGCCCAGCGCCACGGCCAGGATCACGAGCTCGGCCACGCACACCAGGGCGGCGAAGAACAGGCGGGCGAACCATCCGGCTTCGTGGGCCCGCCGGATGGCGCGCGACGGCGCCGGATGGCCGAAGACGAGATGGTCGAGTGCCGTGTACACGAAGGGGATCCGCAGGGCGATGGCCACCGCGAACGGCACGAGCAGCCACCACGCGAAGCGGGCGAAGCGGCGGTACAGCAGGCGTGACGTGAGAAAACGCGGCGTGCTGGCGGGGTCCGCCAGGCGGTCGAGCCCCTCCTGCCATTCGGCCGCGGGGTCGGGCACCAAGGTGAGCGTGGCGCGTCGCGGCGCCGGGCCGCTGCGCACCGCCGGGGTTCCAGGGACCGCCGCCGGGTCGGCACCCGCCGCCGGGTCGGCACCCGCCGGGGCGGGGCCGCCCGTGAGCCCGGTGTCGACCCGCACGACGCGCGTCCCGGCCGCCGTCTCGAGCCGGAGCTCGGCGGCGGCGGCCACCTCGAGCCCGAGGTCTTCCACCACGCCCCGGGCCTCGGCGCCGACGGCGGGATCACCGGCGCCGGGAAGGCACACCACCCGGCGATCGTCACCGGCGGCGAACGTCTCGAGGGCCCGGGTCAGTCGGGGATGGGCATCGAATGCCTGGCGGGCCTCGGCGGCAGGGTCGCGCCCGTCGCCGTCCGGGGCGGTGCCGAGTTCCAGCAGGTTGCCGGCGATCACCACCAGGCCCGGGCCCTCCCAGGTGTCGAGCGCCCGGGCCAGGCCCGTCGCCGCCCATGCCGTCGCCGCCGTGGACGCCGGCGCCAGCCCGAGATTGGCGGCCACCAGGACACGGCGGCCGACGCCCACCGGGATGGCCATGGTGTCGGTGCCCGGCTGCGGAGGTCCGGGCACGCGGGAGGGGGCCTCGGAGGCGCCGTCGGCCATTTCCTTCCCATCTTGACAGGCCCTGCCGAGATCGACGGTCGCCGCCGGCCGTCGACGTGCCGGGGACGGCCGGTTCGCCGACCGCTTGGGTAGGCTCGCCCCGCCGGCCGCCGCGCCACGCGTCGCCGAGCCCACACCGGGAGGGGATCGCCAGCCATGTCGGACGCCGGCCGGGCCGCCATCGACGACTTCTACCTCGAGGAACGGCAGTTCCCGCCCCCAGACGGGTTCGCCGCCCAGGCGGTCGTGCCCGACCGGTCGATCTTCGAGCACGCCGAGCAGGACGTCGAGGCGTTCTGGGCCGAGCAGGCGCGCAGCCTGGACTGGTTCGACGAGTGGCACACGGTGCTCGAGTGGGACCTTCCCTTCGCCCGGTGGTTCGTGGGTGGGACGCTGAACGTGTCGGTCAACTGCCTGGACCGCCACGTCGCCGCCGGCAACGGCGGGCGCGTGGCGTTCCACTGGGAGGGGGAGCCGGGCGACACCCGCACCATCACCTATGCGGAGTTGCTGGCGGATGTCGAGCGGTTCGCCAACGTGCTGAAGGGCCTCGGCGTCCGCCGGGGCGACCGGGTGGCCGTCTACATGCCCATGATCCCCGAGCTGCCGGTGGCCATGCTGGCCTGCACGCGCATCGGGGCTGCCCACTCGGTCGTGTTCGGCGGGTTCTCGCCCGACGCGCTCCGGGACCGCATCAACGACGCCGAGGCCAAGGTGCTCGTGACGGCGGACGGCGGATGGCGCCGCGGCAGCGTGGTCAGGCTGAAGGAGAACGCCGACGTCGCGGTAGCCGACCCGACCTCGATCGAGCACGTCGTGGTGGCCCGGCGCACCGGCGACGCCGGCGGTCCCACGCCCATGGCCGAGGGCCGCGACCACTGGTGGGACGAGCTCATGGGGGCTGCCGGGGCATCGTGCCCGCCGGAACACATGGACGCCGAGGACCTGCTCTACCTCCTGTACACGTCGGGCACCACGGCCAAGCCCAAGGGGATCATGCACACGACGGGCGGCTATCTGACCCAGGTGGCGTTCACCCATCGCGCCGTCTTCGACCTGCACCCCGAACGTGACGTCTACTGGTGCGCGGCCGACATCGGCTGGGTCACCGGCCACAGTTACATCGTCTACGGCCCCCTGGCCAACGGGGCCACGAGCGTGATGTACGAGGGGACCCCCGACTTCCCCGACAAAGACCGGTGGTGGGACGTCATCGAGCGCTACGGGGTCACGATCCTGTACTGCGCGCCGACCGCCATCCGCACCTTCATGAAGTGGGGCACGGAGTTCCCCGAGCGCCACGACATGTCCACGCTGCGGGTGCTCGGTTCCGTGGGCGAGCCCATCAACCCCGAGGCCTGGGTCTGGTACTGGCGCCACATCGGCGGCGGCCGCTGCCCGGTGGTCGACACCTGGTGGCAGACCGAGACCGGCGCCATCATGATCTCGCCGCTGCCCGCGGTGACGACGTGCAAGCCGGGCTCGGCCACCTTCGCGCTCCCGGGCATCGGGGCCGAGGTCGTCGACGACGCCGGGGTCGCAGTCGGGCGCGGCGGGGGCTATCTGACCTTGACGCGCCCCTGGCCCGCCATGCTGCGCGGGCTGTACGGGGACCCCGAGCGCTACAAGCAGACCTACTGGAGCCGCTTCGAGGGCCGGTACTTCGCCGGGGACGGCGCCAAGATCGACGACGACGGCTACATGTGGCTGCTGGGCCGGGTCGACGACGTCATGAACGTGTCCGGGCACCGCATCTCGACCGCGGAGGTGGAGTCCTCCCTCGTCAACCACCCGTCGGTGGCCGAGGCCGCCGTCGTGGGCGCGAAGGACGACACCACGGGGCAGGCGATCATCGCCTTCGTGACCTTGAAGTCCGGCCAGGAGCAGACGGGCGAGCGCGGCGAGGAGCTGCGTGCCCACGTCGCCGGGCACATCGGCCCCATCGCCCGGCCGAGGACCGTGATCTTCACCGACGAGCTGCCGAAGACGCGCTCCGGCAAGATCATGCGGCGCCTGCTGCGCGATGTCGCCGAAGGTCGCGACCTGGGCGACACGACGACGCTCGCCGACCAGCGGGTCGTCGACGAGATCCGTCGCCTGTCGACGGCCCAGCCGGGCGAGGACTGAGCCCGGGCCGCTCGACACGTGGACGCGGACGCGGCCGGCGGTGCACCGGCGCTGACACCGACGACGCCACCGAACTGGTGCTGGCGGGTCTCGCGCCCCGAGCCCGGTCCTACGGTGGTGTTCGACCTCGACGGGGTGCTGTCGGACGCGGCCGGCCGGCAGCACTTCCTGGAATGGGGGCGCCGGGACTGGGACGCCTTCTTCGACGCCTGCGGCGACGACCCGCTGGTCGGCGAGGTGGCCCGCCTGCTCGAGCTCCTCGATCCCGGCCTGCGCATCGTCCTGCTCACCGGGCGCCCCCTGCGCGTCCAGCCGCAGACCCTCGCCTGGCTGGCCCACTACCGACTGCGCTGGGACGTGCTCGTGATGCGCGACCGCGGCGACTACTCCCAGGTGTCGAGGTTCAAGCGCGCCGCGGTGGCCGAGATCAGGGCGCACGGCCTCGATCCCCGGCTCGCGTTCGAGGACGACCCGCGCAACCGCGACATGTTCCACGCCGAGGGCATCCCCTGCATCTACATCCATTCCGGCTACTACGAATGAGGTCCGATGGCGCATCCCCGCACCTTCCGGTTCGCCGCCCAGCTCTCCAAGGCGCCCGACGGCACGGCGCGCTCCTGGGCCGAGCAGGCCCGCAGGGCCGAGGACCTCGGGTATTCGTCGCTGCTCATGCCCGACCACTTCGGCGACCAGTTGGCGCCCGTGCCGGCGCTGATGGCGGCCGCTGACGCCACGTCGACGTTGCGGCTGGGCGCGCTCGTCTTCGACAACGACTACCGGCACCCGCTCGTGCTGGCGAAGGAGGCCGCCACCCTCGACCTGCTGTCCGACGGTCGCCTCGAGCTGGGGCTCGGCGCGGGATGGATGCGGACGGATTACGAGGAGTCGGGCATCGCCTACGACCCGCCCGCCACCCGCGTCGACCGCTTCGCCGAGGGCGTCGCCGTCGTCGCGGGCCTCCTCGAGTCGGACGGGCCGTTCTCGTTCACCGGCGAGCACTACACGATCACCGAGCACACCCTGCTCCCGCGGCCCGCGCAGCGCCCACGGCCCCCGCTGATCCTGGGTGGCGGCGGTCGGCGCGTGCTCACCATCGCGGGGAAGTGGGCCGACATCGTGAGCATCAACGTCGACCTGCGGGCGGGCACGGGGGGCGTGGAGTCGGCGCCGAACGCCGCGCCCGAGGCCACGCGCCGCAAGGTCGCCTGGGTGAAGGAGGCCGCCGGGGAGCGCTTCGACGACATCGAGCTCAATTGTCTGATCGGGTTCGCCCTGATCACCGACGACCGCCAGAAGGTCGTCGACGCCATGGCGCCGACGTTCGGGATCGACCCCGGCGACGCGCTGCACGTGCCCCTGGCGCTGATCGGCACCCTGGACCAGATGGCCGAGGAGCTCCGGTGGCGGCGCCGGGAATACGGCATGTCGTACTTCTCGATCGAGGCCGACTGCTGGGAGGCGTTGGCGCCGCTGGTGTCACGCCTGGCCGGCACCTGACCGCACGGCAGCCGGGACGGCGGGCCTGATGGGTCGTTCGGCCCTGGTCGGCCGGCAGGAATGGATAGACACTCGTGAATGTGACCTCCCTGGGCGAGGCGTCGACGAGATCTGTGCCACAGGGCCCGGTCCTCGGTCGGCTCTCCGTGCTCGACCGGTTCCTGCCCGTGTGGATCGCGGCGGCGATGGCGGGGGGAATCGCACTCGGTCGGCTCCTGCCCCACCTCGACACGTGGCTCGGGACGGCGAAACTCGCCGGCACCAGCCTGCCGATCGCCATAGGCCTGCTCGTGATGATGTACCCCGTGCTCGCCAAGGTCCGCTACCGCGAGTTGAGCCGGGTCACCTCCAACCGTCGACTCATGGTGCCGTCGCTCGTCCTGAACTGGCTGGTCGGGCCTGCCCTCATGTTCGCCCTGGCCTGGTCCATGCTCCCCGACCTGCCCGCCTATCGCACCGGCCTCATCATCGTCGGGCTCGCCCGTTGCATCGCGATGGTGTTCATCTGGAACGACCTCGCCGGGGGTGACCGAGAAGCTGCCGCGGTCCTCGTGGCTCTGAACTCCCTCTTCCAGATCGTCGCCTTCGCCGCCCTCGCCTATTTCTACCTGCACGTGCTCCCGAGTTGGCTCGGGCTGTCCACCGCCGCCGTTCACGTCTCGGTCTGGGCGGTCGCCAAGAGCGTTCTCATCTTCCTCGGTGTCCCCCTCGCCGCCGGGTGGGCGAGCCGCAGCCTCGGAGAGCACTTCCGGGGCCGGGACTGGTACGAGCAGCGCTTCATCCCCCGCGTCGCGCCGGTCGCCCTGTACGGCTTGCTGTTCACGGTCGTCCTGCTCTTCGCCCTGCAAGGCGACGCGATCAGCCGGCACCCCGGCGACGTGGCCCGTATCGCCTTGCCGTTACTGGCGTACTTCACACTGATGTGGGCCGGGTCGTTCGCCCTTGGCTATCGGATGCACCTTTCCTACCCCGCCACGGCCACCTTGGCCTTCACCGCCGCCAGCAACAACTTCGAGCTGGCCATCGCGGTGGCGATCGGGGTCTTCGGAGTGACCAGCGGGCAGGCCCTTGCGGGTGTCGTCGGGCCGCTCATCGAGGTCCCGGCGCTAGTGGGTCTGGTCTACGTCGCGCTGTGGGCGAAGCGCCGCTTCTACCGGGCCGAGGAGGTCGTCTCATGAACTGCTTCGACTGTGCCTCGCAGAGCCACTCCACCCAGGCGGTCGCGGTGTGCGCCGATTGTGGTGCGGCGCTCTGCCATGACCACGCTCGTGTCTCACCTCACTGGCTCACTCGTACCGCAGTGATCAACCGCACGGTGAACGTCGAGCCTCCGGCACGCATGATCCGCTGCAGTGTGTGCCAGACAGCTCACGACGCCGTGCCCGCCACGCATGTCGGGGCGACAGGATGAGAACGGCAAGCCCGACAGGGACTCGGTGAGCCCGGTGCTGAGCAGCAGGCGAGCCAGGCCGCGCCGACCATGGTTCGACGCATCTCCGTCGGGACGAGGAGGTCGAAATGGCCGAACAGGGTGACGACGAGGTCCGAACGGCGGTGCGCGAGCACTATGCCGAGGCGGCGCGAGCGGTCGGGACGTCGTGTTGCGGCCCGACCGGCACCACCGCCGGTCTCATCGGCCGCACGTTGTATGGGCAGGACGACGCCGACGCGTTGCCCGATGCCGCTCTGGCGGCGTCTCTCGGCTGTGGGAACCCCACGCTGCTCGCCGAGCTGCATCCGGGCGAGGTGGTCCTCGATCTCGGCTCCGGTGGGGGGATCGACGTGCTCCTGTCGGCTCGACGGGTCGCTCCGACCGGAAAGGCGTATGGCCTGGACATGACGCCCGAGATGTTGGCCCTCGCCCGGAGCAACCAGGCGGAGGCCGGTGTGACCAACGCCGAGTTCCTTCAGGGCACCATCGAAGCCGTTCCGTTGCCCGACGCGTCGGTGGATGTGATCATCTCCAACTGCGTCGTGAACCTGTCCACCGACAAACCCGCCGTGTTCCGCGAGGCGTTCCGAGTACTCAAACCGGGTGGGCGATTGGCCATTTCCGACATCGTCTTGCGCCGAGCCCTGCCCGAACCCGTGCACCACGTCATGGGCCTCTGGACCGGCTGCGTCGCCGGAGCGCTGCTCGACACCGACTACCGCGAGAGGCTGGAGGAAGCCGGCTTCGCGCAGGTCGAGGTCGAACCTACCCACGTCTTCGACATTGCCGACATTGCCCGCATGGCCGATGACCTGTCCGCCTCCGTGGAGGTCCCGGAGACTCTCGACGTGGAGGCGACCGTGGCCGAGTTGGGCGGGGCCGTGATGAGCGCCTTCGTCCGAGCACGCAAGCCGACCCGGTAACGCCGCGGGGGATCCACAACATGGCGCCGGTGGCTGAGCCACGCCCGGGCTATAAAGAGGGATCCGGCGCCGTACGGAGACGACGTCTCCTCGAAGGAGATGGTATGCCGAAGATGATCATCACCCACAGCGTCGTCGACGTGGACGCATGGCTGCAGTTCAAGGCTGAGCGGGCCGACGCCATCCGTGGCATGGGAGGCGCCAACGCGGTGGACCACGTGGCGCATGACGCAAGCAACGCCGTCGCCATTTCCGCCGACGTGGACGATGTGGAGGGTGTCATGGCGGCCCTCTCCTCACCGCCCGCTGAACTGGGGTCCGCCATGGAAAGGCACGCGCATGTGCCGACGTGCACCGGCTAGTT
>Ga0307373_10009440_pt1 | contig 14585 bp, 12 predicted proteins | sample OX2MG_FD_202534 | JGI IMG/M metagenome (GOLD analysis project Ga0307373, IMG submission 202534) | Soil microbial communities from Risofladan, Vaasa, Finland - OX-2 | ecosystem: Environmental > Terrestrial > Soil > Coastal area > Acid sulfate soil | place: Finland: Risofladan, Vaasa | collected... | reverse complement strand
CATGACGCGCCGGCTGAGCAACTATCTCACCTATCTGATGCTGTCTCTGCCCGACGCCTTGTCGATTCCCGCCGACCTGGTCGTGGCCATGACCGATCCGCCCTTCGCCGGCCTGCTGGGGGCCTGGATCGCGCGACAACGGGGCGTGCCGTTTGTTTACAACATCCGCGATCTTTATCCGGACATGGCGCTGGGCGGGGCGATTGTGGAAAACAGGCCCTGGGTGCAGGCGTGGGAACGGATGCACCGGCGCGCCCTCCGCCAGGCGGCCCGGGTCATCGTTCTCGGCGAGGACATGCGCGAGCGCATCGCCGCCAAGGGCGTCGATCCCTCGCGCATCGTCGTTGTCCGCGACGGCGCCGTGCTGGATCGGCCACACTCCGGCGACAACGGCAGCCGGAGCGGCCATCCCGCCATCACGGCGATTCGCGACGGATTCGAGTTCGTGGCCTTGCACGCGGGTAATCTCGGTTTCGCCGGGGCGTGGCCGACCCTGGTCGATGCGGCCCGGCAGCTGGAAAACGAAGGGACCGGAATCGTTTTCGTCGGGCAAGGGGCCTGGCGCGACCGCGTGGCCGGCATGGCGGCCGGATCGCGGGCCGTGCGCCTGTTACCGTTTCGCCCACCCGAGGAGATTCCCTACGTCATCGCCGCAGCCGACGTGCACATTGTTACGGTGCGCCGTGGCCTGGAGGGGGTGGTTGTCCCCAGCAAACTGTACGGGATTCTCGCGGCCGGCAAGCCCGTTCTCGCCGTCGCCCCCCGGTCGAGCGATGTGGTCCGCATCGTCGCAGACGCCGGTTGCGGCCTGGCGGCCGACCCGGACGATCCCGCCTCGGTGGTGGCGGCTCTTCGCACGCTTCGCGCCAACCCCGCGCTGCTGCGGGAGATGGGACGCCGGGCCAGGGAAAAGGCGCTTGAATTCGAACGCGGGCGGCAGCTCGAGCTGCTGCTCGACGTTGTGGAGGAGGCAGGCGGATGTTGAATCCGGCGAGTGAAGTCGGGGCGAGCGGCAAGGCCCCATGCAAAGGCCGGGGTGACGGCGCCGGGACGAGCTACGTCGAGCCCGGGATGGTCCGCGCCGGATGTCTCTGGCGCACCAGGAACGCGCGGGTGAAGGCGATCCTCGACCGCATGCCTGGCGAACGTTAAAATCGTTATTTCCTATGCTGATGACGCTTTTCACTGTTGCGGTGGCCATGGTGGCCAGTCTCACCCTCACGGTTCCGGTGCGCCGGTTGGCCTTGCAGGTGGGCATGGTGGACCAGCCGACGGCGCGCAAGATTCACCTGGCCCCGGTTCCTCTGCTCGGCGGCCTGGCCATTTATTGCGGGGTCATCCTTGCCCTAGTCGTCAGCCTCGGCGGTCATATGGAAGGCCAAACGGTGGCCATCCTGGCCGGTGCGACGCTGCTCGGCCTGGTCGGCCTGCTGGATGACCGTGGCCTGTTGCATCACCAGTTCAAGCTGTTCATTGCCATGCCCGCGGCGGCGACGATCCTGCTGGTTTCGGGGATTCGGGCGGACGTATTCACGCCGCTCATACCGCGGTACGGGGCCGTGCTGGATATCCTGTTGACCCTGATCTGGGTGGTCGGTATTACGGCGGCCTTCAGCATCCTGGATCACATGGACGGGCTCTGTACGGGCGTGGCCGCGATTGCAGCCGCTTTTTTCACCCTGTTTGCCGTGCTGGACGGCCAGACGGCGGTGCGCGTGCTTGCCGCAGCCACTCTGGGCGCGGCGGTCGGGTTTCTGCGCTGGAATTTCAATCCGGCGAAGATCTTCATGGGGGACGCCGGAGCCATGTTCCTCGGCTTCCTCATGGCAACGCTCGGGCTCAAGCTGCGGACCGATGCCGTGCCGCAGGCAACAGCCTGGATGGTGCCCGTATTGGTGCTTCTGGTGCCGGTCTTCGATACGCTCCTCGTGATCGTTTCGCGCTCGCGGCGGGGAATGCTGCCATTTACTTCGCCCGGCAAGGATCATACGGCTCATCGCTTGTCGAACCTGGGGTGGGGGCAGCGTGGAGCGGTCCTCGCCATGTACGGACTCGGTTGCCTTGGGGGCGGTCTGGCGCTCGTGCTGACCCGCCTGCCGGAGGCTGCAGCCTGGGTCCTTGCGGCTGCGGTCGGGATCGGGCTCCTGGCCGGGGTCGCTGTCTTCGAAAGCGCGCCTTTCGAAGCGCAACGCAAACCGCCAGTTTCCTGAGACGCCTTTGCCCTGCAGGGTGTTCCCCTACGGAACTTCCGGACGCGGACGTATTTCTGAACCATCCTTCCAGTTCGCTATACTGTCGGTTTACGAACTTCATTGTCTTTGGAACCAGTTGATCCTGTGAACCCTCTCCAATCAGAACAATCTAAGCGTTCTGCGGCCCCACGCGACCCGGCTGCCTCCGTGGCCGTGGTAGGCGGCTCGGCGGCGGGATTTTTTACCGCGTGGCTTTTAAGCCGGACGGGCCGCCCGGTATGCGTTTTCGAGCAGAACGACCGGCTCGACCCCGCTTCCCGGACCCTGATCGTTACCCATCGCATGCGGGAAATGCTCCGGGAATTGGGCGAGCCCTCGGTGGTCAACGAAATCCGGCGATTCGAAATCTGGAGCGACGGCCGCTCGGCGCAGGTTTCGCTTGACCGGCCGGATCTGATCGTCGAGCGTTCCACGCTGATCCAGACGCTGGCCGAGCGCGCGCGCGCCGCCGGTGCCGAGGTCGTCCTGGGCAGGCGATTTATCCGGTTTTCGCAGGACCCGGATGCTCCCGGTCTGGTGACCGAGCGGCGGGGAAGCGGCGAAAGTGAAACCGTTCCCGCTTCGGTCGTTGTCGGCGCCGACGGGGCCTTGAGCGAAGTGGCTCGCCGGGCCGGCTGGCCGCGCCCGGAAACCGTTCCCCTTTTGCAGGCCATCGTGCGCTTGCCGCCCGATTTCCCGCCCGACACCGTCCGCGTCTGGTTCGTTCCCGAAGAGACGCCCTATTTTTACTGGTTGATTCCGGAAACGCCGACCCAGGGCGCGCTGGGGCTGATTGGCGAAGACGGCGAGAAGACCCGGACCTGCCTGCAGCAATTCCTCGATCGTCACGGTTTCGAGCCGATCGAATATCAGGGCGCGCGCATTCCGATCTATGTCGGTTGGGTGCCCGTGCATCGCCGCGTGGCGGGGATGGACGTCTATCTGGTGGGCGATGCCGCCTCTCAAGTGAAGGTCAGCACGGTTGGCGGCATTGTCACCGGCCTGCGAGGCGCCGAGGCGGTTTCGAGCGCCATCCTTCGCTCCGACGGTTCGAGGCAGCTTCGTTCCCTGCGGCGCGAATTGAATCTGCACCTGCTCGTGCGCCGCTCGCTCCATCAGTTTTCGCAACAGGATTACTCCCGCCTGCTCGACCTCTTGAATCCGGCGGCTCACGATTCGCTCTCGCGGTTTCACCGGGACGACGTTGCCCGCATGCTCCTTCGGCTCTGCCAGAGCCAGCCGCGGCTGCTTTGGCTGGGGCTGCGCGGATTGCTGGCCAAAGGGGTCCTGTCTTCGAACGGGCAATCGGGATGAAACGGCTTCTCACCCCTTTGGCCGCCAGGCGGCGCGCGCCTTGCCGGGAATTTTTCACGTGGCTATTCCCCGGCAACGGGGCAAGTGGCTAATCTTTAGTCTTGGGAGGGGACTCGCTTGCAAATCTCGGTGATCGGATGCGGCTACGTGGGACTGGTGACGGGAACCTGCCTGGCCGAGCTCGGCCATTCGGTTCTCTGTTTCGACAGCGATCCCGCCAAGTCGGAAATGCTGCGCGACGGGCGCTTGCCCATTTATGAACCTCATCTCGACGGGATCTTCCTGCGCAACCGGCAGGAAGGGCGGCTGCGCTTTGCCGCCGAGGCGGCCGAAGTGGCCCGGTACGGCGAAGCCATTTTTATCTGCGTCGGCACGCCTCCACTGGAAAACGGCGAAGCGGATCTCAGCGCGATCGACCACGTGGCGCGCCTGATCGCCACCGAAGCCCGCTCCCCGAAGCTCGTCGTGGAGAAAAGCACCGTTCCCGTCCGCACGGGCCAGGAACTCAAGCGCGCCCTGGCCGTCTACGGTCGCAATTCCAACGTCTCCTTTCGCGTGGCCTCGAATCCCGAATTTCTGCGGGAAGGCAGCGGCGTCGAGGATTTTCTCCATCCCGACCGGATCGTCGTGGGCGTCGAGGACGACCAGACCGAGCGCCAGTTGCGGGAAATCTACCAACCCGTGCTCGACGGAAAATTTCGCTGCCCGGTTCACGAATCTCCCTGTCCCCCGACGGCCGCGCCCGTTTTCGTCGTGACCACGATCGCCAGCTCGGAATTGATCAAGCACGCCTCGAACTCTTTTCTGGCCCTGAAAATCTCTTACGCCAACGCCTTGGCCGATCTCTGTGAGCGGCTGGGCGCCAACGTCGAGGAGGTCACCCGCGCCATGGGACTCGATCCCCGCATCGGCCCGCATTTTCTTCGCGCGGGGCTGGGCTTCGGCGGCTTCTGCTTTCCGAAGGACGTCCAGGCCTTCATTCGCCTCTCCGAGCGCGCCGGGATGGATTTCCGTCTCCTGAAGGAAGTAGAAGCCATCAACAACCGGCAAATCGACTGGTTCGTCGAAAAAATCCGGCGGGCCCTGTGGGTGATTCGTGACAAACAGATTGCCCTGCTCGGCCTGGCGTTCAAGCCGCATACCGACGACATTCGCTTCTCGCCCGCCGTCAAACTCGCCGAGCATCTGCTCGCCGAAGGGGCCCGCGTGCACGCCTACGATCCGAAAGCGATGGACCGGGCGCGGGCGGCGCTTCCCGGCGCTTGCTTTGCTCCAGATCCTTACGCCGCAGCGCGGCAGGCCGACGCGCTCGTGATTGCCACCGAATGGCCCGAATTTGCCGCTCTGGATTGGGCGCGAATCGGCCAATCGATGGCGCGGCCGCTGATCCTGGACGGCAGGAACCTGCTCGATTCGAAAGCGATTCGATCCCTCGGCCTGGAATATGAATCGGTGGGCCGTCCCGCCGGAAATTCGAACCGGCTCACCCCCTGATCGTCTATGCGGAAGGCAATTCGGAACTTCTGGACGCCGTCCCTCCGCCCCGTCGACCCCCACATCGCTTCCTCAGGAGGGGAGGCAGGCAACGGCGGACGACAGCCCGGCCAAGACAAGCTTCCGGTCACCCTTGCGGTGGCCTGTATGGCCGAACAGCCCGGAGTCACCGCACACCCCGCCCGAGCCAGCACAAAGAGCAAATACCCGCTGAAAAAGTCGCCCTTATCCGAGAGGGAAGTCTACCCGAATATTTCGCGCTTCTTATCCTCGCGCATGCCCCGTCCCAACTCCTCCGCGGCGAGCACCCTGACATAGATGTCAGCGCGCTCCTTGCCCGCCATGCGGCTGTACGTTTCGTATCGCTCCCTGCCTGGATTGCCAGCAACCTTGGCCATTTGGTCGTCCACACTCAACGACGTGAAGTCCGCGGACTCCAGATCAACGCCGAGAGCCCAAATCGGCTGGTCCCCCACGCACTCCTGATAGTCCGCCAGGAACACCGCAGCCCCCCCCCAGCGCCCCACGCCGGGCCGCGTCGGCTTCCCTCACGATTTCCAGGTAGATGGCATCCAGGATGGCCCCCTTGTCGTGTGGAAGGCACTTCACATCCCAGACGTCCCCGCGCGGCCTACGCTCCAAGAACGCTCCGTAGTCGGCGATGATCCTGAGTCGTTCTTCGACGCTCTCTTGGCCGTGTTCGGCCCTCGGGCCGCCCGGCCTTGTCCTCGGATTTGACCACACCCCGCCAGCTTTCCTGCTCTCCCAATTCTCAATCAGGCTCTTGTACGCCGTGATGTTGGACCGGTGACGCTCTATGGCGACTTGCAAAGCGAAGTCGTTTTCCTGAAAGCGTGCAAGCTCCTCCCAGCCCTCGAGGTCTCTCTGCTCTTGAGCGAGGGCCTCCTTGAATAACGCGAGGACCTTTTGTTGCAGCGGTGACAATTCGACCCCCTTTGAATTCGAAAGCTATCCTGCCCCTCGCCGCACAAGCCTCAGGGACTGCGTTCCCACCGTGGACGGGGCGCACGGAGCATTTATTCCCGGCGCCTTCGGTTGCGGGGTCGTCCACTGCACTGTAGCGGTTTCACCACCGCCCAAGCCGATTGGCGTAACTTCCAGAACTCTCCCCTCGCCACCGCGGCCCCAGACGATGTCGCCGACCATTGGCTCTTGCCCACTGCCATACATTTTCCCCTCCTCGCTTCCAATCCCTGACGCCGTTTGCCACGGGAAGCCTTCCCCGTCATCATATTATGGCGCTTCTTCCCTGAATAGACGGGGCGGGTGGCGCGGAGAATGCGCGCGAGGAAATGTCTTGGGGGATGCAGCACGGAGGGAGTACATCATCCGGGCACGATCCCCTGCGGATAGGATCGAGGGGGTGCCGCACCCTTCGTTTTCAAGGGTGCGGATTTTTCTTCCATACGCAACCCCCGCTGCACTACTACCGTCGGCATTACCTGCATTTCGCCACTTGCCCCTGTTAGGGGTCGCGGAAGGGCCGAAAAAGGTCGGTACTCACGCCCGAGCTTTTCCTCTCGTAAGTCTTGTTTTGCCATACCTAACTAAAAAAGGTCGGTACGCTTTTGTATTTGTACCGCGGGCCGGTTTCGGTGATCGTGTGGGTTGCCGTGAGCGGCTCGCGGCGCCCAACCCCTCACCCTGTCGAAGGGCGGGCGAAGGAAAGCCCGGACGATCTGACGGGGCAGGAACCCGTCCTCAGGACTGCGGCGTCCCTGCCGCCTTGCGGAAGAAATCGATTGTCCGCTCTAGCCCTTCCTCGAGTCCGACGCGCGGCTCCCAGCCAAGAAGTCTTTTCGCCTTCGCGATATCCGGGCAGCGGCGTTTGGGATCGTCGATGGGCAGCGGCCGAAAATCGATGCCGCTGCCGGCGCCCGTGTATTTCAGGACCATCTCGGCGAACTCCAGAATCGTCATCTCGCGGGGATTGCCGATATTGACGGGCTCGTGATGTTCGGATTCGAACAGGCGGTAAATCCCGTCGATCAGATCGGAGACGTAGCAGAAGCTGCGCGTCTGTTTTCCGTCGCCGTAGACGGTCAGCGGCTGGCCCTGGAAGGCCTGATAGACAAAATTTGGCAGCACGCGGCCGTCGTTGAGCCTCATGCGCGGGCCGTAGGTATTGAAGATGCGCACGATTCTCGTGTCCACACCCCGGGCGCGGTGGTAGGCCATCGTCAGGGCTTCGGAAAATCGCTTGGCCTCGTCGTAAACGCTGCGCGGGCCGATCGGGTTCACGTGACCCCAGTAGGTTTCCGGTTGCGGCGACACTTCCGGGTCGCCATAGCATTCCGAGGTGGAAGCCTGCAGGAACCGGGCCCCTTTGGCCGATGCCAATTCCAGCATGTGGCGCGTTCCCAGCGAGCCGACCTCCAGCGTCTCGATCGGCAGGCGGAGATAATCGACCGGGCTGGCCGGACAGGCGAAATGAAAAACGGCTTCGACGGGACCGGCGACGTCGGTGGGTTTTGTCACGTCATGGCGAAGCATGCGAAACCGGGGACTGGTCTGAAGGTGCTCGATATTCGCTTCCGAGCCCGTCACCAGGTTGTCGATGCAGAGTACCTGCCAGCCCTTCCCGATCAGAAAATCGCACAGATGCGAGCCTAAAAACCCGGCGCCCCCGGTCACCACCGCGCGCGTTTCGCCTTCTCGAATTTTCATTGGAATCCCCGCGATCAGCCGAAGAAAACGCCTTCGCCGCCTATTCCGCCATTGTAGATCAGGTAGCGGCGCGGGCGCGGCGAAAAATCGATTCGAAAACTAGGCCCAACGCATCAGGACGCCGCCGGTCGTGTAGCCGGCGCCGACGGAAACCAGCAGCACGAGATCGCCTCGACGGAGCCGTTTCTGCTCGACCGCGTCGCGCAGCCCGAGGGGAATCGTGGCCGCCGTCGTGTTGCCGTAGCGGTCGATGCTCACCATGATCTTCGAATCGGGCAAGTCCAAGCGCTCCTGCATCGCGCGGATGATCCGCAGGTTGGCCTGATGCGGAACCACCAGCGCCAGGTCGTCGGCGGTGAACCCGTTCCTCTCCAGCAGTTTCGTCGAAACCTCGCACATGCGCCGCACCGCGTACTTGAACACCTGCGGGCCGTCCTGATGCACGTAGTGCATTTTCTGATTGACGGTCTCGTGCGAGGGCGGGTGAAGCGAGCCGCCGCCCGGCATGTACAGGTTGCAGCCGCCCGAGCCGTCCACATCATGACAAAAATCGAGGATTCCTTCGGCGTCGGATTCGGCCGGCTCGATCAGCACGGCGCCGGCCCCGTCGCCGAAGAGCACGCAGGTGGCCCGGTCGGTGAAGTCGATGATCGAACTCATCACGTCGCTGCCGATCACCAGGGCCTTCGCGTGCGTGCCCGCGCCGACGAATTGCGCTCCCACCGTCAGCGCGTACAGGAATCCCGAGCAGGCGCCCGACAGATCGAATCCCCACGCCCGGCTGGCGCCGAGGCGATCCTGGATCAGGCAGGCGGTAGCGGGAAACATCATGTCGGGCGTCACCGTGGCCACGACGATCAGGTCGATCTCTTCCGGTGGCACGTTCCGCTGCGCCAGGAGCTGTTTCGCCGCTTCCGTTCCCAGGTGCGAGGCGGCCACGCCCGGCTCGACGATGTGCCGCTCGCGGATGCCGGTTCGCGTGCGAATCCATTCGTCGTTCGTGTTGACCATCTTCTCCATGTCCGCGTTGGTCAGCACGCGCGGGGGAACGTAGCCCGCCACTCCCGTTATTTTCGCCCGAATCGCTTTTCCCATCTCTATTGGCTCCAATGCGTGTTGCGCAGGGGCGCGGTCCCGGCCCGCCCGCTCGGGCGGCCTCGGCCCGCTAGCCGGCGATTTCGTAACGGTAGGTGATCGAGGCCACTTGCCCGAGCATCGCCGCCACCGAGCAGTATTTCGACTGGCTCAGCTCGATGGCGTCCCGCACCGCTTTCTCGTTCAGATCGCCTTTCAATCGATACACCATCTCAATTTTCGCCCAGACGGCGGGCGGTTTCGCCGCCCGTTCTCCATGCACCATGACTTCCAGCCCAACGAGCTTCTGCCGCTTCTTTTTCAAAATCTCGGCCACGTCGTAGGCCGTGCATGTTCCGAGCGCTCCCAGCAGCATCTCCATTGGTCCGGGACCGGAATTGCGCTCGCGGTCGCAATCGAACGTGATGGCGTGGCCCGAAGGCATGGTGGCCAGAAACTGTTCGCCTTCGACCCAAAGGACCCTGGCCGTCTGCATGGTTGCCTCCCGCGGCATTGTAACGGAGCAGGCCGCCGAGGGCGAACCGAAAGAGGCCCCGCAAGGGCAATCAGGAGCTGCGCGGCTGCGGGGAGGGAGATTCCAGGCTGTGGCGGCCAATCGCCTGGATGAATACCGGAACCAATCCGGGATCGAGCTGGCTACCCGCCATTTTCAGCAGTTCCGCAAAGGCCTGCTCGCTCGAGCGGGGCAGCTCGAACATTCCCGATGCCATCGCGTCGTAGATCTCGGCAATCGCGACCAGGCGCGCCCCGTGCGGAATCCTCTGGCCGGCCAGGCGGTCGGGATAGCCCGAGCCGTCGAAATACTCGTGGTGATGGCGGACGATCTGCTGCACGCGGCTCATGCCCGGCAATACGCTCAGCAGTTTCCAGCCCATCACCGTATGCTGGCGAACGGCGTCCCGTTCGCCCGGCTGCAACGTTCCGTTCCTTCGCAGCAGGTTTTCCGGGACCCCGATTTTGCCGATATCGTGAAGCAGCCCGGCCAGGCGGATCTCTTCGATTTCGGCGGGATCGAGCGCGAGCGCTTCCGAGACCCGCGCCACGTACTCGGAAACGCGCCGCGAATGCCCGTGCGTCGAGAGCTTTTTCTCGTCGACCACGCGCACCGCCGTCATCAGCCCCTCCATCAACGTCGGCGGAAATTCCCCTGGCGTCAGGCTGCGGCCCTGGTTCGCCAGGGTCGTGGCAAACTCCTCCAGCCAGTTGAGCACCAGGTCGAACGCCTCGGGACCGGACACGAAATCGTGATGCAGCTGGAAGCGCGGCAGCTCCCCGGCCGACGCCGACCCCGCTTCGGCCGGCTCCAGCACGAACCGCTGGGCGCTCGAAACCGCGTTCCCCCCTCTCCGTTTGGAAAGGTACATGGCCGCGTCGGCCCGCTCGAGCAGTTCTTCCGGAGTCGAGCCATGAACCGGGAAGGTGGCGATGCCGAAACTGGCCGTGATGCCCCGCTGCCGCAACAACGGATCGGCGGCCAGCAGACCGCGAAGCTTGTTGCCCATCTGCCGCGCCTGGTCCACCGTGGTTTCCACCATCAGGACGACAAATTCGTCTCCCCCGTAGCGCGCCACCACGTCCGAGCGCCGGCAGTGTTCCTCGAGCAGGCGGCCGACGCGCCGCAAGACGACGTCGCCTTCCAGGTGGCCGTAGTGGTCGTTGACGAATTTGAACCGGTCCAGGTCCATCAGCAGCAAGGCGAACGGCCGCCCCATTCGCGTCGACCGGCGCCATTCCGACGACACCGCCTCCATCAGGAAGCGATGCGTCTTCACGCCCGTCAGTCCGTCGGTGATGGCCTGTTCCTGAGCCTTCTGCAAGGTGCGCGCGTTGTGCAGGGCGCCGGAGATCAGATCGGCGAGGGTGCGCAGCAGCAGGTGCTCCTCGGCCGAGAATTCGTGGAACTCGCTGGTTTCGATGTGGAGCACGCCGAGCAGCTCGTCGGCATACATGATCGGCAGCGCCACGCCCGAAACCGAACCCTCCAGCAAAAACGGGGAGCCGTCGGGGGCCGATCCGCTGGATGGTTCTCCCGTGCGCGCCACGTCGCCGATCAGTCCCTCGCCGAACGGGACGCGCCGGCCCAATGCTTCGCGCCGCCGTCCCGCTTCGGCCCGCACCACGATTTCCTTCGCGTCGTAATCGGCCAGCCCGATGCCGATGTGATCGAAGCTCAAGCCGAGTTCCATCTCCTCGGCGATCCGGGCGAGCATCTGTTCGACGTTCAGGGCGCCGATGGCATGGCGCGACACGTTGTTCAGGAGCGTCAGATGGCGCGATTTTTCCTGCTCCTGCCCGAACAGCCGGGCGTTCTCCATCGCAATGCCCGCGGAGTTGGCCAGCGCCTGCATCAATTCCAGATGGCCTTTGTCGTAGGCCCGCTCGTCCCGACTGTAGAGCCCCATCACGCCGACGGCCCGGTCGTAGAGCACGACGGGCACCCCGCAAAAGCAAGCCGCGCCCGGCATCGCGTCGATTCCCAGCCGGTGCAGCTCGGCGGGGAGTTCCTCCCGGATCAGCAGCGGCTTGCGGCCGCGCAGGATGTATTCGATGATCCCGTTTCCCGCCGGGCGCGAGCGCCGCGGGCATCGCTGGCCGTCGATCACTTCCAGATCGACCTGAATCTGATCGTGCTCGGGGTCGAATCGGCCGATGAAAAAATTCTCCGCGTCGAACAGCTGGAGCATCTCGGAGTAGATGCGGTCGGCCAGGTTGTCGATATCGAGCGTCGAACTGAGCGCCCGGCCAATCTCGTTCAGCGCGTTCATCTCCTCGGTGCGGCGCGCGGTCTGCTGGATCAGGTAGCTGTTCTCGACGGCCATTGCCACCTGGTGCGTCAGGGCGAGCAGCAGCCGTAGTTCCGGCGCGCTGAACCGTCTCTTCTTCGGCGTCCCGAGAAGCAGCAATCCGAAAACGCGTTCGCGGGCCTGGAGGCTGATGCCGACCGCATTTTGCAGACGCTCGGGCACCAGCAGTTGTCGCACCTGCTGGAAGGCGGGTTCGCTCTGCAGCGGCGCCCACTCCTCATCCCGCAGGATCCCCTTCAGGATCATGACGCCGCCCAGCCGCGCCACAAGGTAGACGAGCGTCCGTCCCACCGGTTCCTGGCTCACCAACTCCTGGAATTGCCCGCTGATTCCGCTGCTCACGACGATCGCCGGCTGCCCCGCCTGTTCGTAGCTCACGAGCAGGATCCCGGTGGGCAGACGCATCACCCGCAGGATTCGTTCGAGCGCCTGCTTGAGCGCCCGCTCCATCTCCTCCCCGGTGAAGCCGGAAGCCGCCAGGTTCAAATTGGCGAGCGAGAGCATGTTCCGCTCGACGCGCCGTTTTTCCTCCTCGTAGAGCGAGACCAGTTGCAGCAGTCCCGCGAATACCTGGGGCAGTAGGAAGACCAGCCGTACATTGTCTGTGATCCAGCCCAGCCGCCGGTCGAGCACCGTGGCCAGCAGCGTCACGCCCCATGCCGCCAAGGCGCCCGCCAGGATGCACTCCGTGCTCGATTCCTGTTTTTGTCCTTCCTCCCAGAATGAGCGCGCGGCCACAAACAGGAGAAAGCCGAGCCCGAAATCCACCGGCACCGCAATCAGATGCCGCCAGCTCGCCGCCGCCCATACGGCCAGCAGCAGGCCGGCGCCGAGCGCCATTCGCGTCCGAATGCGGTTTTGCGAATAGGCCTGTGCGGAAAGGATCAAGGTGAGGACGGCCGCGGCCAGAACCAGGGAATTCAGCGGCCCTTCCCAGGGCTGGGCTGGCAGCCAGAGGCTGAGCGTTGGCGTCAGGTAATAGAGCGCGACCAGGCCCCACATCCACGCCCACAAGCGCACGTATCCCAGCCGCTTCTGCCGGTAGAGATAGACAAGCAGGACCGTCAGCAGGGCCGCGAAGCCCAAAAGCGCCAGCGCAACAGCGGGAGCCGGTTCTAGCAAATTCTTTGTCCCCTGGAACTTGTCTGCCTACTCATCCCCAACGCATTTGCATGGCGCGTGGTGCGCCTCAGGCCGTCGCTTTTTTTACACGGCTATCGCCAGCCGGAATGGCAGGTCTAGGACCTCGCAAACCACTTCAGGCGGAATATAGACGTCGGCCCGAGGGGGGTCAAGAAGCGTAACTCCTTAGTAGCGGAAAGGATAAGGCCCGTTTCATTCACAACGATTTGGTAAACACCGCCGGGTGCGCGGCGGCTCGCTTTTCCCGGCCCGCTTGCGTAACATGATCGACTCTGTTTCCCGATTTTGGGAAATAGCCAATTATGGCAACCATGAAGCCACGCGTTCGCTTCGCTCCGTCACCGACCGGCTACCTCCACGTGGGAGGGGCCAGAACCGCGCTTTTCAACTGGCTTTTTGCGCGGAACCAGGAAGGAACCTTCATCCTGCGGGTCGAAGATACCGATGCCGAGCGCAACCGCCCCGAACTGGTGCAGGGGATTCTGAACGATCTTCGCTGGCTGGGCATCGAATGGGACGAGGGCCCGTTTTTCCAGTCCGACCGCTTGGAACTTTACCGCGGCGCTGCCAGTCGCCTTTTGAACTCCGGCTCCGCCTACCCTTGTTTTTGTCCGCCGGCCCAGTATGCGGGCGCCGATGCCCAGGAACCCGGGGAAGGTGAGCCGGCCGCCGGCTTGGCGGCGCGCCAGCGATGCCCGTGCCGGAATCTCGATTCCTCCCAGCGCGAATCCAAGATCGGCCAGGGCCTTCCGTATGCCATCCGCTTCCGCGTGCCCGAGAGCGGCACGACCGGTTTTCACGACGACGTGTTCGGCGAGCGCGAAGTCGAAAACGCGGAAATCGAGGATTTCGTTCTGCAGCGTTCGAGCGGCCTGCCCACCTATCAATTGAGCGTCGTTGTGGACGATCTGGCCATGGGAATCAGCCACGTCATTCGCGGCGCCGATCACCTCTCGAACACCCCGAAGCAGGTGCTGCTGTATCGCGCCTTGGGCGCTCCCGCCCCCGTTTTCGCGCACGTTCCGCTGATTCTCGGTCCCGACCGCACGCGCCTGTCGAAACGTCACGGGGCCACCAGCGTCGGCGCCTATGCCGAGGAGGGTTTCCTGCCCGAGGCGTTCCGCAACTTTCTGGTATTGCTCGGCTGGTCCTCGGGCGACGACACCGAGCTGCTCGACGCCGGCGAAACGATCCGGCGCTTCTCGCTCGCGAGCGTCAGCCGGACCAACGCCGTCTTCGATCGCAGCAAGCTCGAATGGTTCAATGTGCAGTACCTTCAAAAGCTTCCGATCGATGCCCTGCTGCCGTACGTCGAGCAGGCCCTGCGCCGCGCCGGTCTCTGGCGCCAGGAGTGGGCTGGTCCCGAACGGCCTTGGCTCGCCCACGCTGTCGATCTGATCCGGCCGCGGACGCGCCTGCTCGGTGATTTCACCACCTGGGCGCGGGCATTCTTCAGCGATGACTTCGAATATGAGCCGGCGGCGTGCGAGAAATTCTGGAAGGACGGCCGGCTTCGGGACATGCTCGAAAAACTCGCCGCCGCGCTTGGCGCCGCTCCGGAATGGGACCACGATTCCTGCGATCGGGCGTTGCGTGAACTGGCGGCGGCCGAAGGCGTCAAGGCGGGCCTGCTGATCAATGCCACGCGCGTCGCCCTGGTCGGCCGCGCCGTCGCCCCGCCGCTGTTCGAAACGATGGTCGTGCTCGGGCGCGACCGCGTTTTGGACCGCCTGCGCCGCGCGCTGCCCGTCATATCGGCGCATCGAGCCCCTTCGCCATAAGCTTCGATGGGCGCAGGATTGCATCGCTCGACCCG
>Ga0307373_10009439_pt1 | contig 14586 bp, 10 predicted proteins | sample OX2MG_FD_202534 | JGI IMG/M metagenome (GOLD analysis project Ga0307373, IMG submission 202534) | Soil microbial communities from Risofladan, Vaasa, Finland - OX-2 | ecosystem: Environmental > Terrestrial > Soil > Coastal area > Acid sulfate soil | place: Finland: Risofladan, Vaasa | collected... | reverse complement strand
CATGTCCTTGCCCTTCACTACGCGCCCACCGATCGAGACAGCGAGGGAAGGGCAGGCGGCCTTGCCGCTGGACCGCAGCCCCGGGCGCTGGCAGGGGGCGCGATGGGTGCATGCCCGCGTCCGGAACTTCCTCGGAGCGGCGATCGCGCTGGTCATCCTGGTCGTGCTGCTGGGCACGACCGAATCGACGTTCCTGACCGTCGGGAATCTGAAGAATGTCCTGATCACCAACAGCTCGCTGATGATCGTCTCCGTGGGGATGACCTTTGTGCTGATCTCTGCCGGGTTCGATCTGTCCATCGGGGCGATGATGGCCGTGTCCGAGGAGCTGCTCTACGAGTTCCTCCGGGCGGGAGTGCCAGCCATCGGTGCCGTTGCCTTGGCGCTGGTGGCCGGCTTCCTTATCGGAGCGTTGATCAACGGGGTCCTGGTCGGAGTGCTCGGCATCAACTTCTTCGTGGCCACGTTGGGCACCATGACGCTCCTGTACGGCCTGGTGGACGTCATCACCAACGGTGCCAGCCAGACCATCCAGTCCTCGACGCTCAACCGCATCGGGAACGGCACGCTGTGGGGGATCCCCATGCCGATCCTGTTCATGGTGGTCATCGTCGTCCTGGGGGGCGTCACGCTTCGCTGGACCCCCTACGGGCGATCGATCTACGGAGCGGGCGGGAACCGCGAGGCAGCGCGCCTGGCCGGCATTCCCGTCCCCTTCGTCATCATGTCCGTGTACGGGATCGCCGGACTGTGCGGTGCGTTGGCCGGCGTGGTGAACGCCTCCCGCCTGGCCGCAGCCACACCGACGGACGGCTCGTCGATTGCGTTGATCAGCGGAGCGGCCGTCTTGCTCGGAGGCACGAGCCTCTTCGGCGGAACCGGTGGGATTTCCGGCACGGTGGTCGGGGTGGCGGTAATCGGGGTTCTGGGCAACGGGGTGAACCTTCTCGGTGTCTCCAACTTCTGGCAGGACGTGGTGACCGGTGCGGTACTGATCGGAGCGATCCTGCTCGACCGGCTGCAACGCCGAGGCCAGGTCTTGCATTGACGGGCCGACTGCCCGCCTGGGACCGAGCGTGACGCTCCTCTATGAAGCCATGACCCAGTCCTTCGTCGACGAGGGCGTCGAGGTGGTGTTCTGCCTGATGGGCGACGGCAACAAGCACTGGTTGGTTGACATGGCGGCCCAGCGGGGCGTCCGCCTGGTCCATGCCCGGCACGAAGGAGCGGCGCTGGCCATGGCGGACGGCTACGCACGGGCCGGAGCGGGGGATCTGGTCGGCGTCTGTGCGGTCACCTATGGACCGGGGGTGACCCAGCTGTCCACCTCCTTGATGGTGGCGACGAAACACGGGACCCCTCTGGTGGTGTTCGCCGCCGACGTGCCCGACGGCATGCGCGACAGCGGCGGGCACCTCGACATCGACGAACGTGCGGTGCTCGAGGCCGCCGGCGCGTCCGTCCGGGAGATCCGGCACCCGCAGCGAGCCCGGGACGATGTGAGGCTGGCGTTCCACGATGCCCGTGTCCTCGGTCGACCGGTGGCGCTCCTGGTCGGTGTCGACGTGCAGGAGCAGTCGGTCGGCCACGGCGCCGCCTCGTCCGGAGGGCCCATCGCCATCCCCCGCGGAAGGGTTGCCCCTGATCCGCGCGCCGTGGACGACGCCGTCGACGTCCTGGCCCGAGCAGAGAGGCCACTGATCCTCGCCGGACGGGGTGCGATGGCTTCGGACGCCCGTGAGCTGGTCGTGGCCCTGGCCCACCGCCTAGGCGCCGTGGTGGCCACCACGTTCCTGGCCAAGGGCTGGCTGGACGAGTACCCGGCATCGGTGGGGATCGCCGGGGGATTCACCCTGGAGGAGTCCCGAGGGGTGATCGAGAGCGCCGACTGCGTTCTTGCCCTGGGTGCCAGCCTCAACGATCACACCACGGACCACGGGCGCCTGTTCGGGACGGCTGCCGTCGTGCAGGTTGATCTGCGCCCGCACGCCCTCGTCCGCAACCAGGAGGGATCCGACGTCTATCTCCGGGGCGACGTCTCCCAGACGGTTGGGGCGTTGCTCGCCGCCCTGGAGCAGACGGGATCGGCGCCAGGCCCGTGGGCGGGATCGATCGACCCGGTGGCACTCGACCCCAGGTCCGCCCACGTCGCCTCGACACCGATCGACATCGAAGAGGGCCGTGTCGATCCTCGCCGGCTCATGCTGGCACTCGACCGCGTGCTGCCCGACGACGCCCTGATCGTCGTGGGAGGGGGCCATTTCATGGCGTTTGCCGCCCAGTACCTCTCCAATCCGGGACGGCGCAGCTTCGAGATGGCCTTCGATTTCATGACGACGGGGCAGGCCGTGCCGACCGCCATCGGGGCTGCCGTGGCCAGGCCGGACCGGATGGTGGTGGCCATCGAGGGAGATGCCAGTTTCCTGATGCACGTCCAGGAGCTCGAGACCGCGGCACGCTCTGGCATCCCCCTGTTGGTCATGGTCATGAACGACGGGGCGCTCGGGGCCGAGTACCACAACCTCCGCGCTCACGGCCTCGATCCGTCGGAGGCTCTCGCGCCCACTCCAGACCTGGCTCGGCTGGGCCGGGCGTTGGGCGGGGCCGGGATGCGCCTCGACTCCCTCCAGCAGGTCGATGAGCTCATGGGTTGGTTCGAGCCGTCGGGTGGACCCCACGTGGTCGACTGTGCCATCTCGCGCCGAGTCGTCGGTCCCGTCTGATGCCGGAGCTGGTCGACGACGCCATGGGCGGGCGGGCCGGCCGGCCGTGGTCCGGTCTGGCCAGGTGTGTTCGCTGATCACGGGGGACAGATCAAGGGGTGTCCGCCGGGCTGCCAGGCTATACTCTTCCTACGAAACCGTCACCGCTTTCTACGTTGTTGCCCCGCTCCAGGGTGCAGAGTGTCCTCGACGTCGTCGGGGCGTTGCAGCAGGCTGCTTCGGCTAACGACGTGCAGTCCGCGTACCTGACCGCGATCTCCACTGCGGTGTCGGCCGGCGGGCATGGCTTCTACGTGCTCGACCCCTCAAACGGGAGGCCGGTCGACGTGGTGGCGACGGTGCCCGACAGCTTCCTGGAGCGCTACGAGAACGAGGGACGCTACGACGACCCGGTGCTCGACCAGGCCATCGCCGCCCGAACCCCGATCGACTCGAGCCGGCTGTCCTCCGGACGGTCCTGGTCGGCTTCCGCCGTGCTCGCGGTGCTCCAGCAGGCCGGCTTCTATCACTCCCTCGAGGCACCGGTCCTGGTGGACGGTGAGGTCACGGCCACCTTGAACATGGCCCGCCAGCCGGAGGCGCCACCGTTCTCGAGACAAGACCTCACCGTCATGCGCCACGTCGCCGAACAGGTCGGTGCCGCGCTTACGCGCGCCCAGCGGTACGAGCAGGTCACCCGCGAGGCGCTCGTGCTGGCCGATGCGTTGGACGCTTCGGAGCAGCCCATCGTCATCACGACCGTGGAGGGACAGCTCATCTTCCGCAACCGGATGGCAGCTCGTCCGATGCCGGGGTCGTCTATGAGCTACTTCGACCGAGTACAGCCGGTGCTGGGCGCTGCGCTGGACCAGTTGCGCAGTGGCACCAAGCGGATCGCCAACGTCCAGGAGCACGTGGCGACGCACGCCGGCACCCAGTCCGAAGGGAACGCCGATCCTTCTATGGTGCGCAGATCGTCGCCCGGAGACGAACTGATGGCGGTCAAGGCCGTCCGGCTGCGATCCGGCAACAATGCCGTCGTCTCATTCGTCTCCCAACGCCACGCCCAGTCGATCGGCCTCCCCGACAGCGCCACCCCTCTCTCCCCGCGGGAGAGAGGCATCGCCGATCTGGTCAGCCGCGGACTCACCAACCGACAGATCGCCGAGCTCTCCTACGTGAGCGAGAACACGGTCAAGCAGCACCTCAAGCGCATTTTCACCAAGCTCGAGGTGAACTCACGTGCGGCGCTGGTCCAGGCGGTGTGGCAGGCGTCCACCTCCGACGACACGTCTTGAGGTGCCACGAAAGACGGAGAGTGACGCTTGCGGCCGACGACGAGGACATGAGCGTGGCTCGGCGACTCCGGACCGGCACGGGCACATGGCGGGCGTCGGTCGCACTGGGCGCAGTGATGCTCGCCGCCACGGGGCGCTCGGCCAGTGTGCAGCCGTCCACCGCCGGGCTGGTGCTCTCACCCCCGGCCGGCACCTCGGTCTGTCCGTCCCGCCCGTCCTGCCCCGTGTCGTCGGCCTGTGCCAACTCCGAGCCTGTGGGTGGAGTGGCATGTGGCCCTCCCGCTGGCCAAGAGCGTCGCGGTCGGGTCAACTCGAATTGGCGCTTCCAGCGGATGAGAAAGGGCTGCCACTACACAAGGAAGGACTTGTCGAAGACACCCTCGTAGAGGCCCTCGAGGGGTGACCGCCTCAACCGCATCCTGACTGCCTTTCGTTCCGATCTCCTGAGCACTCGAACAGTGCCCACAAATCTCAGTGGCAGCACTCCTGGCAGCATCGATAAGGCAAATGGCCGAGAAGCAGAGCTGGTAATCCTGGCTACCAGGAGTTTCCCGAATCTGAGTGCGCCCCCGAGATTTGAACCCGGAACCTGTGTTCTGATGGCACAGGAGTTGACGGACGAGTAGTTCCCGTTCCACCACCGTTCCATCAGACTCCCCGGATTGGACCGGACTTGCCAACATCGATCGACGGCGGGGGAGTGCCAGGAGCGGAACTGACCAGGGGATTCGGATCCTTCACTGCCGTCCGGCACCGTTGCCGTCGTAGTTCAAGTCTCCCTCCGACGCGACAACGCGGGAAGCTTCCCGCTCACTGCAGTGGGCCTACCCCCTCCTGCCAAGAATGGATGTCTGGATTGCTGAGTCGGAGATGGGGCCTGGTGGGTGTGTCCGGCGTTCCGGTCGGACTCGCAACCATTCTGGAACGGTCTGACCCGACCCGGCGACGGGGGCACTCCGGCCGAGCTTCGGACGGATGTGATTCAGGCCTGCAGGTGGCGGTCGGGAGCCTCAGGGATGTCAAGCGGAGATCGTCGTTCGAGTAGCCATCCGAACTCGTTGCCCTGGGTACCCTCCTCGCCGGGTCGCACCGTATCGATGACGTCGAAACACGCTCTGAGCTCCCCTGCAGCGTAGGCCATCACGTCCTCGAATTCGCTCATGTCCCACACGTGCGCGTGTACGGAGCGACGCCGATGCAGTTCTATCTCCTCCGAGCTCCGTTCGGAAATGAGCACATTGGTATCCCGACCGTCCCCCGTCGATTTCAGGCACCCGATGATGAAGTCGACGATATGAGCGTCGTCGACCTCTCGGACATCACGCCGGTACTCGTCGACGAGGTGCGCCAGTGGTGTGGGCGCTCGTTCACGGTCGAATGTTGAGTGCCGATCGGGCAACAGGAGGATCAGGAGACCACCAGGCCGGAGCACGCGGTGGATCTCCACGAGCATGGCCAGCGGATTGGCCAGATGCTCGATGATGTGACTCGCAATGGCGAAGCTCTGACTCTCATCCACGATTACGTTGAGACGGTCAAGATCAAGGTTCACCGGAATGTCCGGTTGCAGAAACGTCTGAGGGTCGCCCAGTTCAGGAAAGAGCGAACTGTTCTCCCCCGGTTCCCACCGATCGAGGTAGCGGACCTTTACCCCAGCAGGCACTGGGAACGGACTGTGGCCCGGCCCGAGCTCGATTCCCTCACCGACGAGTCGAGATGCGAACCGGCGGCGGGCGGCGAGCGGATCCGGGACGGTCGCCTGTCCCTGCTCGACGAGACCCGCGGGAGGTTCCTGCTGTCCCGAAACGTCCATGTCCGTCCGTCGACGTGATCTAGGCCACGCCATTCGACTCCAACCTCACCGTGCGGACCCAACCCATGATTGCCGTGACAGTACCAAAGGACCCGTGGGAAACCCGGCAATCTGCGCCCCAGCTTCGGCTTCGCGTCCGCTCGGGACTACCGGATCCGCTGACTGCTCCACGCCGGCGAGGCCGAACGGGCGCCTGCTCGTGCCGTGTCCGCCAACGTCTGCGATGCTCGCGGAGCGGGCTCGGCGCCACTCCACCGGCAGGTCCGGCGGGCGTCCAGTGCCCCGTTCTGTGCGGGTCTGCGCCTCAGCGAGGTCCCCGACATCGCCGGCCATGGCGCGGCTTCGGCCCGCCGCTCGGGTGGTCATCCGGCATCGGACGGCAGCGCTCCGTCGCATGGGCACGTGGCGCTCGAGTCCTATTTCGTTCCCACGATGCAGCGCGCCACGCCCGGAACCCGGACCCTGTCGTCCTTGTCGAACGCGCGCACCTGCGCGATGACGCGTGCCCGGATCCGCTCCCGCGCCAGATCGTCGACCTGCTGGAGCGCCCCGACCGCGAGCGAGACGTGCTCGCTGATCATCTCCCAGTACTGGGCGGGCGAGCGCGTCACGAGTTCGACGCCGACGTCCCATTCGGCAATGTCTCGCAGCCCCGCGCCCTCGTACAGGGCACTGACGCATCCCGGTGCCGCACACCGGAACATGTTCGGCCCGTCCGGGTCGGGAGTCGCCAACACCGCCTCGGACTCGATTGCCTCCATGGCGATCGTCGTCCACGGGTTCTCCTCGGGCTTGATCCATACCGACGAACAGAGCCGTCCGCCCGGCCGGAGCACGCGCGCGAACTCGGCCGTCGCCCTTCCCATGTCGGGAAAGAACATGTACCCGAACCGGGCCGACACGCTGTCGAACGTGGCGTCGTCGAACGGCAGGGCGTCGGCGCTGCACACCTCCGTCTCGATGTTGGCGACTCCTTGCGCCCGGGCCCGTCGTGCGGCGATGTCCAGCATCTCCGCCGCGAGGTCGGTCAGGACGACGCGTCCCTTCGGCGCCAGTCTCGCGATACTGAGACCCGGCTCACCGGTGCCCGCGGCAATGTCGAGGTGCTCGTGGTCTTCCGCGATGTCGAGACACCCGATCATCGCTGCGCTGACCGGGCCCAGCTGCTCCATGATGACCGAGTCCCACTTCTCCCAGCCCGCAGAGAGCCCGGCCCACGTCGCTCGCTGAGCGTCTCGGATCTCCTCCGCTCCCGGCATCGGCCCTCCTCCTCCTGATGCGTCCTCCGGACGCGAAGGTACTCCTTGGCCGCAGCCGACACCGCCCGGTCGGGCCTCGTCCTGCCACCCGGTCCGGCCGCACACGACGACGAGTGCGGCATGTGCCGGCTCCGGCGGAGTCGACGGCCGGCAGGGCGCGCACGGCAACCTTCCGTCGAGCACGGCGGCCACACCGCCGGTGGGGCGGGTCGGGTCAGCCGTCGCTCTTGAAGCGCTTGTAGTTCTTGACGGCCCGTCCGAAACGGCGATCGGCCGCACGCCGGCCCTGTTCGTCGGCCCGCAGCGCAGCCGCCGCCGCTTCCTGCCGCAGCGACTCCCAGGCGGCGAACCGCTCGAGGGACACGTGGCCGCCCGCCACCGCCGTCCGCACGGCACAGCCAGGTTCAGACCCGTGGGTGCAGTTCCGGTAGTGGCAGTCCATGGCGTACTCCTCGATCTCGGGGAACACCGAGTCGACCGTCGACTCGTCGGTCCAGAGGCCGACCTCGCGCAGTCCGGGCGTGTCGACGAGCACGCCACCACCGGGAAGTGGGTGCAGCTCCCGTGACGTGGTCGTATGACGTCCCCGATGGTCGGTGGCCCGGACGGACGACACCGATGCGACCTCGCCGCCGACGAGCGCGTTGACCAGCGTCGACTTACCGGCCCCCGACTCGCCCACCAACGCCAGTGTCCGCCCGTCGACATGACGGCGCAGGTCGTCGAGGCCCGCACCAGTCACGCACGAGACAGCCACGACGTCGAGCATCGGGTCGATCTCCTGCACCCGGCCGATGAGCGCGTCGACACCACCTTCCTCCTGGACGAGGTCGATCTTGGTGAGCACGACCAGCGGTACGGCTCCGGAATCCCAGATCTGCGTCCGCGTGCGAAACATGCGACCGGCCTTGAGCGGTCGGTCCGCGCCGAACACCATGGCCACGACATCGACGTTTGCGGCCAGCAGCTGCTCGTCCGCCCCGGGACCGCGACGGCGCAGCAGGGACGAGCGCTCCAGGAGGTCGACGATCACCGCGCCGCCCTCGACCACGACCCAGTCACCGACCGTGAGCACGGCGACGTTGCGGCGGACCGGCAGATGGATGAGCCCGCTCGAGGTCGCTACGAGCGGCGCGGCGCGATCGTGTCGCACGATGCGGCCCGGCTGGGTGTCACCGTCCGCGAAGCGGGCGAAGAGGACGGACCAGTGATCATCCCAACCGTAGGCACCGAGCATCGTTACGACGGTACCCCTGTCGGGCGGCAACGCCGCCCGACATGATCGCCCTGCCGACCGCACCGGATCAAACGCTCCCGGCCCGATACGAAGGCCGCCACGGCCCGCGTCTGCTCAAGGTCGGCCCCGTCCGCGTCGAAGGATCGTCTACGGGTTCCGGGTCCTGCCCGACGCGGAGAACGGATGCGCGCACGATGCGGACGGCGCGGAACGGAGAGACCGGAATGGCAGACCATCAGGCGGGATGGCTCCTAGACGTCGAGGACTCGGCCCCGGCCTCCGGCGGACTTCCCCTGCTCCCTCCCATGCCTCCTCCGCCGGGCCCGCCCCCGCCCCTGCCCGTCCCCTCCCTCCTCCAGCCATTCGAGGCACCGGCACCACCGCTGTGGCCGACGACCCCGGGTGACGTCGTGATCTCGAGCAGCGACCACCCCGCCACGAGTCGACGGAGACTCGCCACGTTCGTGATCGGGGCGGTGGTGGTGCTCGGTGCCGGCACCTACGGGGCCATGCTCCTCGCCACGGACGGGACTGCGCCGCTCGCCATCCAGTCGCCCACGGAGGCGAATTCGAAGCTCTATGCCGCGGCTGTGGAAGTCGGTACCTTCCACTACGTGAGCAGCTCCTCCGCGGAGATCGCCGGCAGGAAGGTGACGGGTACCCAGAGCGGTGACGTCGGGCAGAGCGAAGGAGTCCAGTACCTGACCAGCGGGGTGGGGGACTACGAGGTCATTGTCGTCGGTTCTGCGGCCTACATGAGCGCCGACCTGGCGACCCTGGAGAACGTGCTCGGCTACTCGCCTTCGGAGGCCGCGCCGTTCGTCCACCAGTGGATCGCCTTCGCTCCCTCCGACGCCCCCTACAAGGCGGTGGCCGCCAATGTCACGACGGAGACCACCTGGACCAACAGTTCCGCGTCCCCGACGGACGGGTTGCCACAGACTCCGGTATCCGTGACCGGCGTATTCACCGCCAACGGCGAACCCGTCCAGTCCGTCCGCTACGCGATCGACGGAGGCAACGCGGCCGCCGGGGACACGTATTCCGGAAGCGAATCGATCACCTTTGCCGCAACCGACCCGCACCTGCCTCGCGTCGCCACCGAGCGCCTGTCCGGAACGGTGAGTCAGCGACCGACAACGTCGAGCACCCGAACCACCTTCAGTCACTGGGGCGAATCCGTCAGCGTGAAGGCGCCGACGACGACGATCGCGTATTCGACCCTTCCCCAACCCTCCACGACAGCATGACCGTCCGGATGCACCCCGCACGTGCACCTGTGGCCCGGCGATCTGGCCGGAGCGACGTCGCGCCGGGAGACGCCATTGCGGAGGGGCGCCCCCTGGCCGCACCCTGGTGAACCGGGGGGCTCCGGTACGCTCGAAACCGTGAGTACCGCGGCAGATCTTCCCTTGCTGGCCATCGTGCACAACTCCGATTCGGTCAGCAGCTTCGATCTGGCGGAGGCGGCGTCCGGGTTGTGCCGGATCCTGTTCGTACTGGACGGCGACCCGTCGATGGCCCGCCTCCTGCACCATTTCGGACCGGTGACGGACATCACCGGGTTGCGCGGCCCGGAGGCCGCGGCCAGGGTCCGCCTCCTCCAACCGGACGGCATCGCCACCTTCATCGACGCCCTCCTCCTCCGGACTGCGGCGCTGGCCGACGACCTCGGACTCCTCTTCCACTCTCCCGACGTGGCCGCGACGCTGGTCGACAAGTACCGCCAGCGCCAGGCACTGCAGCGCGCCGGACTGCCCGGACCCCGGTTCCGGCGCATCGATTCCGGGGACGTGTCACGAGAAGCCCTCGGTGCAGACCTCGACTATCCCGTCGTGGTCAAGCCACAGGCCGGCGCCGCCAGCCGGGAGACGACACTGGTCGTCGACCGGGATCAGCTCCTCGACGCCGTCGCCCGGGCGAGCGCCGTCGGCATCGGTGCGATGGTGGTCGAGGACTACCTGCCCGACTCCGAGGCCGCCATGGCCCCGGACTACGCCAGTTTCGTCTCCGTCGAGAGTGTGATGGGAGCAGGGCGGCTGCGTCATCTGGCCGTGGTGGGCAAATTCCCGCTGGCGCCCCCCTTCCGCGAGGCGGGCCACTTCACGCCCAGCCAGCTCCCGCCTGCGGCCGTGGAGGAGGTCCTCGACGCGGTGGGGGCCGCCGTCCTCGGCATCGGGATCGCCGTCGGCGGCGTCCACACGGAGGTGAAGCTGACCCCCGCCGGTCCCCGGATCATCGAGGTCAACGGACGGACCGGCGGTGCGGTGCCGGACGTGCTCTCGGCAGCAGGCGGCGGTTCCTTGTTGGAAGCGGCCATGCGGGTGGCCCTGGGTCAGCCCCCGGGCGACGGGGGCCTGTCGCCCTGCAGCCGGGTGGGATACAAGATCAACGTGCAGCCCCCGATGTGGGCGCACGTCGTGCACTCGATCGAGGGCCTCGAGGCGGTGTCCGAGATCCCCGGTGTCCGGTCCGTCAACCTCCTCCGGAAACCCGGTGACGCGGTGGACTGGCGGCTCGGCTCGGACGAAGAGGTGTTCCACGTGATCGGGTCGGTAGCGGACCTCGACGACCTCCGCGCCGTCCGGCATCGGATCGACGACCTGGTATCCGTCTCCTACGGGTGAACGGGAGGCACTCGGAGTCGACCGCAGGCAGGCACGAACCGGCTTCGGCCGTGGTGCAGGACTCAAGGGGAGCAGCCGTCCGGTCGATGACATGGAGGTGGACCGGTAGGGGCGAGGTGCCCGGAGCCGGCACCCGGAGCCGAGGTAGGGAGGGACGCCGTCGTGAAGCACGCGAACCTCGTGGCCAAGGTGAGCCAGGCGATCGATCCGCGGGACGTGATCCAGCGCGTGACGGACCAGACGCTCGAGCTGATCGGGGCGGCCGAGGGCGTCATGGTCGGTCTGTCCGATCCCTGTGGCGTGACGTACATCTGCGGCGCCGGCTCCCAGACGTCGTATCTCGGGACGAGGGTGAGCCTCGAGGACAGCCTGAGTGGCGTGGCCGTGCGGTCGGGCGAGGTGCAGTTGTCCAACGACACCAGTGCCGATCCCCGAGTCGATGCGGACGCCTGCCGGCGACTGTCCGTGGCATCCCTGGTGTGCGTCCCCCTGGCCCGCACGAACGAGACGGTCGGCGTGCTGGCGGTCAACGCCACGCGCCCCCATGCATTCTCGGAACGGGATGTCGAGGTGCTCAGCCGCCTCGGTGACTTCGTGAGCGTCGCGGTCGGAACCGCATGTGATCTCTACCAAGTCTGCACGGACCTCCTCGATCTGAGTCACTCCCTGGATTCCTCGGGGGATGCCGCGGGCCGCTACGTGATGAGCGTCCTCCGTCCGGAGGCCGCTCATCGGATCGACGCCGAGCAACGCATCCAGGGGATCGTCGAGGACCCCGACGCCCTCTCCATCGTGTTCCAGCCGATCATCGACCTGTCGACCGATCGCGTGTTCGGCTTCGAAGCGCTGGCCCGTTTCGACGCCTGGCCCTATCGCACACCGGACCTGTGGTTCCAGGAGGCGCATGAACACCACCTGGGGATCGAGCTGGAGCTGCTCGCCGCGACCCGGGCGATCGCCCATCTGCCGATGGTGCCCGAGGGCGCGTGCCTCACCGTCAATGCAGGGCCCGAGATGGTCATGAGCCGGGAGTTCGTCGATCTCCTCTTGGATGCGCCTCGTCGCGGTGTGGTTCTCGAGCTCACCGAACACGCGAGGTTCGACGACTATCCCGGACTCATCACCTCACTTCGGGAGTTGCGACGCGAAGGCATCAGACTTGCCATCGATGACACCGGCAACGGCTATTCGAGTCTCTCCCACATCTTGAAGTTGGCGCCGGACTTCATCAAACTCGACCGCGATCTGGTCAGCGGGATCGACGTGGATCCGGTGCGCCGCATCCTGGCCGCATCCCTGGTGATGTTCGCCGGCGACACCGGCGCGAGGATCATTGCCGAAGGGGTCGAGACCCGTGAGGAACTCGACGTCGTCTGCGACCTGGGCGTCGACTATGCCCAGGGGTACTTCCTGGGTCGGCCCGCGGCACTCGGGGTGTTCGCGGCGTCCAGCGTCCCGGCATCGTCACGGCCCCGGTAGATCGACCGGGGCTCGCCATCCGACTCCCCGGGCGTCAGGTGACCCGGGCGCCCCCCGTGTCCGGGCTGCGGCTACCCGCGTGCGCGCCCGATCCCGGCCTTCTGGAGCACCGGGGCACTCACGCCGACGGCTCGCCACGCCGAGTACGAGACGCCCTTCCGGGCGCCGTAGCCCTTGGCGACCTTGACGAACCCTTTTTCGAGGGAGGCGAGGTCGACCAGCTCCTCGCCGGAGGCGAGCTCGGACTCCAGGTCCATCCGCTCCTGGACCAGCTGCAACCGCTGGAGCGCGCCGGCCCCGGCCAGCTGAGCCTCGATGGCCGTAAGCCGACGCTCAATCGATTGGGAGGTGCGCTTGCGACCCCGACGAGGCTTCGCCAGCTCGAGGGCCTCCAAATAGTTGCGAACGACGCGACCTTGTTCGCGACCCTTGGCGAGGGCGGCCTTGTGTGCATCGCTCATCGGGGAGTTGGCGGCGGACCTCTTCGCCGGGCGATTCGACTTGGTTGGAGCCATGCTCCAGTTTGCCATAGGTGTTGCCGATCGGCTGCCGACCGGGTCGCACGCGCCGTGGCCCGCTCAGGATCGCCGGTCGCGAGTCCGTGGACGCGCGTCGGCCAGACCTACGTGTCCGTCGTCGCATCCGCCGGGAGGCCCGGACGCCTCCGAAGCCGCCCCCGGGACCGCCCGCGCCCGTGCGGTCCCGTGTAGCGTCGGCCGACATGGACGAGCACGAGACGGGTGCTGCGGGGCCCTCGCTCCGGATCGACCAGTTGGTTCGCTGGATCATCCTCGGGATCGAGTACGCGATCGTCGCGGGACTGCTGCTGGTGGCGAGCGTCGTGCTTGTGCGCACCGTGGCGAACTTCCTGCGCTACGGGCACGACTTCCCGAACGCCGTCGTCGCGGCCATCGACGGGATCCTGGTGGTCATCATCATCCTGGACATCGCCCACACGGTCTTCGGGCACCTGCGCTCGTCCGTGTTCCCCATCCGTCCGTTCCTGATCATCGGCATCCTCGCCGGCGTGCGGGACATCCTGAGTGCCTCTGCCCACCTGACGCTGAGCGGCCCCTTCTCCCAGCGCGACTTCTACAACACGCTCATCTCGCTCGCCGTCGGGGTGGGCGTCGTGATCTCCCTCCTCCTCGGTCTGCTGATCCTCCGGTTCAGCGGACCGGTGGACGTCGCCGACGCCGGTGACCGACTGGACCGCACCTGAGCGACGGCGTGCCGCAGCAGACCGTCGCCTCGGGAGCGCGGACGGGGCCCGGGACGGCGTCCCGGGTGGCTCGAGCGAACCCGTACGATCGGTTCGACGCCAGCGTGGCGCCGGTCGGAGGGGACGGTGCGGTGACGGACCACGGAGCGGGGCAAGGGGGCCGGGAACAGGGAGCCTCGGCGGGCCGCGCCGGACGGTGCTGTTCGGTGCCCCCTGCTGGCGAACCGTCCCTCCGGCGGGTCCACGTCGAGTCGGTCGTCGCAAGGACGCACCGGTGCCGCCGCCGGGCACCGGCCCCCTCCGGGCCCGGCGGAACCCGGTGACGCCGTCCTCCGGGCCGGTGCTCGCCTTCGAGCGGGTCTGCGTCCGCTTCGGCGACACGGAGATCCTCCGGTCGGTGAGTGCCGAGGTGGCCGACGCCTCCGTGACGGTGCTGGCCGGCCCCTCGGGATCGGGCAAGACCACACTGCTGCGGCTGTGCAACCGCCTCGAGATCCCGACCGGGGGAACGGTCCGCTTCCGTGGCGAGGACCTGTCCCGGCTGGACCCGCAGACCCTGCGCCGTCGTGTCGGGATGGTCTTCCAGCGCCCGACCCTGTTCGCGGGGACCATCGGCGAGAATTTCGCCGTAGCCGCGACGGCCGACACCGCCACCTACGAGCGACACCTGGCCCTGGTGGGTCTGCCCACGGACTGGCTGGACCGCCCGGCCGACGACCTCTCCGGCGGCGAGGCCCAGCGGGCCTGCCTGGCCCGCACCCTGCTGACCGGGCCGGAGGTGCTGCTCATGGACGAGCCGACGTCGTCGCTCGACCCCGCGGCCACGCGGACGCTCGAGGAGCTGGGAGTGCAGCTGGCCCACACCGGGCTGGCCGTGCTGTGGGTGAGCCACGACCTGGCGCAGGTGCGACGGATCGCCGACGCCTGCATCGTGCTGCAGGACGGCCGG
>Ga0307373_10009435_pt1 | contig 14591 bp, 8 predicted proteins | sample OX2MG_FD_202534 | JGI IMG/M metagenome (GOLD analysis project Ga0307373, IMG submission 202534) | Soil microbial communities from Risofladan, Vaasa, Finland - OX-2 | ecosystem: Environmental > Terrestrial > Soil > Coastal area > Acid sulfate soil | place: Finland: Risofladan, Vaasa | collected... | reverse complement strand
CATATACATGGCTACATTTAGCAGCTAAATAAACAACACGAAAAAGGCTAGGACCCTGCAACTGCAGGGCCCTAGCCTTCACCGACCCCTTCAAAAAGCGCTGGAACTTCAGACTAAAGTCAGGCCCTGACACGAAACCGGACAGAGCTAATAGTCCTTGGGCACGTGGCGGGGTTTGGCCGGCGGCGCGGAATAGTAGCCGGTCTTGCAGCGGATGTTGTACACGCCGTGGACGGCGCGAGGCACGGTTACGCTGATGCGGTGAAAGCTCTGGCCGCGGATCTGGTTCCTGGGGTAATAGCCGATCAGGTATTGCGTGCGTAGATCGTCGGAAACCTTCTGGAACGCCTTATCGAGGCCGCCCTCGTCCACATAAAAGCTCTTGCCGCCGGTCTGCTCTGACAGGGTGATGAGCGCGTGCTCGCCGCCGGTGTCGCGGCCCGCGCTGGCTTCGATGGGAACGTCGATCAACGAATAAATCATGACGTCGCCGAGGAGGGCGTGATCGAGCGCCTGGCGATAATCGGAGTTGCCGGCGGTGTTGTCGCCATCGGAGACCACAATCAGCACCTTGCGGCCCTGCTTGGGGGCGAGCGAGTCCGAGCCCAGATAAACGGCGTCGTAAAGGGCCGTGGCCAGCCCCGGCTTCAGTTTTCCGAGCCCTTCATCGATGCGCTTGAGGTTATTGGTAAAAGGGACGAGTTGACTGACGTCGCTATCGAACTCGATCAGGCCCATCTGGTCCTGCTTGCGCAGCAACTCGCGGGCAAAGTGGCTGGCAGCATGCTTTTCTTCACTGAGGTCCTTGCGGACACTCAGGCTGGTGTCGATGGCAAGCATGATGCTGAGGGGAAGCTCGGACTGGCGTTCGAAGACGCCGATGGTTTGCGGCCGGCCATCTTCGGCGACCCGGAAATCTTCCTTGTTGAGGCCGCCGACGATCGCGCCGGACTGGTCGGTCACGTTGACGTAGAGATTGACGAGGTTGGATTCGATCTTAAAGGTGGGGGTATCTTTGTCCTGGGCGGGAAGGGAGGGTGCGAGCATCAAAGCCAGCGCGACAAACGAGGGAAGAATCATGCGCCGGGTGTGGGCGGTTCCTTGTGCACCGTGCAGCCGGCCGGAATGCAAGTCCTTCGACTCCCCCTGCCCGATGAGACCGAGCAGGCTCCACACAGGCTGACGGCTCGTCTTCCGATTCAATGCCGCCCGGCTACGAAGCATGCGGGGCCTCCGGGGCGCGGGCGGCTATGTTCTCCGGAAACGGTTCGCCGTCGGACCAGACCGTGCCGTCGACGAAGGTTTCCTTCTTCCAGATGGGAACGGTGCGCTTGAGCGTATCGATGAGCCAGCGGGAGGCTTCGTATGCCTGGGCGCGATGCGCAGACGCGACTACGATGAGCACGCTGCTTTCGCCGACCAGGAGCCGTCCGAGGCGGTGGACGATGGAGACATGGCGAACCTGGAAGCGGGCGCGAGCTTCCGCGGCCAGCTCTCGCATCTGCTTCAGCGCCATCTCTTCATAGGATTCATAGTCGAGGTGCAGGGTCTGACGGCCGCGGGTGTTGTTGCGGACAATCCCGTCGAAGACAACGACGGCGCCGTCGGATCCGTGCTTGGCGGCAGCAACCAGAGGGCCGGAGTCGATGGCGGCGCGGGTGAGTCGGATTTCGCCGGCCGACTCCGGCTCATCGGGAATTCCGCCCGAAACAGGCGGAAGCAGGCCGACCTCGTCGCCCTCGCGGAGTACGCGCGTGGGCTGGGCGTACTCGTGGTTCACGCTGACGGCGATGGAGGCCCAGGTAGCAGCGGGAATGCCGGATCGGCCGGAGGAGATGCGGTCCAGGAGAGCAGCCACGGTCGAGCCTTCGGGGACATCGACGTCAGTGGCCCCGAGCCAGTCTTTGAGAACACCGAAGGGCAGGATACGCACTTGCATCACGGTCTGAGGATATCGCCTCAAGGGAGTTAGACGTTCAGAGCGGCGGTAGCGGAGCGGGGGTAAGTGGAATCAGCGGGGCCAGAGCGATCCCAGGTTCCCAAAAACGGGAACCTGGGACACTCGGCCTCTGCTTTGATTCCAGAGAGTGATTAGGCCGCGGCGATTGCCGGCTGTGCGGCAGCCTTCTGGGCCGGCGGCACTGGCGCCGCCTGCTCAGGCTGGGGCACCGGCATTGGGTGCGCTTTGAACAGTGGCAGGGCCACCTCGAGCACGTCCTCGATGGTGCGGGCGTAGTGGATGGCGACGCCCTCCATCATGTCCGCCGTCAGGTCCTCTTCCACATCCTGCTTGTTGTCAGCCGGCAGGATTACGGTAGTCACGCCAGCGCGGCGGGCGGCCAGAAATTTCTCCTTGATGCCGCCGACCGGGAGAACGTTCCCACTCAGAGTGATTTCGCCGGTCATGGCGGTCAGCGGAGTGACAGGAGTATCGGTCAGCAGCGAGGCAAGCACCGTAGCCATGGTCACGCCCGCAGAGGGACCGTCCTTGGGAATGGCGCCCGAGGGGACGTGAATGTGGAGGTCGAGGTCCTTGTTGAAGTCCTCCTGGAGGCCGAGGTGGCTGGCGTTGGAGCGGACCCAGGTGAGGGCGGCCTGCATGGATTCCTGCATGACCTCGCCAATCTGGCCGGTGATGGTGAAATTGCCCTTGCCCTTCATCTTGTTGGCTTCGATGAAGAGAATGTCGCCGCCGGCGGGTGTCCAGGCCAGGCCGACCGCTACCCCGGGTCGCTTGACGCGCTCGGCAACCTCGGTATCCACGCGCACCTGGATGTTGCCGAGGAACTCCTTGACGATGTCGCGGGTGACGACCAGCTTATCCTTCTTGCCCTCGACCACCCGGCGGGCTTCCTTGCGGCAGATGGTGCCGATGGTCTGCTCGAGCTTGCGGACGCCGGCTTCCCGCGTGTAGTGGCGGATGACGTGACGGACCGAATCCTCGGGAAACTCGATCTGCTCGGGCGTGATGCCGTTCTCCTTGATCTGCCGCGGGATCAGGTAGCGGTTGGCGATGTGCACCTTTTCCTCTTCGCTGTATCCCTGGAGGGGAATGATCTCCATGCGATCCATGAGCGGGGGCGGCACCGTGTCGAGCATGTTGGCGGTGCAGATGAAGAGCACCTTCGATAGATCGAACGGCACATCGAGGTAGTTGTCGCGGAAGGTGTAGTTCTGCTCCGGATCCAGGGTCTCAAGCAACGCCGAGGCAGGATCACCGCGGAAATCGCGGCCGAGCTTGTCAATCTCGTCCAGCATCATGACCGGATCGTTGGTTTCGGCGCGGCGGATCGACTGGATGATCTGGCCGGGCAGGGCTCCGATATAAGTCCGGCGATGGCCGCGAATTTCGGCTTCATCGTGCATGCCGCCGAGCGAGATGCGCTGGAACTTGCGGCCCAGGGCCCGGGCGATCGAACGACCGAGCGAGGTCTTGCCCACGCCCGGAGGGCCCACAAAGCATAGGATGGGGCCCTTCATGTCGGGCTTGAGCTCAAGCACGCTGAGATAGTCGAGAATGCGGTCCTTGACCTTCTTGAGCTCGTAATGGTCCTCATCGAGGATTTCGCGCGCCTTGTTGATGTCGATCTTGGAGCCCGAACTCTTGGACCACGGCAGGACCGCGAGCCACTCGATGTAGTTGCGGGTCAGCGAGTAGTCCGCGGCCATCGGCGACATGCGGCTGAGGCGGGAGAGCTCCTTCAGGGCTTCCTTTTTCACCTCCTCGGGCATGCCGGTTTCGTCGATCTTTTTGCGCAGGTCTTCGACCTCGCGCTGGCCTTCGTCCTGCTCGCCCAGCTCCTTCTGGATGGCCTTCATCTGTTCGCGCAGATAGTAGTCGCGCTGCGATTGCTGGACCTGGTCCTGCACCTCGTTCTGGATCTTGGCGCGTAGCTGCTGGACCTCGATTTCCTTGGCCAGATGAGTGTTGATCAGCTCCAGGCGGGCGGAGATGCTGGGGGTCTCAAGCAATAGCTGCTTGTCTTCGGTGGTAAGGAAAGGCAGTGAGGAGGCGACGAAATCCACCAGCCGGCTGGGCTCTTCGATATTGGCGGCGATGGTGCGCAGCTCATCGGAGAGGGTTGGCGATTCGGATACGATCTGCTGAAACTGGCCGATAACGATGCGGACCAGGGCCTCGACGCTGGTATTCGATTCGGTCTCGACGGTTTCCAGGGTCTCGACCTCGGCGATCATGAACGGTTCGGTCTGGATGAAGCGAACCAGGCGCACGCGCTCCACGCCCTCGGTGAAGACGAAGCGGCTCTGATTGGGCATGCGGACCACTTTGTGGACCGTGGCCAGGGTGCCGACACCATGCATGTCGTCGGGAGTCGGGCTATCGAGCCGGGCGTCTTTTTGCGCGGTCACAGCGATAGTGCGCTCGTCGCCCAGCGACTCGATCAACTGGATCGAACTTTCGCGGCCTACGGTAAGCGGCAGAACGGCATGGGGAAACAGAACAGTGTCCCGGACCGGCAGGACGGGGACGCGCCGCAGGTTGCCGGCGGCTTTGCTCGCTGGGGGCGGCGTGACGGGATTCTGATTAGGCATTAGTATCCTCGTATCAACTTCTCTTACATTAGAGAGCGCAGTATACCAAAAGTTTCAAATCCACGCAGTGAGAGCAACACCGCTCTCTCCAAGGCGCACTCAAACCACCTTACGCCGCAGTCTGGAGGGGTGTTCCCTTCGGTTCGATCCAATGTACACTCATTGCCGATGCCTCCGGTTCAGGTGACAGCCGAGCAGAAAGTTAGACGGTCCATCCCGTTGCGCGGTACAGACGGGAGCGGGAGCACGCATGCGTTATCGGCCATGCCCACACGAAGGTGAGCATGGCCGGAGTAGGAAACACAGTTGATTGGGAGGAGCAGGGACGGCGCCACGAGATTCCCTCCCGAATTGCGAAGGACGCAGGCCCCGTTCGGACCATGAATCACTTTCTGCTGGGTTCGTGCTCCTGTTTGATGGCGGACTCGATCTGGTCCCACAGGTGATCGGGGGGATCCTCGACCGGGAAGAGCTGGCGGGCGGCCTCGGCGATGGTCTCAAGATCGGAGAGGAGGGCACGGCAGAGGGCGCAGTTCAGCACGTGGGGGTGGGAACCGGCATCTTCGCCGGAACCGATGAGTTCCGGCATTTGGGCCTGGAACTCCTCGCACGTCATGTTATACCGATCCTGAGTCATCGCCTCCCCTCCCTTCGGGGCACCGTCCGCATGGCATCGCGCAGCTTCAGGCGTGCTTTATGGAGCTGGGACTTGCTGTTGCCGATGGAGCAGTCGAGCATGGCGGCGATTTCATTATGCTCGTATCCCTCGATGTCGTGCAGTACAAAGATGAGGCGGTAGCCGGCGGGGAGATCGGCGATGGCGCGCTCCAGCGCCAGGCGGTCAATCGAGCCGGCCAGGGACAGATCGGGAGCGCCGAAGCTGCGGCCCGGACCTTCTTCGGGAGTCGGTTCCATGGCTTCATCCAGGGAAATGACGGATAAGCCTTTCTTCCTCAGGTGCATCAGCACCACGTTGATGGCCAGCCGATGCAGCCAGGTAGAGAAAGCGGAGTCGCCGCGGAAGGTGGCGATTTTGCGATGGAGCTGAAGGAAGGCTTCCTGCGTCAAATCCTCAGCCTCGGCCACATTTCCGACCATACGAAGGCAGAGGGAATAGATGCGGCGTTTGTGTAGAGAATAGAGCTGGGCGAATGCGTAATGGTCGCCCGCCTGGGCGCGGGCCAGGACATCGGCGTCGCTGCCGGGTTGGGGTGGCGGCGGGGTGTGGGTTTCGGCGGCGGGGCCCCGCGGCTCTGGCTCGTCTTCGACGGCGGGAGCAGCGACGGGGCGGAGCCGGGGTGAAACTGGTTCGGCTGGCTGTGTGGATGCTCTAGTCATTCGTTTCCTTGAGGGATAGACCGAAAGGCTCCCGAAAGCTGCACCGCTCATGTTTCCTCGTTAGTATAGGGGGCAGCGGTTGAAGTGGGGTAAATCGGCTCCGGGGAGCCGACACCGTTTCTCGCTGGTACAGGATTAGATGCATCCTGAACGGCATGTGTTGATTTGCGCGTCATGGGGGAGAGATATTTTGCGGTTCATGCCTCGGGAGCAGTGCAACGGCGGGCGCTTGACAGTCGCTCTGCTGAGGCGGGTGACGGCCGCCGCGCTGCTGGGCCTCTCGCTTCGATGCACCGCCCAGGCTGGAGAACAACCGCCGGAGGGGCCGGTGTCCCAATGGGCGAAACTGCCGGTGGTCGGAATCTCGTTCGAGGGAGTAGCGGGGGATAAGCTGGTTTCCGCGCGGGAGCACCTGGCCCAGACCGAAGGAGCACCTCTGGACCCGGCAAAGGTGGCAGATTCTCTGCGGCAACTGTACGCCACGGGCCTGTTTGATTCCGTACAGGCGCTGGGGCAACGCAAGGGATCGGGCGTGGAGCTTATTTTCCGCGGAATTCCACGCATGTTTATCGGCACGGTGACGGTGGGCGGCGCGCGCGGGGCCACGGTGAACACGCAACTGGAGCGCGCCAGCCGCCTGAATCCCGGCACCCGGTTCAGCCAGGCCAAAGTCACCGCGGCCCTGGGGGTGATGCGCGAGGTCCTGGCCGAGAACGGTTACTTCGAACCGGGGATCACCTACGATCTGACACCGCATCCCGCGGACCAGCTCGCCGACATCGCCTTCCACGTGGTCTCAGGACCGCGGGCACGGGTGGGGACAGTGGCGGTGACCGGGGATCCAGGGATGAGCCTGGAAGCCTTCCGCCGAGCGGCGCATTTGAGGCAGGGAGCGGCTGTAACCCGGGATACGGTGAGCCGCGCCCTGGGCGACGTGCTGAAGGTGTACCAAAAGCAACATCGGCTCGAGGCGGAGATCAAGCTGACTTCACAGACGTATGCGGTGCGCCGGGTGAATTACACGTTCTCGGCGACCCGGGGCCCGGTGGTGCGAGTGGTGTTCGAGGGTGTGCATCCGGAGGAAGACCGGATCAAGCGGCTCATCCCGATCTTTGAGGAAGGCACGGTGGACGACGACCTGCTGAACGAAGGCAACCGGCGGGTCCGCGACTACTACCAGAGCGCCGGCTACTTTGACGTGAAAGTAGAGCATAAGGTGGAACCGCCCCGGCCCGATGAAACTCTCATCGTCTACAGCGTGGATTTGGGCGCTCGACGGCGGGTGCAAAGCGTGGCCGTGGAGGGGAATCGTTATTTTGATTCGGCAACCCTGAAAGGGCTCCTGAGCGTGCATGCGGCTTCCACCCTGGACCGCCATGGCGTGTACAGCCAGGCCTTGGTCTCGGCCGATGTGGCGGCGCTTCAGGCGGTCTATCAGAACAACGGATTTGCAGATATCAAGGTGACGGAGGCGACCGCAGACGCCGATTCCGTTCCAGGGGCAGTTGAAGCCGCCGCCGAGGATAACTCCACCCCGATCCAGGTGGTGTACAGGATTACAGAGGGCCCGCAGCAGCGCGTCAGTTCGGTGGCGCTGGAGGGCAACAACTCCATTCCTGCGCAGGACCTGCTTCCACTTCTGAACACGGAGGCCGGGCAGTTGCTTTCGCCGCGCAACCTGGCCAACGACCGCGACATGCTGGTGATGGAGTACATGCGCCGGGGATTCGACCGGGCGCGTGTGGAAGTGGAGGAGAAGAACGATCCAGGCAAGCCCGACCGGACCGGAATCGTGTTTCACATTCAGGAAGGGCGGCAGGTGTTTGTGCGCAACGTGGTGCTGACGGGATTGCATTACACTCGGCCGAGCACGATTGCCAGCGCCATCACCGTCCATCCCGGCGATCCCCTCAGCCAGGCCGCTCTGGAGGAGACGCAGCGCAACTTGTATGAATATGCCCTGTTCAACGAAGTGAATGTGGCGGTGGAGAACCCGAACGGAGGGGAGGCGCACAAGACCGTGCTCCTGCAGGCCACCGAGGCACGGCGCTGGACGCTCACCTACGGGGCGGGATTCGAGGTGCAAACGGGCACGCCGGTGAATGGCTGCCAGGGCTACCTTGCGGCGGGCGTACAGTGCACCCCGAACGGCCGCACCGGCATCAGCCCGCGCGTGCTGATGGCGGTGACACGCAACAGCCTCCTGGGGCGCGAGCAGTCGGTATCGGTACAGGGCAACTACGGCCTGCTGGAGCAGAAGATCGACCTCATCTACGATAATCCCCACCTGGCGGACCGGCGCAACTTCGATCTGTCGTTCACCGGCGGCTACGCCAATAGCCAGGACGTGACTACATACGTGGCGTCACGCCTCGAAGCCGGCTTCCGTCTGACTGAGAAAGTGAATGGCTCGCGATTTGCGTTCTCGCGCGCCAACACGTTCATCTATGGCTATGACTTCCGCCGCGTCAAGGTGGAAGAGACGACGCTTCAGGTCTTTCCCAATTTCGTGCAGACTCTTTCCGCGGCGGTGCGCGTGGGCGGTCCCAGCCTCACCTGGCTTCACGACACCCGCGACAACCCTGTCGACGCGCATCGCGGAAACTACACCAGTTTCCAGGAGTTCCTTTCCCAGAAAGCGTTTGGGGCGGAGGCGCAGTTCAACCGCATCGACACAACCTGGTCCAGCTATTACGGGTTCGACAAGGGCCGGTTCGTGTTCGCCCGCAACACGCGCTACGGCAATGAGCGCGCCTTCGGCCCAGGTTCGAGCCGGCTGATCCCGCTGCCGGAAAGGCTCTACGCCGGCGGGGCGACCTCTCTCCGCAGCTTTTCCATCAATGCCGCCGGGCCGCGCGATCCCGAAACCGGGTTCCCGATCGGAGGAGCCGGGGCGCTGGTGAACAATACCGAGCTGCGCCTGCCTCCCTCTCCCCTGCCCTACTTCGGCAACGAAGTGAGTCTTGTGCTGTTTGAAGACATGGGCAACGTATTTGCCAACGCCGGTGACATCTGGGCGAGCGCGCTGCGCACCCGGCAGCCGAATCGCGCCTCCTGCGAACAGTTGGCGCAAAACGGCTCCAATAATCCGCCGCCCACTCCTACCTCCTCGCTGGGCCCGCTCGGCAACTGCAGCTTCAATTACTTCTCCCAGGCTCCGGGCGTGGGTATTCGCTACCATACGCCGGTCGGCCCAATTCGCCTGGATTTCAGCTACACGCTGAATCCGCCCATCTTTCCCGTGAACGTCAATTACTCGCAGACCGATCCGTTCGCCAATCAGCATGTGGGCGAAGCCAGCCACTTCAATTTCTTCTTCAGCCTGGGGCAGAACTTCTGATGCGCGCGGCGCTCACATTTCGTTTCGCAATGGCAGCCCTGATGGCTCTGGGCGCGGGCGGTTTGCTGCGTGCGCAGTCATCCGGCCAGCCGGTGGTACTCGACAGCGTGGTCGCAGTCGTCAATAACCATCCCATCCTGTCGAGCGACATCGATCGGACGATGCGCCTTAGCGCGCTCGAGCCACCGGACGCGGCCGATGGGAAGATGGATCGCAAATCGGCGCTCGACCGCCTGATCAGCCGGGAACTGATCGAAGCGCAGATGACGCCCGAGGAGAAGAAGCAGTCCGGTCCCAGCGTGGAGCGGCTACATAGGCGGCTGGCGCTTTTGCGGGAGGAGCTGCCCGCCTGCGCGCGATACCACTGCGCGACGGATGCGGGATGGGCCGCGTTTCTGGCCGCAAACGGGCTGACCGAAGACGAAGCGGTGTCCTACCTTCGTCTGCGCCTCTCGCTGCTCTCCTTCATTGAGAGCCGCTTCCGGGAGGGTGTTCGCATTTCCCAGGAGGAGATCGAAAACTATTACCGCGATAAGCTTGTGCCTGAGTACCCTCCCGGTCAACAGGCCCCGGCGCTCGCCACGGTGTCTCCGCGAATATCGGAGATCCTGCTGCAGCAGCAGGTCACCCAGCTCTTCGACGCGTGGCTGGATAACCTGCGCAAGCAGGGCGACGTGGAGATTCTGGATGCGTCGCTGAATGCTGCGGACCAGCCAACACCGGCCGGAGGCAAAGAGTGAGCACCGCGCAAACCAAAGTGCGCGCGCCGCGAAGCCACCGGAGGCTGCTCTGGAACACGGCGGGCGTGGCCGTGGCGCTGGCCGGAATCGTAGCCATGCTGGCGCTTTGGGCAAGCTCGCCGCAGGCTGAACGGCTGGTGCGGCGGAGGCTGGCCGCGCAGCTCCAGAACATGACCGGCGGACGGGTCGAGATACGCTCCTTCCGCTGGCGTCTGATGAAACTGGAAATGCAGGCGGATGGCGTGGTGATTCACGGCGATGAAGGCCCCGCCGAGGCTCCTTACGCGCGCATCGAATCCGTGCGCGCGCAAGTCAGCGTCCTGGGCGAGTTCAGCCCGCGTATTGAGCTGCGCCAACTGGAGATCGATCAGCCGCAGATTCACCTGATCTTCTATCGCGACGGAGCCACCAACCAGCCGCATCCGGCGCGGCCCGTCACCTCTTCTCCATCGGACCTTGACACGCTCTTCCGGCTCCACGTCAACCAGCTCGTGGTGAAGAATGGCGTGATCGATCTGGATAATCGCGCAGCCTATCTGGATTACCAGAATCGTTACGAGCCGCTCGATTTCCGCGCCGACGATGTTTCCACCGCGATGGCGCACGTGCCGGCGTCCGCACAAACGCCGGAAGCCTACCGCGTAGACGTGAGCGCCGACGATCTGAACCTGGCCCGCGGCGGCAGTCTTGCCACCAGGATCCCGCCAGTACACGGCGGGGTGAAGGCAACGCTGGACCTCGGCCGCGACGCTGTGAACCTGCGATCGCTGACGTTGACTGCCTCTGTTCCCGGCGCAGCCGATCATACCCTGCGCATCGCCGGATGGCTCCAGCACTTTTCCCAGCCTCACTGGCAGGCCGCCATCGCAGGGAGTCTGGATATGCGGCTTCTGAACCCCGTGCTCGGTTACCCTGACGCGCCGGAAGGCCTTGCCCTGCTGAATCTGGATTGCGGCGGAATGGACGGGCAATTCCACGTCGATGGAACAGTGCGGGTTGAGAAGGGCAGCTACGTCGTTCCCGGCGTGACCGCGCGCAACGTGGACCTGGCCGCGAACGTCCACGCCGACCCCGATACGCTGCGCATCACGTCGATCGATGCGAAACTGGCGCCGGGTGAATCCGTCAGCGGCGAAGTACTCCTGGACCATTGGATTCCTCCGACGCCGCGACTTGTGGTCGAGGCTGCTCCGGCAAAGACCACGGCCCGCAGTACTTCATTGCGCAACAAAAAGGGCGCGCGGGCCGAGATCATGGCCCGACAGCCGGTTGCCGCTCCTCACTCCGCGCTTCTGAAAAAAGTCGTGCCGACCATTCCCGTGAATGGCCGCGTTCACGCCGATTTCCACAACGTGACCCTGGATACGGTGCTCGCAATCGTCGGTCAGCCGCCGTTCAAGCGCCTGGGAATTGACGCCCTCGTGAACGGACCCGTCGATGCAAACTGGGCTCGCGGGGATGTGGGAACGCTTTCGGTCGCGGCCAGTTTCGGCCTTTCGCCCTCGGGGCGTTCCGTACGCGGCGAAGTCCCGGCCAATGGTGCTATCGACGCCACTTACACGCAAAGGGACGGCGGCGTCGATGTCAGGACGCTTAATCTCAATTTGCCTGCAAGCGATTTGACGGCGCACGGACATCTGGGAGCGTATCCCGTCACCAGCCTAACTGGGCTCACCGTCGATATCCAATCAGGCGATCTGAGCGAATTCGATACCGTGTTGCGCGACCTCGGCCTGGCACGGAATGGCCGCTCCGGAGTGGCTGCGCTGCCGGTGACGCTCTCCGGCCAGGCCGGCTTCCATGGCTCATGGGCGGGTTCGCTGGTTTCGCCCCAGCTTGCCGGCACGCTCAAAGCAGAAGAGGTCGGGGTGGAGCTGCCGCCGATGTTCAACGATAAGTCGGGGCAGTCGCGCTTCCTCCATTTCGATTCGATCTCTGCTGACGGCGCCTACTCCGCCAGCCGCATCGCCATCGAGCATGGGCAACTCCGGAATGGCGGCGGGGAGCTGCTCATCGACGGCTCTCTCTCCGCATCCCAGGTCCCGGCTCCTGCCCGGAAAGCAAGGGCGCATCCCGCTACATACCCGGCGTTTGACGAAAACTCGGTCCTGCACGTGCAGGTTCGTGCCAGCAATATCAGCGCGGCCGAGGCCCTCGATCTGGCGGATGTCGATTTTCCCGTCACTGGCCTGCTGGATGCGCAAATCGCGGCCAACGGCCCGCTCAACGCCCTCCACGGTTCCGGCTGGATACAGTTGAACAATGCCGTGATGGACGGGCAGCCGGTGACCAGCCTGCGCGCGCAGGGCAGAGTGAATGGGCCATCCGTAAAGCTCACTTCCATCACCTTGCGCAGCCCGGCCGGCGACATCACCGGTTCGGGCGAATACGATCTCCACCAGAAGCGGTTTCAGCTTGAGGCCAACGCCGGTGGCATCGACGTATCTCGGATCGAACGCGTGCAGGCGAGCGGCATTGACGTATCGGGCAAACTCAACCTCCATTTGACTGCCTCCGGCACACCCGAACAACCGAAAATCGACGCCACCGCCGGGGTTGCCGGATTTGCCGTGGCCGGCGAGCCGATGGGGAATCTGCAAGCCACCGCGCACACCACCACCAACCGCACCCTCGAATACGAGGTGGGCACGGCGTTCGACAATGCAAGGCTCTCCATGCGCGGCCAAACCGAGCTGCGCGCAGACTATCCAACCCAGGCCACCATCGACGTTGCCCAGTTCGATTTGGCCACACTCTTCCGCCTGGCGCACCTGGAAAACATTGGAGCGCAGTCGGCGCTCAGCGGCGCCGCGGTAGTTTCCGGTCCGCTGGCGCACCCGCTGGAGATGCGCGGCGACCTGCGGCTGCAACAGATGGCCGTAACCATAGCCGGCGTTCATTTGAAGAGCGATGGCGGCGTTCACGCGGCGCTGGACAACGCGCGTATCAGCCTCGATCCGTTGCACATCACCGGCGAGGATACGGATATGCGCATCTCCGGCGGGGTGACCCTGCGCGACACCCAGCAGATGGACTTCGCGGCCAGCGGAGCCGTGAACTTGAAGCTGGCGCAGACCCTGGATCCTGACCTTACCGCCGGCGGCACCACTACGTTCCAGGTGGAAGCCCACGGCCCATGGCGCGATCCCGCCCTGCGCGGAAGGGTCGAGTTCCAGAACGGATCTCTTTCCCTTGAGGACGTGCCCAACGGGCTGAGCCAGTTGCACGGGGTGCTGGAGTTCAATCGAAACCGGCTCGAAGTGCGCTCCCTGACCGCCATGACCGGAGGCGGGCTGCTTAGCGTAGGCGGCTATCTGAGTTATCAGCACGGCATCTACGCCGATCTCACCGTCACCGGCAAATCCGTCCGCATCCGCTATCCTGAGGGCGTCAGTTCCGAGGCAGATACCACACTCCAGCTTACCGGCACGCAATCGAGCCTGTTACTCAGCGGTAACGTGCTGGTGACGCACTTCACCGTGAGCCCCGACTTCGACATCGCCGCGCTGGCCGCCCAGGCAACCGCGGTGCAGCCGGTGGCGCCCCCCAATGCCCCCTCCAATCACGTGCGGCTGGATGTGCGCATCCGTTCGTCGCCGCAGTTGAACTTTCAGAACGCCTATGCCAAGCTGGCCGGCGACGTGGATCTGCGCCTGCGCGGCACCATCGCTTCGCCGTCGCTGCTGGGCCGCGTCTCCATCACCGAAGGCAGCGCCACCATCGCCGGAACCCGTTACGACCTGCAGCGCGGAGACATCACCTTCACTAACCCGGTGCGGATCCAGCCCAGCATCGACCTGACCGCAACCGCCCGGGTGCAGGACTACGACATTACCCTCGGGGTGCATGGCACTCCCGGCAACCCGCTGAGCGTGACCTACCGCAGCGATCCCCCACTGCCGGAAGCGGACGTGGTGGCGCTGCTGGCGCTCGGCCGCACCCAGAGCGAGCAGGGCCTCTACACCGAACAGCAACAGCAATCCGTCAGCCTGGCGCCATCCACCGACGTGCTCCTCGGCGGCGCCCTCAATGCCACGGTAAGCAGCCGGGTGCAGAAGCTCTTCGGCGCCGGCTCGGTCAAAGTGGACCCCAGTTACCTGGGCGCGCTGGGCAACTCCACCACCCGCATCACCGTGGAGGAACAGGTGGGACCGAACGTCACCCTCACCTACGCCACCAACGTGGACACTACGGCGCAACAGCTTATCCAGGCCGAAATCGCCGTCAACCGCCACGTCTCACTGATGGTGACGCGCGACGAATCCGGCGTCTTCTCCATGGTGATCAAGGCGATCCGCAGGTACAAATGACAGGGACCAGGGATCAGGGAACAGGGATCAGGCGATCAGGGATCAGGAATTGGGTGCCCTTCCAACCTGGGAAGAAACAATCCAGGCTTGCTGTCTCGCATCGGCCTGCTTCAGCGGGCGAAAGAAATTGCCCGCCAGCAAGCCAATGAATGCTTCGCCGCTGAGGGAAAGAGCCGCGTTAGGCTGAAGTTCTGAGCGGCGGCGACGGGTATCTCTTTGTGTTCAATGAGTTTGAGCATTTTTGTGCTGTCGTGTGAGTGTCTACACCGTGATTGCTTGCAACATCTGAATCGCTCTTAGCTGGGCAGG
>Ga0307373_10009434_pt1 | contig 14593 bp, 14 predicted proteins | sample OX2MG_FD_202534 | JGI IMG/M metagenome (GOLD analysis project Ga0307373, IMG submission 202534) | Soil microbial communities from Risofladan, Vaasa, Finland - OX-2 | ecosystem: Environmental > Terrestrial > Soil > Coastal area > Acid sulfate soil | place: Finland: Risofladan, Vaasa | collected... | reverse complement strand
TGCTCCAGCGTGAACACCACCGGCTGTCCGCCTACCGTCGGTCAGATCGACTTGGGGAGCTCGAGCTACCCGACTGCCGTCGCCGTCAACCAAACAACTAACACGGTCTATGTCGCCGATAGCGGCTACGAAACGGGCATCGTCGACCGGGTAGGAGGGGGATCGACGGTTTCAGTGATCAATGGCACGAACTGCAGTGCCTTCGATGACTCAGGCTGCTCGCTGACTCCACCAACGGTCACTGTGGGCACCACCCCTAGCGGCGTCGCCATCAACGAGGCAACCAACACGGTCTATGTTCTAAACAAGGACTCGGCCACGGTGTCAGCCATCGACGGCAGTACTTGCGATGGCGCCGACACCTCTGGCTGTGGTGGGAGCCCGCTCACGGTGACCATTGGCCCGGACCTCGTCCCCGATGCGATCGCCGTAAATTCGACCACCGGAAGCGTTTATGTGACCGACTTCGGGACGGAAACGTCCTGCAATAACTGGTCCCAGGGCGGCCAAGGGGCGTGCTTTCAGGGAGGGAGCCTTTCCGTCTTCGGGCCAAACGGACCGGCGACCCCACCGACGGCCGGACCTCCGCCGTCCGGATTGGAGCCGCTCGTGGTCAATCTCTCCTCAGGCGGCGGCACCGCCAGTGGCACCGTCACCTCCCAGCCAGCTGGGATCAGCTGCACAGTGGGGCCAGGCACCGAAGTCTATACGGGAACCTGCTTTGCCAACTTTGCGATCGGTACCCAGGTCATCCTCACCGAAGCTCAAACTAGTGGAACCATCTTCGAGGGCTGGAACGGCAACGGGGGCGGGGGGCCGCTAGTGACCACGACCAGCATGACCGTGGTAATACCTTCCACTGAGGGCGGCATTACAGAGAATGCTTACTTCGATCCGGTGGTCATGCCGATCAGTAGTTCGGAAACGGCCGGGGCCACGCCTGCCGAAGTAGGGGTTCAGTTCTTGATCCCGGCTCAGGCGTTCACGGGTATTCCCTTCACCATCATCTGCCAGTGGTCGATGACAGCGTCCGACGGTAGCTCGGTGGCGACGTCGGACGCCGCCTGTTCATACAACCCGGACAACCTGGTGCCGGGGGTGTACACGGTGACCATGACCGCCACTGTGATCGGAACCGGGCAACAGTTAACCCAGACGCTGACGGAGTACCTGCTGCCTTCGGTTGACTTCACCTGGTCGATTGCCCCCACCTCCGGGACCGCGACCACGGTACCTGTGACCCTCGACGCCTGCAGTGAATCGATCGGGGTGGCCGAGTTTGCCTGGACTGTGTCCGGAACCAGCTACAGCGGCTACGTCGCCGGCTGTGAGGTGACCCTTAACCTGCCAGTGAATACCGGGTACCACGAAACAACCATCAGCCTAGAGGGCTACGACCAGCAGCTCACCTACTCCGCCAGTGCGTCGGCGCTGGTGGGCATCTTCTCCTACGCCATCAACACCGGCAATTGTGATGTCGTGGCCCTGGGCAGCAATGCCTGCTGGCGACAGGACTTCAATTGGGCTGCCGCGGTGTTGGGGGGAACCTCCAGGCCCCCGGACTACATCGTGCTCCAGGCAAGCGGTGGCGTCCCGGGGTTCGCTGGGTCGGTGGATGTGGCCATGACCTGCGACGGCAACCTCTACGCCGGGGCCGGCTTCGCTGCCTCGCTGGGCACGGACGATCTCTTCAACTTTCAGGTCGCCGTCGCCTGGGGCTGGGTGGGCAATCCCTCTGCCCCCGAGCCCAGCCAGGAGGATATCGACAGCTTTGTGAACGGAGTGACCACTTCATATGGTGCCAGCGTGCTGGTGGAGGGGATGAACTTCATCAGCAGCCCCTTTGCTTCAGGCCCCCATAGCGGCATCGAATACATTGCCACCAGCCCCAGCATCAACTTCACCGCAGCAGCCAATCTCAATGTGGCGGGCCAGGGTGATATCTCAAATCCGACCGGGTACTGCCTGGGAGGAGTGATGCAGACGCCGGAGTTCCAAAACCTCACCGACGTGCCGATCACCTCGAACACAACCGGCTACCGGGAAATGTCGCCGACCACGGGCGGGACGGACTACCAGTCCTCCTCCCCGATCAGCCCTGGGCAGAAGCTGTACCTGACGGCATCCGGCTTTGACCCCGGGTCTCAGGTGAGCGCCACCCTTCACTCGACGCCAGTGAGCCTCGGGACCACCGACGCGGATGACACGGGAGCCATCGGCTTCGTGGTCACCATCCCCAGTGACACCCCGCCGGGAGATCACACAATCATCCTGACCGGCTTCGCCCCGGAGGGGAGCGCCATGACCGAGACGGCGTCGATCACGGTCGCTCAACCGCTGTCGATCGGCAGCTCCAATCTACCCAACGGACAGGTGGGGTCGAGGTACTCCTATGCCCTGGGAGCGAGCGGAGGAAGTCTTCCCTACACCTGGTCGGTAACCGCTGGACACCTTCCGGCTGGCCTGACACTGAATCGGACGACGGGGACGATCAGCGGCAAGCCCACCGCCTCTGGCACTTCTACGTTTTCGGTGACGGTGACGGACTCGACTAGTCCCACTTTCGAGACTTCCACCGCCAGCTTCTCGATCGCCATCACCAAGGTGGGTCCTGCGGGGGTGGTGCCCACATCCAACACCACCTCCGTTCCCGTTACCGGAGCTGAGGTACTGGGTCCGGGCCTGGCTGGACTACTCGCCGTGCTCCTGGGGGGACTGTTACTGGTAGCGGGAGTGAGATTCCGACGAACCAGGGTCAGCTAGACCCCCATCTGGCCATGAGTCGACTCAAACTGCAGTAGTTCTTCAACAACAGGGAGACGCTCGGCCAGGGACCGGTCCGGATTCAGCGAAGTGATGTAACCTTACATCATGCAGCGAACCCAGATCTCACTTACCAAAGAGGAGCGCCACGCCCTGGACGCTGAGTCCACTCGCACGGGCAGGTCCATCTCGGCGCTGATCCGAGCTGCGGTCGAAACGGTGTACGGAGTGGAGCGTTGCACGGCAGATGACCTGGCCGCAATGCGGGGAGCCTTTGGCGCCTGGCAGCAGAGGTACCAGGACGGAGAAGCTTGGGTGGATCACCTGCGGTCGGGTTCGCGGGCAGCTGGGCCCGGATTGTGACGGCGTTGGTTGACACGTCGGTGCTGATCGACTACTTGCGCGGCCACCAAGGTGCGGCTGATCTCCTCGAGCGGGAGCGAGCCGAGGCACCGCTACACGCCAGCGAGATCACCCGGCTGGAGACTCTGGCCGGGATGCGGGCCGGCGAGGAGGTGCCAACGCGCTTGCTGCTTTCCACGCTGATCTGGCATCCCGTCGACGCGGAGGTTGCCGAGGACGCGGGTGCTCTGGGGCGCCGCTGGCTGCCAAGTCAAGGCACAATTGATGGCGCGGACTTGGCCATCGCCGCCACCGCCGTACGAACCGGAGCGCGGCTGCTGACCCGCAATGTCCGGCACTTCCCGATGTTCCCGGACCTCCGCGCTCCGTACTGAACCGGGTGAGCGTCGCGGCGAGATAACTCGGCAGTTGTGGTCGAGCTATCAGGCGGGCTGCCCGCCCGCTGGGGAACGGTCGATCGTCGGATCGCGCTGCTGGTCTCAGGCTAGAGTGGGACGATCGACTGCAGTAGGACACGGCATCATCAGCCAGACTGCTGCGAAGTTGTTCTACCCAGGGATAAGCTTCCACCATGATGAGTGAGCTAGAGGTGGGGTTGCGCAAGAAGAACCAACTAACCCTGCCCGTGGAGGTTGCCAAACAGTTGGACGTGCGCCCCGGCAGCCGTCTCCTGATCCAGTTCGATCCTGAGGAAGGCGTGGTGCGGCTTCGAGCCCTCCGAGACAGCTATCCCGGCATCCTGCGAGGGGTGTACGGACCCCCGACGGAGGCTGTCACCTACTTGGAGCGGGAACGGGGTAGCTGGGACTCTGAGTGACCCGGCACACCCTGGAGCAGGCGCTCCCGACCGGCGGGCGGATTCTGCTGGACTCTTCGACTCTGATTGCCTACCTAGACGGCGGTGAGCACGTGAGCCCCGTCGCGACCCACGTGGTTGAGGAACTTGTTCGTCCCGGTCGTAATCCGTCCCTCGTGGCGATGGTCACGGTGATGGAGCTGCGGGTAAAGCCCCGCCAGAATGAGGCTCAGGGATACCAGGATTTGCTCGACTTCCTGACCAACTCCCCCCACTTGTCGGCGGTGAACGTCGACCTGCCGGTCGCTCGAGATGCGGCGATGTTCCGCGCCGTTTTCAACCTCGCGACCCCGGACGCCCTGATCGTGGCGACCGCGAGGACGCAGCAGGCAGGGTACCTCGGCACCAACGATGCCCGATGGAAGAGCCGTCTCAAGGCGATCCAATCCCGGGCGAAGGTGTGCTACCTCGCAGATCATCTGCCGTGGCCGTAGCTGCCAACCCGTCTCCCGGTGGTGATGGCGAGCCCATCAGCTACTGACATCCGCCACCGAGTATCACCAGCGGGTCGTTCCCAAGCGCGGCGACGATCCCTGCCCGGGGGTCCAGGGGCCGCTCAGCCGACGAGCGCGTCGGCCGTCCCGGCCAGCAGCCTGACGTCCTCCAGTTTGTGGCGCTCGATCGGGCGCTTGGTGTGGCGCTCGATGTCCCGGATCTTGAGGATCTCGATCGGGGTGATCAGGGTCAGGGCCACGCCGTCCCGCCCGGCCCTGGCCGTCCGCCCCACCCGGTGGACGTAGTCCTCGGGGGTGGCCGGGATGTCGTAGTTGATCACGTGGCTGATGTCGTCTATGTCGAGGCCCCGGGCGGCCACGTCAGTGGCGATCAAAAAGCGCACCTTGCTGCCCCGGAAGCGCTCCAGCGCCTGGTCCCGCTCCCGCTGGGAGAGGTCGCCATGAATGACCGTGACGTCGTAGCCCCGCCCCAGCAGGGCTGTGTGCAGGTGGTCGGCGTTGCGCTTGGTGTTGCTGAAGATGAGCCCCAGGGTGACCAGCGGGCTGTCCATCAGCATTCCCAACGCCTCTTCCTTCTCCGACCACGAGCATTCGATGCACCACTGGCGGACGGTGGGAACCAGTTCGGTCCGGCCGCTGACCGAGATCGTCACGGCGTCGCGCATGTGGCGGGCGGCCAGCCGGTGAACCCATTCCGGCACGGTTGCCGAGAAGAGCATGGTCTGACGCTCCTTGGAGGTCTGGAGCAGGATCCGCTCGACGTCCGGGGCGAAGCCCATGTCCAGCATCCGGTCGGCTTCGTCCAAGACCACAAAGCGGATGGCCCTCAGGGATAGGGTCCGCCGCTGCAGGTGGTCCAAAACCCGCCCGGGAGTTCCGACCACCACCTGGGGATGGGCCAGGAGGCCGTCCAGCTGACGCCGGATCGGGTCCCCGCCGACCACCGTGAGGATCTGCACCGAGCCGCCCCGGGCCAGGCTCTCGAACTCCACGGTGACCTGGGCGGCCAACTCGCGAGTCGGGCAGAGCACTAGCGCCTGGACAGTTTGCGAAGTGCGGTCCAGCTGCTCCAAGATGGGGACGGCGAAGGCGGCGGTCTTACCTGATCCGGTCCTCGCCTGGCCCACGAAGTCTCGCCCAGAGAGGGCGACTGGGAGTGTCAGGGCCTGGATGGGAGTGGGGTCGCTGTACCCAACCTCATCGAGGGTTCTCAGCATCGGCGCCGAGAGCCCAAGCTCGGAGAAGCTGACGGAGGGGGCAGGATCCGGCTGGGGGACCTCATCGGGAGCCAGATAAGCGGTGCGATGGGTGGGCCGGAAGGGACGTCTAGAGCGCGTTGGCAACGAATTCAATATACCCCATCCCGACCCAGATCACCCGGCCGTCCTCCGACCGGCATCGGCGACAATGACCGGAGAGTGCCGAAAGTGGTGATGACGCTGTCCGTGCCCGGCCCCGCCGAGGCGATGCTCCGGGAGCGCTGCGAGCTAGATCTGCTGGGCGAGATTCTGCCCGCCGAGCGGTACCGCACGGCGATCGGGGGCGCTGACGCCCTGCTGCCGCAGCTCCGGGACCGCATCGACGAGGAGGCGCTGGACGCGGCCGGTCCCAAGCTCAAGGTGGTCTCCAACTACGCGGTCGGCCTGGACAACGTCGACATCCCGGCTTGCACCAAGCGGGGAATCTACGTCGGCCACACCCCGGACGTGCTCACCGACGCCACCGCCGACCTGGCCCTGACCCTGCTGCTCTCGGCCGCCCGGCGGGTGGTCGAGTCCGATCGCGAGATGCGCCAGGGCCGGTACCTCGGCTGGATGCCGGACTACCTGCTCGGACAAGACGTGAGCGGGGCCACCCTGGGGGTGATTGGCTTCGGACGGATCGGGCAGGCGGTCGCGCGCCGGGCCGCCAGGGGGTTCTCGATGCGGATCCTGGCGTATGACCCAGTCGGGGTGGTCCGAGCCGGGGACCTGGACGTCGAGGGCTGCTCTTTGGATCGGCTCCTGATGGAATCCGACTTCGTCAGCTGCCATGTTCCCCTGACCGAAGAGACCCACCACCTGATCGGCAAGGCCGAGCTGGCCAGCATGCGCCGCACGGCAATCCTGGTGAACACCTCCAGAGGCCCGATCGTTGATGAGGCGGCCCTGGTGGAGGCGCTCCAGTCGGGAGAGATCGCGGGCGCCGGGCTCGACGTATACGAGCGGGAGCCCGAGATGGCGGAGGGGCTCGCCGAGTGCGTCACCGCGGTGCTGCTGCCCCACCTGGGCAGCGCGACCTGGAGTACCAGGGCGGCCATGGGCGAGCTGGCTGCTCGCAACATCCTGGCGGTGCTCGACGGGGGGATGCCGATCGCCTGCGCCAACCCCGAGGTCGCCGGTAGCAGTTGAGGCCCAGGCTGCTCATCTCCGACCTGGACGGCACGCTCCTCGACGAGCAACTCCAGATTGACCAGCAAGACGTGGACGCGGTCACCCTGGCTCACCGGGCCGGGATGCGGGTCGGGGTCGCCACCGGGCGGATGTACCGGTCAGGGCTGCCCCATGCGCTGGCGCTCGGCGTGGACCTGCCCCTCATCTGCTACCAGGGAGCTCTGATTCAGGAGCTGGCCCTGGGCACCTCCGAAGAGGAGCTGGCGGCCGCCCCAGTGCTGCTGCGGGAAGAGGTCTCGGGAGAACTGGGGCTGGAGGTGCTGGAGATCTGCCGGCGCCAGGGATATGCCCTCAACGTGTACCAGGACGATCACCTCTACGTGGACGAGATCAACGAAGACGTCCGCTTCTACACAGGGATCGCCCAGGTGCGGGCCGAGGTTGCCAGCGATCCTTCCCTCGAGGAGCGGGTGCGCCGGGGGAGCACCAAGCTCACGGTGGTGCTGGCCGACCGGGACCGCTTCCCGGCAGCGCTGGCGGAGCTCCAGCAGCTCATCGGCGACCGGGCCGAGGTGACCCGCTCCTTGATCGGGTTCTGCGAGATCACAGCAAGGGGGGTGAACAAGGGCCACGCCCTGCGCTGGCTGTGCCGGCACCTGCAGGTCGATCCGGAGGAGGTGGTGGCGGTGGGGGATGCCCCCAACGATCTGCCGCTGCTGGCGGCGGCCGGTACCAAGGTGGCGGTGGAGACGGCGGCACCCGAGGTGAAGGCGGCCGCTGACTGGCTGGTCCCCGGCCCGGGGCGGGGAGGGCTGGCGGAGGTGGTTCGCCGGGTGCTCCTGAGCCCAGCCACCTCCCGATGAGATGCAGGAGTTGAGCCTCTCCGTCGGGATCGTCGGGCTGCCCAACGCCGGCAAGTCGACCCTCTTCAACGCCCTGACCAGGGCCCATGTCGCGGTCGGAGCCTTCCCCTTCACCACCATCGATCCCAACACGGGAGTGGTGCCGGTACCCGACGATCGGATCCGGCAGCTGGCCGAGGTCTTCCACCCCCCCAAGGTGATCCCCGCCACCGTGACCTTCACCGACATCGCCGGCCTGGTGCGCAACGCTCACCTCGGTGAGGGGCTGGGCAACCAATTCCTGGGCCATATCCGCAGCGCCGATGCCATCGCCTTCGTGCTGCGGGCCTTCAGTGCCTCCGAGGTGGGCCATGTGGAAGGCGGCATCGACCCCCTCCGTGATCTGGAGATCCTGGAGCTGGAGCTGAACCTGGCCGACCTCGGGACCGTCGACCGCCGCCTGGAGCGAGTCGGCAAGACTGCCAGAGCCGGAGCCGCGACCCGAGAGGTCCAGGCCGAGGTCGAGGGGCTGAAGAAGGTGAGGGAGGCGCTCGACCAGGGGCTGCCCGCCCGCCGGGTCACCCTCACCACGGAGGAGTCGGTGGGGGTGAGAGAGGCCCAGCTGCTCACCGCCAAACCGGTGATCTTCGTGGCCAACGTCGATGAGGACGAGCTCGCCTCAGACCCCACCGCAGGCCCGGCCGGGAAGATCTCCAGCCGGGCCGTCGAGGAGGGGGCGGACTTCGTCCCGGTCTCCGCCAAGCTGGAGGCCGAGCTCTCCGAGCTTGAGCCCCAGGAGGCGGAGGAGTTCCTGGCCGGATTGGGGCTGCAGGAGGCAGGGCTGGGCCGCCTCAGCCGGGCCGGGTACCACGCCTTGCACCTCCAAACCTTCTTCACCGCCGGGGAGAAGGAGGTGCGGGCCTGGACCGTCTCTCAGGTCGCCAATGCCCGAGATGCCGCTGCGGCGATCCACACCGACTTCGCCAAGGGGTTCATAAGAGCCGAGGTATGTGGCTGGGAGGAACTGGTCGACGCGGGCAGCTACGCCGCCGTGCGAGAGCGGGGCCAGCGCCGGCTGGAGGGGCGGGAGTACCTGGTCCAGGACGGCGACGTGATGCACTTCCTCTTCAACGTCTGACTCGAGCCCGAGCTCTCCCTGGACTACTGGAGGACTGGGGTGTCCCGGAGCCGTCCCAGAAGGGCCAGGGAGGCGCAACCCAGAACGCGGAGGACCGGGCCTATAAGCCCCGGCAGCTGTCTGTTCGCCAAGCACTGATCTCGTCGCAATATAAGTGTGTGGATCCCCTTGCGCTCCACAACATTCTGTGGTTCAATTCACTCCGGGCACAAGATGTGGCCCCACACACATCGCCCACGCAGGCAGTGGGCGCTGGCACCGATTCGTCCCCTCCTTCGCCAAGCTGACCCCACCCAGCCGGTGCTCGCTGCCTGCACTCGTCCCGAATGATCGGGGCCCGACCTTACGCTTGGATACACTTGCCGCGCCCGATTCCGGGACTCGTCCCAGCCTCCCTCACGCGGAGCTCCAATTGGCAAGACGTACCAAGCGCCGCCCGACGTCGACCGCACGGAAGCGGCCTTCGGCGCCCTCCGTCGCTCGCCCACCCGTCCAGGACGGCGGCCCGCCTGAAGCTGCAGCGCTTATCCCGGACCAGGCTGAGAGCGCGCCCCCGGAGACCGCCCCCCGCCCCGCCCCGAGTTCGTTTCTGCCCCGCCGCCAGGGAGGTCCAGGACCAGCCTTGGCCCCGGTTGGCCCGCCTGCCGCGGCGCCGGCCACCTCGGTCGCGGTGGAGCCTCCTGCAGGCACCACCTCCTTCCTGCCGCGCAAGGGCCGGGTCGCCGGCCGAGCTGAGCGCCAGCGCCAGCAGATGGCCCATCTGGTGCCGCTCGACGACAGCCCGGCGGTGCCCACCGACCGCACCCCCTATCTGTGGTTGGATCTGCGACGCGTGGTGGGGGCCTGCGTGCTGATGATCGTCATGGTGATCGTGGGCGCCTTCGTCATCCACTGACGGGGGTCATTTCAGGCCGTCCCTATACTCGCTTAGATGCGGGTGATCCTCTACACCGGCAAGGGTGGCGTGGGTAAGACCACCGTTGCGGCCGCCTCCGCCGTCAAGTGCGCTGCCATGGGCCTCAGAACGTTGGTGATTTCCACCGACGCCGCCCACAGCCTGGGCGACTCGTTGGACCGCGAGCTGGCGCCCGAGCCCTTGGAAGTCGCCAAGAATCTCTTCGCCCAGGAGGTAAATGCGCTCCATGAAATGGAGGGCCACTGGGACAAAATTCACGGTTATCTGGCGGTGCTGTTCAACAGCCAGGGAGTCGACGAGATCATCGCCGAAGAGCTGGCCACCCCACCCGGAATGGAGGAAATCTCCAGCCTGATGTGGATCCGGCGCCACGCTCAGCTGCAGGAGTACGACGTGCTGATCGTGGACTGCGCGCCCACCGGCGAAACCCTGCAGCTGCTGGCCTTTCCGGACGTCGCCCGCTGGTATCTGGACCGCATTTTCCCGCTGGAGCGCAAGGTCATGAAGGTGGCCCGTCCACTCATCCAGCCGTTCGTCAAGATCCCCCTTCCCGGTGACGAAATCTATGGATCCATCAAGGAGCTGCTGATCGACCTGGAGTCGATGAAGGAGGTCCTCAGCGATTCCAAATCCTGCACCGTGCGGTTGGTGCTAAACCTGGAAAAGATGGTGATCAAGGAAGCTCAGCGCGCTTACACATATCTCAATCTCTACGACTACCAGGTGGACGCCGTGCTGGTTAACCGGGTGCTGCCGGAGGCCGTCAGTGACGGCTACTTTGCCGACTGGCGAAAGTCCCAGCAGCGCTACGCGGAGCAGGTGGAGGCGGCCTTTTCTCCGGTGCCGATCCTCAACAGCCAGCTCTTCGACCACGAGATCGTCGGGCTGGATAACCTGCGCGAACTTGGCGATTCCCTGTTCGGTGAAATCGACCCCAGCGCCATCCTCTTCGATACCAAGCCGCAGTCCCTGAGCAAGGATGGGGATGGTTATGTGCTCACGCTGCAATTGCCGTTTGCCACCAAGGAGCAGGTTGAGCTGACCCAGCGGGACGACGAGCTTTACGTTAGCGTCGGTCCCTACAAGCGAGAGATTAGCCTGCCCCGGGTGCTGCACGGAAAGGTGACCACCTCGGCCAACCTGGAGAGCGGCCAGCTGGCCATTCATTTTGGGAGATCCTGATGGAACGTGAAGAGGCGGCCCGCCTGGGCCAGTGGGCGGTGCGGCAGCTAGGCGGAGCGGTGACCCGGGCGGCCGGCGAGCTGGGGGAGCTGGTGCCTCCGGAATCCCGGGCCCACCTGCTCAAGGCTCAGCGCGAGGTGTTCCTGGCGGCCGCCGCCGCCATCGAGCACCGGCACCACCCCAAGGGGACTAAGGGCCGGCGCCGCGCTCGCAAGATCGTCCTGGACTGAGATTCGGTGCTCGGGAGCAACGTCGAGTTCTACCTCGTTCTGCTGCTCTTCGCCGTCCCCGGGATAGTCGTCGGCTTCACCATCCACGAGTACTGCCACGCCCGGGTGGCCACCTCCTACGGCGACCCCACTCCGAGGGCGCAGGGCCGACTCTCCTTCAATCCTGCCAACCAGATTGACCCGCTAGGGCTGGCGGCACTGGTGCTGATCGGCCTGGGATTCGCCCGCCCCGTCCAGTACAACCCTCTCTACGTCCGCCGCGGAGGGCAGCGGGCCTGGCTGTCCGCCGCAGGCCCTCTCAGCAACCTGGTGGTGGCGGCCGGGCTGGGCTTGGTCCTGCGGCTGGTGATCCTCACCGACCCCTCGGTCCAGTTCTGCTTCCTGCCCAGTTTCGACCTTCCCTTGGCCGGCTACCTCTACTGGATCCTGATCGAGGCCTTCTACGTCAACGTCATCCTCTTCGTGTTCAATCTGATCCCGATCCCCCCTCTCGACGGATACGGCGTTGCCGAGGGGCTGTTCGGCAGCCACGCGCCGTCCCTGTTTCAGTGGATCGATCGCAACCGGATGGGCATTCTGCTGGCGGCCCTCTTTCTCTTCTTCGTTCTCCCGAATTTCTTCAACTCCGGTTTCTCCATCAGCGGACCAATCTTCGCGATCGCCGACTGGATCTGGCGGGCGGCGGTGGGTGGCCAGATGCCGCAGCCGTTCTTCCCCAACTTGACCTACCTGATCTCGTCAGCCTCTCCAGGCCTGGCCACGGCGCTGGCCAATCCGTGCTTCGGGTAGCCGACCGGCCAGTCGTCGGCGCCCAGGCCGTGGTGGTCGACGACCGAGGCCGGGTCCTGCTGCAACTACGGCCCTGGCCGGCCGGCTGGGAGCCCCCGGGAGGCCACGTCGGGCCTGCCGAGGACCCCGCGGTGACGGTGGTGCGGGAGACCAAGGAGGAGACGGGGCTCGAGATCCAGGTGGAGCGGCTGGTTGGCTACTACCGCTTCAGCGGGATCCGCCACGACACCGACGTCGTCTTCCGAGCGCACGCGGTCGGGGGTCGGCTAAGGCGCAGCCGGGAGGCCTGGACTGTGCGTTGGGTCTATCCCGACCAGCTGCCCCGCTCGCTCTTCCCCTGGTATCAGCAGAGGATCCAGGATGCGGTGGCACCCCCTCCCGATTCCCCCTTCGAGCGTCTGCAGCCGGTGGGCCTGGGCGCCGTGGGGCGTCACGGCCTGGCCCTGGTGCGAGACCTGCTGAGTTCGCGCGGACGCTCTCCGGCGCAGCCTCCCTCACCCTGAAGCGATGCAGATAGCGCTCGCCTTCGCCGCCGGTCTGGTGCTGATGCTGATCGCGGCGACTCTCTTCACCAACGCCGTGGAGTGGGGCGCTCGCAGCCTGGGGATGGGTCACGGCATGACCGGAAGCGTGATGGCCGCGGTGGGCACGGCCATGCCGGAGACCATCGTCCCGGTCGTGGCCCTGATCGCGGGCGGCCGCGAGGCCACCCAGACCGCCACGGGCGCGATCCTGGGCGCCCCGCTGATGCTGGCCACCATCGGGCTGGGGCTGGTCGGGGTGGTCGGACTGATCTGCGGGAGGACCTACCTGCGGGTCGGCGCCGGCGATGCCCGGCGGGTGCTCTGGGCCTTCTCGATGAGCTTCGTCCTGCTGATCGTGGGGGCGTTCCTGCCCACCCCGGTGCGCTGGGTGGATGCCGCCGCCCTGGCGCTCTTCTATGTGGCCTTTGTGCGGCGCACCATGCGCGCCGACGTCGCTCCTGAAGGCGACTACGAACCGCTCTGGTTCTCGAGGCTGGCGGGCGGCTGGAGCCCGGACGGGAGGGGCCGGCTGGCGCTGCCCTTGGTCCAGGCGGTGGTGGGACTGGCGGGCCTCGCCCTGGCCAGCGAGATCTTCCTCTACGGGCTGCACCAGGTGGCCAGCGTGGCCCACCTCTCCCCGCTGGTGCTGGCCCTGCTGCTGGTCCCGATCGCGACCGAACTGCCTGAGGTGACCGCCGGCACGCTCTGGATCCGGCGCGACCGGGACAGCCTGGCCCTGGGGAACGTCACCGGGTCGATGGTCTTCCAGGCCACCTTTCCGGCGATCGTGGGACTCTGCTTCACCCCCTGGCGGCTCTCCGAGGCGGGCTTCCTCGCGGCCGGGATCACCGCGGTCGCGGTGATCGTCGCCCTCTTCGCCGCCACCAAGCGGGGGGTCAGCGCCTGGGCACTCGCCCCCGTCGGGATCGGTCTGTACGTCGTCTACGCCCTGGCGGTGCTGGTCTTGAAGGTCTAGTCGTGGCTCGATCTCGACTCATTCTGCGAACCCGGGTGGGCGGCCCTCGCCGCTTCCCGGGTTCGCTCCTCATGGGAGCCGCAGTCGGGGCGGCGGGCCTGGCGTTCCTGTTGGCCGGGTGCGGCCCGGGGCTGCCCGGCGCGTCTTCTTTGGTGCGCCAGGTGGCGGCGTCGATGGCCCGCCTCAGCGTCTATCGGATCACCGGCACCAGTCAGGCGGTCAAGACCACCACCAGCTTTCGGGTGCTGGTGCGCCGGGATGGGAACTTCCGGGGCACGCTCGACATCGCGGTGCCCCACGCGGCGATCTTCCGGAGTGACGTGGTGGCGATCGGCAGCAAGGTCTACGTCCGCTCCCCGACTGAGCTCGAGGAGCTGGGCATCACGGCGCTGCCCGGGAATCTCAATCCGGACACCACCTGGGTGGTCCAAACTCAGGCGGTGGCGCTCAGCTACCGGCAGAGCGTCGAGCCCTTCTCCGGGTCTGGGCTGGCCCGTACTTTGAAGCGGGCTCTTCGAGGACCCCTGACCGTGAGCCGTTCCAAGCTCGCCGGTGTTGCCGTCCTAGTGGTCGAGGAGAGGGGCGGAAGTTCATCATTACGTCTGTTCGTCGCGCCCGCCAGTGATCATCTTCTGGAGTTGGCCATCACCGGAGATCAGCCGATTTCCCTCCGCTATAGCTCTTTCGGCGTGGGCCAGGCGGTGGTCGCACCGCCCAGCTCTGAAACATATGTGCCCCCCACCCAGGCGGCTCCGGGGTAGTCATGGTCACGATTGGCGCTCACGTCTCCGCCGCGGGCGGCATCTCCACGGCCTTCGACCGCGCCCTCAAGATCGGCGCCGAGGCGGTCCAGATCCACCCCACCGCGCCCCAGACCTGGCGGCGGCTCCACCCGGACGAGGAGCAGGTGGCTACCTTCCGGAGGCGCATGGCCGAGACCTCGCTCGACGCCTTCTTCTTCCACGCGATCTACCTGATCAACCTGGCGACCGCCAAGGAGGAGCTGCTGGCCCAGTCGCGAGGCTCCTTGCGCCACCACCTGGAGATGGCCAATCTGCTCGGGGTGCGGGGGGTGATCTTCCATCCCGGCTCGCACAAGGGCCTGGGCTTCGAGACGGTCCTGCCACAGATGGCCGAGGCGATGAGCTGGGCCCTCGACGAGACCCCGGGCGAGAGCCTGCTGATCA
>Ga0307373_10009432_pt1 | contig 14596 bp, 17 predicted proteins | sample OX2MG_FD_202534 | JGI IMG/M metagenome (GOLD analysis project Ga0307373, IMG submission 202534) | Soil microbial communities from Risofladan, Vaasa, Finland - OX-2 | ecosystem: Environmental > Terrestrial > Soil > Coastal area > Acid sulfate soil | place: Finland: Risofladan, Vaasa | collected... | reverse complement strand
CTCTGCGGAGGCGGGCTCGCCAGGCGGCGTTCGTCTTACCGGCATTGGGTCAAACAGTCCCGTATGAACATCTCGACATGCTAACCACCAACCCACGGTTCTTCTGAGACCCGAGAACCCCCCACACCGGTGCGCGCTCGACGACACAAAATCAACGACGTCGCGTCGGATGTTCAACGTGCGACGGGTTTGGTCATGGCAGAATGACGAAATGGCACACGACGTTTACGACGAATCATTCCAATACACCATCTACATCGACACCTCCCCGAGACGACTCTGGCGGGCGTTGACGGATCCAATCAAGACCCGTAAATGGTGGCACGTCTCGTTCGTTACGGACTGGAAGGTCAACTCTCCAATGGACGTGAAGATGGGACACCTCACCATTCGAGACCCCGAACAGGTGATCCTCGAGTCACGGTCGCCGGTCCGACTCGCATACACCTGGCACACTTTCACGCCCGAGTGGGCACGCGTCAACGGTTATTCGGAAGAGGATCGTTTGAAGTTCGCCCATGAACCGCGCTCCAAGGTGGCCTTCGATATCGAAAAGACGCAGGGCGTCGTGCGACTCACGCTTCGCCACGACGGCTTCGATGCCGGAAGTATCGTGCTCGAAGCGATTCGAGAAGGTTGGCCGCCCCTGCTGTCGAGTCTCAAGACGTTCCTAGAGACGGGAGAGCCACTCGATTTCTCGATGCCGTGAGAACTATCACATATTGACCGTCACGTGTCAACGTCGGAACTCTTTAGATGGTCTTCGTCACGACGATCCTGAGAGTCCAGAGGATGGCCAGATCGGGACACATGACACCGGGCTTGCAGGATTCGGTGCCGGTGTCATGAATCGTGGCGCGGCCAACATTCGCCGCGTGGAGGACCGCGCTGAAGACGCCGATGGAGTCTCGTGAGATCGACGTGACCTTCACCGCCCTAGACGTGCTCGTCGGATTACCCCATCGAAACCCGGTGCTGAGGTTCAAGCGAGCATTGCCTCCAAGTCGAATCTGCACGACACACGGGGTCTTCGAAACGATCCGCACCGACGGATTCAACACGATGTCGCACGTGGACTGCCCTGGCGTGGCATGAGGTGTCGAAGCGCGCACCTCCGAACCCGTCCAGGCGATCGTTGAGACCGTGAACGCCGTCACAATCAGCGCCCGGCCAAGGAAGGTACCGAAGGTTCCCTTCATGCGTCCATTATCCCACTACAACGCTGCGGAGTCACGTCGTATCTTCCTGTCTTGTGAATACGAGAAAAGAGTTCACACCCCAATGATCTGTCGTTACAAGACCGCGAATTACCGTCGAGCACGTGATAATCAACAACTTAATGTTGAATTGAATTGAGTTCGGCAGCAAGGTGTGAAAATGGTGGGAAAGTACTTCAGCTTTCGGCTCTTGAGAACCGGCACACGGTTGCTGGGGGGTTCGGTGTTTGGTGGAGAATTTGGTTGATTTTAGTTGAAGTGGATCGACGCAGGCGATTTTCGATCATTGGGTGAAGGTGTGTTTCAGCACCACACCACCGCGCTACCCCTGTTCCGTGTTCTCCGACTGTTCTAGGAGTTCCGTGAGACGGCGAATGTTGCGTCGCGAGCGCCGACCGGATGGAGCCGCACGGCTGACGGCTGCAACTATGAATCGCTTCTGGTGAGGCTCTAGAGGAGTGGTCTTCGCCCTCTCGAGCAGAGTTGCCGGCTTGAGATGGCCAGACTGGAACAACGCCTGCGCCCACGCGAAGTCCTTGTCGCGACCGGCAGCCAACTTGGCAACTGCAAGGTCGTGGATCTCGGGGTAGATCCCCGTCACGTCCCTTTGCCCACGAGACACCACTCTGTGGGCTCGTTGCTCCCAGCCAGGGGGCAAGACCAGCAGTGCGCGACCGATGCCCTCCGCGTAATAACCGTATGTCTCGTGGAAGGGCGTGCCCTCTCCAATCGCGCCATTGATCTGCATCGCCTTGGCGTCGTCCGGGTCATCAAGCGCGGCCAGGTCAACTTCAACTGAAAGCGTGGCGAGTTTCGGCAGCCCTTCGGGGAACTGGGCCAGGGCCGCCTGTGAGCCGGCGACTAACATCTCGTCCTCATTGACCACGTCACCCGCGGCGCGCACGACGTGGTCAAGATCTTCGGGTCTCACAGGCGGTTCTCCACCAATTCACGGCCGCTATGAATTGCAGTCGCTATCTGTTGGCGGACGTCGTTCGGTGATCGTCCGGCCATTTGCGCGACCCGTACGCCGTCGGTGTTCATGATTACTTCAAGCCGCTCTTCGTCGTTGAGTACTCCGGCGAAAGGTGACGCCTGTCGGAGATCCCGCGCCGCCTGATCGGTTGAAGTCATCACAGTGACCAGCCTTGCGACCGGGCCACTGATCAGGTCCTCCCACGCGTCCAAGTACGGCTCGCTGTTCCCAGCGATGTCCGCCGCGCGCAGCACTTTCAAGTTGCGCCGCGCAAGCTCACGCACGCTCTCGGGATCGCTTTCAATCTTGGTCGCAATAGCCCGGTGCATCTCAAGCGTGCGGATTTCGGGGCCCGAGAGACGGGGGCGTAACTCGACGACGAGGTCGTAGCCACCAGCCAGAGCGATGCGCTGCAGGGTAGAGAAGCCCGGGTCGTGACGGCCCTTCGCGTAATCGATGAGAGTCGAGTGAGCCGTACCGGCGCGGCGGGCTAACTCTCGCCCAGAGAGTCCACTCATTCGCTGAAGATTGGTCAGGATTTCGTCGATGGTTTTCATAGTGGTAGTATAACGCATACCACTAAGGGTGCTGCGTTCGAGCGTTCACGGACTCGGCTTGGCGTAAGACTCCGAAAATTACCCTTGGACCGGCTGAATCTGAGGATTTACTAGAAATCGATGGACTTTCCCACCATTTATCTCATCTTGCTGCCGAACTCAATTTGAAACGAAAACGAAAGAAGGTCCTGTGATCTTGGGAGCGCACACCGTCGTCTGTACGCATGACGCGGACGCCGACCAAGCGTTCTTTCGCGACGTACTCGGACATCCGACGGCCCTCAGCGCACGACCTCATTCCTTGTCGAACCTTCCGGCGGTCATGACGTGCTGGTCGTGACGCGACGACTCAGCAGCGCCGCTGACGCCACGCCGGCTAACGCGAAGAAACCGATCGCCAGAAGCGCCCCGTGACGGAATACGACGATCGGGTCGGTCGGGTTGAGGCCGGTCAGAATCGCGATAAGCCCGGCCACACCGAGCACGGTGCCGATCTGTCTCGCCATGTTGAGCACTCCACTTCCGGTGCCGAAGCGCGCTGGCGGAATCGACGCGGTTCCCGCACCGATCAACGACGGAATGGTGAGTCCAACGCCCACTCCGCCGAGCATCTGGATCGGCAACAGGTGCGTGACGTAGGCCGCGGGTACCTGCATCCGGCTGTACCACAGAGCCTGGGCTACGACGTTCACGAAGCAGCCGATCACCGCGACCCGTCCCGCTCCCCCGAGTTTCACCGAAAGACGCGGCGCGACGACTCGCGCGAAGGGTAGGACCATGAGCGGACCCGGCGCGATCGCCAGGCCGGCGTCGATCGCTGAGAAATGCCAGACGCCCGTCAAGAATTCGACCATGCTCAACAAGAAGACACCGAATCCCGCGTAGTAGGAAATGGACGCAAGGATCGCGCCGTTGAATGACCTCGACTCGAGCAACGTGAGATCGACGACCGGCGTGGCGTGTCGTGACGAGCGTAGTACGACGCCGATCGAGGACACGAGCGCCAACACGATGAGTCCGAAGAAGTCTTTCGACGTCCAACCCCAAGAGGGAGCCTTGACGAGGGCGAGGGCCAGAGAAGCGGTGACCAATGCCACGAGTCCGGCGCCCAGTAAGTCCGGACGACTGTTGGCTGTCTCATCGCGACTTTCCGGAAGGACTTTGAGGGCGAGCACGACCGCGACGATGCCGACGGGGATGTTGATCCAAAAGACCCAGCGCCACGACACCTCGACAAGGAATCCTCCGATCACTGGACCAAGTGCGGCACCGAGTGCCCCGATGGCCGACCAGGTGCCGATGGCCTGCGCACGAGCGTGACCCGGGACCGCCGCCAACAACAGTGACAGCGACGCGGGAACCATCATGCCGGCACCGATCGCTTGCACGAGTCGCGCAACGATCAGCAGCGCTACGTCCGGCGCGATCCCCGACAAGATCGATCCGAACGTGAACACGACCAGACCAGCGACGAACATACGTCGGCGCCCGATGCGGTCAGCCCAGCGTCCGGCCGGCACGAGCACCGCCGCAAACAAGATCGAGTAGCCGTTCAGGACCCAGCTCAGTGATTCGAGCGACGAGCCGTGAAAGTCACGACTGATATAAGGGAAGGCCAAGTTGACGATGAAGATATCGAGACTTGACATGAACGCCGCCAGCGCCAAGACCGCCACGATGAGCGCGACACGCTTCTTGGAATATCCCTGGCCCGGCGCATTTGCGCTCGTTACGACTTCGACGCTCATCTCGACCCCCCGTAAGTCCGATTTCTGGACGTACTCTACACAAATATAGCGTGTACGTCCAGTTATCGGACTTACTGGTATATTTGGCTCATGACCACTATTTCGACTGCCCCGCGCACCTGTTCGGTGGCCCGAAGCCTAGAGATCATCGGTGAGAAATGGGCCCTGTTGGCCGTGCGCGAGGTTTTCCTCGGCAACCGTCGATTCGACGAAATGGTCCGTAGGACCGGAGCCCCTCGCGACACCATGACCGCGAGGCTCAAGACGCTCGTAGCGGCTGGCGTGTTAGAGCGCCGACCGGTCTCAGAACACCCGCCACGTTTCGAATATCGATTGACACAAGCCGGACTCGACCTCTACCCCGTCATCGTCGCACTGATGCAGTGGGGCGACCGCTATCTGTTGAACGACGAGGAGCCGCCAATGGTGCTCACACATCACTGCGGTCACGAGCTGGGCGCGGTGACGAATTGTTCGTCGTGCGGCGAAGCGGTCCTCGCAAGTGACGTTCGACCGACGCCTCGAAGCGGCGCGTTGATTCCTCCGCTTGATTGAACGCGGAAATACAAGCGATAACCTTCAATCGGCCAGACCGAATGAGTCGACTGAATTACCAATTTCGATTCCGCCTCAGTCGAACTCTGCCGACGCAAACTTCACGATCACGTCGATCCTGATTCGCCACGCCCGAGCGTGCTTCCACTTTCAAAGCCCCGGTGGTAGCGTTCCGCGCAGGACCAATGCCATGGAATTGAGGTCGTCGCGATGCCTCGACCCACGAGGGAGAAAACGTGCGAAAGTCAATCCTGATTCTCGGAGTGGTGGTTGCGTCCCTCGGGCTATCGGCGTGCGGCAGCAGTACTAAAGCGACGATCGACTCGTCAATCGCCTCGCTGGGAGCTCAGTCCAACCTACAGATTCATTTCACCGCCAGTGCCTCGGGCACCGGTTCGGCTGAGGTCCAGAAGGTTCTGAACGTGGTCTCATTGGATATTCGATACGCGAGCACCTCCGGTGGTCCTCTTTCACGGGCCAACGCCAAGGCCAACAGTGACATCACGATCAACGTGGGTGCGAAACAACTGTTGGACCTGCGCGAGATCGACTCGAATCTCTACGTCGAACTCGACCTTTCGGCCATAAGTGCGATACCCGGTCTGCCGCTCACTGCCCGAGACCAGTCCCAATTGACCGCGTTGCAACTCGTCCTTGGCGCTAAGTGGTTCGAGTTGACCAGTTCACTCATCGCGTCGGAACTTCCGCCGTCTGACGCCGCCAAGGCCACGGCGACGAAGGAACGGGCCATCGAAAGCAAGATCGCCGACGCGCTGTCGAATCTGATCGATAAAGGCCACGCCACATCGCTGGCCTCGGGCGGCTACAGCGAAACTGGAACCTTGGAGTCGGTGCTCCAGGCCATCGAGCCGATTGTCGCGACGTTGGATCCGTCTGCCTCCACGGCCGGCCCCGTAAAAGGCACATACACCCTGACGTTGACCAACGCCGGCTCCGTCGCGACTGGTGGATCAATCTCAATCACTGCACCCGGAGGCGGCGTCTCGGCTGGCGACGCCACCGTGACCCTGCAAGCCGGGGTCACGCACGATAACGACTCCGTCAACACGCCGAGCGATGTCACTGTCATTACGCCAGCCTTGATCCAGCAGTTGCTGGGTTCGACATCGTCGCTCTAACTCGAACCGCGAAACCATAGCGGTACTGGATGCACACGCGGTCTGGGCCGCGCAATAACCAATGAACCTTCCGCGAATCCTCTCATGTGATTCTCGATCGCCCGAGATCAGCGATCATGCCAGCCCAGTGGGGTTGTCGATTGGAGAGTCGATCGCGCGATGTTGATGTAGTCACCAAAGTCGAACACCCCGTCTTCGTCGTCCTCGAAACTCGGAGGCGCCACGTAAAGAACCAGTCGAGCGCCAATGGAACAGACCGCTTGGTCATCGAGCTCGGCACCCGAGGCGAGCGATTCGACGTCCACGTCGTCGGGCAACTCCGCGACGAAGACCTTGAACGACTCCTCGTCCACCGGCGAGTCGGCGTAGAAACTCAGACAGCCGGTCGTCTCCAAAAACGCACCCGAGACCTGCTGGGAGAACGACATGCCGGCCAACTGGTCCTGGGCAATGGCACCTGTGTGCAGCTTCTCGGTGGCGTCGAGGGCGTCGGCGAGGCTGGCGGCAAGCTGCGCCAGATTGGTTTGTGGCGCGAAAGGCACAACGTTGTCAGCTTGTCGCGGCGCGCTGTAGAACGCGCCGAGGGATTTCGTGTCACGGTGAACCAGCGTTTCAATGAAGCCGGTCCCGTAGTTCGTCGTCACTTCGACGATGAAGCATTTCGACAAATCATCCACCCGATTCATTGCGTCAAAGGCAACGTCGAAGCGTTCCGCGGACTCGATCGTGGATAGTTCGCCGAAGCGCTCCGCGATCGGTGCGATGTCATGACCCAATGATCGAGCGATGAAGAGCGCCGCCTTCAACCAGGTGTCCCACGGAACATCAGCGGGTGGAATAAGCGCAAGTGCCGCGACAGAATCATCCACCAGGTTCTTCGACGAACGACGTCGGGACTGCAGCGTTCGGCGCTTGGCATAAATGCGGAGTGTCTCGATCTCTTCCGGACCGAGCGCTTCACGAAACCGGTCGCGTTGCGTCTCATCCGCGACACATACCGCGTCAACGATGCTCTTAACGTCGTCGTCCAAAGGATCGTCGCGAAAACGAATGAAATCCTCATCGACGTCGCGATACGATGCCGCCGTTAGTCGCTCTATGAATTCATTCTCGCCGGAGGTGAAGCTCACGACGACACCCTAAGTACCCAGGCGCACGACTTGGAAAATGATGCGAATTCAATCGAAGCTCCCTGAGTCATACCACACTGTAGGACATCGATTGGCTGACAATTTCCCTTGAATTCGCTCGGAGCGAACGAAGTGATTCACCCGCGCGACCGTATTAGCTTGGGTGCCCCATCTAGAATGAGGTGGGCGAGAGTCGAAGGTTGCGACGTCGATTCAACGTGCAATATATGCGCGTCGCATGTCGAAGTAACTGCTTCAGCGCGGACTTTCCTCCGGAGAGACCGAGACAACAGCTATTGGGAGGACGTACACAATGAGACGATTTATGACGAGTATTGCGATTGGGGCCTTGGTCCTGGGGGGTCTCGCATCCTTCGGAGTCGTAAGCGCATCGGCCGCCGGGCCGACCATTACAGCTACGCCTAGCACGGGTTTGCAGAACGGTTCGGTAGTGACAGTCGCCGGGACAGGATTCATGGACAACGAGACCGTCTACGCCCTCGAGTGCCTCGCAACGGCCAAGAGTCAAATCGACTGTGACCTCAGCACGGCGAGCGCCACCATGACCAGTGCCACCGGAACCTTTTCGACCGCCGTCACGGTTGCCACCGGAACGATCGCCGGTACCACGACGTGCGGAACATCGTCAACTGACTTGTCGAACTGCGCGATAGTGGTGAGCACGAACCCGCCCACCGCCGACCAGGCCATCGCACCGATTACCTTCGCGATGCCCACAACGACGACGACCACAACGATTCCGGTGAAGGTGGGACCGCGTAGGTTCCACGTCTCGCCGGTCTCCGGTCTCGTGAATCGCTCACTCGTACGAGTATGGGGTACCGGGTTCAAGCCGCACGACCAGGTCTACGTCGTGGAATGCCTCAAGACCTCCAAGAGCCAGGCCGGTTGCGACCTCAAGACCCTAAAGCCAGTGAGGATCACCGCGAGCGGCGTCTTGCCCTCGTTCAAATTCAGGGTCGTCGCTGGCAAGATCGGCAAGGGATTCTGTGGAACGAAGTTGTCAAACTTGAAGTCCTGCGCCATCTCGGTTGGCAATGCGACCAAGGGAGACTCCGCGCAAGTGCGCATCGCCTTTAAATAAAAGGGGTATCCATCTGACTGCTGTAAGAAGCGTCCCAAAAATGGCCACGGCAGGGAGTGGCTCACGTACAACGTGCCTTCGGAGGCGGCCCAGCACAGAGTGCCGAAACTCTAGGACTTCCCTTCGAAAGGGATGAGTGCGGCAGTTGCCTCGCTGCGCACAATTGTGTGTATAATCGTGCACAGGAGACCATTATGCGCCAGTTTCAAGCAACTACGACATACCAAGTGACCGATCTCGCCCGACGATACCGTGAAGTACTCGACGAAGCCCGTGAACACGATGTGCTTGTTCGTGACAAAGACGGTGCCACCCTGATCATCACGATGGCGGAAGAGGTCAGTAAAAATCGCGAACTTGTCTCCATTAGTAGTGACCTACTTCGACTGTCCCGTGCCGTGGATGCCAGCCGCTCGGAGGACGTAGCCAATTCCGGCCAGTTCGCGTGGCTCTCCATTCTTCCAGAGGCGAATCGAAAGATGTTCGTCAATGAAGTTATGCCTCCGATGCTGGTTGCACTAAGTGGTGGCTCACTTCGCCCGCTGATTGATCTCATCGGAGATTGGAAGGCAACCGCAGACGTTTGGGCTGACGAGAGCCTCCGCGAAGAGCTAATGGAGCGCGTTGACGCTCCGCTCTTCGACGTCTCGCTCTAGTCCCGAAGTGGCGAAGAAGCAGAAGAGTTCAACGAGCGGTACGCCGCGTAAGGACGACCAACGGTGGGAGATAAAGCCGGTGTCCGCTCGTGCGCAAAAGCAGTGGGAAGAGGTTGAATCACAAGAGCCTGACCTTCTGGAGAAAGTGCGCGAGCGCTTGACAATTCGACCGCTGGACCGGAGCGATAACCCTCGCCGCACTGGACCACTGAAACCACCACTCGACGTCAAATGGATTGCTGGCCAGCGACTCCCGATGTGGCAACACGAAATGACCGGCGGCGGAAGGGTGTGGTATTGCGCCGATCGAAGTTCACACATCGTGTGGCTAGTGAAAATTACACTCAGTCATCCAAAAGAGACAGACTGAAGCGCCGAGAAAAGACAGCGAACACTTGACGGCTAGTCCCTTCGAGCCAGTGTCTTTGGACAGTCCTGATTTGGTGGCACATCGCCCAACACCTGGTTGGATCGAACCCGGTCACCCACTGGCTTTCGGCAGTTAAATGGAGACCCCTTTTAAATAATTCGTACCAGCTCACATAGATATCAACGACGGGCCGCTCAAGGGTGGTCCGTCGTTGTCCTACGCCTCTCGGGTACGACATCGCAGGTCTCGTGGATCAAATGCGCAGCGAGAGCGGCGTTGCGTTCGTCAAGCGCTCCAGTTGGGTAAACGTCGTAGCGAATACCGCGTTTGGTGTTCCACACGCTGACCACACTCGCTCGTAATCCGCCAGCGCATCGTCGATGAAGACCCGGAGCGCTTCGGGCCAACCAATCGGCGAGACTCCCCCAATCGGTTGACCAGTCGCGGCGCGAACTTCCTCGGGCGTCGCCTGACGGACCACTTGCCCGTGAGCGAGTTGGGCGAATAACTCTTGGTCAACGCGAAAGGCGCCACTCTTGATGATGACGACCGGTTCATCGTCCAGCACAAACACCAGACAACTTGCTATCGCGCCAACGTCACACTTCAACGCTCGCGCCGCGTCGGCGGCGGTCTTGGTGGTGGCGTCGAATTCGAGGAACGGTCCTTCGACGCCGCGCGCCAATAGCGCTTCAGCGACTCGGCGCGCACTCGGATGAAGTTCCTCAAGTCCAGGCACGTCGCATCAACTCATGGGACTGTCGAAGGCGATTGACTACTGGCCAAGGTACGCGCGGCGGATTCGGTCGTCACCGAGGAGTGCGGGCGCGGTGTCTTCATAAAGAACGTGTCCGAGTTCCAGCACGTAGCCGCGGTCGGCGATGCGAAGAGCCTGGTTGGCGTTTTGTTCGACCAACAGGATCGTCACGCCCTCCGAGCGAATCTGCGTAATGATCTCGAAGATCGCCGTGATTATTTTCGGAGCGAGACCGAGTGACGGTTCGTCGAGCAGCAAGATCCGAGGTTTGGCCATGAGCGCGCGCCCGATCGCCAGCATCTGTTGTTCGCCACCACTGAGCGTCCCGCCAAATTGCTTGCGGCGTTCTCCAAGAACGGGAAAGAGTTGGAAGATGTGATCGAACTCGTCGCTGTAATTTCCCCTCCGGCAAAAGGCGCCCATCTCCAGATTCTCGAGGACCGTCATCGTTGCGAAGATATGGCGCCCCTCGGGGATGTGACACAGGCCCATCTCCACCAAGTGGTGGGCCGGCGTCATATTGATGACCTGACCCTCGAGTGTGACGGTGCCGGCGTACGGACGATGCAACCCTGAAATCATTCGCAAGGTGGTCGTCTTGCCAGCGCCATTCGCGCCCAATAACGCCACGATCTCGCCCTGATCGACGTGCAAATTTAGATCTCGAATGGCCGGCACCGCTCCGTAACGAACCTCAACGTGGTCGATGTTCAACATTGCGTCACCCATCAGGCGTCACTTTCTTCGGAGGCACCGAGGTACGCGGCGATCACCTCGGGATTCTGTTGGATGTCAGCCGGCGCACCGGAGGCGATGACCCCACCGAAGTTGAGGACGTAGATTCGTTCCGCCAGTGACATCACCAGACGCATGTCGTGCTCGATTAAGAGGATCGAGGTCCCCGTCCCCTTGTTGATCGTGCGGATCAACTCGGTGAGCGCGAGCTTCTCCGACGGGTTGGTACCGGCGGCGGGCTCGTCCAAAAGGAGCACTTCGGGATTCGTTCCCAGCGCTCGCGCAATCTCTAAACGGCGGCGATCGCCGTAGGGCAGGGAGTCGGCCATGGTATTGAGACGATGCGTGAGTCCCACCAACTCGAGCAGTTCAAGTGTTCGTAGGTCCGACTCTCGCTCTTCGCGCCGCGTGCGCGGCAAGTGAAGCATCGCGCCGATTGGACCGGTCTTCTGGCCGGACTCGACGCCGATCTTGATGTTCTCGAACGTCGTGAGCGCGTTGAACATTCGACTCGTTTGAAACGTCCGCGCGACCCCCATGTGGTTGATGCGGTGTGGGGGCTTACCAACGAGGTCGACCGTTCCGTGCCTGGCGGCGTGGAAATTGATGATGCCTTCTTGAGGACGATAGACCCCTGTCAAGCAGTTGAAGAGCGACGTCTTGCCCGCGCCGTTCGGGCCGATGACCGCGAGGATCTCCCCACGACGCTGTTCGATCGACACGTCGTTCAGGCTCGTCACGCCGCCGAAGCGCAAGGTCACGTTCTGGACTTCGAGGATGTTCTCAGACGCCGTCACGGTCGCGGTGGATTCAGTCACGTCACTCACGAAAGCCCCCCGCCCGGGGTCGTTCCTGTTGCGTCGGCTGTGCCCAGTCCGGCTTCGGAGTCCTGAAACTCGCGCATCCTTCGTTTCGACGGGATCATCCCTTGCGGACGGAAGATCATCGTAAGGATCAATATTCCGCCGAGATACATGAACTTGTCAGCTTGGTTGTAGTCGATGAATGTGTGGAAGATCAGGTACTGGAGAATCCAGTTGATGAACGCTGCGCCTATCAGCACGCCGGTGATTGAGCCCATACCGCCGAAGATAACCAGCACCACGACCGTGATCGAGACCTGCAGTGCGAAGTCTGAAGGGAAGATCGAACCGAGCTTCGCTGACGAGAGCACGCCCGCGACACCAGACGTACTGGCCCCGATCGCGAAGGCCATGACCTTGTATTTGAGGCCATTGATACCAAGCGACCTGGCCGCGGTTTCGTCTTCTCGAATGGCGGCCCAGGACCGGCCGACCTTCGAATGGTTCAACGAATTGAAAAAGAACAATATTGGAATGAGGAACGCGAGGAAAAGATAATAGAAATTGAGGTCATCTTGAATGGCGAATCCGCTCAGGGCCCAATGGATGCCCGGCAGATTCATCGAGAAACTGCCCGACGGCCCCGTTCCACCGGCGCCGTCGGTCAAGTTCGTCAAGTTGCTCGCCAGGACGTAGATGATCTCACCAAAGCCCAGTGTGACGATGGCCAGATAGTCGCCGCTGAGTCGCAAAGTCGGAAGTCCGAGAATCACGCCAGCCAACATCGCAACGATGATCGCCATCGGAATTACGAAGAACGTATTGATCGTGAAGGGCGGGTGAATTGGCAATGCGCCACTGAAGTATGCGTTGGTGTACGCCCCGAGAGCGTAGAAGGCGACGTAACCGAGGTCGAGCAGACCGGCAAAACCTATCACCACGTTCAGCCCGACCGCCAAGAGACAGAAGATCCCGATCTGCTGGAAGATGGTCTCTTGCCAGAACGGAGAGACGAACTTGGGTGCCTCTACGGCGATGAAGAGCGCTCCCGCATACAGCGCGAAACGTGTGTTGGCACTCACCTTGATGTGTCGCGCCTTCCAGCGACTAGGCACCACGGCGCGCTTTTGCATGCGGTCCTGGAGGGCCGCCCGCATCCCTATGAGGAGACCACAGAAGGTCCAGAAATACGTGGTCCAGTGATGAAAGAAGTCGCGATCGCTCGACCCACTCCACTTGAAGTACGAGAGACTGAAGCGAACTGGGAGCCACGGGTCGGCGCAGGCCGCGAAGAAGAGTCCAGCGAGCACTCCTCCGAGGATCTTCGCCCACTTGGCATCGAAGAAACCTGGCGCCGTCTTTTCTTCGTTCATGGAACGAGCCCGCACTCGCATCGTGTTGAGGAGCCAGAGGATGATGGCGATATAGCCGTAGGTTCGAGTATGGAGCAACTGACCCACCAGTTGGTTCCACGACAGTTTGTTGTGCACGAACGGTCCCGTGAAGTCCGCGATCGAAAGCGCAACTACGAGCGCGATGACGGCGAGGATGATCCGTTGGACCAATCCGGAGTTCGTGATGAACGACCTGACATTCGTCGGTATGGCTCGGATCCAGTTTCGCCATGTTGCATTCAAGATGCCCGCGCGGATCTTGCGGTTATAGACCATGAAGACACCGAGCGCGGCGCCGAAGATGATGAATCCGAACACGTGCGACGAGAACAACGCGTGTCCGACCGTGTACAACGGTGTATTGAGGTCGCCCTCGGGACCGGTCATGACCGCGAGCAGCAGTCCCCCACTTAGGCATGTGCAAAAAAGACGAAGGTCGTCCTGGTCCAGCCGCCACTTTGGCAAGAAACGTTGCGGGGCTCTCACGCTGACCTTCCCAAGCTCTCGCCGAACAGGCCGGTCGGGCGAACCATCAGCACGAGCACCAAGATGGTGAAGCCGATCACCGGCTCATAGAACGGCTGATGGATCCAGTAGATCGGTACGTACATGAAGATGCCGAGTAATACTCCTCCGGCCATGGCGCCCTTGATGTTGCCGATGCCACCCAGCACTGCCGCAGTGAAGGCGAGAAGCGCCGGCGTGAATCCGATGTTGTAGTCGACCGTGGTGAGCATGGCGACGAAAAGACCGGCCACGCCACCCATGAAACCGCCAATGGCAAAAGTCGCGGCAATGGTCGAATTCACGTTCACACCCATGAGACTCGCGGTCTCGGCGTCTTGGGCGACCGCACGGATACTTCGCCCCACCTTGGTCTTGGAGACGATCGTGTTCACGGCGAGAAACAGGACCGAGGTCACTAGGAGCAGTACGACATCGAACGCCGTAATTTGAGCACCCAAGACATTCCAAGAGAAGTTTGAGGTGATTGGTTGCGGTGTGGCGGACGGATTGTGTCCGAATGCCTTGCCCGCGAAGTTCGAGAGGAAAAAGGACGCACCGATGGCCGAAATCAAATAGGTCAATTTGGGCGCGTTACGTCGACGTAGGGGACGGTACGCGAAACGCTCGATACCCGTCGCAACGATGGCGCCCACTGCGCCGCTCGCCACCACGGCGCCGATGAGGATCAACACACGCAGCGTCGTCGAGACGTTCGTGGTCTTCATGGTGTAATGCAAAAAGTAGTAACCAGCGAACGCGCCACTCATGAGCACTTCACTGTGCGCGAAGTTGATGAGGCGAAGAACTCCGTAGACGAGGGTGTAGCCAATGGCCACTAACGAGTAGATGAGGCCGGTGAAGATGCCCAAGACCACGAAACTAGCCATCAACTCCCCTTGCGAAATGCACCATGACAAACTATCTGAGATTCCGCCATTGGCGGGGAG
>Ga0307373_10009431_pt1 | contig 14597 bp, 15 predicted proteins | sample OX2MG_FD_202534 | JGI IMG/M metagenome (GOLD analysis project Ga0307373, IMG submission 202534) | Soil microbial communities from Risofladan, Vaasa, Finland - OX-2 | ecosystem: Environmental > Terrestrial > Soil > Coastal area > Acid sulfate soil | place: Finland: Risofladan, Vaasa | collected... | reverse complement strand
TCATGAACATCATGCTCATGGCGGTGCGCGAGCGCACGCACGAGATCGGCATCCGCAAGTCGGTGGGCGCCACGCAGCGCGACATCCGCCGGCAGTTCCTGGCCGAGGCGGTGATGCTCGCCACGCTCGGCGGCGCGCTGGGCGCCGGGGGCGGGTTCCTGTTCGCGCAGGCGATCACCGTGCTGTCGCCGCTGCCGGCCCGCGTCACGCTCTGGTCGGTGGTGCTGGCGCTGACGCTGGGCGCCGGCGTGGGCGTGATCTTCGGGGTGTACCCGGCGGTGCGCGCGGCGCGCCTCGACCCCGTCGCGGCGCTGCACGCCGAATGAGGATGCCCGCGTGAGCCACTGGCGCCGCGTCTCCGACAGTTTCCGCGAAAACGTGGCCGTCGCGGTGGACTCGCTCCGCGTGAGCAAGACGCGGTCCGGGCTCACCATCCTCGGCGTCGTCATCGGCGTGTCCACGGTGATGGCGATGGCGTCGATCGTGCAGGGCATCCAGGAGCAGATCATCCACACGATCGAGATCGCCGGCCCCACCACCTTCTACGTGATGAAGGTGTTCTCGCAGACGCCGCTCAATCCGCAGGACCTGCCCAAGTGGGTGCGCGCGCGCCCCGACCTCACGCCCGACGAGGCGGCGCGCATCCAGGCCCTGCCCGAGGTCGGGTATGCGGGCATCTGGGGGCAGTACATTGCCCGCGTGGAGTACGACGGCGTCCGCACGCAGCCGCAGGCGGTCATCGGCGCCGATGCGCACTTCACCGACATCCAGGGCGGCAGCCTGGCCGAGGGCCGGTGGTTCACCCGCGCCGAGGAACGCACCGGGTCGTCGGTGGTCGTCATCGACGTGGACGTGGCGCGCAAGCTGTTCGGCAGCATCGACCCGATGGGCAAGTGGGTGCACGTGGGCGGCAAGCCGGTGCAGGTCGTGGGCCTGTACCAGCCCGCCGCGAACATCTTCAACCCGCCGGGCCAGAACATCGTGGCCATCGTGCCGTATCAGATGCTCGATCACCAGTTCACGCTCGACAAGACCAACATGGTGTTCATTCCGGTCAAGCCGCGCGCCGGCGTGCCGTTGGACGAGGCGCAGGGCGCGGTGATCGTGACGCTGCGCGAGGCGCGCCGGCTGCGCCCCGCCGACCATGACACCTTCGACCTGCTCACGCAGGATCAGATCCTCGACGTATTCAACAAGCTCACCGGCGTGTTCTTTCTGGTCATGATCGTGCTGAGCGCGGTGGCGTTGCTCGTGGGAGGCATCGGGGTGATGGCGGTGATGATGATCAGCGTCACCGAGCGCACGCACGAGATCGGCCTGCGCAAGGCGGTGGGCGCCACGCGCCGCGACATCCTGCAGCAGTTCCTGGTGGAGGCGGCCACGCTCACCGGCGCCGGCGGCGTGATCGGGGTCGTCGTCGGACTCGGCCTGGGCCGCGTGGCCACCGCGGCCATGCACATCAACGCCTCGGCGCCGGTGAACCTGACCCTGATCGCGGTCACCGTGTCGGTGGGGATCGGGCTGATATTCGGCGTGCTGCCGGCGCGTCGCGCGGCGCAGTTGGACCCCGTGGAGGCGTTGCGCTACGAATGAAGGTAGGAGAGTAGGACGGTAGGACGGTTGTTGGTAAACGGCGTTGAGCAGGCATCCGTCCTGGCGTCCTACCCCGTCACCGTCGTTCGCTTTAGCTTCCCTCATGCCCATCGACCTCCTCGCCATCGCGGCCCACCGCGACGACGTCGAATTGACCTGCGGCGGCACGCTGCTCATGGCCGTGGCCCGAGGTCGCAGCACCGCGATCCTCGATCTCTCGCAGGGAGAGTCGGGCACGCGCGGGTCGGCCGACCTGCGCGGCGAGGAGGCGGCGCGCGCCGCGCAGATCCTCGGCGTGGCGGTGCGCGAGAATCTGGGCCTGCCCGACGCCGGCATCGTGAACACGCCCGAGACGCGCGCCATGGTGGCCGGCGTGATTCGCCGCCTCAAACCGCGCGTCGTGATCGCGCCGTCGATCCAGGGACGGCATCCCGACCACATCGCCACCGCCCAGCTCGTGCGCGACGCCTGCTTCGTGGCGGGCCTGGCCAAGGTGTCGCCGGGCATCCCCAAGCACCGGCCGCACAAGGTCATCCACGCCATCACCTACCGGCAGGACTTCGAACGGCCCACGTTCGTGGTCGACATCTCGGAGGTGTTCGAGCAGAAGATGGAGGCCATCCGCTGCTACGCGTCGCAGTTCGACGGCGTCACGCAGGCCGGCGAGGTGTATCCCACCGGCGAGCCGCTCTACGACGTGGTGCGCCACCACGCGGCCTATTACGGTGCGCTCATCCGCACCCGGTACGGCGAGCCGTTCTACACCAGCGAGACGATGCGCGTGGACGATGTCGTGGCGCTCGAGGTCTCTACGTTTTGACGAACGGTAGGGCGGTAGGGGAGTAGGGGGGTAGGACGGATGACTGCGGAACGCCGTTTACCCCCCTCCCCCCCTACCGTCCTACCGTCCTACCGTCCATCGGTATATTCCCCTCATGCCCGACCCCATCTACCTGGACCATTCGGCCACGACTCCGGTGCGCCCGGAGGTGTTCGACGCCATGCGGCCGTTCTACGGCGCGCGGTTCGGGAACCCCTCGAGCACGCATCGCTGGGGCCGCGAGGCGCGCGCCGCTCTGGACGAGGCGCGCGAGCGCGTGGCCCGCTGCCTCGGCGCCCACGCCGACGAGATCTGCTTCACCTCGGGCGGTACCGAGTCGGACAATCTCGCCGTGCTCGGGGCCTGGCGGTGGGCACGCGAGCGCGGAAAGACGGCGGTCGTCACCACGCCCGTCGAACACAAGGCGGTGCTCGAGGCCGTGCACACCGCGGCCCATGAAGGCGCCGACGAGCGCCTGCTCGCCATGACCTCCGATGGCGTCGTCGATCGCGCGTCGTTCGATGCCATGGTGCGCGACGACGTGGCGGTGGCGTCGGTGATGTGGGTGAACAACGAGATCGGCTCCATCCAGCCCGTGCCCGAGCTGGCCGAGCGCGCCAGGGCGCGCGGCGTCGTCTTCCACACCGACGCCGTCCAGGCGTTCGGCAAGGTGGCCATCGACGCCGCCACGGTGCCGTTCGACATCCTGTCCATCTCGGGGCACAAGATCGGCGCGCCCAAGGGCTGCGGCGCACTGTTCATCCGGCGCGGCACGTCCATCGAGCCGCTCTTCCACGGCGGATCGCAGGACCGCGGCCGCCGCCCGGGCACCGAGAACGTGGCGTTCGCCGTCGGGCTCGCCACGGCCGCCGAGATCGCCATCGCCGAGCGCGAGACCGAGGCGGCGCGGCTGAGCGCGCTGCGCGACCGGCTGCAGGCGATGCTCGTGGCCCGCGTGCCCGGTCTCGTGGTGCACGCCGCCCGCGCGCCGCGGGCGCCCCACATCCTCAACGTGTCGGTGCCCGGCACCGACAGCGAGTCGATGCTCATCGCGCTCGACCTCCACGGCATCGCCTGCTCCGGCGGGTCGGCGTGCCAGAGCGGGAGCAATTCGCCGTCGTACGTGCTGACGGCGATCGGCGTGGAGCCGGCGCTGGCCGCCGCGGCCGTGCGGATGAGCCTGGGCGTGCTCACCGACGACGCGGCCGTGGAGCGCGTGGCCGAGGCGTTCCCGCGGCTCGCGGCCAAGGCGCGCGGCGCCGCCGCGGCCTGAGCGTGGACACCGGGCGATGAAGGAGCGCGTGCTGGTGGCGATGTCGGGCGGCGTCGATTCGTCGGTGGCCGCCGCCATGCTCGTGGCGCAGGGCTACGACGTCGTGGGCGCCACGATGAAGCTGTTCTGCTACGGCGACGAGATCGTCGACCGCCCCTGCTGCTCGCTCGATTCGATCAACGACGCGCGCCGCGTCTGCGAGTCGCTCGGCGTGCCGCACTACGTGCTCAACCTGGAGAGCGCGTTCTCGCACGACGTGGTCGACGACTTCGTGAGCGAGTACGCGCGCGGCCGCACGCCCATTCCGTGCGTGCGGTGCAACACGTTCACCAAGTTCCGCGACCTCGTGCGCAAGGCCGACGCCATGGAGGCGCGCTGGATCGCCACCGGCCACTACGCGCGCGTCGTGGACGGCGCGCTGCATCGGGGCGTGGACCGGTCCAAGGACCAGTCGTACTTCCTGTGGGGCATCGACCGCGGCGTGCTGCCGCGCATGCTGCTCCCCGTGGGCGCGCAGACCAAGGCCGAGACGCGCGCCGTGGCGCACCGGCTCGGCCTCGAGGTGGTGGCCGACAAGCTCGAGAGCCAGGACATCTGCTTCGTGCCCGACGGCGATCACACCAAGATCATCCGGTCCAGACTCGGCGCCGACGCGCCGTCGCTGTCGCGCGGCCCGTTCGTGCGGTCGAGCGGAGAGGTGCTCGGCTATCACGACGGCCACGCCCGATTCACGATCGGCCAGCGGCGCGGCCTGCCCGGCGGATTCGCCGAGCCGATGTTCGTGGTCGCCATCCGGCCCGACGACCGCGCCGTGGTCATCGGCCCGCGGGAGGAATTGCTGGGCCACGGCCTGATCGCCCGCGAGGTGAGCTGGCTGGTGGATCCGCCGGCCGTGGGCTCGCACCTCGAAGTGCAGGTGCGCCATCGCGCGCCGGCGGCGCGCGCCGAGGTGGTGCGTCTGGACGGTCACGAGATCGAGCTGGCGCTGGACGAGGCGGTGAGCGCGATCACGCCGGGGCAGTCGGCGGTGTTCTACGCGCGCGACGTGGTCCTGGGCGGGGGAATCATCGAGTCGGCGGCACGTGTGGGGCTGCCTATTTTGGCGTAGGACGGTAGGGGGGTAGGGGCGTAGGACGGATGACTTCGGAACGCCGTCTACCGTCCTTCAGTCCTACCGTCCTACCTCCCTACCATCGTTCAGTACTTCAGCCCGCCCGCCTCGGCAAACTCCCGCATCATCTTCTCCTGCTCGGGCGTGAGCTTCTCCGGCACCGTGACCTCGGCCTGCACGATCAGGTCGCCGCGCGCGCCGTCCTTCTCGATGCCCTGCCCCTTCACGCGAAAGCGCTTGCCCGACGGTGTGCCGGCCGGAATGCGGATGGCCACCTTGCGGCCGTCCAGCGTGCGCACGCCCACCTTGGAGCCGAGCGTGGCCTGGGCGATGTTGATAGGCACCTTGGCCACGAGATCCAGTCCCTCGCGCGCGTAGAACCGGTCGGGCGCCACCTGGATCGTGATCAGCAGGTCGCCCGGGGGCCCGTTGCGGCTGCCGCGCCCGCCCTGTCCCTTGAGGCGAATGCGCGTGCCGGTGTCGGCGCCTGCGGGCACGTTGATCAGCACCTTGCGGCGCGTCCGCGCCTCGCCCGCGCCGCCGCACGCGGCGCACCGCTCGCTGGGCACCTGGCCGCGGCCCAGGCACTGCGGGCAGGGGCGCTGGACGGCGAATCCGCCCTGCCCGAAGGCGATCGTGCCGCGCCCGCCGCACTCCGTGCAGGTCTGGAACTTGGCGCCCGGCGCGCCGCCCGACCCGTGGCAGGTCTCGCACTCCTCGGTGACCTCGAGCTCCACGGGCACCTTGCCACCCGTGGCCGCGGTGCGGAAGGGCACTTCGAGCGACCGCTCAACGTCCTGGCCGCGTTCCGGACCACGCGGCTTCTGCGCGCGCGCGCCGCCGAACATCGAGCTGAAGATGTCACCGAGGCCGCCCAGGCCGCCGATGTCCATGTCCTCGAACTTGACCCCGCCCTGCGCCTGCTGCGCGCCCGGCGTGGGGCGCCCACCACGTTGCGCGGTGAAGCCGCCGCCGAACGCGCCCAGACGGCGCATGTCGTCGTACTGTTTCCGCTTCTCGGCGTCGCCCACGACGTTGTACGCCTCCGAGATCTCCTTGAAGCGCTCGGCGGACTTCGGGTCGTTGGGATTCGTGTCGGGATGGAATTTCTTGGCCAGCTTCCGGAACTGCTTCTTGATCTCTTCCTGCTTGGCCGAAGCTGGAACCCCGAGTACCGAGTAATAGTCCTTGGTGGGCGGCATGCGGGTGGGCTAGGGTTCGTCGTGCCACTGCGTCACGACGACGCGAGCGGGGCGAAGCAACTGGCCGTTGAACAGGTACCCCACCTGATAGACCTGGGCCACGCGGTGATCCTCCTCGGGCAACTCGGCGCGGGTGGTGGCCACCGCCTCGTGCACCGCCGGGTCGAACGGATCGCCCAGCGGATTGAGGATCTCGAGGCCGTGCCCCGACAGCGACTTGAGCAGCTTCTTCTCGACCATGTCGGCGCCCTGCACCACCGTGGCCGCGTCCACCGTGGCCGGGTCGACGTGCGCAAAACGGCCCAGGTCGTCGAGGCCGTCGAGCAGGCCGCGCACGAGCATCCCCATCCCCTTGAGCTCGGCCTCCTGCCGCTCGCGCACCATGCGCTTGCGGAAGTTGTCGTATTCGGCGGCCAGGCGGAGATACTTGTCGCGCTGGTCGGCGAGCTCGGCGTCGAGCTGGGCCGCGCGCGTGTCGGGGCCCGGCTCGATGCCCGCCGTGCCGGTCACGGGCGCATCCGAGCCGTCGTCGGTGACTGCGGCCTTGGCAGTCGGCATGTCTTCGGCCCCTTTCGGCGCGTCAGCGGAATTCATCGGTCTGGTCTTGTGAGTCATCGAATGAAAGGTCGTCCCAAGGGGGCCGAGTTGCAATGTCCGTGCCTCCAAAGCCTGTCAGGACGGCGGGGGCGAGGGGGCAAGGCCCCCGGCGGCGGCGGGGGTGGCAGCCGCTCCCGGCCGATTGGCCCGCCGCCCCCCACCCCCCGCCCCCTTCCGCCGGTCGCGCCCCCCGGCATATAGTTCACATCATGCAACAGTTGCTGACCGTGAATAGCACCGCGGACGCCGACCGCTGCGCCGCCGCCGTGCTCGACGTCGGGCTCGCCGTCTCCCGCCTCGTGCGCGCCCAGGTGCGGCGCCACCGCCCGGTGGAACTCACCCTGCCGCAGGTGCGCGCCCTGGCGTTCGTCAACGCCGACCCCGACTGCGCGCCGTCGCAGCTGGCCGAATACCTGATGCTCAGCCGGCCCGCCGTCACCCGCCTGCTCGACGGCCTGGTCCAACGCAAGCTCGTCACGCGCCGGCTCGATGCCCGCGATCGCCGGCGCCTCAAGCTCGCGGTCACGCGCGCCGGCCGCTCGCATCTCGACGCCTACTTCACGCGGGCGCGCGCCGTGGTGGCCGAGCGGCTGGCCGGCCTCACGCCCAGACAGCGCGCGGCGGTGCGCCGGGCCATGACGCAGGTGCTCCCGAGCCTCGCCGCCGCGCGGACCGCGGACGACGGCGGCGAGGCCCGCTAGCGGTGGAGGACGGCCCCGGCAAATGGGTCATCGCCGCCACGGTGATGATCGGCAACATCATGGCGGTGCTCGACTCCAGCATCGTCAACGTGGCGCTGCCCGACATGGCCGGCAACCTGGGCGCCACGATCGAGGAGATCACCTGGGTGGTCACGGGCTACATCCTGGCCAACGTGCTGGTGATGCCGATCGTCGGCATGCTGAGCGCCCGCTACGGACGCAAGCGCATCTACATGCTGTCGATCGCCGTGTTCACCACGGCATCGATGCTCTGCGGGGTCTCGACCTCGCTGGGCATGCTGGTGGCCTACCGCGCGCTCCAGGGGTTGGCCGGCGGCATCCTGATCACCGTGCCGCAGGCCGTGCTGCGCGAGAGCTTCCCGTTCGAGGAGCAGGGGCTGGCGATGGGCGTGTACGGCATGGGCGTGGTGCTCGCGCCGGCCATCGGCCCCACGCTGGGCGGCTGGCTCACCGACCGCTACTCGTGGCCCTGGGTGTTCTTCATCAACGTGCCGATCGGCCTCATCAACCTGATCATGGTGCAGCGCGTGCTGCGCGACCCGCCGTATCTGGAGCGCTCGCGGGCCAAGCTCGACCTGCCGGGCCTGGCGTTCATGATCGTGGGGCTGGGCGCGTTCCAGCTCATGCTCGAGGAAGGCCAGCAGGACGACTGGTTCCAGTCCAGATTCATCGTCCGCCTGGCCGTGGTCGCCGCCGCCGGGATGGTGGCCTTCGTGTGGCGAGAACTCACCGTCGAGCGACCGGCCGTGAACCTGCGCATCCTGCGCAACCTCCCGTTCACGGCGGCCACGTTCCTGGGCGGGATCATGGGGGCCGGGCTGAGCGGCACGTTGTTCATCCTGCCGCTCTTCCTCGAGGGGCTGCTCGGCTTCACAGCCATGGACGCCGGGCTGGCGCTCATGCCGCGCAGTCTCGCCATGCTCGTCGTCATGCCCATTGCCGGCCGCCTGTACAACCGGACGGGCGCGCGGCTCATGGTCTCGATGGGCCTCGTGTTCCTGATCGTGGGCCACTGGCAGCTGGCGCACCTGACCACGCAGACCGGGATCTGGGACCTGGTGCTGCCGCAGATCTGGACGGGCACCGGCTTCAGCTTCCTGTTCGCGGCGCTGAGCACGGCGGCGCTGTCGGCCATTCCCAAAGCGCAGATGACGGCGGCCACGGGATTGTACAACGTGGTCCGGCAGGTCATGGGCAGCATCGGGATCGCCGTCTTCGCCACGCTGCTCACGAGCGGCCAGCAGCGCTACTACGCCATTCTCGCCGAGAACTCGTCGAGCCCGATCACGCGCCAGTGGCTGCACGACGTGACGGGGGCCATGCAGGGCATGGGCGCGAGCCTGGGCGTGGCTCAGCAGCGCGCCCTCGAGCTGCTCGGGCTGCGCGTGAGCGCCCAGGCCACGGTCCTGTCGTACAACTACATCTTCGTGATCGTGACACTGACGTTCGCGCTGGCGGCCCCGCTGATCGTGCTCCTGCCCCGCGCCTCCCGGACGTCGGAGCCCGTGGAGATCATGGCCGAGTAGGAGACGCTACGCCGGACCGACCTCGAGCACGCGGCGCACCAGGTTGAGCGCCGCCTGGGCGGCGCGCTGCCGCACCTCCTGCCGGTCGCCCCACGAGTGCAGGAGCACGCTGCGCACCTCCCCGGCAAAGTCCACGCCCACCCACACCGTGCCCACGGGCTTTTCCGGCGTGCCGCCGTCGGGGCCGGCGACGCCGGTGATGCCGATGCCGACCTCGGCCCCGGTGCGGTTGCGGGCGCCGGTGGCCATGGCGCGCACGACGGGCTCGCTCACCGCGCCGTGCTCGCGGATCATCGCCGCCGGCACGTCGAGCAGCGACGTCTTGATCTCGTTGGCGTAGGCGATCACGCCGCCCACGAACACATCGCTCGATCCCGGAATGTTGGTCAGGCGCTCGCCGAGCAGGCCGCCGGTGCAACTCTCGCCCACCGCGATCGAGAGGCCGCGGGCGCGGCAGGCGTCGAGCACGACGGCCGCGAGATCCGCATTCCCCTCGCCGTAGGCGTCGGTTCCGACCACGGGGCGCAGTTGCGCGGCCGCCGCCTCGAGCACGCGGTCGGCGTCGGCCGCTGGCAGGCCGCGCACGGTGACGCGGAGATCCACGCCGTCCACGTTGGGCAGGTAGGCCAGCGAGACGTCGCGACCCAGGGCGCCGGCCACCGGCTGCACGCGGTCAGCCAGCAGCGACTCGGCCACGCCGGTGGTGCGCAGGGTGCGCGACCGCACCACGCGATCGCCGGCCACGCGCTCGCTGAGCATCGGCACCAGCGTATCGGCGAGCATGCCGCGCATCTCGCGCGGGACGCCGGGGAGCATGGCCACCCAACGCCCGCGGTCGTCTTCGAGCCAGATGCCGGGCGCCGAGCCATGCTGGTTGCGGAGCTTGCGCGCGCCGGCCGGGATCATGGCCTGCAGCCGGTTGGCCGCGGGGATCTCGTGGTCGAACCGCCGGCGCCACCGCTCCGCCATCCAGGCAAAGTGCTCCTCATCGAACACCATCTCGCGCCCGAACAGCGCCGCGATGGCCGGTTTGGTGAGGTCGTCGCTGGTGGGGCCCAGGCCGCCGGTGGTGATCACGGCGCCGGCGCGGTCGAGGCCGTCGCGCACGGCGGCGGCAATGGCCTCGGCGGTGTCGCCGACGGTGGTGCGGCGGTCGATCTCCACGCCGATGGCGGCCAGTTCACGCGCCAGGTGCGCGGCGTTCGTATCGATCGTGAATCCGAGCAGCAGCTCGTCGCCGATCGTGACCAACTCGATCTTCATGCCCAGGCATCCATTCGAGATCGTGGTGACGCCATGAATCTACATGCCGGGCCGGCATCAAGAATGGATGGTTGGGCCTGATGCTCCGGATGGAACGGATCGACCGGAGAGGACACCACCAGCCGGGGCCGCGGCGGGAGATCTCGTCGAAGCGATCGCCCCTACCCCCGGCGCTACGGCTTCACGGCGACCGGTTCGTTGCGACATCTGGAGCATCCGTTCGATCCGGAGCATCCGAATGAACCCTTCGTTCTTGATTCGCGGCTCGCGACGTCAGCGCGCCGCCGCGCCGAGGAGGCGGCCGAACCGGCTCAGGTACAGCCAGAGCGAATAGAGCGTGAGCACCGTGGCGCCGACCATCATCAGCACGCCCACCGTGCCGTTGAAGTAGGCGAAGTACCGCCAGCCGTCGCCCGCCCAGCGGCGATTCATCGCGACGGTGGCGATGAAGAACCAGAAGAACGCCGAGCCCACCCAGATGAGCTGCATGGCCGTCTTCCACTTGGCGGGGCCGATGGCCGAGATCACCACGCCGCGCCCGCGGGCGATCTGCCGGAACACCGACATGAACGCCTCGCGGCCCAGGATCACGACCGGGATCCACCACGGGAGACCGATGAGGCCGAAGGGGGTGACGAACGGGAAGGCGGCGAGGCCGCTGGTCTTCATCACGGCGCCCACGGCGCCGGCCACCATGGGCGTGTGCAGCGGCGAGACGAGCGACGTCGCCGTGCCCGATCCGATGAGCACGAACATCGGCACGAGCGTGGCCACGAGCAGCAGCTTGTCGGCCAGCGGATCGAGCAGCCGGCCGAGGTCGGTCTCCTGGGCGCGGGACCGCGCCAGGTAGCCGTCGATGTAGTCGGTGATGGCGGCGATGAAGAACAGGGCCCACGCCGTGAACCGGAGCGACGACGACCCCGAGAACGGCAGCCAGGCGATGAACGGCGCCGCAACGATGCGCCCCGCGCTCAACCAGTTCGGCAGATTCACCGGAACGCCGAGCGCCTCAGGCCAGGGACTTGAGCACGAGCTTGCTCACGGCGCGCAGCGTCTCGAACACGCCGTCGCCGGTGATCGCCACCGCTTCGAAATACTGCGCGCGTTCGAGCCACTCGCCCGTGGGCAACTGCTCGATGAGATTCTCGCCGGCGTGGTAGGGATCGGGCGTCACGCGCTGGCGCGCGGGATCGACCACTTCCCACCCCGGGTTGAGCGCCCCCTGGAGTTCGCCGATCGGCGACGCATTGGGCAGGTCCCGTTTGTTGTACTGGATCACGAACGGCATCTTGGTGAGATCGTAGCCGTACTCGGCCATGTTGTCGTACAGGTTCTGCATCGCTTCCTGGTTGGCTTCCATGCGCTCGATCTGCGAATCGCCCACGAACACGATCCCATCCACGCCCTTGAGGATGAGCTTGCGGCTGGCGTTGTAGTACACCTGGCCGGGCACCGTGTAGAGGTGGAAGCGCGTCTTGAAGCCGCGGATCGTGCCGAGGTCCACGGGCAGGAAATCGAAGAACAGCGTGCGCTCGGTCTCGGTGGCGAGCGAGATGAGCTTGCCGCGCGTATCGGGCTGCACCTTGCCGTACACGTGCTCCAGGTTGCTGGTCTTGCCGCCCAACCCGGGGCCGTAATAGACAATCTTGCAGTTGATCTCGCGGGACGCGTAGTTGATCATCGACATGCTGTGGGTCTCCCGTTACTGGAACAGCTTGTCGATCTCGTCGTCGGCGCCGGCGAGAATGTTGGGGGCGGCCGGCTGACCCGCCGCGCCGCGCGCGAACACCGCTTCAAAGAGTCGGCTGAGCTCCTCGACTGTCTGCTTCATCTTGAGACGGACCAGGCCTAGAGTGGTGCGGTTGTCGAACAGCACGACCAGGATCACGCGCCGCGCGACGTCCGCCAGATACATCGATTCCTTTTCACCCTGGTGGAACAGCGAATTGAAGTCGGATTCCCCGATGAGCTTGGCCAACTGGTCGTTGGCGCTGAAATCGGCCGCCGTGAGCGTGGCGAAGGTGGTGGGATCGAACTTGGGCTGCTCGCCGACGGTGGCCACGAGCTGGCCGGTGCGGTCCACGAGCAGCGCGCACCGCGCGCTGCTGTCGGCCAGGAACCGCTGCAGCGCGTGCGTGATCGCCCCGAAGTCGTCTTCCGTGAAGGACCAGCTCGCTGAACCAACGGGCATGGGATCTCGCCTGCCTATTCGAGGGACGCCTGCATCCGCCGCAACATCCGCCGCCCGCGCCGCTGCAGCAGCGGTTGGGGCTCCCACTTCACGTACTCGGCCAGCAACTGCACGGTCTTGAGCCCCGGCCGGCCGCTCAGGTAGCCGAGCGCGGCCACCCGCCGCACCGGGCTGCTGCTGAACAGATCGCGCCGCGAGCGTTGAATCTGCGCGCTCCACGCCAGCACGCCAACCACCAGACCACCCAGGAATCCGGCCGCCAGGGCCGCCCGGTCGCCGCGTTCCATTACATCGCCCTTCGCGCCGAGAGCGCGCGGGCGATGGTCACGCCGTCCGCGTATTCCAGATCGCCGCCCACCGGCAGCCCCAGCGCGATGCGACTGATCGTCACCCCCGACGCGCCTTGGAGTTCGCGCCGCACCAGCAGGGCCGTGGCTTCCCCTTCCAGACTCGGATTCGTGGCCACGATCACCTCGCGTACCTGTCCCGCCGCCACTCGCTCCACCAGCTTCGCCACGGTGAGATCCTCCGGCCCCACGCCCTCGAGGGGCGAGAGACGGCCGCCGAGCACGTGATACACGCCGCGGAACTCCCCTGCCCGCTCGATGGCGCCGATGTCCGACGCCTCCTCCACCACGCACACCACCGACGCGTCGCGCCGCGGATCGCGACACACCACGCACAACGCCTCTTCCGTGAGGTTGAAGCACCGCTCGCACGGCCGCACCCGCTCGCCCAGCGTGAGCAGCGACTGCGCCAGCCGACGGGTCTGGTCCGCCGGCTGCTTGAGCAGATGATACGTCAGCCGGAGCGCGGTCTTGCGACCGATTCCCGGCAGCTTCGCGAATTCCGTGGCCAGCTCGTCGATCACCGACACGTCAGAAAGGCAGCTTGAACGGGAGTTGAAGTCCGCCCGTCAGCGCCCCCATGTGTTCCTGAGCCTGGACCTGCGCCTTCTTCTGCGCCTCCGTGGTCGCCACGAGGACGAGGTCCTCCAGCATCTCGACGTCGGCCGGATTCACCACGCTGGGGTCGATCTTCACGCGCCGAACCACGCCGGCGCCGTTGACCTCCACGCTCACCAGCCCGCCGCCGGCGGACCCCGTGACGGTCATCTGCTCCAGCTCGGCCTGCACCTGCTGAACCTTGCCCTGCATCTCCTGCGCCTGCTGCAGGATCTTCATGAAATCTCGCATCGAAACCGCTGCGGGGGTGGAGAGTTAAACTACGCCGTGCCAAGGGACTTAGGCAAGCCGATGGCGTCAGTCCACGACGTCCAGATCGAGGACGTCGATCGCCGCGCCGAGCACCGGATTCCGCTGCCGAAGCTTGGCCAGCCGCTCGCTCCGGATCATCTCGTCGGTCAGACGCTTGGGCGCCGCCGCCTGGGCCTCCGACATCACCGTGATCCGGGACACGCCGATGAACCATTCGCGCAGGATGGCCAGGATCTCCGACCGCTTCTCCTCGATGGCCTGGGCGTGGAAGGGGTTGGCCTCGTCCAGCCGCACGGTCACCTCGCCGCCGTCCCTGGTGGAGACGGCCGAGGGCATCGCATTTTGCAGCGCGGCGGCGAGGACGCCCATTCCCGTGGCCCTCACCCGGTCCACCAACTGGTCCCAGCGTCCGGCCAGCACGTTCAGATCCAGGGGCACCTGAGCGGCAACGGGCGAGACCGGGGCATCTGCCAGCGGGACGGGGGCCGCCTTCTGTGGGGCCGGCGCGTCCGCGGGGACTGGGCGTGGCGGGGCGGGCTCGCGAACGGCGGGCGCGGCATCGCGGCGGGGCGGCGCCGGGGCGCGTGACGGAGCCGGGGCGGCGGCCGCCGGCCGGGTGGCCGTGGCTCCGCTGGCGCCGCTCTGCCCGCCCATCGCCCGGAGCACGTCCTCGATCGCCAGCGTGCGATCCATGAGCGCGAACCGCACCAGGAGCATCTCGATCAGGATTTGCTGCTGGCCGCTCTTGCGGAACTGCGGCTCCAGGTCGGCCACGCCGGTGAGCATGCGCAGCAGGTCGCCGGCCGCGAGCTTGCCGGCGCGGGCCGACAGCGCGTGGCGGGCGGACTCCGAGACCTCGGGCGCGGTGCCGCCGAGCGTGACGGCGAGCTGCGCCCGCAGCATGTCGGCGAGGCCGGTGAGGAAGGTGCCGAAATCCACGCCGGCGTCGGCCACACGGGCCACGAACGGGAAGACGTCGCCGGCGCGCCGCTCGGCGATGAGGTCGAGGAGGGCGATGAATTCGTCTTCGGGCACGAGGCCCAGCGCCTCGCGCACGCGGGCCGCGGTGAGCGCGCCCTCGT
>Ga0307373_10009429_pt1 | contig 14599 bp, 16 predicted proteins | sample OX2MG_FD_202534 | JGI IMG/M metagenome (GOLD analysis project Ga0307373, IMG submission 202534) | Soil microbial communities from Risofladan, Vaasa, Finland - OX-2 | ecosystem: Environmental > Terrestrial > Soil > Coastal area > Acid sulfate soil | place: Finland: Risofladan, Vaasa | collected... | reverse complement strand
GTCGTTCGCAAAGACGCCGACGTGCCCGCCCAAACCAACCCCGAAGAAATCGATCGCGCGGGTGACGGTGTTCTCGTCAAAGATGACGGTGCCGCCATTCGGCGATGGGGCCGCAAGCGGGTTGTACCCGCAGGTATCGGTGCTCGACGCGAAGACGTTGAGCGGCCGTACTGCGCTTGCTGTTCCTGCGATGGCTACTAGCAGGAGAGCGAGCGCGATGAGCGAACCCTTCCCCAAACGACGCTGAAAGACGACACGAAACATTGTTTTAGTTCCCCTCTCTCGATCTGTCTCCGGGCGGGAGCGCACTCCTGTCCCAGCTTGAGTCCTATTCAGGTCTAGAAGTACTCCGGTAGGCCACTAGTGCGCCCCGTCCGATCGGCTAGTCGGGGCCAGCCCTTAGCCTGGACCCGTTCAATGGCCTTGAACGCACTACGAACTAGTAGCGGAGGAGGCGTTTGACGCCGGCGCGGTCGGCTACGCCAAGTTTTCGCTCAATGGAGCCGATGTGGCGTCGGACGGTGACAGGGGCGATGCCGAGCTCGCTGGCAATCTCGGAGGTCGTGGCGTTCTGTCGGAGGAGCTCGACGACCTCGGATTCGCGGATGGTGAGCGGGATGCGCTCCTTGCCGACGCGGACAAATGTGTGGCGCGCTTGTGTCTGATGCTGGAGCTCGGCAAGGAGGCGGGCGACGAAACGGCGGGGAACGGCGGGCTCGCCGCGCAAAGTGCTGCGAACGACGTCCGGCAGCCGCTCGGGATCGAGGCTTTGTGGAAGGTAGCCGGCGGCGCCGCCGCGCATCGCGGCCATGAACTCGTCTTCGTCCGGTCGGTTAGTGAGAACGATGACCGCGACCGACGGAGCGCGCGAGGCGATCTCCGTGATGGCCTGAAGCCGCTTGCTCCCGGCCTTGAGGCCGAGCAGGCACACATCGGGGAGCTCGCGCACGGCCGCGGCGACCGTCGCGTCGGCGGTCTCCGTCTCGCTGCACTCCGCGTCCGCCTCGAGCGCGAGCCGGAGCCGCGCGCGAGTCGGCCTGCGCTCGGCAGCGATCAGAACACGCGCCGGAGACTCGGCAACCGCGGCACTCATCGCGCCCTCCACAAAGCCGGCACCCTGTGCGGGGCTACGATCGGACGATGCGGGTGATCATCGCCGACGACCACCGACTCATCATCGAAGGCGTACGGCGAGCCCTCGAGGAGGCCGGCGACTTCGAAATCGTCGGAGAATGCTCGTCCGGCTCGCAAGTCCTGCCCATGGTCGGCCGCACCAACCCCGACGTGGTCCTTCTCGATCTCCGCATGCCGGGCGCCGACGGCCTCTCCTGCCTCACGCGGATCCGCAGCCAACACCCCGACGTGAAAGTCGTGATCCTCTCCTCCTCGACCGACGAAAACGTCATCGCGAACGTCCTCAAACGCGGCGCCAGCGCCTACGTCGTCAAGAGCGTCAACCCTGTCGATCTCCCCTCCGTCCTCCGCCAAGCGGTCGACGGCACCGTCTACACCACCATCGGCCTGCCGGAGCCGGACGAAAGCGCCGCCCGCACCGCCGGGCTCACTGAACGCGAAACCGCGATCCTCTCCGCCCTCGCGCGCGGCCTCTCCAACGACGCCATCGCCAAAGAACTCTGGGTCGCCGAACAAACCGTGAAATTCCACCTGACCAAGATCTACCGCAAGCTCGGCGTCGCGAACCGCACCGAGGCGGCCCGCCTCGCGTACCAGAACGGGCTCGTCGAAAGTCCCATCGACGACCACTGACCCGGCCGCTGCGGCCGGCCTCACTGGATCAAGGGAGAGGGCCCGGGACGTCGTGCCCCAGGCCCTCTCCGATGAGTAGCTCATCCGGTGAGCGAGATGTTGCCCTTGATGGCCCCGATCCGCTTCGAGACCAGGCATGCCGTGGTCTTCGACACCGTCTTGAACGTCACGACCCCGGCCCGCTTCGGCTTGATCCTCGTGGTGATCTTGCCGTTCGCGGACGACGAGCGGGTGAGGAGGCTGACGCCCGCGCCCTTGATGCGGACACGCACTCCCGAAACGCCCTTGAGGCCGCTCATGATCCTCAAACGGATCGTCGTCGACTGGCCGACGAAGAGCTGCTTCGGCTTGACGACGAGCCCGGTGCACGACGGCGGCAGATGCTTGCCGATCTGCACGCATGTCGACGCCGAGGACTGTGCCGTACCGGCATTCGTCGAGTCGACCGTGCCGGTGTTGTTCACCACGCCGGTGCCCGGACAGTTCCCGCCGGTCGCGGGGGTCGTCGGCGACGTGATGTGCACGGTGAAGGTGCTCGTGGCCGGCGTCGTGCCGGTGGGCACCGTCTCCGGGCCGCAGTTGAGCGACCCAGCGCTGATTGCGCACGTTCCGGCCCAACCCCCGCCCTGGTTCTCGATCTGCCAGGAGAGGCCAGACTTCGTCGGAAGCAGATCCGAGACGGTCACGCCCGTGGCGTCCTGACCGCCGGCGTTCGAAACGGTCAGCGTGAAGCCGATCTGCTTGCCCGCGTTCACCTGGGCCGCATCCGCCGTCTTCGTGATCTGAACCGACGCGGGCGCCGGGATGGTGAAGGTCGTGCAGACCTCGCCGACGTCACCGCCACCCGACGTGTGGTTCTGGTCGGTGTCGTGGGTCAGGCTCTGTGCGCGGTACGTGTGTCCCGGCTGCACCGCGACGAACGTGCTGGTCGTCGGGTCGTAGGCCTTGAGGCCCGGGACGTTCCACGTGACTTCGGCGCTGTAGTGCTCGTTGAACGACGTCGTCGTCCCACCGAACGCGTCGGTCGCCGGGATCGGATCGGCGTTCGGGCCGAGCGTCCAGTTGTTCTTGTTGACCGGCTTCGTGCCGAGGGTCGGCGACCACGAGCCGTAGAGGCCGGAAGCGCCGGTCGTGGCAGGCTGGCCACCGTTCTCCCAGTCGCCGCCTGTGGCGTTCGCATTCGCTGTGATGTCCGTGAGATAGATCGTCGGAGCGATCGGCCGGCTCTCGATGTCGCTGCCCGTCCCGAAGGTCGGCGGCACGGCCTCCCCATAGACCTGCCCGGACACGGCGGAAGAGGGGGTTCCGCCACTGCCGATCAGCAGTCCGGACTCGTCGTTCGCAAAGACGCCGACGTGCCCGCTCAGACCGACGCCGAAGAAGTCGATCGCGCGGGTGACGGTGTTCTCGTCAAAGATGACGGTGCCGCCATTCGGCGACGGGGCCGCAAGCGGGTTGTACCCGCAGGTATCCGTGCTGGCTGCGAAGCCGTTGAGCGGCCGCACCGCGCTGGTCAGCGTCCCCGCTGCAACCACCAGGAGGAAAGTGAGCGCGATGAGCGAGCCCTTTCCGGGGCGGCGGTGAAAGACAGAGCGAACCATATTTCCCTTCCCCTTCTCTCGATCGTTCCGGGCGGAGCCGCACCCCTCGCCCCGCATGAGGCTTGACGCAGTAGAAGTAGATAGCGGGGCGACGGGCACGCCGTTGTCCGATCGGCTAGTCGGGGCGACCCGTTCGGCTGGACCCGTTCAGTTGCTTTGAACGCAGTACGAAGGACCTCTGCTTACGGTGCCCAGCGGTTCCAGCGGACGACGTCGTCGTGCGCACGGCCGCGCTGCGAAAAGGCGCTCGAAGCGCGCTCCCAATCCGGATCCTCCGCGGAGTGGCCGACCGTGATGCCGACGACGATCGTGAGGTCGGCGGAGATCCCGAGCAGCTCGCGCACCCGCGCATCGTCCTCCACGGTGACGCCGTAGACGCCCGCGCCGAGCCCCTCCTCGAGCGCCGCGAGCATGACGAGCATCATCGCCGCGCCCGCGTCGACGTGCCAGAACGGGACCGGCCAAACGACCTCGACGCCGCCGGTCACCGCGAGCTTGTCGGGCTGCGTGTAGCGGTCGTGGTAGTCCTGCTCGCGCGTGAGGACGAAGAAGTGCGCCGCGGCCTTCGTGAACCACGCCCGCGACTTCTCGTCGGCGTCTGCGTCGACGAGCGCCTCGATCGACTCCGGGTCGTCGACGACGAGGATCCGGAGCCCCTGGCTGTAGCCGGCGTTCGGGCCACGCCGCGCGGCGCGGGCGATCCGCTCGAGCGCCTCGCGCGGCACGCGCTCGCCGGTGTAGCTGCGGACGGCACGCCGCTTCTTCAGGAGATCGTAGAAAACCTCATGCACCGAGGCATTATCGCCGATTCATCGCTTGGTGAACGACATATTTGACACACCTGGAACAAACCGATGACTCCCCTGACGCATCCAAGACGACGTAGTACCGTCACCTAAATGGCTAAGCCAAACAACCTTCGCGAAGCGATCGACCACTTCGCCGACCTCGACGTAGCCACCGACTACGTCGCCGGACTCCGCTGGCCCGACGGCTTCGTCTGCCCCCACTGCGGCGGCCGCGAATATTCGTATGTCTCGACGCGGCGCCTGTGGAAATGCAAGGCCTGCCAGAAGCAGTCGAGCATCAAGGTCGGCACGATCTTCGAGGACTCCGCGCTCGGACTCGACAAGTGGCTCCCGGCGATCTGGCTCGCGGCGAACCCCGAAGCCGGGATCAGCTCGCACGAGCTTGCTCGAGCGCTCGGCACCACGCAGAAGTCGGCGTGGTTCATGCTCCGCCGCATCGCCGAAGCGGAGGCGACCCGGAGCGCTCCACCGGTGGAGGTCGAATCGCCGACGCTGCCCGCAGAAGAACCCGTGCCCCGAGCTGACCGTCGCGTCTTAGTGGCCGTCGCCGCCGGCTTCTTCGCTCTTGGGGCCTTCTTCGGCTGGCTCGCCGGCCGAGCCGAGCGGCGCCGGAAGCTCCTCCGCTGACGGCTTCGGCTTCGGCGTGTTCACGAGCTTCCGCGCGAAGCTCTCGAACCGGGCGAACGCGTCGCCTTCCGTCTCGCTCATTCCCACTCGATCGTCGCGGGCGGCTTCGAGGTCACGTCGAGCACCACGCGGTTCACGCCGGGGATCTCGTTGACGATCCGCGCCGAGATCGTCTCCACGAGGTCGTACGGGAGTCGCGCCCAGTCGGCCGTCATCGCGTCATCGCTCGTCACTGCCCGGATCACGACCGGATAGCCGTACGTCCGCTCGTCGCCCTGTACGCCGACCGAGCGGATCGCGGGAAGCACGGCGAACGACTGCCACAGCTCGCCGTACATCCCGGCACGCCGCACCTCCTCCTGCAGCACGGCGTCGGCCTGCCGGAGGATCTCGAGCCGCTCCTGCGTGACGGCGCCGATGATGCGGATCGCGAGGCCCGGCCCGGGGAACGGCTGGCGCCAGACCATCCGCTCGGGCATCCCGAGCTCCTCGCCGACGCGCCGCACCTCGTCCTTGAAGAGGAGACGGAGCGGCTCGACGAGCTTCATCTTCATGTCGTCGGGGAGGCCGCCGACGTTGTGGTGGGACTTGATGGTCGCTGCGACGCCCTCGGTACCGCCGGACTCGATCACGTCGGAGTAGAGCGTCCCCTGCACGAGCCAATGGATGTCTCCCAGCCGGCGCGCCTCCTCCTCGAAGACGCGGATGAACTCGCGGCCGATGATCTTGCGCTTCTCCTCCGGCTCCTCCACCCCGTCGAGAAGCTCGATGAAGCGCTCCTGCGCCTGCACGTGGACGAGCGGGACGTGGAAGTGATCGCCGAACGTCTCGACGACCTGCTCCGCCTCGTCCTGCCGCAGCAGTCCGTGGTCGACGAAGACGCACGTCAACTGCTCGCCGACCGCCTCGTGGACGAGGAGCGCCGCAACCGCGGAGTCGACACCTCCCGACAACGCGCACAGCACGCGCTCGCCGCCGACCTGCGCGCGGATCCGCGCGACCTGCTCCTCGATCACTGCGGCCGGCGTCCAGGCCGGCGGCGCGTCGGCGACCGAGTAGAGGAAGTTCTTGAGGACGTCCATCCCGTGCGGCGTGTGCACGACTTCCGGGTGGAACTGGACGGCGTAGATCCCGCGCTCGGTGTCCTCGAACGCGGCAACCGGGGTCGCCGGGGAGCTCGCGATGACACGCGCACCTTCGGGCGCCTCGACGACCGTGTCGCGATGGGACATCCAGACGATCTGCTCGGCCGGCGTGTCATGGAGGAGCCGCGACTCCTCGGCGCGCATCTCCGTGCGCCCGAACTCGGAGACGCCGGTGCGGTCGACGCGGCCGCCGAGCTCCAAAGCCATCAGTTGCGCGCCGTAACAGATGCCGAGCGCCGGGATCCCGAGCTCGAACAGCGCCGGATCGACGCGCGGCGCGTCGTCCGAGTAGACCGACGCGGGCCCGCCGCTGAGCACGAGTGCGTACGGATTGCGCGCGCGTACCGCCTCGGGCGTGATCGTGTGGCCGACGAGCTCCGAGTACACGCGGCACTCGCGCACGCGACGCGCGATCAGCTGCGAGTACTGCCCGCCGAGGTCGATGACGAGAACCGGCCGGTCCTCCGGGCCGGAAAACGGCAAGACCTGCGCGGCCTCAGCGGCGATAGTTCGGCGCTTCCTTCGTGATCGTCACGTCGTGCGGATGCGACTCGCGCAGCCCGGCGCCGGTGATGCGGACGAAGCGCGCCTGCTTCATCTCCTCGATCGTCCCTGCGCCGCAGTAGCCCATCGCCTGGCGAAGCCCGCCGACGAGTTGGTGCAGCACGGGGCCGACGGCGCCCTTGTACGAGACGCGCCCCTCGATCCCCTCCGGGATGAGCTTCTCGGCCGCCTCGACGTGCTCCTGGAAGTACCGATCCTTGGAGAAGCCCTTTCGCATCGCGGCGAGGGAGGCCATGCCGCGGTACTCCTTGAAGCGCTCGCCCTGAACGATGACGATCTCGCCCGGCGCCTCGTCGGTGCCCGCGAGCATCGAGCCGAGCATCACAGCGTCGGCGCCGGCGCCGATCGCCTTGGCGATGTCGCCGGAGGAGGTGATGCCACCGTCGCCGATCACGGGGACGCCTTCCTCGGCTGCGGCGCTCGCGGTGTCGTGGATGGCCGTGATCTGCGGGACGCCGACGCCCGCTACGACCCGCGTGGTGCAGATCGCGCCGGGGCCGATGCCGGCCTTGACCGCGTCGGCGCCGGCATCGATCAGCGCCCGTGCGGCGTCGGCGGTCGCGATGTTGCCGGCAATCACGTCCACGGAGACGGAGTCCTTCACGCGCCGCACCGTCTCGATCACTCCGGCGGAATGCCCGTGTGCGGTGTCGACGACGATCACGTCCACGCCGGTGTCGGCAAGTGCCTGGGCGCGTTCGAGCGCGTCGGGGCCGGTACCGACCGCGGCGCCGACACGCAGGCGACCCTGCTCGTCCTTCGTCGCCTGCGGGAACTCGATCTTCTTCTGGATGTCCTTGACCGTGATCAGGCCGCGCAGCCGACCGTCGGCGTCCACGACCGGCAACTTCTCGATCTTGTTGCGGTGGAGGATCTCCTCCGCCTCCTTGAGCGTCGTCCCCACCGGCGCGGTGACGAGGTTGCGGGACGTCATGAGCGCCGAGATCGGCTGCTGGACATCGGTCTCGAAGCGAAGGTCGCGGTTGGTGAGGATGCCGACGAGAACGCCGTCGTCGTCCGTGATCGGCACCCCGGAGACCTTGTAGTGCGCCATCAGCTCGAGCGCCGCCTGCACCGGGACGTCGGGCGGCAGCGTCACCGGCTCGACGATCATCCCCGCCTCCGAGCGCTTGACCTTGTCGATCTCGGCGACCTGGGCCTCGATCGAGAGGTTGCGATGGACGATGCCGATGCCGCCCTCGCGCGCAAGAGCTATCGCGAGACGCGCGTCGGTGACCGTGTCCATCGCCGCCGAGACGAGCGGAATCGCGAGCTCGATCGACCGTGAGAGCCGCGCGCGCGTCGAGACGTCGTTCGGGAGGACGTGCGACTCGGCGGGGACGAGGAGCACGTCGTCGAACGTGAGGCCCTCCTGCCCGAACTTCCGGTCGAGCTCCAGCAGCCGCTGAACGTCTGCGGCGCTCGGCTCGGCTGCGGCATGTTCTCTCAAGGGACAGCCAGGGTACCAAGCCATGCGGCTGGGACCTCCAGGCCCAAATTTGACAACGCCCTAACACCCCGCGGACTACGGTGCGGACCATGCGCGTCTTGATCGTCACAGCCGGGTTTCTCGCGATCGCCGGCATAGCGTCCGCCGCCTCTCCGCAGCCCACGACCGTCATCCGCACCCCCGCACCGGTGGAGGCTCTCGCCCAGGACGGCGGCCTGATCGGATGGCTCTCCGGCGACGGCAAGAAGTGCAACGCCGTCCACCTGACCGGCGGCGGAAACACCTACATCCTCCCGCAGCCGCCGAACGGGAGCATGACGTGCCATTGGGATCTCTCGGAGGGCGCGGAGCAACTGGCGATCGCCGCGGGCGCGTCCGCTGCGCTCTGGACGCTGCACGAGCGCAGCTCCGATCTCGTCATGACCGCTCAGGTCGGCGGAAAGGAGATCAAGGTCGAACGGCTCGCGCACCCAGACGGCACGGGCCGGTGGCTCGGCGGCGCCGCGGGCGGAGGAACCACGCTCGCGTACTCCTGGGTCGACGTCGAGTACGTCGCTCCGCTCAGCTGCGGCTCGGGTGGATCGTGCAAGAAGAAGATCGCCGGCGGAGGGATCGACCTCGTCACCGCGGGCCAGAAGCCGACGCCGCTTCCCGCCGCCGGCCCTGCGCTCGGTCTCGTGGTCAGCAACGGCCGCATCGCGTACATCCCGGCGACGACGGTCGCGAAGGGCGGAGCCCCGGCGTCCCGGCCGGGCGCCATCGTGCAGGTCGAAGACGTCTCGAACGGCACGGTCGTCAGCAAGGTGAAGTCGGTCGGCGTCCCGCTTGCGATCGGTCTCGCCTCCCACGTGCTCGCCGTGCTCTCCCGCGGTTCTCCCAACGCTCGCGTCCTGCGGCTGACGTGGTACGACCCCTCGAGCGGCCAGACGCTCGGCGGGATCGTGGTCCCCCTAGCGACGTCCCCAGCGCTCGCCGTGAACGGCCAGGTCGTCGTCTTCCGCGTCGGCCGCGCCCTTCGCGACCTGATCCTCGCGACACGTCACGTACACGCGCTCGGTAAGACAGGAGCCAAATACCTCGGCCTCTCCGTCGACGGAACGCGGCTCGTCTGGGCCGAGAACCATCGCGTGTCCGGCAACATCCGCGCGCTGTCGGTGCCCTAGTGTTCTGAGTCGCTAGTTGGCAGGGTCCCGTGTCTGTGCGGCGCGCTGCTGCGTCCTTGCGTCCTTGCATCGCACTCGCCCATCACGCCCAGTCAGCGCGTGGTCATTCCGCTAGGAGCTCTTAGACGGCGACGGAATCGAGCTCGTGAACCTCGACACCGGCCGCGAGTTGTTGCGCTTCCTTGGGATCGAAGCGGCCCGCGCCCAGCTCGACGACCGACGCTGCCGCGCACCCGATCGCCGTTCGTAGCGCGTCGGCGACGCCGACGCCGTTGAAGCGCTCGGAGAGATAGCCGCCGAGGAGAACATCGCCCGCGCCGACAGGCGCGATCGGCTCGATCCGCGGGATCGAGGCGCGGAACCGTCGCGCTTCCCGCTCCTCGCGGATCAGCGCGAAGCACGCAGTCTCCTGGGTGATGAGGACGTTCCGCGCGCCGAGGTCGGCGATCGTGTCGAGCGCCATGACGAAGTCCTCGTCGTCGGTGAAGTCCTGGCCGACGAGGCTCTCGGCCTCCTGCTGATTCGGCGAGACGAGGAACGGCTCCGCCTCGACTCCGAGCCGGAGGGGCTCGCCCTCGCAGTCGAGGACGCAGTGGATGCCGCGGCGCGTGAGGTCGCGAATCATCTCGGCATAGAAGTCGTTCTCGACGTCGCGCGGCAGTGAGCCGCAGAAGACGACGTAGCTCGCGACGCGCGCGAGGTAGCGGAGCTTGTCGGTGAGCACGTCGAGTTCCTCCGGGCGCACGGCCGGGCCCCACTCGTAGACCTCCGTCAGCGCGCCTGCGGTCGGGTCGACGACGGCGATCGACGTCCGCGACTCGTCGGAGATGCGGACGAAGTCGTTGAGGATCCCCTCGATCGCGAGGTCCTCGACGATGCGGTCGCCGGTGCGCCCGCCGGCGAGGCCGGTCGCGATCACGGGCGTCTCGAGGCGCTTGAGCGCACGCGCGACGTTGATCCCCTTGCCGCCGGCGCCGGTGAGGCTGGAGCTTGCCCGATGCCGGTGGCCGAACTGGAAGTTCGGGACGGTCAGCGTCCGGTCGACTGCCGCATTGAGGGTGACGGTGACGATCAAACCGTCGGAGAGAGTACTGCCCGGAGCTGTTCCGCCAGCGCGGCGGCCGCGGCGGCCGGGTCGTCCGCGTAGATCACCGAGCGCGACGCGGACGGCAGCGCGCTCGCCGGGCCGGCCGAGAACGCCGGCGCGAGCTCATCGAGCCGGCCGCCCTGGGCACCGACGCCGGGCAGGAGGATCACCGCGCGCGGCATGAGCGCGCGCGCGTCCCCGAGCACGTCCGGATGGGTCGCGCCGACCACCGCTTCGATTCCCCACGCGTCCACGCGCTCGGCTACGTGGTGCCAGAAGGGCCGGCCGTCGCCGAGTGGGACGTCCTGGAGATCGGCACTGCCGGGATTCGAGGTCTTGACGATCGCGAAGACCCCGAGCCCGTCGTGGGCGAGGAACGGCTCGAGCGAGTCCTCACCGAGGTACGGATTGACGGTGACCGCGTCGGCGAGCGGAGCGAACGCCGCCGCGTACGCGCGCATCGTCGAGGGGACGTCGCCGCGCTTGCCGTCGACGAGAACGAGCAGCCCCGCTTCACGCGCGTAGGCGCAGACGTCGCAGAGGGCCGCCCAGCCGTCCCGGCCCTGCGCCTCGAAGAACGCGGTCTGCGGCTTGACGACTGCGGCCACCGGCGCGACGGCGTCGACGATCCCGCGGCAGAACTCCGTGACGCCGAGCCCCGCCGGCATGAGCGCCGGATCGGGATCGATGCCGATGCAGAGCGGCGCGCCCTTCTCCTCCACCGCCGCGGCGAGCCTGTCGGCGAAACTCGTCACTGCCCCAGGATACGAAACGGCTCGCGCCGCCCCAACGGCCAGGGCTCCGGCGGATAACGAGAGGCCGCCCGGAGGCGGCCTCTCGATCCTCGGAGGAGACGGAACTCGACTGTCCTCAGCCGCCCGACTTGACCGCGGCCTTGAGGGTGCTGCCGGCCGAGAACTTCGGCACCGTCGCAGCCGCGATGTGCACCTTCTCGCTCGGGTTGCGCGGATTGACCCCCATGCGCGCGGCGCGATCTGCGGTCGAGAACTTCCCGAACCCCGTGAAGGTCACATCGCCTCGACGCTGCAGCGTCACCGTGACGGTCTCGAGGAACGCGTCGACGGCCTTACCGGCATCCTTGCTTGTGAGCCCTGAGCGCCGGGCCACCTCGGAAACGAAATCCTGCTTCGTCACTCTCTCCTCCAGTCTTTGATCGCTTGCAGGCTTGGACGACCCTACCAACTACGCCTTTGCCGCTCAACCATCCCGGTTTATGGGCGGATCGGCGGGCGGCTTGGCGGAAGCTTTCTGCCCCTGCAGTAGTGATCCTGCCCGATAGAGCGGACGGAGCCGCACCCCTTGGCGCGCGAGAGCGTCCGCTCCACCCTCCTCTCGATCGACGACGCACACCGCCGTGCGCACGACAAGACCGGCCTCGCGGGCTGCTCCGATCGCCTCGAGGAGGGCTCCACCCGACGTGACGACGTCCTCGACGAAGCACACGGTCTCGCCCGCCTCGAACGGCCCTTCGATGCGGTTCGCCGTGCCGTACTCCTTCGCCGCGTCCCGGACCATGAGGAACGGGAGCCCGGAGACGAGCGCCGCAGAGGCCGCGAGCACGACGCCGCCGAGCACCGGCGCGGCGAGCCGCACGGCGTCGGACTCGTGCTCGGCGACGATCGCGGCGATCCGCTCGCCGATCGGGGCGAGCAGGTCGGGACGTGTCTCAAAGCGGTACTTGTCGAAGTAGAAGGACGACCGCTTGCCCGAGCGGAGGACGAAGTCGCCTTCGAGGTAGGCGGCCTCGACGAGCGCGTCGCGGAGCTCGGCGTCGTTCATGGGAGCGGAGTCTCCTGCACGGCGGCGAGAACCAGGCGCGCGAGGGGAAGGAGCTGCTCGCCTTCGGTCGATCCCTCGACGTACGTAACGAAGGAGCCGTCGTCGAAGTAGACGTCGAGGCGGTCGTGCCGTTTCGACAGCCACCGCTCGTACACCGCGCCGGCTGCGATCGCGCCGCCGACGAGCCCGGCGAGGACGAGCAGGTCGCGTCTCACCGCCACGCCTCCGGACCGCTCTCCGCCTCGGTCTCGACGATCGAGGCGAGACAGCGCTTGAGATCGTGGAAGAGGAGGCCGGCCGGCTGGCGCGCCGCGGTGACCGCCAGGATCGCGGGGCCGCCCTGCTTTCCGACGACGAAGACGTCACCGCCGGCGAGCGAGGCGTGAACCTGGGTCGCCTCGCCGACGCCGCGGCGTCCGGCGGCGTCGTCGAGGAGAGTCCTGCCCGCGCACGCCGCCGCCGTCGCCCCGCGCTGGGGGACGCCGACCGAGCCGAGCGGCTCGTCATCGGAGTCGAATACCGTCGCCGCCGTCACCTGCGGCGAGGTGACGAGGAGATCCGCGAGAGCGTGCGCAGCCTCCACGGGTGCGACGGTAGCAGGGCCAAGGTGCAAACTCCGTCCGTGGGAACGGGACTCAGCCAGCTTCCGAGAAAGTTCTTCGCCGACCGTGGCACGCACCTCGCCGCGATGGTGGCGTACTTCGCGCTCGTCTCGTTCGTCCCGGTGATCTTCCTCTCGCTCGCGCTCTTCGGTCTCGCGCACCGCGCCGACGCCGGCGACTTCTTCGTCACGGAGTTGAAGCATGCGTTCCCCGGGACGTCGCCGAAACGCATCGTCCACCTCGTCCGCAGCGTGCAGGACAACGCCGCAACGCTCGGGGTCATCGGCGGCGTCGTGCTCGTCTGGTCGTCCGTCTCGCTGTTCAGCGCGCTCGAGTCGGCGCTCAACATCGTCTATGGGCTGCCGAACCGCCGCTTCCTCCACGGCAAGGGGATCGCCGCCGCGCTGATGGCCGGCATCGTCGTCACCCTGTTCGCCAGCCTCGTGATCGGCGCGTTCGGGGTCGACATCCTCAAGCGCGACCTCGGCTTCGGCGACAGCCCCGTGCTCGCGTACGTTCTCTCCGCGATCGCGTCCCTCGCCGGCGTCTTTGTCTTCCTCCTCGCCGTCTACCGCTGGCTGCCGAACACCGCCGTCCGGTGGATGGAGGCACTGCCCGGCGCCGTTCTCGGGGCGGTCGTTCTCGAGGCGTCCTTCCAGGCGCTGCCGCTCTTCGTCCGCTTCGCCAACGTGAACGTCACGCTGCGGACGCTCGGCGGGCCTGTGATTCTGCTCCTCTGGCTCTACGTGATGGCGAACGTGATCGTCTTCGGCGGCGAGGTCAACTGGTGGTGGCGGGAGCGTCTGCGAACGCGCGGAGAAGAGCCTGCGCCGCCCGCGCACGGTGCGAGTTGAGCGCTTTCCAGTCGTCGCCGAGCTCGGCGACCGTGCGTTCCTCGCCGGCGGGGACGAAGACCGGGTCGTAGCCGAAGCCCTCCGTCCCGCTTGGTTCCGTTGCGATTCTCCCGTCGAGCGTGCCGGTGCCGCGGTACTCGGTTCCGTCGGGCCCGAGAAGGACGAGCTCCGACGTGTAGTGCGCGCTGCGCCCCTCGGCGTCGCCTAGCTCTGCGAGGAGCTTCGCGATCGCCGGCGCGCCTTCCGGGGCGTACCGCGCGGACTGGACTCCCGGGCGGCCGCCAAGTGCCTCGACCTCGAGCCCGGAGTCCTCCGCGAGCACCCAGCCGGAGGAGTGCGCGCGGCCGAACTCCGCCTTGATCTGCGCGTTCTCGTAGTACGTCGCGCCCGTCTCCGGCGGATAGTCGTCGCGGTCGAGCGGCGCGATCGTCCAGCCGGGGAGCAACACTTCGAGCTCGCGCGCCTTATGCGCGTTGCGCGAACAAAGCGTTGCACGAATCACGCGAGCTCGAATCTCACGCCGAGCGTCGTCCCGTCGCGAAACGGCGGAGTGTGCTCGCCGACCCCGATGCGCACGAAGCCGGCGCGCTCGGCGACGGCCTGCGAAGGGAGATTCTCCGGATGCGTCCAGAGGCTCAATCGCTCGATGCCGCACTCCTCGCGCGCCCAGCGAACGACGGCGCCCACGGCCTCGGTCATCAGTCCATGCCCGCGCGCCGGCGGGCTGAGCCAATAGCCCACCGTCCCACCGTCACGGAGCCGGACGGTCACCGCTCCGATGAGCACGTCGTCCTCTCCGCAGATCGCGAACGTTCGCTCGTCCGACTCCTTCCACTCACACTCGACCGCCGCGAGGAACGCGCGGCCGTCGTCGTCGCCGTAGGGCACAGGCACGAAGGGGATGAAGCGCGGGATGTCCGGGTCCTGGCACGCGTCGACGACTGCGCGGAGGTCGGCCGCTCGCGGCTGCCGCAGGATGAGGCGTTCGGTGCGGATCTCCACGTCGCCTAGTGCGGCCTTTCAGAATGTTTGACCGGAAACGGGCAGGGTCCGCTTGGCCTGGCGTCGAATCGGGATGCATCTCGACTGTGGAGGTGGTCATGCGTCCCCCGGAAGTGTTTGTGCGCGAG
>Ga0307373_10009428_pt1 | contig 14599 bp, 15 predicted proteins | sample OX2MG_FD_202534 | JGI IMG/M metagenome (GOLD analysis project Ga0307373, IMG submission 202534) | Soil microbial communities from Risofladan, Vaasa, Finland - OX-2 | ecosystem: Environmental > Terrestrial > Soil > Coastal area > Acid sulfate soil | place: Finland: Risofladan, Vaasa | collected... | reverse complement strand
GTCCAATTGCTCTCCGTTGCCCTAATATTTCTTGCGGGGCCGTCCATGACGCGATGGCTGAACCGAGATATTCGTTTTCACGATCTCGGTAGCCAAACGCAAGAACAAGTTAAGAAGAAAGGCGCACTCTCCGGTGTTACCAGCGGCTTCCTGCTGGGGTTTGCCTTCGCCTTCGGCTGGACGCCGTGTATCGGTCCGATTCTCGCCGCCGTCCTTGTCCTTGCTGCAAATAGCGAAACTATTTTGCGCGGTGTCTTGCTGCTTGCAGTGTACTCGTTGGGACTTGCGATTCCGTTTTTGCTCACTGCCGCCGGCATCAACCGCTTTCTGAAATTTTACCAGCGCTTCCGGCGTCATCTCCACACCGTTGAAGTCTTGAGCGGAGTCCTTCTGCTGTTTGTCGGCGGACTGATATTTTTGAATCGGCTAACCTGGCTTTCGGGAAAATTGGGTTTTCTAAATCGTTTTGCGCTGTAAGGGAGTCTCCAGAATGAAGAAGGCAATTCTCATCGGGATCGGTTTGGCCTGCTTGCTGGCACTGCTGTTTTGGGCGGACAAGAAATTCCCGGCAGCCCGAAATCAAGAAACGAAAACCGCTGAATCGGTTGGCGCTTCCTCGATGGAAAGCATTCCCATCAAGGATTTGCAGGATCACGACGTCACATTGACGGATTATAAAGGCAAGGTTGTACTCGTGAATTTCTGGGCGACGTGGTGTGAGCCCTGTCAGATCGAAATCCCCTGGATGATGGAATTTCAGACGAAATATGGCCCGCGCGGTTTCACGATCCTGGGCGTTTCGATGGATGAAGAAGGCAAGAAGGCGGTCGCACCGTTTCTGGAAAAGTCACGGTTCGACTTGGACGGCCAAAAGCAGGCGATGAATTATCCGATCCTGCTCGGCAATGATGCGATTGCTGCCAAGTTTGGCGGGATTTTGGGGTTGCCCACGAGTATGCTGATTTCTCGCGACGGCCGGAAGATCAAGACGATCACAGGGCTTGTGGACCACGACGACTTGGCCAAGGCCATCGAGGGTCTGCTCTAGTCCGCCGTCGCGGGCTCACTAAGAATCATGTCTTTTGAGCGGATGGTTCATACCGGACGGGCAGATAGGACAAATGGCAACTAGCAGCAGGAAGTTGAATCGGAAGTTTTGGTTAAAGAAAATTAGGACGATCGGATACCCGAGGCCTATAGAACAACTGGAGGCATTGACATGAGTGATCGAACGTGGCTTCGAATCATCGGCTTGGTTTTGGCAATAGCAGCCCCACTTGTCGCACAGCAGCCTCAGCAGACAAGCCGTCTCCCCATTCCCATTGTTCCGCTCCGTGAACCTCGTTTCGTTCCGGCAGCGAAGGCGGACTTTCTCAAGGCCGATGATCGCGTTATTGGCGTCAGCGAAAATGGGGTTTCCAAAGCATACGAGCCGGGAGTCTTGGCCTTTCACCACGTTGTACAGGACACTTTGGGAAAAGCACCGATCATCGCTGGATGGTGCTCGCTCTGCAATACTCCCCTCGTTTACAGCAGCGAAGTGGACGGCAAGAAGCTGACGTTCGAATGGGCTGGAAACAGAGGCAATAACTTCTACATGCACGATCTGGAAACAAAAAGCAATTGGCAACAGATTGGCGGCGACTGCTTTGAGGGGCAGATGAAAGGGAAGCGCCTGACCATGATTCCATTCCTGTACACGACCTGGGGAGAATGGCGTGGGCAACATCCGGATACTCTCGTTTTGGTTCCAGAACCCGCCTACCAGGCCGGGTACGATTTCATGACCAAGAGACTATCGAGCATCGCGTACGGCAGTAATCAAAAACCAACTCGGGAGATGATCCGGGAGCAAGACGCGCGACTGCCGAATTATGAGCAAGTGATTGGAATCGAGATTCGCGAGGCACACAAAGCTTACCCCGTCTCAGCCCTCCGCAAGGAACTCGTAGTAAACGACAAGGTGGGTTCGAGACCGGTTCTGGTGGTCTACGCCGCGGCAAGCGATACGACAACGGCGTTCTCGCCCGTGGTTGGCGGTCGCACCTTGACGTTTCATGCGGCGGGCGCGGGATCGATGCTCGACAACGAAACTAGCTCGAAATGGAATACCTACGGCGAGTGCGTTGAGGGGAAACTTAAAGGCCAAAAACTAGAGCGCGTTATTCCGCAACCCGGGTCTTGGTTCGCCTGGGCCGAGTTCCACCCGGATACAGAGATTTATGCCGCTGCCGCACATTGAGGAAGTGCGCGCATGTGATTAGGACCGGTTGGCAGATTTCAGGGGGTAGCTTAATTGAAGACAGATATACTGACAGCCAGACTTACATGCCCAAATTGTAGCCACGTCGAAACCGAGACGATTCCGAATGACCGCTGTCTGTTTTTCTATGAATGCAAAGCATGCAGAGCGATTCTTAAACCAAAGCCGGGGGATTGCTGCGTGTTTTGTTCATTTGCAGATCGCCCGTGCCTGTCTGCTCCACGAGTTGGGTCTTCGAAATGATTCGGCATTGAATTTAGAGGCCGATCAAATTGCAAGTAATCTATGTTTTCTATTCGTAGCGCCTACTGAAAAATCGAAACGGGTATCCAGATTCAGGAAATGGAGGAAAGCGATGTCGCGCATTAAGCCGCTTAAGCGCCAGGATATCCCCGAACTTGAACCGTTCCTCTCTGCTTCCGAAGAACGAATGGGTTTCGTCCCGAACTCGCAGCTGATCATGGCTTACAAGCCTAAACTTCTCCAGGCCTTCACACAGTTGGGGCAAGCCGTGCACGATCCGGCTAACAAGACGCCGCGACAACTCCGAACGCTTGTCGCGCACATGGCGAGTAAGTCGGCAGGTTGTCAGTACTGTGTTGCGCACACGGGAGAAAGTGCACACAACGCGAATGTCGAGGATCAGAAGATCGCTGCTGTTGGGCAATACGAGACGAGTCCTTTCTTCAGCGAGGCCGAGCGTGCCGCGTTGCGCTTTGCCCAACGCGCTGCGGCTGTGCCAAATGCAGTAACAGATGAAGACTTTGCGACGCTGCGAAAGTGTTATAGCGATGAGGAGATCGTTGAGCTCGTGGCAGTAACTGCATATTTCGGGTTCTTGAATCGGTGGAACGATACCTTGGCTACTGAACTCGAATCGTCGCCCCTGAACTTTGCCCAATGCACTCTTTCTGATTCAGGATGGTCCGCAGGCAAGCATTCCCCGCAAGAGAAAACTCAGGAAGCCGCCGCTGGAAAAGACGGACCATGTGAGTGACATTAGTGTGGACGGCCGACTTTTCCAGCAGCAATGCCGGGGAATTGTGAAAGCGTGCGCCGCGTGGATCGAGGGGCATACTTCTCAGTCGGTCCGATGAACCTAAGATCAGACCGAATATGAAAGGCGTTTCTTGCAGGTTCACAGCAGTTCACGAAATGGATGCCAATTTTGATTATTACGAGCGGACGCTCTTCACGAATGCCGCGAGTGCGTTTCCAATTTCGACCGGAGAGTCTTCCTGCAAGTGATGCCGGCCTTTGACCGTGGTTTCTCGCTGATTCCGCCACGATCGTGGAAATTCTTTGGCGTTGCCGGCAAAGATTGTCCCAGGTTCACCAAGAATTAGGAGCTTGGGCATCGTGCTTGCAGCCATAAACTTCGCGAACTCCTGAACGAGCGGGACGACATCAGCAGGCTCGCCATCAATCGGAATTTCGCGCGGCCACACTAGCGTTGGCAGCCGCTTCTCGCGATCCTGATACGGGGCCCTGTAGGCGTCCATTTCTTCTTTGCTCAATTTGCGAATTATTCCGCTCGGCAATACGACCTCAACAAAGAAATTCTCGTCGAGCACCATTTGTTCTCCCCGCTCCGAGCGTAACGCGCGAAACGGCGAATTAGCATCCATCCCCGCCCAATGTCGCTCCGCGACCACCGCCTCGAAATAGGCAGCCCCTTGAATATGGTACGGGAAGCGCGACGCGCGATAAAATCCGAGCGCTGCGCCCCAATCGTGCACGACCAGGATCACGTTTTTTGTGAGCCCTAAGGCGTCAAACCACCCATCGAGATAGCGTGCCTGATCAACGAACCGGTAGGAGTGAGTCGGCGACGTTCCCGAGCGGCCCATGCCAACTAGGTCGGGCGCCAGGCACCGACCGAGCTTGGATACGTACGGAATGATGTTTCGCCACTGATACGAGTAGGTTGGATTGCCGTGGAGAAAAACGATCGGATCGCCGCGCCCGGTGTCGACGTACTCGATCTCTGTATCGAGCACCTTGACGCGCCGCCGAGGGTGCGGATCAGCAGCGCTGATCTCAGCGCTCGCCCACGCCTGTCCGTTAATCAGCGACGAAACGGTGGCAACCGCCGGCAGCGTTGCCAGAAGTTTGCTGGCGTCCCGGCGCGAAATCTTTGCTGACATAGCTCACTCTCCTTCTTGCGATGGGAACTGACGTTACCACATGAAGCAGAAGTGCCCGTCCAAATAAGAAATAACAACGAAGAGCTTCTTCTCTCGCGAGAAGTAACCACGCGAATGGCAGCGCTCTCCGCCTGCCAGTTGCTTTTCTTGAAAAACCCCAATGTGTTGATAGGCATTGCCGCCCAAAAGATTCAAGATTCGCGAAGGGCGCCTTGTTCACATTTGGCCGTTTAGAACGCACGGGCCCGGCAACGAGCAGAATGGCCAGCGATAGCCCCGTAAACCCCGATCCCGGACCTTGGACGACTGCCACATATTACATGGTGCGTCCGCCACGCCCGGAGCTCTCCCGCCTGCGTCTGTCAAGGTTTCGTAGTTCAGTTTGCAACTCCGTTTGGTATTGCCCGAGCCATCCACCCCACACGGGCTGGACATCATGAATTCCCCGGCGAATTAAGATCTCTGATTCTTTGTGGAAGTATGAAGAATTTTGGAGGAGTGCCTTCGCATCTCCGAGATCATCCACGTGCAAGACGGGTTTCTTTTTGACGAACCGTTTATCGATGCGAATGAAACTGCCCACCGCGAGCTTCCCTTCGCTGCGGGCCTCCTCGATCGCACCCGTGTGATAGATCAAATGCACTTTCCCATCCGTGCCTTCGACCAGCATGTAGCGTTTCCCCGTTTGTTCATCTTCGGTGTGTAGAAGGACGCGGCCGGCTACACTCTGGAGCTGGCGGAGAGTCGTAACCTGGAGCGGAAGCCGCTTGTCGGAAACCAGTGCGCCGTGCGCCGCGAGCATCTTTTGCCGGTCCCCACTCTGTTGCAGGGTGCGGAGCACCGTTTCAAAATCCGCCTGCACGCTCCACTCGTGCGGCGCAACGAGTTGCGCGAGGCCCATTGTTTGAAGGTGCATGAGTCGCGCGGCAAGGTGTTTCTGGAGTTGCTGGGCGGATTCAGACAGCGCCGCGTCGTTTGGATTGGCAGTCACCGCAAAGTGGGAAGAGAGGCCGTCATTGCTGCGTTGCAGGATGCGGTCGAGAGGTGTGTAGCGGTTTTGAAGCGTTTCGCGGCGCTGCGCTTCTTGAGCATCCGCCGGGGAGCGATAGCCCAGAGCTTCGGTAGCAATTTCTTCGGCTCGCTCGCGCATGCCCGCGCGAATGTATTCTCTTGGCAAGCGAAGCGGGATTCCTTTGTCGTCCACTCCTCGAATAGCGATGTGAACGTGGGGATGCTCGGTGTTGTGATGGACGGCGGCGACCCATTCGAGTTGAGTACCCAGGTCGCGTGCCATCCGTTGCAGCAGCTCGCGAGTGTGCTGCTGGAGATTCAAGCGGTCAGCAAACTCAGGAGATACGATGATTTTGAAGAGCCGCTCGTCTCCGGCACCCTGCCAATTGTCGAGTGTTGTTGAGATGTCTAGATTCTGCTCAGTAGCGTTGAATCCCGCCTTGGCCGCCCTTCCACCCTGCGTCGCGCTCTCGCGTGCTAGGTATCTTCCGTGTGCCTTCCACTGGCCTGGATTCTTATTCGCGGAGTAGCTGACGCGGACAGCTACGCGCTGATTGAACGTGCGGGGCGCCTGGCCGCCTCCTCCCCTGGGGGTGCCGTGCGTTTTTTGTCCTCGCTTCGACATCTGGACGAGCCGAAGCATGGAACGAAGAACACCCGTATACTTACGCGGATTTTCGTTTGGGCCGTGCTTCGATTTTCTCGGTCTCAATCGAATTAGGGGTTCGTCATTCATCGGCAACCATTCCCTTCAGAGTGTCCCTGTTTTTGCTCGAGATCCCTTCCGCAGCAGCACGCACGAGTTTTTCATAGCGCAACCTGGCGCGAACGCGCGCTGCGGGAAGCGCATCTTCTGGGGGCTCGACTACACACGTGATGACGTATTTCAGGAACACGTCAGTTAGGGCGACCTGCGCGTGCGCGAGCGTCTGAAGTCCCTGCACTTGCTTCGCCAGGTTCGTAAGCGTCGCTGCCACTCGTGCCTCAAACTGCGCCGTCGCTTCGGTGTTAGCGCCCTGCCGAATTTCGTGCTCGCAAGCGGCAATGAGGAAGGCTTGCTCGGAACGAAAGCCGCGTTCTCTTACGGCGGCGCGAACTTGTTCCCGCAGTTCGGCGGAAGGGTATCGAAAGTTGCGCGAAATGGATTTCTTATTCACAAAACATCCCCTTTCGAGAGTGGTGCCGAAGTGGTGCCTCAAGCCGCTCGAAATAGCCCCTTCCAAACAGTCTGAACAATAAGCAGTTAACGCGGACAAACACCACGAAGTGGCCCCAACCCTTTATGTTCCAATACCTGTGTCCTTCGCCGATAATCCGCCTGCATTTCATGCACGCTGCTCCTAGTGCCGCTGAGGAATGTTGAATAGTGATGACAAATGTTGGACCGCGTTGAGAAGTGCTTCCGTCTGTAGGCAAATGATGACTATTGAAGGCATTTGTAAGCCTCGGTTGACTTCGGATTCTTTCGTGCTTTACATTCGTCTTTTATGGTGCTATATATACAGCAGGCTTACAAACCATGTCAACGCAAAACAACTACCGCCGCTGTTTAGAACATCTAGCCGCCGCTCCCCCGAAGAGAAAAGCCGCTCTCATTCGGTCTCTTCTTCCCGGAATTGAAGCGGCGGTGAACTCCGGGCAAAGTCTTAAAGACATTTGGGAGGCGTTAGAAACCGAAGGCTTGCAGGTGAGCTACCACACTTTCCACATGGCGGTCTGGCGCGCCAAAAGAAAACGGACCGCGACCAGCGGCTGGGGAAAACAGGACAAGACTTCTCAAGCGGAAGGGCTGGGGGAAGCAAGGGTAGAGGCAGTTGAAGAGCGAGACCCCCTAGCCAATCTAAAACGCTTAGAAGAAAACAGGCCAGGATTTCAGTGGCGGGGCACACAGAAATTGCAAAGGTTAGTGCACGGCAGGGAGGACTCGAATGACAAAAACAAACGGTAATGGGAGCGGTGCAACGTCGATTCATATCTCACTGCAAGGCAAGGGTGGGGTCGGAAAGAGTTTAATATCCGCGATCCTGTCGCAATATCTATTGTCGAAAGGGCACGATGTGGTTGGTATTGACGCGGACCCGGTGAATCAAACCCTGTCGGAATATCGTGGCTTGGCGGTGAGCCGACTAAACCTTTTGAAAGATGGGAGCGTGGACCAGCGTGAATTCGATCTGCTCATGGAACGGTTTTTGACAGAGAGCGGCACGTTTGTTGTGGATACGGGCGCATCCACGTTTATTCCCCTATGGCACTACATCCTGGAGAATCAGGCGCTCGATTACTTGCGGGAGAAAGGCAAGCGCGTGTTCATCCATTCGGTGATCACAGGAGGTCAATCGCTGAACGATACGTTAGGCGGGTTCGAGCAACTCGCGGAAACAACGCGGGAGAAGAATCTAGTTGTCTGGCTGAACGAGTATTTCGGCGCAGTGTTGCAGGATGGATCGCCATTCCGGGAAATGGCTGTGTGCAAGAAGCATGCGGGAAAAGTGCATGGCTCCGTGGCGATCGTGCGGCGCACCGCGGACACCTTTGGCCGGGATGTGGAAGAGATGATTTGCCAGAAGATGACTTTTGACGAAGCGCTGAATGGAAATGGCTTCACGATCATGGCGAAGCAGCGGCTGCGGGTGGTGCAGCGCGAGCTCTTCGAGCAGTTGGATGCAATTCCATTCATGTAATGAAGGAGCCCGCCCGTGAGCGGGGAAATCTTCATGGTAAAGAGTCCGATGAGGACGGGAGCTGTGCTGAACTTGAGCCGCATAACTGCGGAAGTTGCAGCGCGTCATGGAATGTTGGTTATGCCGGATGATCCTGCAATGCTTTTGGTGACGATGAATGAAGTGGTGTTGCAGCAGGTGATCGGGAGTATCGAAGCCCGCACGGAAGAAATGGTCGCCGGCATAGAAGCAGTCCTCCGTTCGGCGCAACACGAAGCGTTGGGAAGCGTTGAAAAAGAAGCGCGGAAGGCCGGGATGGCGGTGCGTGAAGAGATTCAGAAGGATATTGACGCTGGGCGGTTACACGCGAGAGAGTTGATTGTGGAACTAAACCGTGCTTACTCGCGATCCGCAGTGCGCCGCTGGGTTGCCGTAGGCGTGATTGCCGCGAGCGGCCTTCTTGTGTTGGGTGTTAGTTTGGGAGTCCTGCTTGCCAGGGTGCTGAAATGAGATCGTTCCTCGCACTGTTGTTCTATATCGATTATAAATGTGACACACAACCAGGATTTCGAAAAGCGCTTTTGGTGTTTACGCTTATTTTCGTATTCCTCTTGTGGTCGCCGTGGCGCCCTTTGCTTTGCCCTGTGTTCGGCGTTTGTCCTGCTCCTGTTGTGCGAGCTGATACTGCTCCACAGCCTAAACCTCTAGGGTCTCGGGTAAAGCGCTCCAAACTCCTCGCATCAACACCTACTCCAATTCAAATTCCAGCGGAGCCCTCGGCTCAAGCTGCGGCTCACCCGTAAGCTCATCGACAAAACATTCCCACGGTTGTCATCTGGCGAAATGGGTCCAGACAGAAACGCGGTTTGGGTCGGCGGTCATCGAAACAGGCCCAAAGGACGATAAGCTGAGGCCATAGCATTTGTGGTCTGCCAATCAATCGGACCTGAGACAGGCTCGGCAGCGCAGGACTACATCCAGCTTTATGAGGGTGACGCCCCGCTGCTGTCGGAAAGCTTGGGGCACATCCAGCAAACCGCTACCCGCATCCCGCAGCCATCACCCCAGACAATACGTAGTAAGCGAAAGGGAAGTTCCTTTCAGAGGCGCCTCCTTGCCTTTATCTCTGGGCTGTATTATAGTTACGTCGCTTTAGATGTAACGTTATAGGAGGTTCGATGAAGAAGCAGAACGATGTCGTTACACCCACTGAGCTATACCGAAACTTGGCGGATTTTTTGGGAATGATCCGGTGGGGTGGTGCGTCTTTCACAGTTCAAAAGCGCGGGCGCGCTTTAGCACGGCTCATCTCGGCGGCAGATGTTCCAGCAGGGGAGGACGGCAAGCGCCGTTTTCCGCGACCGCAATTTCGACAAAAAGCCATAACTCCAGGACGATTCCGTAGCCGTATGTCTGAGTATTTATCACGCGCAAGATTCGGTAAACAGTCTGTGAGGATCGAATCTCGGGGGAAGATTGTCGCGATAATTGTGCCTCCGCCACAGGCGGAGGACTAGGCAAGCTAGTCGGTTGCGTGGCGGAAACTTGCAACGGATAGCTACCGTCAAACTATCGATTGATCCAGGCCGGTGAAAAGATCTCTCACCCCATTTACTGTAGCGTTGGATCCGAAACATCAAGGCACATCATTGGCATTGTCTGTGGACCGGGGCGATGTCAGTTGCATGGGATGGGTTTTCAATGCTCAAAAGGTCTTATTTGTTCGCGGGTCTGGAGGTATTGTTCGTATGAGAATTCGGAGTGAGCGATCATGTGATCGAGAACAGGACGGATGTAGCTGTCTAACTCTCTGAAGAGAACTACACGATCGTCGGGGTTTGGAACAAGCCTATCTAGCCGATGACCTAGATGGACTATTTTAGTTCGATACCCCGTGACTTCGGATGTGATTGGGTCTGTCTTGCCCGTAAGCTCTCTGAAGCGTTCTAAAAGGAGCGTGTACTCGGTATTACTTTTCGCAACGTATCTGGCAATGATTTTTGCGACGTTTTTGAACTTCGTATAGATACCAGGTTCGGCGAGAAATTCTAGCAAAGCCATTGCTTGGGTGAATCTCGAAGTACTATTGTCGGTTTCCAACATTGCCGAATAAAGGCCAAGTCCATGTTGCGCAAGGTGCCCGACTTCTCCGTCACCGGGGAACTCATCGTAGGGTAACTCTTCTATTGGCAGCCCAAGCCCCTTAGTGTTGATATGGCTAAATGCATCCCCAGCGATGATCCGCCCTTCAATCCGCAGGGCATTGTACAAAAGCGCACCAGACATCATGTGGTCACTGGCGATCTGACCGGCCCGACCAGGAAGCGTATCCGCGGATTCGATGGAGCAAAGCCGGTATCGGATCAGGTCTAAACAATTGATGTCAACCCTCTCGGACAAATAGCGGATGAATTCCATCTGATGCTTTTGATTGGCGTTTAGCACAGCATTCCAATCGAAGTCGCAAGGAAAGGCAACCGTCGCATGTTTCTTTATCGTTCTCTCATCGACCCCGGCTACTTCCGATTGATAAGCAGCGAGAGATGGCGGAATTCTGTCGCGCGTAAGCAAGTTCAGCATCCTAATATCGGCAACTCCCGGCGGGTACATGTTGGTGTGGTTTGGAAAACTTAATGGCGAATCAACGATTACTCGAGTGATTGGCATTACGACAAGGTGAGTTTCCGGACCAAGCCCTCCGATTTCCCTCAGCAGGTGGCCCTCAAGTTCCGTCCGCTCAGGGCCGCATCCCAACCAACATACAAGGCAGTGAGTTACACAACCATCCGAGAAGTTATACGGACGGCCGAAATAATGGGTTTCACCGTGGAGATACTGTCCAATCGAATACCGGTTCCCACAATTCGCACAAATGCGTTCTCTCTGGGCATCTTCCTCGCCAAACTTTGTTCCGTCGACCATCAGGAACTCCCCTCTCCTATTTGCTGGTGTGTCGATTCTAACGCTTTTGGCGATATTCATTGGCTGCAAGACGGGAGAAGTCCGAAGCAGAGCCTATGCCAAACCTTGCGACCGAAGGGGTGATGATGGAGACATGCTGCAATTGGCTAGTGTTACAGACCGGTGATCTGTCGGTTTACGAAATCTACTTGGACCGTCCGCGTTTCCTCAAAGTCTCTTTCTAGGCCCAGGATCTCGCATCGAAGCACGACACGGACCTCTGCATCAAAATGTCCCGGAAGGTGCCTTGTCGAGGTGTAAACATTGGAGGGTGGCGACCCAGCGAGTTGCCATAATCGGTATGCCACATCCTCCTGAGCGTCGAACCAAATAGGTATGGACCCTTGCGGACGAACAGACCAGATTGCGTTTTGAGGTCGAAACACAGGTTTGCTGATTCTTTGTCCTTTGCTCCACAAGGAAATACATCCGATTTCTAAGTCGATTGTTGAAAGGTTCTCCACCTGAATTGTGTAGTTTTGGCGGTGCCCGTTGTTTGTTTTGACTGTGAGCATAACGGAGTCCGCTATTTTTCGTCGCTCCTCGTCGCCGACGTAGAGAGGCTTTGTCCAGTCGGGAAGAATCTCGCGGAGCCGGGCGATGACTTCGTCGTTCGTCATAAATTCGATCGCATTCAATTGGATCTGTTGACGGATCCCCTCGATGGCGATTCCATGCTGAATAAATAGCGCAACGTGTAGAGGGCGCTTGAGCACTTGTTCCATCATGGTTGCCATAGCGATTTCCTGCTCGATCCAAACGGACGCGCGAATTACGTTACGCCCCTCGACCTTGCCTCGGTCGTGCATTATCACTATCAGGCCGACTGATTCGTACAAACGACTCAGGACGTTTTCGGATAGAGCTTTCAGCGTTGTTTGGTTTTGGGCGAAGTATCCCTCAAAAGGTGTACATTCCTTTACCAGTTCGCAAGCCCGTTTTCCCAACTCTCGCTCTTCATCGGTGTACTGCCCGCAAGAGATGAAGACCGTTTTCCGCTGCTCAACCATGCTTGGCAGTCTAACAGGCGCATGTGAATCACATAGGATGAAAGACCTATTACTGAAACGCGAAAACTGGAGGCCCCTAAACAAATTTGGGATATGTTTCCGCGATTCTGCAAGGGCCTACTGCCGGTGCACTCTGCTCATACCTTCTCCGGCAAATAGGCGGTAAGGTCAAAATAGAGGTTCCCAGTTCCGACAACTGGACTTCCGGCGAGTCAGCTTTCTACTCCTTTGGTTGTGGCGTCAGTGCGTGCAGGACGGCCCGAGCGCTTTCCGGGCCGTGGCAGCGAATAATCGTAGGATTCTTCCCGATATCTAGTTGATAGAAGGCGACACCGTGGAAACTCATCTTCCAATCGATCTCGCCGGTTTCTGGTGAACAAAACACCCAGACGCGCCAGACACCTCCTCCGCTGACGCCTCCGAAATGGCGCGGAAGGCCAACTTTGAGTTCTATTTCATAGTCGAGATAGTCAAAGCCCCCCATGTGCTGCAACTTTTCAGGGCCCAAGTACATTCCGGTGATTTGCAAGTCTGCGTGCGAATCGGCAATCGTGCCGAGCTCTGCCGGCGTGCCCATCAGAACCATCACCTCGATCCCTTCGGCATGGATGTCCACGCGACGGACAGGGTTCCAAAACGACCGATACGCTCCTATCGTGCCAACACATTCGCCAGGAATCCGTAACAGAATTAGATCGGGTCCCCATTCGTTCCATTCCCCCGGTTTCGGCAATCCGACTGGAGTAAAGTCCCTCGACGGATTCGAGTACCTGTGGTTGACATCCGGCTTTAGGGTGATGCCAACGTGATCGGCGGGCGCTAGAACCTCGTCCCATACGTGACGCGCAGTCAAAATGTAGTGTGCGCCGTCGATAGCCATTAGCGTGCCAGTGCCAGCCAGTTCGAGGCGTTCAGGGTGATCGGAGATTCCCAGCAAAGCAACAGTGTAGTTCCCGAGATTGTGAACGATCTTGTCCTGGAGCCCTGACCCCGCATCTTTGAGCACGCCCGCGATTTCATGGGGATCACATGGCATAGGTTTTCTCTTTGCCCACGCCACTGATGTTAACAGCGTTGGCAAGAGTTTAGTGGCCACAGGAAACTTAGGCCTCAGGTTCAACTTGTCGGAATAAAGACGAAGCCAACTCTTTGCGCTATTCGACATCATTCGTATCGGCTCATGGGAGCACTCCTTCGGATCTCCCACAAATCGGAATGCCATTTGCGCCGGGTAATGTATACCCCGGACTAAATCTGTGATCAACAGCCGAATTCGCAAAGAAATTGAAATCTTCAGACACGCGATGCCCAAGTATGAGCGCAAGGGCGGTCGGGCCGTACAGCACAAAGTGTTTTGGGGTAGCCATCAATTCCTTCCACAGCGCCAGCTGCGATGCGGGAAGAATGTTGAACTGTGGAGCGAAGGTCACGAGCTGTTCCAATTGCCTCCGATTCGTTCCCGAGCCTTTCTAATCGTGCGATCAATATACTCTTGCTGCCGTTCCCTATTTCCTTTGTGTGTAAGATCACGCGAACTAAGCACGTTACGCGCCTCGTTCTCCGGGACGCCGTGGGCCAAAGCGTAGATGGCATACGCAAGATCCACGCGCGTCTGGTCGCAGCCATAAATTGGCTTTGTACGGAAGTCCGCGATGCTTTTGAGATTCGGAGAGTTCGGCCTCCGACACTGCAAAGATGTAGGAGGTGGAAGCCTAGATTTCTCTGCTTCATATGTGCTCTTAACTTCCGCGAGGAACGCGACCGCCCTTGAATACACTGCTCCTGTTGCTTCATGCAGCCGGACATACGGAAAGGTTCCATCCGTCCTTCGATGCTTGTCTTTGCGATTCGTAAACCCCGCGAGCCTTCCGTAGTGCCGCCAATCCGCCGAAGCAAGGTCACCGCCAAAGCGCGACGCCAGCAATCGTGCCGCAATCGTAGAAAGAGGTTTCGGCAGAATCTGTCCGTGTTGCAGCCATGCTTGAAAGTTCCCCGGAGAAGTTTCCAGAACAACCGCTGGCGCGAAGCCTTCCAATTTCAAACGCTCGATGACCTGGATACTGGCGTCGTCGATTAGCGAAAGACTATGTTCGCCGGCCGGCCGGATGTAGATGTTCCGGCCTTCGGCATTTTTCAAGCGCAACCAAGAAACGGAGCGAAGCAACGTGCCCGTGGCCCACACACGCGGGAGCATCGCTCCGTGTGCGGCATTCGGATCAAAGAGGCCAACTTCGAAAGCCTTTGCGCACATGGCGCGGCTTTGCTTCTCGACGGCTTCCTGGGTGCGAGTGGTTGTCATTTCTTTTTGACTTGACAAGCGCACGGCGCGAGCGTAATAACGTACCCTAGTCATAAACAGCCTGTATGTATAGTACCATTGGTTGGTATACAGCAGGGTAAGTTTAGATCGAATGATCGGGCTCATTGGGAACACTGAATGCAAGAACTTCAGCAAGTGACCGAACGCCGCAATGAAAAGCTGGTCCGGGAACTCGGGCCGCTCGTCGCTTCCTGCCTTGAAGATCATCGCACTGAAGATATCTTGCT
>Ga0307373_10009427_pt1 | contig 14601 bp, 12 predicted proteins | sample OX2MG_FD_202534 | JGI IMG/M metagenome (GOLD analysis project Ga0307373, IMG submission 202534) | Soil microbial communities from Risofladan, Vaasa, Finland - OX-2 | ecosystem: Environmental > Terrestrial > Soil > Coastal area > Acid sulfate soil | place: Finland: Risofladan, Vaasa | collected... | reverse complement strand
GACCGCGATCAGCCCCACGACGATCAGCACCGCGTAATTCTGCGCGATGCCGGTTTGGATGCGGCGAATCCAGCCGGAGCCGATTTCCGCGATATGCGCGAGGCCGTTGATGAAGCCGTCGATAATGCGCACATCGACGATCTTCCATAAAAAGCTATTGCTGATATTGAAGATCGGCTGCACGATGCCGGCGTCGTAAATCTCATCGACGTAAAATTTATTATGCACAAGTTGATACGCGGCGCCGAGGCGGGCTTCTTGCGCTGCGAGCGTAGTCTTGCGGCTGTAGTAGCGCATCGCAACCAGAATTCCAAAAATAGCAATGGCCACCGAGACCGCCATCAGTCCCCACTCCAGTCCCACGCCTTGTGCCGCCCCGGCCACGAGCGAAATCTGCTCGCCCTTTTCGACGACGGGACTCAGCCAGCTTTCAAACGCATTGCCCGCGCCGAAGATGGAAGGCATTGCGAGAAAACCGCCGACGGTCGAGAGCGCGGCAAGCACCACGAGCGGCACCCACATTTTCCAATCGACTTCGTGGGGCGGGTGATGCTCTGCATCGAATCGAGGCTTGCCATAAAATGTCAGGAAGACGGCGCGGAACATATAGAATGCTGTCATGACTGCGGCGAGCGCGCCGATGAGCCAGAGGACCGTCGAGCCGCGGCTAAACGCCTGCCACAGGATCTCATCCTTCGAGAAAAATCCGGCGAATGGTGGAATGCCGGAGATCGCGAGCGTCGCGATGAAGAACGTCGCGAAGGTTATCGGCAAATATTTTTTGAGGCCGCCCATCTTTTGCATGTCCTGCTCGTGGTGCATCGCATGGATGACCGCGCCCGAGCCAAGAAAGAGGCAGGCTTTGAAAAAAGCGTGTGTCACGACATGGAACACGCCGGCCGTGAACGCGCCCACGCCCAGCGCGAGGAACATATATCCAAGCTGCGAGATGGTCGAATAGGCGAGAACTTTTTTAATATCGTTCTGGAAAATGCCAATCATCGCGGCGAAGATGGCCGTCACGGCGCCAACGGCCGCAACGACGCCGAGCGTCGTGGGCGAAAGTGCAAAAAGGATATTTGAACGGGCGACGAGGAAGATTCCGCTCGTTACCATCGTGGCGGCATGGATGAGGGCGGAAACGGGCGTCGGGCCAGCCATAGCATCCGGTAGCCAGACGTAAAGCGGGATTTGCGCGCTCTTGCCAGTGCAGCCCAGGAAGAGCATGAGGGTGATGATTGTAACGATGCCAGTCCCGCTTGCGAGTCCTGCAGCAGCCCCGGCATGGCGCACGCCATCGACCATATTACCGCCGGAGCCGAGGATGTCGAGATAATTGAGCGATCTGAATTGATAAAGCATCAATCCCATCGCGACCAAAAATCCGAAATCGCCGATGCGGTTTACGATAAATGCCTTCTTCGCGGCGTTATTATTTTTGTCCTCGTCATACCAGAATCCGATGAGCAAATAGCTGCACAGCCCGACGCCTTCCCACCCTAAGAAGGTCCACAAATAATTATCGGCCATGACGAGCTGGAGCATCATGACGATAAAAAGATTGAGGTATGCGAAGAAGCGCCAATAGCCGCGGTCGCCCTTCATATAGCTGATGCTATACAAATGGATGAACGCGCCCACGCCCGTGATAACGAGCATGAAGACGATCGAAAGCTGGTCGATCAAATACGCGATATTCACCTGCACGCGCCCGACGTGAATCCAATCGAGCATCGTGTAATGGATCGCGCGCTCTTCTGCCGGCCGCGAGAGCATGTCGAAGAAAAGGCCGGCCGTGATGATGAAGCTGATGAAGACCGCGATGGTCGCGATCCAGCCGGCCGTTTGGCCCTTCATCCGCGAGCCAAAAAGCGTATTGATCGCGAATCCCGCGAGTGGAAAGAGAACGATGTATGGAATGAGGTTAGTCACGAAATACTGCTATTACTAATCCTACAAAAATACGAAATTTTGGGGACTCGAAACTTTAAACACTCGAAATGTTGCTGAGGCTCTTGCAAATTATTTGAGCGGAATTTCAATGCTGCCCCGTCAAAAACCCGTGGATTGAGAGATGCTCATCAAGATCGGGCCATTCGATCCCGGTTCCCCGTCCTATCCAATTATAATTCCGAAGCTGATCAGGTGTAGCATTGTAAAGCCGGGGAAACCAGATAAGCGGGACCTGGATAACTCGGGCGTCATCCAAATACACGATAAGATAATCCTGTGTAAAATCGAGCGTTGTGGCTCGCGTCCTGCTATCGACTAAGGTGTTCATGCCATTTTCGGATAAATTCTTCGCGGTGCTATTCGATTGTCCCGCGAATGAACCTCAGTTCTGAAACCGAGAATTCATCGGAAAATTCCATTTCGATGATCGGTTCAAGCCAAAATTTCGCCTCAGCGTCACCCTTCTTCACATGAATATGGGGCGGTTCATTGCCTTCGTTCGAGTAGAAAAGAAACGAAAAACCATTGACGAGAAGGACTTTCGGCATTTCAACGTTTTGGAGCCTTAATCCTTTTGGACTCGGTGCCTCCCGGTTTTTTGATAGTAATTATAGCGCCATCTGAAAATCGCGTTGCGTAGTTTGGTTTCTTACCCCTACTGAAATCGTAATGCGGTTTCATTTCGTCCGCATCTTCTGACAAGGTTTTTTTACGTTTCGAACTTTTCATACTCGATAGTAATCCAGGAAATCCATCCAATCCGTGTAATCCAGGTTCCGGTCACCACTTCAAGATATTCATTTTCGCCACATCGACCGTCTGCTTATTGCGGAAGAGCGCGATGATGATCGCGAGACCGACAGCCGCTTCCGCTGCCGCGACGGTCATGACGAAGAAGACGAGGATTTGTCCAGTCTGGTCGCCTAAAAATTGAGAGAAGGCGATGAGGGTGAGGTTCACGGCGTTCAGCATCAGCTCGACGCTCATAAAAATGACGATCGCATTGCGGCGAAAGAGCACGCCAGCCGTGCCGATCACGAAAAGAATCGCGGAAACCGCGAGGTAATGAGATAACGGTGCCATAGTTTGTCAGAACCAGGATTTGGGGGGGATTTTCGAGATTAATGAGATTGAAGCGAATGATAGTAATCCAGAAAATCCATCCAATCCGCGTAATCCAGGTTCAGGTTAGTTTCTTCTTCGCTAAAATAATCGCTCCCACCGCCGCTGAAATGAGTATCAGAGAAGCCATCTCGAATGGAAAAGAATATCCGGTATATAATGTCCGCCCGATGGATTCGGTGGTGCCCAACGTGGCCGCCATCGGGCTGATCGATTTCGGCAGCCGGTCCTGCGACATAAAGATCATACCGAGAATTTGCGCCAGCACCCCAAGCGCGGCGAGCAGGCCCACGATGGCTTTCCAATTGCCGGCAAGGCGGATGTCCTCGCTTTCCAAATTGAGCAGCATGATGACGAACAGCACCAGCACCATGATCGCCCCCGCATAGACCGCGACCTGCACGACGGCGAGAAATTGCGCCGAAAGCGTGAGATAAATCGCAGCTAAAAAGCAGAACGTGAGCACGAGCATGAGCGCGCTCACGATCGCCGATTTGCGTGTAATAGTGAGCAGCGCGAAGATGATCGCGCCCGCGCTCAGAATGTAAAATGCGATGCCGGAAAGCGTCATTCAGAAAATTTTGCCCTAATAGATTCTTACAAATTTACGACGAGATTTTGAGCGAGAGAGGAATTTAGTCAATCGGGCTCGCGAACGGCTACCGGAAATAGTAATGGATTCCGCCTTGTGGCAGTGGAATTATGTCGCCGGAAGGCTGAAAGAACGTGAGCGCGACGGATAACGAAACGCAGAGGTCATTGCCGATCAGGGTTGTCTCTATTCCGAATCCACCGCCGAGGCGGTCGGGGCCGGTATATTGGTTTCCGTTGTGGTAGCGGTCTTCTATCACATCGGAATAGTGACTTGCTCCGGCGAGTAGATAAAAGCGTATTCGGCCTCTCAATACGAGATCGTATTGCCCTTCGACACCATAATCATACATGGTTTCGGTCGGATTGGAACTTCGGTAAATGTAGCCGGTGAACATCAGGGAGAGCCGCTCGGGGAAGTGCATACGCATCGAGATACCCTCTCCGCTCAGAGCGCTGAAATCAGCGCCCAGCCCGAAGACCGTGTTCGAAATGTCCGCGTGGCCCGTGGTGTCGTTGCCGCTAATCGCCGTCTGGGATCGCGCGCTGGAAGCGACCAAAGCAATGGAGATCATACCGAGAATGACCGAGTGCGGAAAACGCTTCAAACTATGCATGATGGAGTATGGTAGAAATTGAAAATTATCGCAAATAATAAGAACACTTTGCATTCTCATAAGTTACAGGCCGAGTGAATCACGGCCAGATGCGAGTAAGCGTTCGTGGAAAGGGAATCGCCTCGCGAATATGTTCCAACCCGCAGACCCACATCACCAGCCGTTCCAGTCCGAGTCCAAATCCGGCATGGGGCACGCTCCCATAGCGCCGAAGATCGAGATACCACTCGAAGACGGATTGCGGAAGATTGTGTTCCTCGATCCGTTGCAGAAGCAAATCCAGATCGTCCTCACGCTGCGAACCGCCGATAATTTCGCCGAATTCGGGGAAAAGCACATCCATCGCGAGCGCCTTATCCGGTTCGTTCGGATCGCGTTTCATATAGAAGGCTTTTACCGACGCCGGATAGTGGTGTACAATGACCGGCTGATCGTAAAGCGAGGTCAGCGCCACTTCATCATACGCGCCGAAGTCATCGCCATATTCGAATCGTTTGAAGGTCGGCGGTAATTCTTCGCCAGAGGCAAGCTTTTCATCCCAATATTTGTCGAGAATCTTTGAAGCCTCGTCGTAATGCATCCGCATAAAGGGCTTCAGCACTTTCTCGCATCGAGCTTTAAGCGTGCCGGTGCCATCGTCCAGAATCGCAAGTTCTGCCTCGCGGTCCTTCAGGACGCGAGCAATAACTTCATGCACGAAATCTTCTGCAAGCTCCATATCGCCTTCCAAATCCATGAAGGCGACTTCCGGCTCGACCATCCAGAATTCGTTCAGGTGCCGCTTCGTCTTCGATCGCTCGGCGCGAAATGTTGGACCGAAGACATAGACTTTCCCGAATGCCATCGCGCCCGCCTCGCCATAAAGCTGGCCGGACTGCGAAAGATAGGCCATGCCTTCGTCGAAATATTCGGTTTCGAAAAGCGTGCTCGTTCCCTCTGCGGCATTCGGTGTGAGAATTGGCGCATCGAAGCAAATAAATCCGCGCTCGTGAAAAAAGTTACGAATGGCAACGATGATCGTATCCCGAACCCGCATCGTCGCCCACGGACGCGAATGCCGCAGCCAGAGATGCCGGTGCTCCATCAAATATTCGATACCATGTTCTTTTGGCGTTATCGGGTATTCGGTTGCGGTCGAGATCGCTTCGAGCTTCGAAACGAACACCTCGACATCGCCCGGAGCTTTACCCTTTGCTTCCTGGACTTTACCGCTGACGGCAAATGTGGATTCCTGGGCGAGCGAGTCGGCGAGTGCATAGGTCTCCGCGTCAACGGCATTTTTCATCACGACGCACTGGCATAGGCCTGTTCCATCGCGAAGAATCAAAAATTGAATCTTCCCGCTCGACCGCTTATTCGAAAGCCAGCCGCGCAGTGTGACTTCCTCGCCAACGTGCTTGCTTAAATCCTCGATATAATCTTTTTGTATCATTCGTTCTCATTTTATCAACGTCAAATGTGACGAAGCAATCCCTTGTCAAATCAACGGATTGCTTCGTAGAACGAATCTACCTTCGGTCGATTCGTTCTCATCGCAATGACGGAAAGTGGGTTAATCGAAGGACTCTTAACACAAAAAGAGAGCAAATATACGCCAACTGAACCGAGATTTATAGGATTCGAGGGATTTTTGAACCCGTTTTCCTCGTTTGGTGCCGCTCGGCATGGTCGGTGTTCACCCCTCCTTCGTGCCGGAGAGAGCTCGTAGCTCAGTGGTAGAGCATCTGACTTTTAATCAGAGGGTCGTGGGTTCGATACCCACCGGGCTCACAATCGTAGAGACGTGCCGCGCACGTCCTCATTCCATGCGGAACGTGATCGGCACGTCCCTACCAATTGGAGATCACGGCGATGAGAATGTCCTGAGCAACGGTTTTCTCGGCCGTTTGAATGGCCACCTGTTGCGCGGGCAGGCCGTTTGCGATCGTGTAGTCGGACGTTTCGGTAAAGTCCCGTTCCCAAAAGACTTTTTGCTTTTTCTGATCGCGATAAATCGCGTGGGCGTGAAGGGTGATTCGTTTCGTGGTCACAATGGTACCGGCTTGCACATTCACCGGTTCATCCATAATGCCGGTGACGGGAATCGAAACTTCCACCACGGCGTCCGAAACAGAACGATTCGCGACCTGAAGCGAGCCATCGCTGGTAAAATCCTGGACGAGCTGGTTCGTCAAATCCTGCCGAACCGCCGAATTCCCAAAGCCGGAATTATCCTCGACCAGCGGAATGCCGATGGTATGAATCCACGGCGGAATACTCGCGCCGGTGAAGGAATAACAGGCGGAGATGAGCAGCAATGCCAGGAGATAGGGTAGAGGGTAGAGGGTAGAGGGTATTGCCCATTCCCCATACCCTCTACCCTCTACCCTATACCCTCTACCCTTATTCAAGTCCTTTCTCCTTCAACTTCCGATAGAGCGACCGTTCGCTGAGGCCGAGCGCCTTCGCGGCATGGCGGCGGTTGCCGTGGTAATATTCAAGCGCTTGCTCGATGGCATTCGTTTCGAGTTCGTCCAATGATTTTATCGGATTTTCCTGAGAGCCGTTCGTCGATACAGGAAGCGCGGGCAGATTTGTAGCGCGGCGCGGCGAATCCCATCCGCGTTGCTTCAATAGTTCTTTAATGTCCGCCATCTCCGTGCGAAGTTCGATCAGGGCGCGGTAGATCAACTCGCGTTCGGTTTGGGGGCTTTCGCGATGTCCGGCGGGCGCGGGCAGTGGGCGCGCGAAGGCCTGCCCATCCCAGCCGGAAATGCTGCTCTCGAGGGCGCGTTCGACATCGTGCCCGGAAATAACGCAGCGGTCGCTGTTCCGAGGCACCGCGCAAACCAGCACGACGAGCTGCTCCAACGTATTCCGCAACTCCCGAATATTTCCACGCCATTCGTGATTTATGAGAAGTTCAATGGCTTCCGGTGCAAGTTCCGGCATCTGGCCGATGTGATGCTTCTGGACGAACTCTTCGAGCATTGTCTCGATAAGGAACGGAATATCCTCGCGCCGGTTGCGCAGCGGCGGAATGCGGAGCATCACCGCGCGAAGCCGGTAATACAGATCGGAGCGGAATGTGCCGGCGCGGACATCGAGTTCGAGATCGCGATTCGTGGCTGCGATAATGCGCGCGTTCGTTTTTTGTAACGTGGTCGATCCAACGCGCGTAAACGTTCCGGTTTCGAGCGCGCGTAAAAGCTTCACTTGCAGGCCGAGCGGCATCTCGCCGATCTCATCCAACAATAGCGTCCCATCCTGCGCCGCTTCGAAAAATCCTTTTCTCTGACCGATCGCGCCGGTAAACGCGCCTTTTTCATGCCCGAATAATTCCGATTCAATGAGGCCTTCCGGAATCGCGCCACAATTCACGGTGACGAACGGTCCTTTCCGCTCGCTCAAATCGTGAATGAGCTCGGCGAAGACTTCCTTGCCCGTTCCGCTTTCGCCGATCAAGAGCACGGTGATCGCCGTAGGCGCGATGGCGCGAACGACGGAGACGATCTCCCGCATCTCCTCGCTGGCCGCAATGATGTGCTTGGGCAGCGGCACCGTCTGGCTGCGGGGAAGGGCGATTTCGACCCCATTCGCCAGTGGTTTCGGGCGAATGGCGAGCGATTTCGACGGTATTTCGAGTGTTTCTGGCATTCTTCTAATACGAGAACTTCTCATTGCCACTTCTCAGTTCGGCCTTGTGTTCAGGATTCCTATGAAATCCGTTTTCACAATCGTTCTGCTCGTGGCAATGACTGGCGGTATTCTACGCGCGCAGCCCGAAAAAGGATACGATGTCCACTATTATAACGCGACCGTTCAATTAGACCGGCTTCAGGATTCGCTCTGGGGACAAGTGACGATGACGGCCACGGCCGACAGTTCGATTTCACAAATTCTTCAATACGTAAAATACCTGGTCTTAGATAGCGTATTCGTAAATAATGTCCCTGCTACTATTCTATATAGCGATACGACATCCGGCGAATATTTCGTTATTCCGCAAACGCCGGTTGCATCGGGTTCCCAATTTGAGCTACTAACCTATTACCACGGCAAACCGCTTCCCGAGCAATATGTGCGGCCGGGCTGGGGTGGCGTGACGGATGACAATACCCCCGGAGACAGCATGATGTTCGCCATGGGCGTAGGATTTTATGCGCCCTACACTGGCTGCACACGCCACTGGCTGCCGTGCTACGATCTGCCGGACGATAAAGCGGATTCCGCCGATCTCACGTTTATCACCCCGCCCGGCGATCTTACGGCATCGAATGGCACGCTCGTTTCGAATAGTTTGACGCCGGGTGGTCTGCACAAGGGTGAACGCATTATGCACTGGCACGAAAGTCATCCGATTGCAACCTATCTCCTCACCTTTGCGACCGGGCCGTTTACCATACAGGAAATTCCAAATTCCCTCGGACTTCCATTCGAAGTGTATGCCTTGCCGAGCGATAGCGCAAAAGCCGCGGCGGAAATGAACGGGCGCGTCAGTCAAATCCTTGCATTCTATGCCTCGCTTTTCGCGCCCTATCCATTCGAGAAAGTCGGATATGTGCTCACGAATTTCGGATCGATGGAACACCAGACGATGATTTCGCTCGATCATGTATATGGCATCGAGGGCGATCCGGCTACCGATACAGGCGATAACAGCACGATCGCCGTCCACGAGCTTGCGCACATGTGGTGGGGTGACCGCGTCACCTGCAAAACGTTTGACGATGCCTGGCTGAATGAAGGCTTCGCGCATTTTTGCGAATCGCTCGATCTCGAACATTTATTTGGCCGCGAAAAATATATTTCTCGACAGCACGAAAATATTGCAGGGGCCAAGGGAAGTAATCTTCCGCTCTTCGCTGCCCCGACGGTCGATCATCACAACAGCAATTATCCCTACTCGACGATCTATCAAAAGGGCGCGGCCGTGCTGGGGATGCTGCGGCAGTATCTCGGTGATTCCGTCTTTTTTGCCGCAGTGCGGTACTATGGTAATACACACGCGTATTCCACCGCGACAAGCTACGATCTTTGGAACGATTTCGACACTATTTCGGGGAAGGATTTAGGCTGGTTCTTCAAGCCCTGGGTGTTTGGAACCGGCTATCCGAAGGATACAATCGTTTGGAGTAAAACGGCGACGGGAGCGAATATCACATTCCATCAAATCCACAATAATGACTCGACGCCCTATTTCCGGCTGGCGGTTCCCGTCAAAGGTTCCACGAAATCGGGGCAGGTGGCGATGGACACCGTATGGATGGACTCGACGCAAACAAGCTCCGCCACCGCAAATTTTGGGTTCCAACCGGACACCGTAATTTTCGATCCCGATGGGCTTTTGATTTGGCGTATTGTAAAATCAATTGAACTTACGGCTGGCGTTGCACCTCTGGAGAACGAGCCGGCAGGGCTTACGCTCGCGGTGTATCCAAATCCGGATAACCAGCATATTCTCGAAATCGAACTGGGATGCTCGCATCCGCTTGGCGAGGTCAAGCTTTCCATCTGCGATGAATCGGGAAAAATCCTGAAATCTGAACGCTTCACAAGCAATGACACCCGAGCCGATCATACAGCCTCGTTGGGCGGCCTCGCGAACGGAAGCTACCTCATCATCGCGCGTTCTGGCAACGAGCGCGCCACTCAACGAATTTCGCTCGCGCAATAAACTATGTCGCTCCACATTTCGAAAGAACACGATACCGAACTCGCGCGCAAAGCTTACGCGGCCGTGGCGGAAGTCCCGACGATCGAAGAGAACGACCGCAACCGATTAGGTTACCACGTATGGCTGTATCTGCGCGGCGAAGTCGGCACGCTGGAAGAGGCCGTCCACCTGGCGCGCTCCCGCTTCAAACCGCGTGAGCTGCCGCCGGAAGAGGTGGTGGGAATGATCGAGCGGGGATTGGAAGCGGCGGCACAACGGGAATTATTATAATCCCGGCGGAATCTTCCGTCAGCGATTTTTGAGATTAATGAGATAGAATTTTGTTTACAGACGCTGGATGGAATGGAAACCCATCCCCTTAATCTCCCCAATCCAAGTTCAAACGATGACCAAAGAAGAACGAACGGATATTCGAGTCGGCGTGACGGTGCTTGTGGGCATCGTGCTGCTGCTGGCGGGTATCGCGTGGGCGAAGCACTGGCACATCGGCGCGCCGGAGGAGACGCACCGCGCGGTGTTTCCCACCGCCTCCGGCCTCGAACTCGGCGATCCCGTCGATGTGAACGGCGTGAAGCTCGGCACCGTGAAGGAGATTGAGCTTCAGCCGGCGGACGTGATCGTGACGATGGAATTTCCCAGCCACGTCGATTTTCGCTCGGATGCCGCCGCATCCATCTACATGCTGGAACTCATGGGCGGAAAAAAGATCGAGATCCGGCCCGGCACTTCGCCGGAGCCACTGGCGGCGACTGCAATCATACCCGGCAACAATTGGGGTGACATTGGCTCACTCGTGGCCATGGTGACTTCGCTTTCGACGGTACTTACTGCGATTGCCGGCAAGACGGACACGCTTTTTACGTCACTCAATGGGATGCTGCAAGGCGATACGCTGAAGACGAAGCTCAACAGAACGCTTGATAAAGCGAGCGGCGCGCTCTCGAATGTCGATCTTGCGGCAACACGCGCCGCGTCGCTCCTTTCGGAAGATGGACCAGAGATCGGTCAAGTGCTGCACCAGGCCGATTCCGCGCTCACCGTACTTTCCTCGATGGAGCGGGAGAACAGAGTGGGCCTCCGTGTGTTTATAGATTCCGGCGGCCAGGCGGTTGCCGATGCGCGCCGTTCTCTTGCGCGACTCGATAGCCTTCTTGCCGGGGGGATGCAGCATAACACGTTGCTCTATCGGCTGACGCGAGACGGTGGCTTTGCCATCCGCGTCGATAGCGCGCTTGAATCGATTACCAAGCTATCGGAGCAACTTCGCAAGCAGGGCCTCGACGCAAACATCCGGTTTTGGAATAGTTCGAAACCGGTCAAGTAATTACGAATTACGAATTTCAAATTACGAAAACGCCAATTACGTTCAGCATGTCATCCTGAGCGAAGTTCGATCCGACGAAGGAGGATCGAACGGAGTCGAAGGATCTCTTGTAATGCAAAAGATTCTTCGACTTCGCAAATCTCCGCTTCGCTCCGATTTGGCCCAGAGGGCACCCTGCTCAGAATGACATCTCTAATTAAAGTTTTCCTAAAAGTTCAAGACTAACAAAATGAAACATCGCTTTTCCATCATATTTCATACTTCATACTTCATACTTTTTCTCGCCGTGCTGGCGGGCTGCGCAAAAAAGGAAGATATGACGCCCGTGCAGCCGGGTGAAATGGTTACCTATACGGACCTGGTCTTTCACTTTAATTTCAAGGCGCCGAAGAACTGGGTGGCGGAGTCCGTGCCGGGCAGTAAAACGACCTATTATTCCACGCCTTCGACGGAAACGCGCTTCCAAAATTTCACCGAAGGCGATATGGGAGCGCGCATCGAAGTCGGTGTTTTCGAGCATTCGACGAAAGAAAAAGCCGCGAATGATTTCAAGCAGAGCATGAGCAACGTGACCTTCACCGGTCCCACGCCGGACTCGCTCGGCGGCTTGCCGGCACTCCGCATCGATTATTCGCTTTCGGGAGACGAGAACGGTTTGGTCGGCTACCGCATCTTCACCGATAAAGATTCGCTGGTAACCTATTTCGATGCCGCGACCTTCGGCGCGCAGCGAATGGCGAAATATGCTCCGATCTTCGATCCTTCGAAAGCATCCGTTCAGCCGGCGTTCGTTCTAAAGATCACGAACGGCAAATATGACAGCGCCAGCATGGCTGCAATGATGCAGCAGATGGAGCCGTCCTCGACATTCTCGACCTACAATGGTTCCGGCTTCACTATTCAATATCCCGATAATTTCTCCGCGAGTCCGATGTCCGGCGGCGTCGAAATCAAAGGCGAGCGCGCCGACGCCATGGTGCGCGTCGATGCCAATACGGTCCAGAAAGGAATCACGCTCGATAAATACGTGAGCGACAATGCGCAGAAAACGTATCATGGTGCGGCGGTGCAAAAAACGTCCGTGGGTGCCGCGTCGGCACAAATGGTAAGCTATGGCTCTGCGGGCGCGACCGCGCGTGCGTATTTCATCATGCCCAATCCGACGACGATCTATCGCATCACTGTGTCCTGGCCGAATTCGCTGGAATCGGCATTCCGGCCCGCGCTGGAAAAGTCGGTGCAAAGTTTCAAAGCAAAATAAGTGTAGCCGTGACCTTCAGGTCACGGCGTGATCGACAAAAATTCGCCGTGACCTAAAGGTCACGGCTACGAGTGATGACCCTCTCTGATCTTCAGCAAAAAATCGAAGAACTCTCCGCGCTGCCGCCGGAAGAGATTAAGCTGCATCGCGATGTGGCCGTGAACTCGGTCCGGCGCTTGCGGCTCGATTTGAATAAAGGCGAAGTTCGCGCGGCGATGCCGGATACGAGTGCCCCCGGCGGATGGAAAGTCAATGCGTGGGTGAAGAAGGGAATCCTGCTCGGATTCCGGCTCGGAAAATTGACCGCGCAAGCCGTCTCGATCCATGACGCGGACAATTGGAATTTTTTCGATAAAGACACACTCCCCCTGCGCGGATTTCACATCGAGGATAACGTCCGCCTCGTTCCCGGCGGCTCGGCGGTGCGCGATGGCGCATATCTCGCGCCGGGCGTCATCCTGATGCCGCCATCCTATGTAAATATCGGCGCATACATTGGCGCTGGAACCCTGATAGATTCCCATGCGCTTGTGGGAAGCTGCGCCCAAGTGGGCGAGCGCGTGCATGTGAGTGCCGCCGCGCAGATCGGCGGAGTTCTCGAACCCGCGGGTGCGCTGCCCGTCATCATCGAGGATGATGTCCTCCTCGGCGGAAACACCGGAGTCTATGAAGGCTGCATCGTGAAGCGCCGCGCCGTGCTTGCGACGGGCGTGGTCCTCACCGGCTCGACGCCGATCTATGATCTCGTAAATAGCCGCATCATTTCGCGAGCGAGCGTGGATGAGCCGCTTATCGTTCCCGAAGGCGCGGTGGTGGTGGCCGGCTCGCGGTCGGTCGCGCACAAATCGGACTTCGCGCGCGAATCCGGCCTCTCGCTTTACACGCCCGTCATCATCAAGTACCGCGATGAAAAGACGGACGCGCGAACGGCGCTGGAAGGGGCGTTGAGGTAATGCCGTGTAGTCGTGACCTTCAGGTCACGATGGCGAAGTTTTGCCATTATTTGTTGTGACATGATGTGTGGTTCTTTTCATGTTCTGCATCAAATCAGCTCTTAATCACATTAATCAGCGTAATCCATGTCAATTATGAATTTTGGCGGGATACGTTTAATTTTCATTTTTTCTCATTCCTCCAGAAAGAAATTGGTCGAGTTTTCAAAAAGCAAATAGGTGCTCATCACAGTCCCTATTAACATACGCAATAAAAATGGCAAAGTCAAGAGGCGGCGAAAGATTTTTTGAAATTTAAAAAATTTCTCGAAGTAACCACGGCGTTGGAGGGGAGCTGAGGCAGCTACATCCCAAGACAAAGCAAGACTGCTTCCATAATTTCCTGAAAATCTTCTGGCGCGACGTTGCCACGCTTAAACATGAAGCGATCTAATGAGATCGACTTGCACTGAAACGCATCGGCAACGCATGGTTTACTCAGACCATTGGATGGAGAGGGCAATAGATCGACAAGCCAGGCGTGGTCACCAGAAGCATCCGTGATTGGGACTACACTTCGCAATTGGAGAATTCCAACGTTAGGGTCCGAAACTACGACCGCTGGATGCTGATTCCTAATTTCATCACCCAACTGCGGGCTGAAATTGACTTGCCAGATTTCTCCGCGTTTGGGATGATGGGCCACAACTAGTAATTGAGAAGTTCCGAGCCACCATCAATGAGCAATTCCGGATGCTCGCGATACTCCCGAGCCGCATGTGCAGCATGATCTCGCATATACTTGGCGCGTTCCGCATGGGGAAGTTCCCGAACTTGAGAGGCTTTCATTTTATGCGAAGCGGCAGCCTCACCTCGCAAGGCACCGCCCGATTCATAATCCTTCTCGGCCTTGCTTGCGGCGGCTCGCAACAATTTCGATCGTTCGGCGGAAGACATTTTCCTCAACTCGACTGCGGTTATAGCCTTTGTCGCTTTCGATTGGTTAGTTCCCGTCTGTTCGGAGGCTATCGGCTTAGGAATTCTTCGAGCGCGGACGGAGGTAGTGGTCATTACGGCCGTTGTCCGATGCCGGTCTCGCTTTCTGGTTTGCATAATCTGAGCAACCGTGATGTGGTCAATTCGGT